>Ga0209724_1000227_pt1 | contig 58686 bp, 59 predicted proteins | sample grotaG_FD_184143 | JGI IMG/M metagenome (GOLD analysis project Ga0209724, IMG submission 184143) | Glacier valley bacterial and archeal communities from Borup Fiord, Nunavut, Canada, to study Microbial Dark Matter (Phase II) -... | ecosystem: Environmental > Aquatic > Freshwater > Ice > Glacier ...
GATCGCGGTGTGCATGCTGCCGGCGTCGACGCGCTTCATCGGGTCGGGCAGCGCGGCCAGGTCGAGCGCGGTGCCGTGGTCGACCGAGGTGCGCACGATCGGCAGGCCCAGCGTCACGTTCACGCCTTGGCCGAAGGTCGCGTACTTGAGCACCGGCAGGCCCTGGTCGTGATACATCGCGACGACCGCGTCGCAGTCGTCGAGGTAGCGCGGCTGGAACAGCGTGTCGGCCGGGAACGGGCCGCGGGCATCGATGCCCTCGTCGCGCAGGGTCGCGAGCGCGGGCGCGATCGTGTCGATCTCCTCGCGGCCGAGATAGCCCCCTTCGCCGGCGTGCGGGTTGAGGCCCGTGACCAGGATGCGCGGCGCGGCGATGCCGAAACGCCCGCGCAGGTCGTGGTCGAGAATGCGGACGGTCTCCAGCACCGCGTCGCGCGTGATCGCCGCAGGCACAGCCGTCAGCGCGAGGTGCGTCGTGACCAGCGCGACGCGCATGAACGACGTCGTCCCGCGCACGGGCCCGGCCAGCATCATCACCACGCGCGGCGTCCCGGTCCGCGCGGCGAGGTATTCGGTGTGGCCCGTGAAGGCGATACCCGCGTCGTTGATGACGCTCTTCTGCACGGGTGCCGTGACCAGCGCGTCGAACTCGCCGTCCCTCGCGCCGTCGATCGCACGATCGATCAGCGCGAGGACCTGGCGACCGTTGGCCGCATCGAGGCGGCCCGGGACGCACGCCACGGCGAGGGGAGTGTCGATCACCTCGACCGCGTTTGCCGGCGGTGACGCGTCGCGTCGATAGGCGACCAGCGGGACCACGATGCCGGCGGCCCGGGCCCGCGCCGCGAGCATGTTGCCGTCGCCGATCAGCACCGGCCGCACGCGGGACGCGGACCGGGCGACCCGCGCGGCCTCGAGCGAGATCTCGGGACCGATGCCCGCCGGCTCGCCGACGGTGACCGCGATCAGCGGAAGGGCTCGTTCGTCCATGCCGGGTCCGTCGTGCGCGGCCGGGGCGGCGGGCCTACTTGTCGTCGAGGCGCATCTCGACGTAGGCGCGGTCGCGCAGCTCGCGTGCCCAGCTGTCGCTGGCCTCGTCGATCTTGCGTTCGCGGATCGCCTGGCGCGCGAGCAGCCGCTTGCGGTCCTCGGCGACGTCCTGCTTCTTGCGCTCGAGCACTTCGATGAGGTGGTAGCCGAACGGCGTCTGGACCGGCTGGCTGATGTCGCCCGGCGCGAGCGCGTTCATCGCCTTCTCGAACTCGGGCACGGTGTCGCCCGGGTACAGCGTGCCGAGGTCGCCACCCTTGCCGGCCGACGCATCGTTGGAGTACGCGCGGGCCATGTCCTCGAAGCTCGCCGTCTTGTTGACGATGCGGTTGCGGATGTCCTCGAGACGGGTGCGCGCCTGCTCGGCGGAGACCACCTCGTTGACCTTGACGAGGATGTGGCGTGCGTGGGTCTGCTCGACCGGCGGCGGTCCGTTCGTCGCGGTCGCGACGCCGGCGCCGCGCTTGGCGACCAGCTTCAGGATGTGGAAGCCGTTGCCGCTCTTGACGGGCGCCGCGACCTGGCCCACCTGCAGAGGCGCGATGGCATCGACGAAGAGCTGCGGGAAACGATCCTGCGAGCGGAACCCGAGATCGCCGCCCTGCAGCGCCTCGGGCGCCTGCGAGTAGGTGGCCGCGAGCTTCGCGAAGTCGCCGCCGTTCGACGCCTGCTTGTACAGGTCGTCGGCCTTGGCCTTCTGCTTCTCGACCTCTTCGGGCGACGCCTGCTCGGGGACGCGGACCAGGATCTGCGCGATGTCGACCTCGGGGGCCGCACCGGCGCCCGACCCGCTCTGCTCGGCGAGGAACGCGTCGACCTCGCCTTCACCGACCTGGACCTTGTCGTCGACCTCGCGGCCGCGCGCACGCTCGATCATGATCTGCTGGCGCAGGTCGTCGCGGAAGCCGGCGAACGAGGTGCCTTCCCTCTCGAGACGATCGCGGAACGCCTGGACCGACAGGTTGTTGGACTCGGCGACGCGCTGCACCGCGCGGTCGAGCTGCAGATCGTCGACGCGCACGCCGTTCTCGACGGCGAACTGGATCTCCGCCTTCTCGACGATCATGCGTTCGAGCACCTGGCGTTCGATGACGCTGGCGGGCGGCAGCTGCGTGCCCTGGCGGTTCATGATCTTGACGGCGCTGTCGATGCGATCGCGCAGCTCGATCCGGGTGATGACCTCGCCGTTCACGACGGCCGCGATCTGGTCGAGGATCTTCTGCGTGTCGGTGGGCGGGGTCTTCGCAGCGGCGTTGACCGGCGCTTCGACCGGTGCGGTCTGCACCGGCTGGCGCGGCGGAACGGACGGCGTGCGGCCGCCGGGTCCGCGATTGCGCGACGTGGGGTCGGCACTCTGCGCGAAAGCCGCGGAAGCGCAGAGCATCGCGACGACGACCGACAGGGCGAGCAGGCTGCGCCCGGGATTCGAACGATTCATAGACGACATCCATCGAGTTGAGCGACCCCGCGAGCGGGGCGCGACCTCCACGCCGGCGCGAAGGTCTACTGATAGTTCCGGTACGGCGAACCGACCGGCGGGGGCGGATTGACGAGCTGGTACCCCGGCACGTTGCGCTTGAGCGATTCGAGCGGATTGGAGCCGAGGCGGGCCAGACCGTTCAATTCCAGCTGGAGGAACAGCGTGCTGGTCGCGGTCTGCAGACCAGTCACGTAACGGCTCGCGACGGCGCGCACCACCCAGCAACAGCCGCTGTACTCGAAACCGGCCAGCGTCTCGATCGCCTTGCGTTCGCGGGTCGAGTAGTTTACCCGGCCCACGGCGTAGACATTGCGAAACAGCGGCCACTGCGCCGACACGTCGACCTGCTCGAGACCGATCGGCTGCGTGGCGGTGGCCTGCTGGAAGCGATATTCGGCGTTGAACACCTTGGTCGGCTCGGGGCGATACGACACGCCCAGGTTCGAGCGGGCGAATCCCCGCGTCACCGTGCTGTACTGCACGCCGGCGTCGACCGTGATGGTGCGCGACACCTGGCCCTGCACTTCGGCCAGCACGTCGGAGCGCTTGTCCTGGACCGGCAGCTGGCCCGGCAGCGTGACCTTCTGCGGCGACAGGTAGTAGCGCTGGCCGATCGACGCGCGGAAGATCTCGGCGCCGTCCTCGTTGTTGATGAAGCGCGTCGACACCGCGGCCGTGAGCTGGTTGGCGTCGGCGATGCGGTCGGAGCCACCGAACGGGTTCTCGGCGAACAGCTGCGAGAAGTTGAAGTCGGTGATGCCGCTGTCGTAGTTCGGCAGGTTGTCCTGGTTGCGGTACGGCGTGCGCACGTAGAACAGGCGCGGCTCCAGGGTCTGGTTCAGGCTCTTGCCGAACAGCGCCGTCTCGCGCTCGAACACCATGCCGGAATCGACCGAGCCGGTGGGCAGGCTGCGGTTGAATTCGGTCTGCGCGCCGGCCGGCTGGCTGTCCACGCTGTAGTGGGTCGCGTTGTACGACAGCTTTGGCGTCACGAACCAGCCCGGCCGCAGGATCGGGTAGGCGACGCTCGGGTTGAACACGTACCGGTTGCCGCCGGCCAGCGTCGGGTGGGTGAAGCGCGTCGCGTCGATGTCGACGTTGAAGTCGAATCCGCCGAGCACGTCGAGACGCGCGCCGTGGAACAGGATCTGCGGCGACTTCTGGTAGGGCGGCGTGATCGGCGCGGCGGGATCCTGCAGCGTCTGGTAGCGCAGCTCGTGGATCGTCGCGTACCAGTACGGCGCGCTGTACGTGACCGCCGCGTCCTGCGGCAGCACGCGCTGCGACGAGAACGCGATGGTCCGCGAGTAGTCGACGAAGTAGTTGTCGTCGGAGACCTTGTTGATGTTGGCGTAGCCGGACCAGGCGCCGTTCGCGTAGTTGTTCAACGTCGAGAACGCGTAGCGCGACCGGCCCTGGTCGAGGCGGTCGTTGACCAGGCCCTCGAGGCGCACGTCGCTGTTCAAGATCGGCGACAGGTAGCGCGCATCGCCGCCGAGCTGCAGGCCGCGCGCGGTGATCAGCTTCGGATACAGCGTCAGGTCGTAGTTCGGCGCGAGGTTCAGGTAGTACGGCTGCAGGTACTCGAAGCCGTTGCGCGACGTGACCGACAGCGTGGGCGGCAGGAAGCCGGACTTGCGGCTGTCGTCGAGCGGGAAGCTGATGTAGGGCGACGCCAGGATCGGCACGCCCTTGAAGACGATGCGGGCGTTGCGCGCCACGCCGACCTGCGTCGCCTGGTCGAGGCTCATCGTCTCGGCCTTGATGTACCAGTCGTAGGGCGTTTCGGCGCCATCGGCGCGGCAGGTCGTGTAGATCGGATCGTCGAGGTCGACGTGGTCGCGATCGATGAACAACGCGCGCTCCGCGCTGCCATGTCCCGGGAAGCCGGTGCGGTTCGCCGACACCGGGTTGCGATACGAATAGAACGGGTCGTTGGACGCCGTGATGATCGTCTCGGGCGCCGTCCGACGGCTGCGGGAATTGGTCAGCTCGTATTGCGGCTTGATGAAGTAGCCGCTGTAATCGTCGAGCTTGATGCGCAACTCGGGACCCGTGTACACGTTGCCGTCGCGCACGATCTTCACCGAGCCGTTGGCGAACAGCTCGTCGTCGACCTGCACGTAACGCATGCGATCGGCCTTGAACACGTCGCCGCCGGCGCGACGCAGTTCGGCGTCGCCGGTCAGCGTGAGATCGGTGTCGGTCGTGCCTTCGATGTGATCGGCGCGCGAGAACGAGACGGCGCCTTCGCGCGACTTCTTCGCCGGGGCGAGCAGGTCGTTCTGCAGGCGCAACTGCAGCGACTCCTGCGCATGGGCGACGCCGCCCACCGTGACCGACGCGCACAGCAGCACACCGAGCCGCGTGCGTGCACGGAAGCGCTGCGGGATGCGCCGGGGAGAGTTCAGGATGAGCGGGAGAAGCCGGATCGCGGTCAAACGCATGGGTACGGCGCGGATTGGGATCGCGGAGACGGGGTTCATGCCGGCGGGCTTCATGGACCCCGGCGGCCGGAGCGCGCGTCACGCGTCGGAGGTCGAAGCTGTCCCGGAAGGGTCGCGTATTATAGGGCACACCTCATCCGGTCCCGCGCGCCACGCACGGGCCAGTCGTCACACCCGATGTCCGCCCTCCCCCCTGCCCCACCGAACGTCCCGAACGCCGACACGCCGATCGCCGATCGCCGCCTCGATTCCCTGCGCCAATGGCTCGCGACGATCGCGGATCCCCACGGGATCGACGTCGACAGCCTGGCCGCGGCGTCCGCCGACGCGAGCTTCCGTCGCTACTTCCGCGTGAGCGCGAACGGCGGCAGCGCGATCGTGATGGACGCGCCGCCGGATCGCGAGGACTCGGCCGCCTTCGTCCACGTCGCCGGGCTGATGGCCGACGCCGGCCTGCACGTGCCGCAGATCCTGGCGCAGGACCTCGCCCAGGGCTTCCTGCTGCTCAGCGACCTCGGCACGCGCACCTACCTGTCGGTGCTCGACCCGACGGACCCGAAAGCCGCATCGCCGCTGATGCTCGACGCGATCGACGCGCTGATCGCGTGGCAACGCGCATCGCGCCCCGGCGTGCTGCCGCCCTACGACGACGCGCTGCTACGCCGTGAACTCGCGCTGTTCCCCGACTGGTACGTGGGCCGGCATCTCGGGCTGGTGCTCGACGACGCGCAGAAGACGGTGCTGGCCACGGCCTTCGACGCGATCGTCGCGAACAACCTCGCCGAAGCGAAGGCCTTCGTGCACCGCGACTACATGCCGCGCAACCTGATGCTGCGTGACCCGGGACTGAACCCCGGCGTCCTCGACTTCCAGGACGCGGTCCACGGTCCGATCAGCTACGACGTGGCGTCGCTCTTCAAGGACGCGTTCCTGTCGTGGGACGAGGAGCCGCTGCTCGACTGGACCATCCGTTACTGGGAACGCGCGAAGAAGGCCGGGCTGCCGGTGCCGGGCGACTTCGGCCAGTTCTATCGCGACGTCGAGTGGATGGGCCTGCAGCGCCACCTGAAGGTGCTCGGCATCTTCGCGCGCATCAACTACCGCGACGGCAAGCCGCACTACGTGGCCGACGCGCCGCGCTTCGTCGGCTACGTGCGCGCGACGGCCAACCGCTACCGCGCGCTCGGTCCGCTGCTGAAGCTGCTCGACGCGCTCGAGGGCCGGGTCGTCGAGGTGGGGTACACGTTCTGATGCGGCGGCTCGCTTGAAGGCGATGATCCTGGCCGCTGGCCGCGGCCAGCGGATGAAGCCGCTCACCGACAAGGTGCCCAAGCCGCTGCTCGCCGTCGGCGGCAAGGCGCTGATCGTGTGGCAGATCGAGGCTCTGGTGGCGGCGGGAGTCAACCGCATCGTCATCAATCACGCATGGCTCGGCGAGCAACTCGAGCAGGCCGTCGGCGACGGGTCGCACTGGGGCATCCGCATCGCCTGGTCGCGCGAAGGCACGGCCCTCGAGACCGCGGGCGGCATCGCCACCGCCCTGTCGCTGATCGAGGGCGGCGCGCCCGACGAACCCTTCATCGTCGTCAGCGCCGACATCCACAGCGACTACGACTACACGCGCCTCGTGCCGATCGTCGCGTCGATCCGCGCCCGCTTCCCGGCCCATGCCGCGCACCTCGTGCTGGTCGACAACCCGCCGTGGCATGCCGGCGGCGACATGGCGCTGGTCGACGGCTTCGTCGCGCGCAGGACCGACGAAGACGCGCCCACGCTGACCTACGCGAACATCGCCGTCTTCCACCCGCGCTGCTTCGACGACCTCGTGCCGCATCGCGTGCTGCCGCTGTTCCCTTGGGCCTACGACCTCGCCGACGCGCATCGCATGACCGGCACGCGCCACGACGGCGCCTGGGACAACGTCGGCACGCCCGAACAGCTCGCCGCGCTCGATCGCCGCCTGAAGGAAGAGCCGCCTGCGGCCGACACCCCCGATGCCTGAGCGCGACGTCGACCTGGCGATCTGCGGCGCGGGACCGGTCGGGGCCGCGCTCGCACTGTTCCTCTGCGAGCGCGGCGTCGCGCCGGACCGCATCGCGCTGATCGACGCGCGCAGCGCCGACGCCGCGGCGGCCGACGACCGCATGATCGCGATCTCGCACGGCAGCGCGACCTTGCTCGCGCGCCTCGGCGCGTGGCGTCCGGGAGTCGCGCCGCGCGCCACCGCGATCGAGAGCATCCATGTCTCGCATCGCGGGCACTTCGGTCGCACGGTCATCGATCGACACGACTACGGCGTGCCGGCGCTCGGCCACGTGATCCGCCACGGCGACCTGACGCAGGCGCTGGACGGCGCGCTCGCGCGGCGCGGCATCGTGGTCCGCCGTCCGCTGCGCGTGACGACCATCGACGTGGACGGCGATGGCCTGCGCGTCGGCCTCGCGACCGATCGCGGCGCCGTCGAGACGAACGCACTCACCACGCTGCATGCCATCCACGCCGAAGGCGGGCTGTTCGACGGGCAGCAGCGGCGCGCCGTGCATCGCGACTACGGGCAGACCGCCGTCACCACGTTCGTGACGTTGCGCGACCCGCCGTCGGCCACGCTCGCCGCGACCGCGTTCGAGCGCTTCACCGACGACGGACCGATCGCGCTGCTGCCCTCGTCGGAACCCAGGGCCGACGGCGCGATGCGTTCCGGCTACGCGGTGGTGTGGTGCGGCAAGCCCGACGACGCGGCGATGCGGGCGGCCCTCGGCGACGAGGCTTTCCTCGACGCGCTGCATGCGGCCTTCGGGGACCGCCTCGGCCGCTTCGCGACGGTCGGTGCGCGACGCACCTATCCGCTGGGTCTCAACGCCGTCGCGGCACCCGCACGGATGCGCTCGACCACCGCCGCGGAGTTCGCGATCGGCAACGCGGCGCAGACGCTGCATCCGGTCGCGGGCCAGGGACTCAACCTCGGCCTGCGCGATGCGCACGACCTGTCGCTACTGCTCGCGAACGCGTTGCGCTCCGGTTCGCCGGACGCGTCGACACTGGTGGCGCGCCATGCGGCCGGGCGGCGCGCCGATCGTGCGGCGACCGTCAATATCACCGACGCGATGCCGCGGGTCTTCGCCAGCGCGCTCTCGCCGCTGGTGATCGGTCGCGGGCTCACGCTCGCGCTGCTCGATGTCGTGCCGCCGCTGCGCGGCCTGTTCGCTAGGCAGATGATGAGCGGCCGTCGCTAGTTTTTCCGCGGCGCTGCCACGACGCAGGCGCGATCGCAAGCACACGCCACAACTATTTTTTTTGCGCGACTCAGGTCGCGGCGAACGGGCCCTTGCAGATAGAATGCCGGTCCGGTTTGTGTTGCTCCCGAACCGTCAGATCCCGGTTACTTGCGTGCATCTTCCGCGACCGGGACCGTGGTCGCGGCCTTGCCGCCGCGAATTTTTTCGCGATCTTCTGCGACCTTCTTTCACGTCGGACGGCGTTCATGCACGAGGCTTTCCTCGCCACTGGCCACGATCGATCGTCGCTGGACAGCGACGATCGATCGACGACCACGGGGCCGACCTCGGGTCCCGCCGTGGGCCCGTTCAGGTTCGCCAATCGCGTCTTCGTCGCGCCGATGGCCGGCGTCACCGACCGACCGTTCCGCAAGCTCTGCAAGCAGTTCGGCGCGGGACATGCCGTGTCCGAGATGGCCGCTTCCAATCCGCGGCTGTGGGACACGATCAAGAGTTCGCGTCGCATCGATCACGCCGGTGAAGCCGAACCGAAGACCGTGCAGATCGCCGGCGGAGACGCCGCGATGCTGGCCGAGTGCGCCCGCTTCAACGTCGATCGCGGCGCGCAGATCATCGACATCAACATGGGCTGTCCCGCGAAGAAGGTCTGCAACCGGGCCGCGGGTTCCGCGCTGCTCGCCGACGAGGACCTCGTCGCCCGCATCCTCGACGCGGTCGTGGCCGCCGTCACCGTCCGATGCGCCGTGCCGGTGACGCTGAAGTTCCGCACCGGCCCGAACCGCGCGGACCGCAACGCGCTGCGCATCGCGGCGATCGCCGAGAACGCGGGCGTGGCGATGCTCACGCTGCACGGCCGCACGCGCGCCGACGGCTTCGCCGGCGATGCCGAGTACGACACCATCGCCGCCGTGAAGGCGTCGGTCCGCATCCCCGTCGTCGCGAACGGCGACATCGACACGCCCGAGCGTGCCGCGCAGGTCCTGGCCCGGACGGGGGCCGATGCCGTGATGATCGGCCGCGCCGCGCAGGGGCGGCCGTGGATCTTCCGCGAGGTCGCGCACTACCTGGAGCACGGCGCGCATCGCGCGGGACCCTCGATCGGCGAGGTCCGCGCGCTGCTGTCGGCGCACCTCGAGGACCACTACGCGTTCTACGGCAGTCTCACGGGCCTGCGCACGGCCCGCAAGCACATCGGCTGGTACGTCGCCGCGCTGCCGGGCGGCGAGACCTTCCGCGCGCGCATGAACGCGATCGAGGACTGCGACGCGCAGCGTGCCGCGATCGATCGCTTCCTCGTCGGACTCGGTTCCGATACCCATCCATTGCCGCTCGACGACGCGTCCCCGATGCTCCTCGAAGCCGCCTGACACGCTGCTCAACGACAGTCCCACATGAGTCGTCCATCGATCGAAGAGTGCGTCCGGCACAGCCTGGAGAAATACCTCGCCGACCTCGATGGCGAGTCGGCGACCAACCTCTACGAGATGGTGATGCGCACCGTCGAGAAGCCGGTGCTCGAAGTGGTGATGCGGCACGCCGCCCAGAACCAGTCGCACGCCGCCACGATGCTCGGCATCAATCGCAACACGCTGCGCAAGAAGCTCGGCGAACACGGCCTGCTGTGACCCGCTTCGACGGCTGTCGCCGTCGAACTCCCTCCTGTCCCTTCTTTCCAGTCGACCCATGATCCGTCGCGCGCTGCTGTCCGTTTCCGACAAGACCGGGGTGGTCGCCTTCGCGAAGGTGCTCGCCGATCGCGGCGTCGAACTGCTGTCGACCGGAGGAACCGCGAAGCTGCTGGCCGACGCGGGCCTGCCGGTCGTCGAGGTCGCCGACTACACCGGCTTCCCCGAGATGCTCGACGGCCGCGTCAAGACGCTGCACCCGAAGGTGCACGGCGGCCTGCTCGCGCGGCGCGACGTCGCCGCGCACATCGCCGCGATCGACAAGCACGGCATCGGCGCGATCGACCTGATCGCGGTGAACCTCTATCCGTTCGAGGCGACCGTCGCGAAGCCCGGCTGCACGCTCGACGACGCGATCGAGAACATCGACATCGGCGGCCCGGCGATGGTCCGCTCCGCCGCCAAGAACTGGAAGCACGTGGCGGTGCTGACCGACGCCTCGCAGTACGCGGCGGTGACCGAGGAGCTGGCCGCCGGCGAGCTGAGCGAGGCGACGCATTTCCGGCTGGCCGTCGCCGCGTTCGATCGCATCGCGCGCTACGACGCCGCGATCAGCGGCTACCTGTCGTCGATCGGCCCGATCCCGGACGGCGATGCGCCGGTGGCGCGGCATGCGTTCCCCGCGCAGTCCAACCCGGGATTCGTGAAGGTCCAGGACCTGCGCTACGGCGAGAACCCGCACCAGCAGGCCGCGCTGTACCGCGACCCTTCGCCCGTGGCGGGCACGCTGGTCACGGCGAAGCAGCTGCAGGGCAAGGAGCTGTCGTACAACAACCTTGCCGACGCCGACGCGGCGTGGGAGTGCGTGAAGAGTTTCGATCTCTGTGCGTGCGTGATCGTCAAGCACGCCAACCCGTGCGGCGTCGCGACCGGCACGACGACCGGCGAGGCCTACGAGAAAGCCTTCGCCACCGATCCGACCTCGGCCTTCGGCGGCATCATCGCCTTCAACCGTCCGGTCGATGCGACGACCATCGAGGCGGTGTCGAAGCAGTTCGTCGAAGTGCTGATCGCGCCGGCCTATTCGGCCGATGCGCTCGCACTGCTCGAGAGCAAGGCCAACCTGCGCGTGCTCGAAGTGACGTCGTACGACCCGCACGCCACGGCGGGCGACCACGGGGCCGGAGGCTGGGCGGGACTGGACGTCAAGCGCATCGGCTCCGGCCTGCTGATCCAGTCGATCGACGATCACGTGCTGCCGCGCGACGCGATGCGCGTGGTCACGCAGAAGCAGCCGACCGGGCAGCAGATCGACGACCTGCTGTTCGCGTGGCGGGTCGCGAAGTTCGTCAAGTCGAACGCCATCGTGTTCTGCGCGGACGGTCGCACGCTCGGGGTCGGTGCCGGCCAGATGAGCCGCATCGATTCGGCGCGCATCGCGTCGATCAAGGCCGAGCACGCCGGGCTGTCGCTGATCGGTTCGGCGGTCGCGTCGGACGCCTTCTTCCCGTTCCGCGACGGCCTCGACGTGGTCGCCGAAGCCGGCGCGACGTGCGTGATCCAGCCGGGTGGCAGCGTGCGCGACGCCGAGGTGATCGCGGCCGCCGACGAGCGCGGCCTCGCGATGGTGTTCACCGGCGTGCGGCACTTCCGGCATTGAACGGACTTGCGAAGCACCAGCACGCATGCCATGCTGTATTACGTTCGTAATAACGCGCGAGGTCGGCAATGCAGATGCTCAAATTGACACAAGTCGGAAATTCCGTCGGGGTCATTCTCCCGAAGGAGCTTCTCACGAGGCTCCGCGTTGAAAAAGGCGACTCGATCTACCTCACTGAGACACCCGAAGGCTACGTGTTGACCCCCTACGATCCGGATGTCGCCGCGCAGGTCGCTGCGGGGCGCGAGTTCATGCGCGACTATCGCGACGCCTTTCACGAACTCGCGAAGTAGGATCGGCGATGACCCCGGTCTGGGTCGAGCGCAGGGCACTGATCTTGTTGCATGGCGAAAGCCTCGCCGAACATGGCGGTGCAGCGGGGATCCGAGACCAGGGATTGCTCGAGTCCACGTTGATGCGCGCTCGTCACAAGTTCGAGTACGGCGATCCCGATATCCACGGACTCGCTGCAGCCTACGCCTACGGATTCGTGAAGAACCATGCATTCGTGGACGGGAACAAGCGCGCCGGACTGCTGGCAACCGGCCTCTTCCTAATCGCGAACGGTTGGCGCCTAGAGGCGCGCCAAGCCCAAACAGTCAGCGCCGTACTGGCGCTTGCCGACGACACCTGGACGGAAGCGGATTTCGCAGGCTGGCTGCGTTTGCAGACCACTCGATTTTGAACTCGGAACGCGTGACTTGAGCGCCGCGACATCAAGCCGCTGCCTTCGCAGCGGCTCGGAGGTGGTGCTCCTGGAGACTCAGGCCATCGCCGCTTCGAGATCGTCGTAGTCGTATTCGGCGGTGTCGCGCGACTTGGTGGTCTGGACCACCTTGCCGCGGTAAGCCCCTGCCGACGATTGCGACGACGACGCGACGCGCTCGTCGCCGATGCGGAACACCGCGACGGCATCGACCAGCATCGCCGCCTGTTCGCGCAGGCTCTCGGCCGCCGCCGCACTTTCCTCGACCAGTGCGGCGTTCTGCTGCGTGGCCTGGTCCATCTGGCCCATCGCGGCACCGATCTCGGCGAAGCCGGCGCGCTGCGCGTTACTGGCCGCATCGATCTCGCCCATGATGTCGGTGACCCGTCCGATCGACTCGACGATCTGGGTCATCGTCGAACCCGCACGGTCCACCAGCGCCGTGCCCTCTTCGACCCGCTCGACGCTCGCGGTGATCAGGCCCTTGATCTGCTTGGCCGCGTCGGCCGAGCGACCCGCGAGGCTGCGGACCTCGGTCGCGACGACCGCGAAGCCGCGACCCTGCTCGCCGGCACGCGCCGCCTCGACCGCCGCGTTCAACGCGAGGATGTTGGTCTGGAACGCGATGCCGTCGATGACACTGATGATGTCGACGATCTTGCGCGAGCTCTCGGTGATGCCCTTCATCGTGTCGACCACCTGGCCGACGACGGTGCCGCCGGCGACCGCCACGGTGGACGCACCGAGCGCGAGCTCGTTGGCGCGACGCGCGTTCGCCGCGTTGTCCTTCACCGTGTTGCCGAGCACCTCCATCGCATGCACCGTCTTCTCGAGGGAGCCGGCCTGCTGTTCGGTGCGGTTGGACAGGTCGAGGTTGCCCTGCGCGATCTCGGCGCTCGCGGTGGCGACGCTCTCGGATCCTTCGCGGACCTTGTGCACGGCTTCCACGAGACTCGCCTGCATCGCCGCGAGCTGCGCCATCAGGCTGGCTTCCGCGCCGGCCTTGAGCGGAATCGCCGTCGTCAGGTCGCCCGACGCGACGGCCTTCGCGACCGCGGTCGCCGCAGCCGGCTCGCCGCCGAGCTGCCGCATCAGGTTGCGGGTGATCGCGAAAGCCAGCAGGCCGCCCAACGCCAGCGAGGCGCAGAGCAAGGCCAGCATCCAGCGCGTCGCCTTGAGATTGAGCGCCGTCACGTCGCCCGCAGCGGCCTTGCCGCCTTCGAAACCGTACTTCGACAGCTTGTCGATCGCGCTCGTCACCTCGTCGGCGCCCATGCTGGCCGCGCCGTCGCTGATGTCCGCTGCGTCCTGCATCTTCCTGGCCCGCGCCAGCGAGGCGACCTGCTGGTTGGCCTTCCGGTAGGCCGACCAGCTCTTGTCGAGCTGCGCGAACATCGCTTGCTCGGCATCGCCGTCGATGAAGCCTTCGTACGACTTGATCAGGGTCGTGACGGTGTTGCTCGCCGTCTCGGTCTTCTCGATGTAGTCGGAGACGTAACCTGCATCCGCCCCATGCGCGAGCTTGATCTCGGCATCCCGCGCCTCGAGCAATGCCGCTCTCATCTGGGCCAGGATGCCGACGCCCGTGAGCCACTTCGCCTCGAGCACGCTCGTGGCCCGTTCCACGCGCTGCATCGACGTGATGCCGACCGCACTGACGGAGCCCGAGACGATCAGCGTGACGGCGAACGCCGCATAGAGCTGGCTGCCGACCGTCATCGAACGGAGCTGGAGAACGAGGCGTCGAAACGGATTCATGGTTCGGGAATCTCTGCAGAAAAGGTAGGAAGCCGGTACGCCGGGTACCCGCGACCGGTGAACGTCGGGCCGACTTACTTCTTGTGGCCGATGTAGCTCACCGCGACGACCTTGCCGGCGCCGTCCTTGATCGGGTGGTAGCAGGCGTCGAAGGGCGTGCCGAGGACGTCGATCGGTCCGCAGAAGTCGCTGCCCTTGCTGACTGCCTCGTAGGCCGCGTTCCGCGCGAGCTGCGTGCCGACGCCGCGCTTGCCTTCGGGCGTGAGCACGTTGGTGCTGACGCGGACGAACTCGTCGCCGTCCTTGACGAACACGGTCGCCGTCGCGCTGGACGCCTTGCGCACCGCGTCGACCACGTCGTAGTTGTTGTTGATCTTGCGGTCACCGAAATACAGGGCGGGGACCGTCTTCTCGCCGGCCTTGTCGGTGCCGTCGATCTTCGCCGGGCCGATCTTCGCGAGACGCGCGTCGAGGTCGGCGATGGTGGCTTTGGGATCGGCATCGGCGTGCGCGGTCAGGGAGGCGCAGGCGAGGAGCGTGGCGACAACGAGCTTCGAGAGTTTCATGGAGTCTCCGATAAGGAATGGGACGGGCGGTGTGCGGCACGATGCCTTTGCCCTGTCCCGGATATCGGCAGACTCGTCGAAAACTGAACGTCGCGACCGGTTCGGCGACAATCGGGACGGACGGCCACGCGGGTCACGCGAGGCGCTACCGCGCAACCCTTTTCACGACGAATCACACCTCCCATGCGCATCCTCGGCATCGATCCCGGACTCCGCCTCACCGGCTTCGGCGTGATCGACGTCGACGGCCCGCGGCTGACGTATGTCGCGAGCGGCGTCGTGCGCACGCCGGACGCCGACCTGCCCGAACGGCTGCACGTCATCTTCGAGGGTGTCCGCGAGGTCGTGGCGCTGCATCGGCCAACGGTCGCCGCGATCGAGAAGGTCTTCGTCAACGTCAACCCGCAGTCGACGCTGCTGCTCGGCCAGGCGCGCGGCGCGGCGATCTGTGCGCTGATGACCGGCGGCATCGGCGTGTGCGAGTACACGGCCCTGCAGACCAAGCAGGCCACGGTCGGCTATGGCAAGGCCAGCAAGACGCAGGTGCAGGAGATGGTCAGGCGGCTCCTGCGGCTGTCGGGGGTGCCGACGTCGGATGCGGCCGATGCGCTGGCCTGTGCGATCTGCCACGCCCACGCAGGGGCCGGGATCGCGGCGCTGACGGCCGTGTCGCCCGAGCTGCGCTCGGAGCTCGCGCTGGGGCGCCTGCGCGTGCGTCGCGGGCGTGTCAGCGGCAGGCCCTGAATCGGTCGTGAGCCGCGCGTATCATCGAGCGTTTCCTTCCCAACTCCTGCCACGACCATGACGACGATCACCATCGGCGAACGCCTTCCCGACGCCAACCTCCAGGAATTCATCGAGGTCGAAGGCAACGGCTGCACCCTCGGCCCCAACAGCTTCCACGTCGAGGAGAGCGTGCGGGGCAAGAAGCTCGCGATCTTCGGCCTGCCGGGCGCGTTCACGCCGACCTGCTCGGCCAAGCACGTCCCCGGCTATCTCGAGCACTACGACGCGCTGAAGTCCAAGGGCATCGACGAGATCTGGTGCATCTCGGTCAACGACGCGTTCGTGATGGGCGCCTGGGGCCGCGACCAGCACACGGCCGGCAAGGTGCGCATGATGGGCGACGGCTCGGCCGACTTCACGAAGAAGCTCGGCCTCGAGCTCGACCTCACCGCGCGCGGCATGGGCGTGCGGTCGCAGCGTTATTCGATGCTGGTCGACGACGGCGTCGTCAGGCAGCTCAACGTCGACATGGGTGGCAAGTTCGAAGTCAGCGACGCCGCCACGCTGCTCAAGCAGCTCGGGTGATCGGCCGCATCGCGGGCACGCTGCTCGAGAAGAACCCCCCGCAGGTGCTGGTCGACTGCGGTGGCGTCGGCTACGAGCTCGACGTGCCGATGAGCACGCTCTACAACCTGCCCGCCGTCGGCGAGCGCGTGATGCTGTTCGCGCACCTGGTGGTGCGCGAGGACGCCCAGTTGCTGTACGGCTTCGGCACGCACGCGGAGCGCGCCGCCTTCCGGGAACTGATCAAGATCTCCGGCGTCGGCCCGCGCATCGCGCTAGCGGTGCTGTCGGGCCTGTCGATCGCCGACCTCGCGCAGGCCGTCACGCTGCAGGACGCGGCGCGGATGATCCAGATCCCCGGCATCGGCAAGAAGACCGCCGAGCGGTTGCTGCTCGAACTCAAGGGCAAGCTCGGCGCCGATCTCGCGGTGCCGGCAGGGCTGTCGACGATGGACGCCGGCGACTCGGGGCCGGACATCCTCAAGGCGCTGCAGGCGCTCGGCTACTCCGACAAGGAGGCGCTGTTCGCGATCAAGCAGGTCGGCGCGGGCAGCAGCGTGTCCGACGGCATCCGGCAGGCGCTGAAAGCGCTGTCGAAATCCTGAGCGCGATGGTGTCCCGCATGAGGCTGCTCCGCGCCGTCGTCGTCGCCGGCCTCGTCGGGCTGTTGCCGCTCGCCGGTCACGCCCAGGTGCGCTCGGCGCCGGCCACGAACCCCGGGGCGCGCGACGCCGCGCTGCGCGCGCTCGCCGGCCGCCTCGACCTGCCGCTGGTCGAGGAAGCCGTCGCGATCTTCTCGAAGCAGTTGCGCCGGACGCTGCCGCCGTACTTCGTCGACGCGATCGGCCAGCAGGGCGACCTCGGCCCGCAGTGGAAGCGCGGCAATCCCTGGTTCGACGAGACGCTGCGCCAGGTCGACGCGGCGCTCGGGCAGGACGAGGCGCGCAACGGTCCGCTGATCCGCCTCCAGAAGAGCGACCTGCTGTACGCGGTGAACATCCCGTGGACGCAGGACGACATCGCGTTCGTCGACCGGACCCGCGACACCGAACTCGGCCGGCAGGCGCAACGCGCGATCGACGCGCGGGCCGCGCAGCAGACCATCCACACGCTCAGGCGCCGCATCGCGATCGGCTCCGGCGGGGCCGGCATCGCCGAAGCCTTCGCGGAACTCGATGCGCGCGCGAACGCGCAGTTCGGCGACGCGTCGCTGATGCTGCTGCCGCTGCGCGCCACAGATCCCGACCGGACGAAGAGGCTCCAACGCCTGCTCGAATCGGTGACGACCGCCCCGTCGGACGCGATCGGCGAGCGGCTCACCGAGCGGCTGGGCGCGAGACTGATGGATGCCGCCGCGGCGCAACTGCCGGATCTGCTCGTCAACCTGGCGAACTTTCGCGGCGGTGGTGCGCCATGACGACTGACGGCGTTCGCAACGCCCAGGGTCGCGACGCGGAGGATCGATGAAGACTCTCTTCATGATCGTCCTTCTGTCGATATCGGCATTCGCATCGCTGACTGCCTACGCATCACCGCCGCCACTCGATATCGACGATCAGATCCGACGCTTGCCACTGGGCGATCGCGATGAGATCACGCTGCGCTTCAGGGGCAACGAGATTGGCTTTTCGACGCTGACGCTACTGACCGATTGGGCCAGCGCGACCCATGCGGAACGCGGGATCGAAGGGCTCGAAGTGCTGACCACTGGAGCCCGTCTCGAAGACACCGACTAACCGCAGATCAAGCGCATCGGCTCCTTGCCGAACGCCGCCGGGTTAGCTAAGATGTGAACTAACAAACGCGACCGCCACCGCCATGACCACCGTCAACGTCCACGAAGCCAAGTCCACGCTGTCCGAACTGATCGCCCGCGCCGAGGCCGGCGAGGAGGTCGTCATCGCGCGCGCGAACAAGCCGGTCGTGCGACTGGTCGCTCTGCAGACCCGCCTGCCGAAGCGCATTCTTGGACTCAATGCCGGTCCCGGATTCTGGATGGCCGACGACTTCGACGCACCGATGCCCGACGAGGCGGCCTGGTACGGTGAAGCGGTCGAACCGCCGAAGAAGCCGCGCACGCGCCGCAGCCGGTGAAAAAGGCGGCGCGCGCCCGCGCTAACGGTCGCTTCCTGCTCGATACGCACACGCTTCTCTTCATGGATCAGGCGCCAGAGCGGCTACCGGTGGCGATTCGGTCGCTGATCGCCGATACGCACAATCGACTTTTCGTCAGTATCGCGAGCCTCTGGGAAATCGAGATCAAATGCCTGACAGGCAAGCTGACCCTGACCCTGCCGGTCGACCAGTTGCTGCAACGACAACAGCGCGAGAACGACGTCGATGTATTGCCGATCGAGATCGGCCACGTGATGGAGCACGCGGTCCTCGGGCCACTTCATCGCGACCCGTTCGATCGGATGCTGGTGGCGCAGGCGCGTGTCGAGGGGTTGACGATCCTGTCGAACGACGCCGTCCTGCCGTCGTACGACGTGGCGGTTCGGTGGTAACCGCCACGCGTTCCTGCGCCGCACAGCGCCGGCCAGGGATACGCCTCCAATGATCGAACCCGACCGCCTCACCGGTGAACGCGCCGAATCGCGCGTCATCTCCTCGGCACCCGCCTCGCCGAACGAGGAGGTGTTCGAGCGTGCGCTGCGGCCCAAGGCGCTCGACGAGTACATCGGCCAGGTCAAGATCCGCGAGCAGCTCGAGATCTTCATCGGCGCAGCCCGCAAGCGCGGCGAGTCGCTCGACCACGTGCTGCTGTTCGGCCCGCCCGGCCTCGGCAAGACGACGCTCGCGCACATCGTCGCGCGCGAGATGGGCGTGCACATGCGCCAGACCTCGGGTCCGGTGCTGGAGCGCCCGGGCGACCTCGCCGCGCTGCTCACCAACCTCGAGAAGAACGACGTGCTGTTCATCGACGAGATCCATCGGCTGTCGCCGGTGGTCGAGGAGATCCTCTACCCCGCGCTCGAGGACTTCCAGATCGACATCATGATCGGCGAGGGGCCGGCGGCGCGCAGCGTCAAGCTCGACCTGCAGCCGTTCACGCTGGTCGGCGCCACCACGCGCGCGGGCATGCTGACCAACCCGCTGCGCGACCGCTTCGGCATCGTCGCCAGGCTCGAGTTCTACACGCCCGAGGAAGTGCAGCGCATCGTGCTGCGCTCGGCCGCGCTGCTCGACACGCCGATCGACCACGACGGCGCGATGGAGCTCGCCCGGCGTTCCCGCGGCACGCCGCGCATCGCCAACCGGCTGCTGCGCCGCGTGCGCGACTTCGCCGACATGCGCGCCGACGGCCGCGTGACGTCGGCGGTCGCCGACACCGCGCTCAAGATGCTCGACGTCGACTCGCTCGGCCTCGACGTGATGGACCGCAAGCTGCTCGAGGCGATCCTCCACAAGTTCGACGGCGGTCCGGTCGGACTCGACAACCTGGCCTCCGCGATCGGCGAGGAGCGCGACACGATCGAGGACGTGATCGAGCCCTTCCTGATCCAGCAGGGCTTCCTGCATCGCACCCCGCGCGGTCGCGTCGCCACACTGACCGCCTATCGACACTTCGGGCTCGCCGCGCCGTCGGCCAGTCCCGATGCCGATCTGTGGGACGCCGCCTCCTGACCTCCGGAAGATCCGCATGCTCAAAGTCACCCACTCCAAGACCGAACCGATGCTCGCCGCGATGCGCGAAGCCGCAGCGATCGCCGTCGGCGTCCTCGAGATGATCGGGGCGCACGTCCGCCCCGGCGTCACGACCGGCGCCCTCGACAGGCTCTGCCACGACTGGATCGTCGACCACGGCGGCGTGCCGGCCTGCGTCGGCTATCTGGGCTACCGGCACGCGACGTGCATCTCGGTCAACGACGTCGTGTGCCACGGCATCCCGGGCGACCGCATCCTCCACGAGGGCGACGTCCTGAACATCGACGTGGTCGTCGAGCGCAACGGCATGCACGCCGACACCAGCGCGATGTACGTCGCAGGAACGCCGTCGGCCGATGCGGCACGGCTGCTGCGCGTGACGCAGGAAGCGCTCTACCGCGGCATCCTGGAGGTCCGCGCCGGCAAGACGCTCGGCGACGTGGGCGCCGCGATCCAGGCCCATGCGAAGGCCCATGGCTACAGCGTCGTGCGCGACTTCTGCGGACACGGCATCGGCGCCGCGATGCACGAGCCGCCGCAGGTGGTGCACGTCGGCCAGCGCGGCGCGGGCGTGCGGCTGATGCCCGGCATGACCTTCACGATCGAGCCGATGCTCAACGTCGGCACCCGCGAGGTGGAGGTTCTGCCCGACGGATGGACCGTCGTGACGCGCGACCGCGCGCTGTCCGCGCAGTGGGAGCACACGGTGCTGGTGACGAGCGACGGCTTCGAGGTGCTGACCCTGCGGCCGGGCGAAGGCGAGGGACCCCGGGGTCTGGCGCACCGGTAGACGGTGGGCTCGACGGAGGGCGGGCGCGGGAGGGCGTGCTTGTAGAATCGCGCTTCCCGAAATTGTTCCGGATTGCCATGGCCCCCTTCACGATCCAGTCCGCGCTCGTCGCGTCGACCGCTGCCGCGCTCGCGCTGGCCCTCGCCGCCTGCGCACCCACCCAGTCGTCGCAACCCGTCGCGGTCCAGGTGCCGCCGGCAGGATCCCCGGTGCAGACCGCCGCGGTCGACGTCGTCAAGCCCAACGAGCACCTCAAGGCCGAAGGCATCCCCGCGGTGCCGAAGTCGCTCGCGGACCGGATCGGCAAGTACACGGAGTTCAAGGCCGTCAGCGTCATCGCCTGGCATCCGACGAAGCGTGCGATGCTGGTCGCCTATCGGCGCGGCGCGACGACGCAGCTGCATCTGCTGGACCAGCCGATGGGCACGCTCGAGCCGCTCACCGACTTCCCCGACCCGGTCGGCAGCGCGACCTTCGAGCCGAAGCGCGGCGACTACCTCGTCTACGCGCGCGACACCGGCGGCAACGAGGCCGCGCAGCTGTATCGCTACGACTTCGCGACGAAGCAGGCGGCGCTGCTGACCGACCCCGCCGAGAAGCACGGCTTCGGCGCGTGGAACCACGCCGGCAACGCGCTGGTGATGGAGTCGACGCAGCTCGACAAGACCGCGGGACCGAACAAGCGCGACACGGTCACGACCGACGTGGCCATCCTCGACCCGCAGAAGCCCGAGGCGAAGCGCAAGGTCGCGAGCCTTCCTGGCGGCGGCTGGGGCGGCTTCCGCTGGGCGAAGGACGACCGGGCGCTGTTCGCGCAGGAGTACCGGTCGGCCAACGAGAGCGTCATCTGGAAGATCGACGTCGCCACCGGTGCGCGCACGCAGATCCTGCCGTCGCCGAAGGAGAAGGGGGCGAAGCCGGTCAACTACGGCAGCATCCACCTCACGCGCGACGGCAGGCAGCTCGTCTACACCAGCGACGAGGACGGCGAGTTCAGCCAGATGATGGTCATGGACCTCGCGACCGGGAAGCGCCGCGTGCTGACCCGCGACATCCCGTGGGACGTCGACGCGATCGTGATGCACGGCGAGGACGCGGCCGGCGACGACGTCGCCGGTCGGCGCGACCTCGCCTGCATCGCGGTCAACGTCGCCGGTCGTCGCGAGCTGCGGGTCATCGACCTCGCGACGGGCAGACAGGTCGCGCTGCCCGCGCTGCCGGCCGCCGCCGGCTCCGGCAGCATCTCGCGCCTGCGCTTCGCCAAGGCGGGCAACAAGGACGAGATCGCGTTCACGGTGAATTCGGCGCAGAGCCCCGGTGACGTCTACACGCTGGATCTGCATGGCGGCAAGGTCGAGCAGTGGTCGCGGGCCTTGGTCGACGGCATCGACACGAAGCCCTTCCGCGAGGCCGAGATCGTCAAGTGGAAGAGCTTCGACGGGCTCGAGATCAGCGGCCTGATCAACCGTGCGCCGGCGCGCTTCACCGGCAAGCGGCCGGTGCTGATCAACATCCACGGCGGCCCGGAGGGACAGGCCAGCATCGGCTTCCTGGGCCGCAACAACTACTTCATCGACGAGCTCGGCATCGCGTTCATCCAGCCCAACGTGCGCGGCTCGAGCGGCTACGGCAAGACCTACATCGCGCTCGACAACGGCATGAAGCGCGAGGACTCGGTCAAGGACATCGGCGCGCTGCTCGACTGGATCGCGACCCAGCCCGACCTGGACGCTGGCCGCGTCATGGTGACCGGCGGCAGCTACGGCGGCTACATGAGCCTCGCAGTGGCGACGACCTATTCGGACCGCATCGCGGCGTCGATCGACGTCGTCGGCATCTCGAACTTCACGAGCTTCCTGCAGCGCACCGAGACCTACCGCCGCGACCTGCGTCGCGTCGAGTACGGCGACGAGCGCGACCCGGCGATGCGCGCGTTCTTCGACCGCATCTCGCCGCTGTCCAAGGCGTCGAACATCAGGAAGCCGCTGTTCGTCGTGCAGGGCCTGAACGACCCGCGCGTGCCTTACCAGGAGGCCGTGCAGATCGTCGAGAAGGCGCGCGCGAACAACATCCCGGTCTGGTACCTGCTGGCCGACAACGAGGGGCACGGCTTCGCGCGAAAGCCGAACGCGGACTTCCAGTTTTACGCGCAGGTGCTGTTCATGCAGCAGTTCCTGCTGAACTGACCGCGCTGCAGATGAGGAAGGAGGCCGCTTGCAAGCGGCCTTTTTTTATCGTGTGATGATCGTCTGCGACCCCGTGCGACGGGATGCAACGATCGACAAGTAGCGGACCGCAACGGTCATCAGCGAGCGCGCCCTTCCGAGGCGCGAAAGGAACGGCGATGCGAGGAGACACCGAACACAAGTCGATGGTCGTCAACGTCAGCGCCTACGAAGCCGGCAAACGCCTGGGCGACATCACGATCGACGAGATCAGCGAGGTGCTGGCGCGGCCGCAGACCTTCGTCTGGGTCGGCCTGTACGAACCCGACGAGGCGCTGCTGTCGAAGATGCAGGAAGAGTTCGGCCTGCACGAGCTGGCCGTCGAGGACGCGCGCAACGCGCACCAGCGTCCGAAGATCGAGACCTACGGCGGCTCGTTGTTCATCGTGCTCAAGACCGCGAACATGAAGGACCGGCAGGTCCTCTACGGCGAGACCCACCTGTTCGTCGGGCCCAACTTCCTGGTGTCGGTGCGGCACGGCGAGACCGCCGGCTACTCGGTCGTGCGCGAACGGTGCGAGGAGACGTCGAACCTGCTCGCGAAGGGTCCCGGCTTCGCGCTCTACGCGATCCTGGATTTCGTGGCCGACAACTACCAGCCGATCATCGAGCAGTTCGAGGACGACTTCGACAAGCTCGAGGAAGGCATCTTCAAGAGCGACTTCGACCGCCTCGTCATCGGGCGCATCTACGAGCTCAAGCGCCAGTTGCTGGAGCTGCGCAATGCGGCACTGCCGGTCGGCGACATCGCCAGCGAGCTGATGCGCTTCCACGACGACCTGATCCCGAAGGAGCTGCGCGCCTACTTCCGCGACGTGAAGGACCATGTGGCGCGCCTGGTGGGCATGGCCGACAACATGCGCGAGATGCTCAACTCCGCGATGCAGGTCAACCTGGCGCTGGTCGGCGTGAGCCAGAACGAGGTCGTCAAGCGCCTGGCCGGCTGGGGCGCCATCCTGGCCGTCCCCACCGTGGTCTTCAGCCTCTACGGGATGAACTTCAAGAACATGCCCGAGCTGAACTTCGAGTACGGCTATCCGGCGGCGGTCGGCTTCACCGTGGTCGCCTGCTTCCTGCTCTACCGGCGACTGCAGAAGACCGGCTGGATCTGAAGGACGACGTCCGGCGCATGGCGCCTGACGCGATCGTCAGTCCGCGCGCCTGCGGCGCTTGCCCAAGAGCAGGGCCCCGAGTCCCGCGACCAACAGCCACGCCATCTCCGGCTCCGGGATCGCCGCGATCGAACCGAAGAGCCCGTCGCGTTCGCCGTTGATGCCCGCGTTGAAGTAGAGCGTGTTGGCGCTGCCGCTGGCCCCGTTGCCGAACGCGATGCCCCACAGCCCCGAATTGATCAGCGGGTTGCCGAGCTGGTCCGCGATCGTGCCGAGATACGCCCCGGTGAGCGGATCGAACGCGTTGATCTCGGCCACCACGAAGCTGAAGTTGCCCACCAGCAGCGCGCCGCCGAAGCCGCCGAAGGTCGACGGCGCGATCGCCACACCCCACGGCGACGCGAGCCTGCTGCCGGCGACCAGCGTCTCCTGCAGGACACCCGCGGTGTTGAAGATCGCGACGGCACCCGATCCCTCGGCCGCCGCGATCTGTGCGTTGCGACCGGGCAGTGCGTACGTCACGTACACGTTCGATCCGATGGTCTGCACGTTGAACGGCACGAGGCCGGCGATGCGCGGATCGTTGTTCACGAAGCTGTTGCTGGAGACCAGCGCGAAGGTGCTGTCGAAGACGTCGATGCCCGCGCTGCTGGCGGCGAAGAGGCGCGCGTTCGCGCCGCTGCCCGCGATCGCGAGGCCGGTGTAGACGCGGCCCGGGGTCGTCGCGCGGACCTGGGCGACGGTTCCTGCTGCACCGTTCCACGCGGAGATCGTGCCGTTCAGGTTCGCGAAGATGAAGGTCGCCGGTGCGTTGTTGGCCAGCAGGAACGTGTTCGCGCCGGCGTTGTTGAACACCTGTCCGGTCGGACCCTGCGGACCGGCCGTGGTGGTCGGGATGGAGACGACGAGCGGGACCACCGTCGCCACGCCGTTGACGGCGCGGTACAACGTCGACAGGTTGGTTCCCTGGTCCGAGATCCAGAACGGCCCGGCCGGCGCGAACGACATGCCCCAAGGATTGCGCAGGTTCGGGTCGGTGATCTGCGCGAGGCCGGTGACGTTCGAGACCAGATTGGTCTGTGCGAACGGGGTCGCGGTCGCCGCGGACGTGAACAGGACGGATGCGACGAGTGTCGCGAATGCCATTGCGATGCGATGCGTCTGCTTCATGTTCGCTCCTTCGTGGGGGTCTCCTTCGCCTCGCGAAGGGACTCCGCCATTAGCACGTTGCGTGCCGCTTTCAGAAGGCGTTTTGTTTACAGGAAGTTAGACGAACGCATCGGCACGTCGATCGGACGAAGTGTAAAAAACATCGACAGATCAACGAGTTGCAGGACTTTCAAGCACGCGCGAGATGACTTTTTATTCCGCTCCGAATGAAATATTGTTCGGCCGGAATCAAGGAGGCCATTGCGCGTTTGCGTGACGCGCGAATGGCCGCCTTGCAGACGACGACGTCACGCGCCCTGCTGGATCTCCCGTCCGCGCTTGACGAACTCGATCGTCTTCTCCTGCATGCCGACCTGCAGCGCCTTCTCTTCGGCCACGCCGAGCTTGTCGGCGTAGTCACGCACGTCCTGCGTAATCTTCATCGAGCAGAAGTGCGGGCCGCACATCGAGCAGAAGTGCGCGGTCTTCATCGCCTCCTTCGGCAGCGTCTCGTCGTGGAACTCGCGCGCCTTGTCGGGATCGAGGCCGAGGTTGAACTGGTCGTCCCAGCGGAACTCGAAGCGCGCCTTGCTCAGCGCGTTGTCGCGGATCTGCGCGCCGGGGTGGCCCTTCGCGAGGTCGGCCGCGTGGGCCGCGAGCTTGTACGTGATGATCCCGTCCTTCACGTCGTTCTTGTTCGGCAGCCCGAGGTGTTCCTTCGGCGTCACGTAGCAGAGCATGGCCGTGCCGTACCAGCCGATCATCGCGGCGCCGATGCCCGACGTGATGTGGTCGTAGCCCGGTGCGATGTCGGTGGTCAGCGGCCCGAGCGTGTAGAAGGGCGCCTCGCCGCACTGGTCGAGCTGCAGGTCCATGTTCTCCTTGATCATGTGCATCGGCACGTGGCCGGGGCCTTCGATCATCACCTGCACGTCGTGCTTCCACGCGACCTGCGTGAGCTCGCCGAGCGTCTTCAGCTCGCTCAATTGCGCCTCGTCGTTCGCGTCGTAGATCGAGCCGGGTCTCAGCCCATCCCCGAGCGAGAAGCTCACGTCGTAGGCCTTCATGATTTCGCAGATGTCCTCGAAGTGCTCGTAGAGGAACGACTCCTTGTGATGCGACAAACACCACTTGGCCATGATCGAGCCACCGCGCGACACGATGCCGGTCATGCGCTTCGCGGTCATCGGGATGTAGCGCAGCAGCACGCCGGCGTGGATCGTGAAGTAGTCGACGCCCTGCTCGGCCTGCTCGATCAGCGTGTCGCGGAAGATCTCCCATGTCAGGTCCTCGGCCTTGCCGTCGACCTTTTCCAGCGCCTGGTAGATCGGCACCGTGCCGATCGGCACCGGCGAGTTGCGGATGATCCACTCGCGCGTCTCGTGGATGTTCTTGCCGGTCGACAGGTCCATCACCGTGTCGCCGCCCCAGCGCACGGCCCAGGTCATCTTGTCGACCTCCTCGCCGATGCTCGACGTCGTCGCCGAGTTGCCGATGTTGGCGTTGATCTTCACGAGGAAGTTGCGGCCGATGATCATCGGCTCGATCTCGGGATGGTTGATGTTGGCCGGGATGATGGCGCGGCCGCGGGCGATCTCGTCGCGCACGAACTCGGGCGTGATCTTCGACGGGATCGCGGCACCGAACGACTGGCCCGGGTGCTGGCGCATCAGCATCTCGGCCATCTTGCCGCCGGTCGGGCCGCAGGCGATCAGGCTCTTCACGTAGGCCTCGCGCTCGAGGTTCTCGCGGATCGCGATGTATTCCATCTCGGGCGTGACGATGCCCTTGCGGGCGTAGTGCATCTGCGAGACGTTCATGCCGGCCTTTGCGCGCTTGGGCAGCCGGTGCAGGTCGAAGCGCAGTTGCGCGAGCTTCGGATCGGCGAGGCGCTGCTGGCCGTAGCCCGAGCTCGGGCCGCTCAGCTCCTCGGTGTCGCCGCGTTCCGCGATCCATGCGGCGCGCACGGCGGGCAGTCCGGAGCGGATGTCGATCTTCGCGTCCGTGTCGGTGTACGGGCCGCTGGTGTCGTAGATGTAGATGGGCGGATTGGGCTCGATCGACGCGGGCGCCGCGCCATGCACGTGCGGGCCGCCGAACACCGGCGTGTCGGACTGCTCGACCATCCGCATGGGCACGCGGATGTCCGGACGCGATCCCTCGACGTACACCTTGCGCGAGCGCGGCAGCGGCGCCATCGCTGCCGAGTCGACGAGCGCGGTCGCCGCGGCGAACGGCGCGTTCTTCTGCGCGCGATCTTGCGCAGATTCGGCCGGCGTGTGGTGGGACGAGTCCAGGACTGCTGCGTTCATGAAGGCTCCAGATGAGAACGGGAGCCGAGACGGGGGAGTCTCCACGGCTCCCTATGGCGTGCCGACGGTCCGGCCATGCGCCCAGGTTCGAAGGGTATTTCTCGCGATGCCATCGGTCGTGCTGCTTGACCCGGCAAAGACCCCTGCGTGACCGGCGGACAGTATGCGTTCGCCTATCAAATAGCAAGCCGCTGAAAATTGCCGTCTCGCGGGGTCCGCGACCGTTGTCGGGACGCCTCAGGCGTTTGGTCGCGGGCGCGCTTGCGCCTATCCTTCGGTTCGGGCCGATCCCGGCTCCCGTCGCGCCTGCAGGACGCGCAGCCCCGCAGACACGCGTTTCGTCCGGCGGACGTGCGCTTCGTCGCGCCAGGCTTGCGAGCGGATCGGACGCGAGGCGACAATCCGGCGCTGTTTCGAACAACGGCGCTTTCGAAGAACCGCGGCTGCTGCCGCAAGCACCCAGAAGACCCGAGCAATGAAGCCACATCCGGTCCGCGACAGCGCCGTCGAGCGTGCCCGCACGAACATGATCGCGCAGCAGATCCGCACCTGGGACGTCCTGTCGCAGGACGTGCTCGACCTGCTCGAGCACGTCCATCGCGAGAAGTTCGTTCCCGAGCCGTATCGTTCGCTCGCGTTCGTCGACACCGAGATCCCGCTCGTCGTCGACGGCGAGGAGACCGGCGAGACGATGCTGCCGCCGAAGTTCGAGGCGCGCATCCTCCAGGAAGTCGCGATCCGGCAGAGCGAGACCGTGCTCGAGATCGGCGCCGGCTCGGGCTACATGGCCGCCCTGCTCGGTTCGTCCGCCACGACCGTCACCAGCGTCGAGATCGATCCGCGGCTGAAGGCGTTCGCCGAGGCGAACCTGCAGCGTGCCGGCGTACGCAACGTCCGCGTCGACCTCGGCAACGGCGCCGGCGGGTGGCCGGTGGTCGGCCCCGTCGACGTGATCATCGTTTCCGGCTCCCTGCACGCGCTGCCGCAGTCGCTGCTGAACCAGGTCCGCGTCGGCGGCCGCATCGCGGCCATCGTCGGCGATGCGCCGGCGATGACGACGGTGGTCGTCCATCGCACCGGCGAGCAGGCCTGGAAGACCGTGAAGATCTTCGAGACGGTGGTCCAGCGGCTGCGCGAGGCGCCGCACGTGTCGCAGTTCACGTTCTGATCGCCGCCCCTCCATGAACGTCCAGACGCTGACGGCGCCCGACCTCGCCGCGTGGCTCGCCGATGCGGCGCGGCCCGACCCGCTGCTGCTCGACGTGCGCGAGCCGTGGGAATTCACCACCTGCCATCTCGCCGGCGCTCACCCGATTCCGATGAACGACGTGCCGGCGCGGCTGGCGGAGATCGACCTCGACACGCCGATCGTCTGCATCTGCCATCACGGCGCGCGCAGCATGCAGGTCGCCGCGTTCCTCGCGGCACGCGGCGCGTCCGACGTGCACAACCTCACCGGCGGCGTCGCGGCGTGGGCCCACCAGGTGGACCCGACGTTCCCGACCTACTAGTTCCCGTTCCTTTCATGGCCGTGTGATGCACCCAGTCCTGTTTCGAAATCCGATCGCTCGTGCGCTGCGCCAGGCCGGCCTTCCGCGTGCCGTGCGCTCCTGGCGTGCCGTCGGGTTCGCGGCGGCGCTCGCCGCGGGCGGCCCCGCCGCGGCGGCCGACCTGATCCAGACCTACCGCGACGCCGCGTCCAACGACGCGCAGTTCGCATCCGCCCGCAACGCACTGCTGGCCGGGCGCGAGCGGTTGCCGCAGGGCCTGTCGCTGCTGCTGCCGCAGATCAGCGGCACCGGGTCGTACAGCCGCGTGAACACCGAGATCAACCAGCCGCAGCCGTTCGGTGGCCTGAGCGCCACCTACAACCAGCGGGCCTACACGATCTCGCTGTCGCAGCCGCTGTTCCGCTGGGGCAACTACCAGCAGTACCAGCAAGGCAAGCTGAGCGTGCTGCTGTCCGAGGCGCAGTTCGCGCAGTCGCAGCAGGACCTGATCGTGCGCGTGGTGCAGGCCTACACCGACGTCCTGTACGCGCAGGACAGCATCAACTACATCGTCGCGCAGAAGGCCGCGGTGACCGAGCAGCTCGCGTCGGCCAAGCGCAACTTCGAGGTCGGCACGACCACCATCACCGACACCAACGAGGCGCAGGCAAAGTACGACCTGTCGGTCGCGCAGGAGATCCTGTCGCGCAGCAACCTCGACGTCGCGCTGGCGGCCCTGCAGCAGATCATCGGCAAGCCGCCGGGCACGCTGTCACCGCTCAGGCGCGACCTCGACCTCACCCAACCGGAGCCGCGCGACATGGATCCGTGGGTCGCATCGGCCGAGAAGCAGAACTACCTCGTCGCGCAGAACCAGGCGAACCTCGAGATCGCGAAGCGCCAGATCGAGGTCAATCGTTCGGGCCACTATCCGACGGTGGACCTGGTCGCCTCGCGCACCTACAACTACACGCCGCCGGGTCTGTCGTCGATCACCACGCAGACCAACAGCGCGATCGGCGTGCAGCTGAGCGTGCCGATCTTCTCCGGCGGCTACACGTCGTCGAAGGTCCGCGAAGGCATCGCGCTGGCCGACAAGGCCGAGAACGATCTCGATTTCTCCCGCCGCTCGGCGGCGCAGAGCGCGCGCACGGCCTACTTCGGCGTGACCAGCGGCCTCGCGCAGATCCGTGCCCTGCGCGCGGCCGAGACGTCGAGCCAGAGCGCGCTGGACTCCAACAACCTCGGCTATCGGGTCGGCGTGCGGACCAACATCGATGTTCTCAACGCGCAGCAGCAGCTCTACTCCACGCAGCGCGACCTGGCGCGGGCGCGCTACGACACGCTGCTCAACGGGCTGCGGCTGAAGTCCGCGGCCGGTACGCTCACCGAAGCGGATCTGGTGCTGATCAACACGCTGCTCGAACACTGAACGGGACGCGGCCTCCTTTTCCTCGCCGCGGGAATGAAGGGCGCCGCGCGGGCGTTCGCTTCACACGAGCCGAACCGCGTTCCGCGACCGGTCGAACCTTCTCCGAGGAAAAGATGAATCTTCATGCAATCCGCCGTGCCCCCCGCCTGATCGCCACGCTGTCGGCATCGCTGATCCTCGCCGCATGCGCCGGCATGCCGGCCAAGGTGGCCGACGGCGCGCTGACGGACGCGGGCGGCAAGACCCTCTACACCTTCGATCGGGACGTCGCCGCCAGCGGCAAGAGCGTCTGCAACGGGCCGTGCATCGCCAACTGGCCTGCCTTCACGGCGCCGGCCGATGCGACCGCGTCGGGCGACTACACGGTCGTCACGCGCGACGACGGCGGCCGTCAGTGGGCCTTCAAGGGCAAGCCGCTGTACACGTTCGCGAAGGACACGAAGCCGGGCGACAGGACCGGCGACGGTTTCAACGGGAACATCTGGCACGTCGCCCGGCCCTGATCGCGACGCCCACGCCGACGCGCGCATGAGCTTCTCCGGCGACGAACTCGAGGCGCTGATCCCGCGCCTGCGTCGCTACGCGCATGCGCTCGCGCGGCACCCGGTGCGCGCCGACGACCTGGTCCAGGACACCCTGGAGCGGGCCTGGTCGCGTCGCCGCCAATGGCAGCCGGGGACCGATCTGCGCGCGTGGCTGTTCACGATCCTCCACAACACCTTCATCAGCGAGCTGCGGCGCTTCACGGTCCGGGGGTACGACGCCGAGACCCTCGACGGGACCGATCGGGTGCCGTCGCCGCAGGCGCCGGGCGAGTCGCTGGGGAGCCATGCCGGCGTGATGCTCGACATCGAGCGCGCGCTCGCCGCGTTGCCGGTCGACCAGCGCACGGTGGTGCTGCTAGTGGGACTCGAGGACCTGTCGTATCGCGAGGCCTCGCAGGTGCTCGACATCCCGGTCGGGACCGTGATGTCGCGCCTGTCGCGCGGCCGCGCGCGCCTGCGCGAGCTGATGGATGGCAAGCTACCGTCTCGCGCCGACGCGATTCCCCGTGCCGGCGCCGAAAGCGGTGCTCCCCTGAAAGTCGTTCGCTGACCACGCCATGAACCTTGCCTACGATCGCTTCCGCCTGCACGCCTACGTCGACGGCGAATTGACCCCCGACGAGATCGCCGACTTCGAGCGCCTGCTCGCGCAGGACCCCGAGGCGATGGCCGAGGTCGCGGCGCTGCGCGCGCAGAAGAACGCGCTGCACGACCGCTACGACCCGCTGCTCACGAAAGAACCCGATCCCAGGCTCGCGAACCTGCAGCGCAGCCGGCCGCTGCCGTTCGGTTCAGCGTCGCGCGGCCTGCCGCGCTGGGCGCTCGCCGCGACGCTGCTGGTGGCCGCGGGCGTCGGACTCGGTGCCGGCTGGGTCGCGCGCGGGGCGTCGGACGAGTCCAGCGCCCTCGCCTCGCGCGAGGCGGCGTTGCCCGCGAAGGCGACGACCGAAAGCCGGCTGCAGGCGTTCGTGCAGACCGCGACCGTCTCGCATGCCATCTTCGTGCCCGAGGTACGGCATCCGGTCGAGGTGCCCGGCGCCGAGGAGACGCACCTGGTGGCCTGGCTGTCCAAGCGCCTCGACGCGCCGCTCGTCGTTCCGCGCCTGGCCGACGCGGGCTGGGACCTGCTCGGCGGCCGCCTGCTGCCCGAGGAGAGCGGACCGGTCGCGCAGTTCATGTACCAGGATGCGGAAGGTCGACGGCTGACCCTGGCGGTCTCGAAGAGCGTGATCGGCGCGGCGGACAAGGCGACCAAGTCGGCCGGCGGTCCGTCGGCCGCGGCCATGGCGCAGTCGGCATTCCGCATCGCCGACGAGAACGGCAGCACGGTGTTCTACTGGCTCGACGGCGACTACGCGTACGCGCTGACCGGCAAGCTGAAGCGCAACGAGATGACGGCGCTGGCCAGTCGCGTGTACCGCCAGCTCGACCGCATGGCAAAGTGACGGCCCTTCTTCACGGCTTTCCTTCATGAACATCGCCGATCTGCGCACCGTCTACCGTCGTGCCACGCTGAGCGAGGGCGACGTCGCCGCCGACCCCTTCCAGCAGTGCCAGGCCTGGCTCGACCAGGCGATCGCGTCCGACGCGCTCGAGCCCACGGCGATGACGCTCGCGACGGTCGATGCGAGCGGCGCGCCGTCGGCGCGGGTGGTGCTGCTCAAGGGACTCGACGTGCTGCAGCCGGTACCCGGCGCCTCGGGTCGCGGCTTCGTCTGGTACACCAACTACGACAGCCGCAAGGGCCGCGATCTCGCGGGGCAGGGACAGGCCGCGCTGTGCTTCTTCTGGCCGGAGCTGGAACGCCAGGTCCGCGTCGAGGGCCGCGTCGAGAAGGCCATGCCCGACGAGTCGGACCGCTACTTCGCGTCGCGTCCGATCGGCTCGCGGGTCGGGGCCTGGGCCTCGCCGCAGAGCGAACCGGTCGCTTCGCGCGAGGCGCTCGAAGCGCTCGAACGGGCAACGCGCGAGCGCTTCGCCGTGCGCGACGATGCGCAGGCAGCGGACCTGCCGCGCCCGCCGCACTGGGGCGGTTACCGACTGGTCCCGACGCGGGTCGAGTTCTGGCAGGGTCGCCCGTCGCGTCTGCACGACCGCATCGTGTTCACGGGCGGCGACGGCCACTGGGCCATCGCGCGCCTCGCCCCTTAGAACACGGACCGGTTCGTTCAGCCGGCCTCTGCATCCGCGGCCAGGCGTTCGTGCAGCAGATGACCCTGGACCTTGCCCAGCGCATTGCGCGGCAGGCGGTCGACGAAGACGATGCGCCGCGGATGCTTGAAGCGCGCCAGGCGGCCGTCGAACGCCGCCACCAGCATGGCCGGGTCGAGCAGGAGGCCCGCCGGGTCGGACGTGCGCACGACGAAGGCCACCGGCGCCTCGCCCCACTGCTCGTCGGCCACGCCGATCACGGCCGCGTCGCCGACGCCGGGGATCGACAGCAGCACGTCCTCGACCTCGGCCGGATAGACGTGTTCGCCACCGCTGATGATCAGGTCGCGGTTGCGTCCGACCACCTCGAGGCAGCCGTCGGCATCGAAACGGCCGAGGTCGCCGGTCGCGAACCAGCCGTCGCGGAAGCCCGTGGCCAGCGGTTCGCGCCAGTAGCCCTGCATCAGGTTCGGGGCGCGCACGACGATCTCGCCGACCGCCCCGGCTTCCACCTCGCCGCCCGTCGCATCGGTCAGCCGCACCGAGCCGGGCACGCACGGCCAGCCCGCGAAGCCGGGCTTGCGACGCGCGTCCGCGGCCTTGAGCGCGACCGTGACCGGACCGGTCTCGGTACTGCCGTAGATCTGGCCCACCGGCACGCCGCGCGCATGCACGGCGTCGATCAGCTTGCGAGGAATGGTGGACGACCCGGTCATCAGCACCCGCAGGCACGACAGGTTCGCGTTCGGCCAGTCGCGATGCGCGATCACGGCGCGCAGGGTCGCGGGAACCATCAGCGCCAGCGTCGGGCGTACCGTCGCGACCGCGTCGAGCCAGGCCTGGGCATCGAAGCGCGCATGCAGGACGACCGATGCGCCCACGAGCAGCGCCGGCAGCGTCTGGATGCACAGGCCGCCGACATGGAACAGCGGCAAGACGGTCAGCACGCGGTCGTGGCGATCCATGTCGTGCGCGGCGATCGCCGCGGCGGCGTTCGCCAGCAGACCCCGGTGGGTGTGCAGGGCGCCCTTCGGCGCGCCGGTGGTGCCCGACGTGTAGACCAGCAACAGCGGCGTCTCGCCGTCGACGGCTTCGACGGCTTCGACGGCTTCGACGCCGTCGGGCGGCTCCGACGCGCCGACCACGTCATCGACCGGCTGCAGCCGCACGTCGGTGTCCTGCGCCCTCGCCCCTTCGGCGACCGCGGTACCGATGTCGCGATGGCCCGCATCCGTCACGAGGACGGAAAGCTGCGCATGCGTCGCGATGTGCACCAGTTCGGTCGCCGCGAGGCGGGTGTTGAGCGGCACGAACACGGCGCCGATGCGGGCCAGCGCGAACAGCAGCACCAGTTCCTCGACGCGATTGAATCCGAGATAGCCGACGCGGTCGCCGCGGCGCACCGACCAGCGCGTGCGCAGCGTGGTCGCCGCGCGGACGATCGCGGCCTGCATTTCGCCTCGCGTCCACGCGCGATCGTCGACGTGGATCGCGACCCGCCCTGCATCGGCCGCGACGATCGCCTCGAACGCAGCGGCGAGGTTCATGTCTGCGTCAGTCCTTCTCGCCGGCCTCGTAAAGCGCCTCGCGGCCGATGCGGTCCAAGCACAGCTCCGCGGTCCAGGGCAGCATCAGCGAACCGCAGCGGCTGTCGCGGTACAGGCGTTCGAGCGGCAGGTGCCTGAGCATCGACTGCCCGCCGCAGGTCCGCAGCGCCAGGCGGGCGATGTCGTTCGCACCTTCCATCACGGTGTAGTGCGCCGCGTAGAGGCGCAGTCGCTCGTCCTTGGACGGGTGGGGCTTCGCCTCGAGGATGGCCCGCCAGAACATCGAGCGCATCGCCTCGAGCTGGATGCGCATCTGCGCGACCGCGATCTGCTTGGTGGGGTACTGCCGGCGCTTCACCGGCGGCTCGCCGTCGACCTCGCCGCGCAGGTACTTCACCGTGAAATCGTAGGCGGCGTTGGCGAGACCCAGATAGGTTGGCGAGAGCGTGAAGAACATGTGCGGCCAGGTCTGCGCCGCGCGGTAGTACAGGCCGCGCGGCAGCAGCTGCTCGTCGTCCGGCACGAAGACGTTCTGGAACGTGATGTTGCGCGACACGGTGCCGCGCATGCCCATCGGATCCCAGGTCCCCGAGATCGACAGCCCGTCGCTGGTCGCGGGCACGGCGATATAGAGCGTGTCGCGCATGTCGAGGGGCTTGGTCTCGTGCGTGCTGTCATCGTCGACCGCCTCCGTGCACAGGATCCCGTAGTAGTCGGCCGCGCCCGACAGGCTCGCCCAGATCTTGCGGCCGTCGATCGCCCATCCGGACACGCCGCCGCGCACCGTGCGACGCGCCGTCGTGCCGAACGGCGCACGACCCGCCGCCGCGGCGCTGCCTTCGGAGAACGGTTGCGCGTAGAGCCGGCCCTGCGCGACGACGCGGGCGAAGTGCAGCTCGCGACGGCGTTCGTGCTCGGCCCGCTGGCCGTCGTCCATCGTCAGCGCGTCGGCCAGGCTGCCGATCCACAGTGTCGAGCAGCTGTGCATGTTGAAGGTCAGCGCCGTCGCCCCGCAGAAGCGGCCGAGCTCGGCGGCGACCATGCAGTAGGTCGCGTAGTCGGCACCCTGCCCGCCCTGGGCCTCGGGGATGCACAGCGCGAGGAAGCCGGCTTCGCGCAGGTCGGCGTAGTTGGCGAACGGGAAGGTCGCGGTGTCGTCCCACTCGCGGGCACGCGGCGCGAACTTGGTCTCGCCGAGTTCGTGCGCGACGGACAGCAGATGACGCTGGCGATCGGTCAGCGGCGTGACGCCGATCGACGGGACGAACGGGAGCGCGCTCATGCGTTCGATGCCGATGCCTGCAGGAACGCGAGCAACGCGTCGTTGAACGCCGCGGGCTGCTCGAACGACATCAGGTGTCCGCAGCCTTCGAGGCAGACGTACTGTGCCCGGGGGATGCGCTCGGCCATCCCCTGCATCACCGCGGGCGGCGCGTTGCGGTCGTCGGTCCCGGCGATCAGCAGCACCGGCATCGCGAGCGACGCGAGTTGCTCGCGATGGTCGAAGCCCATCAGCGCCTGCAACGCCGACCGGTAGCTCTGCGGCGGCACGTGCGACATGACCTCGACGGCCTCGGCGCGCGCCGCATCGCTCGCGCCGGGCGCCACCATCTGCGCGACGAGTTGCGTCGCCAGCTCGGCCATCGAATGTCCCGCATCGAGCGGCGCCGTGCGCTCGTCGACGAAGCGGCGCTGCCATTCGCCGTCCGCCTTGCCGAATGCCGCGCTGGTCCCGGCCAGCACCAGCGCGGCGACCCGGGCGCGCAGGGATTCGGGGGCGCGTGCGACGACCTCCTGCGCGACCATGCCGCCCATGCTGTGACCGACCAGCACCAGCCGCTCGGGATCGAGCACGTCGATCAGTTCGATGCACTCCTCCGCGAGCGTCTCGAAGGTGTAGGGATCGACCGTCGCCGAGTGCCCGTAGCCGGGCATGTCCCACGCCACCGCGTGATAGCCGGCATCGACCAGAGGCTGCATCTGGCGGGCGAAGGCCTGACGGCCGCCGCCGATGCCGTGCAGCATCAGCACCGTCGTCGTGCCGGCGCCGCGCTCGTCGAAGTACGGGACCGCCGTCACCGGGGTCAGCATCATGTCGTCACCTCGTCGGGGATCAGGTTGCCGCGCTCGACGACCGCATGGCCGTCGAGCGTGATCGTGCAGTGGCGCATCGGCAGGTCGAAGTGCCCGAGCGTGTGGCGGCCGGCCACCTCGTTCGCGCCGGTCGAGAACAGGAAGTTGCCGGCGAACGCGCGCAGCTCCGTGCCGTTGCAGTCGCGCTTGTCGTAGAACGCGAGCGAGTCCCAGCGCGCGTCGCGATTGAGGCCCCAGCCAACGTGCGACACCGCGTAGGCGTTCCGGTTGCCTTCGCGCTCCGCCCACGAACGCCAGTAGCCGCGCATCAGGTCGACGTCCACCCCGTCGCCGTCGATCGCCACGATGCCGTCGTCCTCGATCGTGAGTTCGATGCGGTCGCGCAGGTAGGTCTTGAACGCGAGGTTGACGTCTCCCGGCGCCAGCACCAGCGTGCCGGCGATCGTGCCCGCCGCCGGGAACGCGAGGCACAGGCCGCCCGGCCAGTGCGAGACCTGGCCGGCCCTGGCGCAGTAGCCCCACACGCCGCCGATCTTCGCGCCTGCGAGGCCGACCGTGAGGTCGCTGCCCGCGTCGGAGGTGACGCGCATCGTCGACGCCGCACGGAAGCGCTTCATCGCGGCGCGCACGGCGGTCTCGATGCGATCGTCGGGCATGCAGCGCGCGAGGATCTCGGGGTGCTCGTCGGAGACCATCAGCAGTCGCGCGCCGCCGGCCAGGATCTCCGGCAGCTCGGGCGCGTGGAGCAGGCCCTCGACGGTGCAGTCGACCACCAGTGTCGAGGCCGCGAGCGCGGCGGTGACCGGCGCGAGTCGTGCGATGGCGTCGGACGCGCCGGTCGAGCGGACGGGAATGGGGACTGCAGCGGACGGCGTCGGCACGACGATGCGGAAGACGCGGGCGCCGAGTTGGCCGGCAGCCAGCTCCGCGAGTTCGACCAGGACGGCGCGCGACTGCGACTCGGACAGGATCGCGACAAGGTCGCCTGGCTCGATCGCGCAGCGGCGCAAGACCGCGACGAAGGCGGCGATCCAGCGGGCCTCGATGCGTTCAACGAGCATCGTGCGGTCCATCGACGTGGCGTAAAGTGACCCGGGTCGCGTCCATCGTCAGCGCTCGCAACGGTTGATCCATGATGCGTCGGGACGATACCCTCGCACCGGACGCGGCCGCAAACCGCGCCGCGCACCGCCCTGGCCGACTTGCATGCACGAACCCACGGACCTATCCTGTCTCGATATTAGATGAATTTTCATATAACTCCAACGGGCGTCCGGGAGCGATCCGGTACGCGAAGCGAAGGGCAATGGTGACGGCGGCATCGCTACTCGTGCAACCCGGGGACGTCGCGCGTCGGCCCGACTTCGACAGCGGCCACTTCCGTGGCGCGCTGGGGCAGTTCGCGACCGGCGTGACCATCATCACGACGCGCGCCGTCGATCCCGACGGTACGCCGCAGCTGCTCGGCTTCACGGCCAATTCTTTCAACTCCGTGTCGCTCGATCCGCCGCTCGTGCTGTGGAGCCTGTCGCTCACCGCGGCGAGCCTCGCCGCGTTCCGCGACAACTCGCACTACGCGGTCAACGTGCTGGCCTCCGACCAGATCGAACTGTCGCGCCGCTTCAGTACGCGCAGCAGCGCAAGCACCACGCCTGCCAGCGATCGCTTCGAGGGCATCGCGTGGCGCGAAGGTTTTCGCGGCGCGCCGATCCTCGACGGCTGCTGCGCGTGGTTCGAATGCTTCAATCGCAGCCGCTACGAGGAAGGCGACCACGTGATCTTCGTCGGCGAGGTCGAGCGCTGCGGCTTCGTTGCGCACGAACCGCTCGTGTACCAGGGCGGCAACTATCACATGACGCAGCCGCATCCGGATCGCTGAACGGGAGACCCTCATGCCCAGGATTCCATCCATCACCGACGCGCAGGCCGGGGACACCCCGCTGGTCGCCGCGATCCGCAAGCGCCGCGGTGGGGGCCTCCTCAATCTCGATCGCCAGCTGCTGCACAGCCCCGCGTTCGCGCAGGGCTGGAACGCACTGCTCGGCGCCGTGCGCACCGAACTGGCCGTCGATCCGAAGCTGCGCGAGCTCGCGATGTGCGTCGTCGCCGTGATGAACGCGGCCGAATACGAATACATCCATCACGCGCCCGAGTTCGTGAAGGCCGGCGGGACCGAAGAGCAGATCGCCGCCGTCAAGCGGATGGAATCGGTGCCGATCGATGCGGCGCTGTTCGGCGAGCTCGAGAACGCGACGATCGCGCTCGCCATGCAGATGACCCGCATCATCGAGGTCGAGGACACCACCTTCGCGACCCTGCAGCGCCACCTCGGCAGCCAGCAGACCGTCGAGCTGGTGGGGGTCGTCGCGGCCTACAACATGGTGTCCCGCTTCCTGATCGCGCTGGGCATCGAGCCCGAGTAGCCGGTCCCGCCGTGGCCCCGCCTGCGCGCAAGGCGCGCGCCAATCCAAGCCCGGAACCCTGGGCGGTCGACGACTACCTGTCGTACCTGCTGGCCCGGGCGAGCCACGTGGTCGCGTCCGGGTTCCATCGCGAGGTGCGCGGCGCCGGACTGACGATCCTCGAATGGCGTGTCCTGGCGGTGCTCGCCGACGGCGAGGCGCGCACTGTCGGCGAGTTGGCGACGCTGGCGCTGGCGCAACAGACCACCGTCACCAAGCTGCTGCAGCGGATGGAGGCCGAAGGCCGCATTTCGCGCAGCGACGGCGAGGTCGACCGGCGCCAGTCGCTGGTGCGCATCGGATCGAAGGGCCGCGCCGCGCTCGGCACGCTGCTCGCGCGCTCGAAGCGGCATGAGCATGCGACGGTCGGGCGCCTCAACGCGCGCGAGGCCGCATCGCTCAAGAGCGCCTTGCGCAAGCTGATCGCCGAAGAATAGGCGCTCAGCCGTCGCCGGTCGCCCGACGGCCGGCGAGGTGGATGCCGACGAGGATCAGCACGAGCCCTGCCCCGTGGTACCACTGCGGCCATTCGGCGAGCAGCAGGGCCGACAGGACCGCCGCGAAGACCGGCGCCAGGTTCGCGAAGAAGATCGGCAGCGTGGCACCGGCCCGCGCGACGCCGCGGTCCCACATCAGGTAGCCGAGCACCGACGGGAACACCGCGACGTAGGCGAGCACCCACGCGGCCTGCGGCGTGGCGAGGTGCGAGACCTTACCGAAGACCAGCCACTCCACGAGGGCGCACGCGACGCAGAAGACCGAACCCAGAACGATCTGCGCGAACAGCAGCACCGTCGCCGGCAGCGGCGGCCGGCGCGTGCGCAGCAGCCACGTGTAGACGCTCCACAGCGCGGAGGCCAGCAGCATGAAGAGGTCGCCCGGCACGAAGCCGAGCGTCAGCAGCCGCGCGAGGTCGCCGTGGACCATCACCAGCAGCACGCCGGCGATCGACAGCGCGGCGCCGAGCAGGCGTCGACGGTCGATGCGCTCGCCGAAGAACGCCGCGCCGAGGGCCAGCGCGAAGATCGGGGCGGACGCCGCGATCAGCGTCACGTTGGGCGCGGTGGAGGTGGTCAGCGCCAGGTACTGCAGCGCGTTGTAGGTGCCCATGCCGCAGATGCCGAGGATCGCGATCAGCACCCACTCGCGCCGCAGCACCGCGACATGCGGACGCAGGTCGCGCCACACGAACGGCAGCAGCACGAGGCCGGCCAGCAGCCAGCGCAGCGCATTGAGCGCCATCGGGGCGATGAGGCCCGCCGCGTAGCGTCCGACGACGGCATTGCCGGCCCAGAACAGCGGCGGCAGGACCAGCAGGGACAGCGTGGTGGCGTCGAAGCGTGCCTGACGCGGCATGAACGGAGCCTGGAAGACGGGCTGCGGACTATACCGTCCGTCCTGCCGTGCGCTTCAGCGCATGCGCGGATCGTTGCCGTAGAACTCCTGCAGCAGGAAGGCCTCGAGCTCCTTCTGGTCCTTCGGACGCGCCGACATGATGATGCTCTTGCCCTTGAGCCGGTACGAGTACCACTCGAAGTCGCCGGGCTGCTGCTCGCGGATGATCTCGATCATCTGGCGCACCACGGCGAGCTGGATGGTCGGGTTGTTGCCGATCTTGACGTCGTAGGTCTTGCCGAGCTTGCGGCGGAAGTCGCGGTTCCAGCCGTTGAACACGAACTCTGCGTCGCTGGAGCCGGTGCGCTTCATTTCGAAGATGCCGCCGGCCTCGCTCTGGTCCTGGCCCGGACTGGCCGAGCGCTGCTGGGCCGCGATGTTGGCCTTCGCGATCCGGCTCGCCTTCTGGTCGTCGCTCTCCAGGACCGAGTCGGGCGCGCCGCCGTTCTCGGCGCGGCGCTGCCGCTGGCGCGCGGCCAGCACTTCGGAGAAGTCGTCGGTCGTCGGCGTGATCGGCTTCGGGGTCTGGACGACTTCGGGCGTCGGCGTCTGCACCGTGGTCGGCGGCGGGATGACGAACGGCGGCGTCCGCCCGTTGTTGATCGCGATCTGCGAACGCGGACGCGGCGGCGTGGGCTTGGTCTTCGGCACCGGGCGCGGCGGCTGCGGGGTCGGCTGCTCGACGGCCGGCTCCTGCTTCTGCTGCGGCGTCGGGGCGGGCGGCTGCGGATTCGACTGCGCGATCGTCACCGACAGCGGGCCGATCTCGTCGGCCGGCGCCTTCAGTTCCTGGTCCACCTTGCTCATCAACGGCAGGAAGATGATCGCGAAGTGGACGAAGAACGACAGCACGATCGCGACGGTGATGGCGCGGATCGTGATGCGGTCGTAGTGCTTCGGCCCCTCGCCGTCCAGCGCCGCGGCGGGCGACGGCGGCGGCAGGACCTCCTCCTCGAGGGTGGCGGGCGGCGTGTGCTTCGGGGTGGGAAAGGCGAGAACCTTCAACGGGTGGTTTCCAGCGGCAATGTGTTCGGCGCGGCATGACGACGCGCTTCAGGCGCCCGCGCGAAGCGCGGCGGCGACGATCGTCGGGCCCACGCGGGCGTCGCCGACAGATTATCGGCCCCCACGACCCGCCCATGGTGCAGATGCAGCAACAGGACGGGATGCGGCGCAACACCTCTTGCGGGGTCGGCGTCGGCACTGTTGTCGAAACGGTTGCGGCTGGTCCGGACGAATCGGCCGATCCGGTCGGAACCGCAGGGATTCGCACCCGCGGTCACGATCCGCGGGAGCTTAACCGGGGCCCCCTGCGACCGGTGTTTCCGGCCCCGGGGCGCGCGGGGAAAGCTGTCACAAAGTTTGGGGTGTCCCGTGCCGCGGCCGCTCCGCCTCGTCGCGCTTCTTCGCCGCGTCCTCTCGCGCACGCTTCGCAAGCGTGTAGGCCTGCTGCGCCCCCGGCACGTACTGCGCCGGCCAGGTCGTGCCTTCGTAGCCCGCGTCGGCCGCCGCGTGCAGCGTGAAATACGGATCGGCCAGATGCGGCCGGGCCAGCGCGACCAGGTCCGCGCGGCCGGACACCAGCAGCGTGTTGACCTGGTCCGCGGTGGTCACGGCGCCCACCGCCATCGTCGCGATGCCCGCCTCGAGCCGCACCTGCTCGGCGAAGGTCGCCTGGTACATGCGGCCGTAGACCGGCCGCGACGCCGGGTCGGTCTGGCCGGTCGAGACGTCGATCAGGTCGCAGCCGTGCGCCTTGAAGGTCTTCGCGATGGTGACCGTGTCGGCGCCGGTCATGCCGCCCGGCATCCAGTCGGTGGCCGACACGCGCACGCTCATCGGCTTGTGCACCGGCCAAGCGGCGCGCACCGCGTCCCAGACCTCGAGCGGCCAGCGCATCCGGTTCGCGAGGCTGCCGCCATACGCGTCGTCGCGCTGGTTGGTGATCGGCGACAGGAAGCTCGCGAGCAGGTAGCCGTGCGCCATGTGCAGTTCGAGCATGTCGAAGCCGGCCTCGTCGGCGAGGCGCGCCGACGCGACGAACTGGTCGCGGATGCGGTCCATGTCTTTCGTCGTCATCCCGCGCGGCGGCGCGTTGACGCCGTCGCGATAGGCGATCGGCGACGGCGCGAAGAGCCCCCAGTTCGGGCCGTGCAGCACTTCGTCGAGCGGGCGGTCCATCTTCTCCCAGCCGACCTGCGTCGAGCCCTTGCGGCCCGCGTGGCCGAGTTGCATGCAGAGCTTCGCGTCGCTGTGGCGATGGCTGAAGTCGACGATGCGCTTCCACGACGCTGCCTGCGCGTGGGTCCAGAGGCCCGTGCAGCCCGGCGTGATGCGCGCGTCGGCCGACGGGCAGGTCATCTCGATGAACACCAGTCCGGCGCCGCCGAGCGCGCGCGTCGTGTAGTGCACGAAGTGCCACTCGTTGGGCAGGCCGTCGACCGCCGAGTACTGCGCCATCGGCGACACCACGACGCGGTTCTTCAGCGTCAGGTCGCGCAGCTCGAGCGGCGAGAACAGCGGCGGCGCCGCGAAGCCGGCGGGCAGCTTCACGCCGAACTCGGCGGCGCGGCCGCGATTCCACCAGGACTCGATGTCGGCCACCAGCGCGGGGTCGCGCAGCCGCAGGTTCTCGTGCGTGATCTGCTTCGAGCGCGACAGCAGCGAGTAATTGAACTGGATCGGCTCCATGTCCCAGAAGCGCCGCACGTTCTCGAACCACACGAGGCTGACGTTGGCCGAATGCTGGATGCGACCGACCTCGTCGCGGCGGCCCGCCTCGTAGTGCGCGAGCGCGTGGCGCAGGTCGTCGGGCTGCGCCGCGACCGCCGCGTGCAGCGCGATCGCGTCCTCGAGCGCGAGCTTGGTCCCCGAGCCGATCGAGAAGTGCGCGGTGTGCGCGGCGTCGCCGAGCAGCACGACCTGCGTGACGCGGCCGCCGGCTCGCGGTACCGCGTGGTGCCAGGTCTTGCAGGTGATGGTCGGGAACTGGCGCCAGTGCGACCGGTTGGTCAGCACCTCGTGGCCCCGCAGGTCCTCGGCGAACAGGCGCTCGACGAACTGCGCGGTCGCGGCCTCGTCGGTCGCCGACAGGCCCGACGCGTGAAACGCCTCGTCGGTGGTCTCGATGACGATCGTGCATTCGCCGAGGGGTGCGCCGGCATCGTCGTGCAGCGGCGTGAACTGGTACGCGTGCATGTTCCAGATGCCGGGCTTGTACGGGCCGTCCGCCGGACTGATCGTGTCCTCGCGAAAACTGTACGTGAAGCCCGGCAGGTTCATCCGCGCACCGAGCCACGTGAAGCGGTTCGAGCGCAGGTCGACCTCGGGCGCGAACGACGTCTTCAGCGCCTCGCGGATCGGGCTGCTGATGCCGTCGGCCGCGACCAGCAGGTCCGCATCGGCATGCGCTTCGAGGCCGCGATCGTCGACGCCGTAGCGGATCGTCACGCCCAGTTCCTGCGCGCGGCGCTGCAGGATCTGCAGCAGCGTCAGGCGGCGGATGCCCGAGAAGCCGTGGCCGGTCGAGCGGCTGACCGTGCCCTTGAACTGCGTGTAGATGTCGTCCCAGTACGCGAAGTGGGCGGCGATCTCGCGGTAGGTCGGCTCGTCGGCGAGCTTGAGATTGCCGAGCGTCTCGTCGGACAGCACGATGCCGAAGCCGAACGTGTCGTCGGGTCGATTGCGCTCGCTGACCTCGATGCGGGCGTCGGGAAAGGACTTCCTGGCGAGGATCGCGAAATAGAGCCCGGCCGGACCTGCACCCACGATGTCGATGTTCATGCTGGATGGTTGCTGCCTGGATGGTCCGTGGGTGCCCGCGTTGGCACGAAAGTACTTTAAGTCTAAAATAAATTCATGCCCTCGCAAACCTCGCTCCCGGCGGCCCCCTCCTCGTCGCCGCGACACGCCGTGCCGTCGCGGGCCCGTTGCCAGCAGCACGACGCCGACGACCCGCTCGCGTCGCTGCGCGACCGTTTCAGCCTGCCCGACGGCACGATCTACCTCGACGGCAACTCGCTCGGCGCCCTTCCCCGCGCCACCGCCGCCCGCGTCGCCGACGTCGTCGCGCGCGAGTGGGGACGGGACCTGATCGAGAGCTGGAACAGTGCCGGCTGGATCGAGGCGCCGCGCCGCGTCGGCGACGCGCTCGCCCCGCTGATCGGCGCGCGACCGGGCGAGGTGGCGGTGGCCGACTCGACGTCGGTGAACCTGTTCAAGGTGCTGACGGTCGCGATGCGCACCGCACGCGAGGACACCGGTCGCGCCGTCGTCGTCAGCGAGGCCGACAACTTCCCGACCGACCTGTACATCGCCGAAGGCGTCGTCGCGCAGTGCGGCGACGGCGCGGCGCTGAAGCTCGTGCCGGCCACCGCCAGCGATGCGCGCGCCGACGCGATCGTCGCCGCGCTGGACCCGTCGGTCGCCGTGCTGATGCTCACGCACGTCAACTACCGGACCGGCGCGATGCACGACATGAAGCGGCTCACGCGCATCGCGCACGAGGCCGGCGTCCTCGTGATCTGGGACCTCGCGCACTCGGCCGGCGCGGTCCCGGTCGACCTGCACGACGCCGACGCCGACTTCGCGATCGGCTGCGGCTACAAGTACCTCAACGGCGGACCCGGCGCGCCCGCGTTCCTGTGGGCGCATCCGCGCCACGTCGAGCGCTTCCGGCAGCCGCTGTCCGGCTGGATGGGCCATGCCGCGCCGTTCGCCTTCGTGCCGGGCTACGCGCCGGCGGCCGGCATCGATCGCTTCCTGTGCGGCACGCCGCCGATCCTGTCGATGGCCGCGCTCGAATGCGGCATCGCGTCGCTGCGATCGGTCGACGGCGCGGCAAACCCGATGCCCGCGCTGCGCGCCAAGTCGGTCGCACTGACCGAACTGTTCATCGCGCTGGTCGAAGCGCGTTGCGGCGACGCGATGCTGCTGGCGACCCCGCGCGACGCGACGATGCGCGGCAGCCAGGTCTCCTTCCACGCGCGCGGCGCGATCGCCGGCCGCGGCTATGCCGTGATGCAGGCTCTGATCGACCGCGGCGTCGTGGGCGATTTCCGCAAGGGTGCGAGCGACGATGGGGACATCCTGCGCTTCGGCTTCACGCCCGCCTACCTGCGCTACGTCGACGTGTTCGATGCGGTCGAGGTCATCGCCGACGTGATCGCGAGCGGCAGTTTCCACGACGCGCGCTTCGACGTCCGCGCCGCGGTGACCTGACGTGTCGGCGACCTCCCGCAGCCTCACGTACAGCGACTACCTGTCGCTCGACACGCTGCTGACGTCGCAGCATCCGCGCTCGCCGGACCACAACGAGATGCTGTTCATCATCCAGCACCAGACGAGCGAGCTGTGGATGAAGCTGATGCTGCACGAGCTGCGCGCGGCGGTGCAGAAGCTGCACGACGACGCGTTGCCCGCGGCCTTCAAGATGCTCGCGCGCGTGTCGCGGATCATGGAGCAGCTGGTGTCGGCCTGGACCGTGCTGTCGACGATGACGCCGACCGAATACAGCGTGGTGCGGCCGTTCCTCGGCACGTCGTCGGGCTTCCAGTCGCCGCAGTATCGCGAGATCGAGTTCCTGCTCGGCAACAAGAACGCCGCGCGCGTCGAGGTGCATGTGCCCGGGATGCGCGAGCACCTCACGCGCGTGTTGCACGCGTCGAGCATCTACGACGAGGCGGTCGGCCTGCTGGCGCGGTCGGGCTTCGCGGTGAACCCCGTGTCCGCGGACCCGACGGTGCCGCGACCCTTCGACGAGGCGATCGCGGAAGCGTGGCTCGTCGTCTATCGCGACCCCGAACATCACTGGCGGCTCTACGAGCTCGCCGAGGAGCTGATCGACCTCGAGGACGCGTTTCGCCAGTGGCGCTTCCGTCACGTCACGACGGTGGAACGCATCATCGGCTTCAAGCCCGGCACCGGCGGCACCGGCGGCGTGAGCTATCTGCGCAAGATGCTCGACGTGGTGCTGTTCCCGGAGCTGTGGAAGGTCAGGACGGATTTGTAAGGCCGACACCGGGGCGGCTGCGCCGCCCCCACCCCAACCCTCCCGAGAGGGGGAGGGAGCACACCGAGGCGATCCCATGAAAGTTCTTCAACCCGCAGGATGGTCCACGCCGCGCGGCTATTCCAACGGCATCGCCGCGCGCGGCACCGTCGTGTCGATCGCCGGCCAGATCGGCTGGAACGCGCAATGCGTCTTCGAGACCGACGACTTCGCGCTTCAGGCGCGCCAGGCGCTGGCCAACATCGTCGCTGTGCTCGCCGAGGCCGGCGGCCGGCCCGAGCACCTCGTGCGCATGACCTGGTACGTGCTCGACAAGCGCGAGTACGTCGACGCCTACCCGGCGATCGGCGCGGCCTACCGCGAACTCATCGGCCGGCACTTCCCGGCGATGACCGCGGTGCAGGTCGTCGCGCTGATCGAGGATCGCGCGCGACTGGAGATCGAGGCCACCGCCGTCGTGCCCGATTGACCGTCTGCCGCCGAACCGGGCTCACGCCGCATCGGGCCGATCGCGCGCGACCATCGACAGGTACTGCGCCAGCGTTCCGCCGGCCAGCGGCTTAGCCATCGCCTGCAGCGTCGTCGAGCGCCGGCCCATGACGAACCCTTCCCGACGGCGGGTCGGGAGATAGCCGCGCGATCGCCAGAAACGCTCGGCCCGCGTGTTGCCGACCACCACGCCGAGGCGCATCCAGGTCGCGCCATGCGCCGCGGCCCAGTCCTCCAGGCCCTGGTAGAGCCGTTGCGCGTCCCCGTTCCCGTGCCGCGACGTGGCGACGACGAACGTGCCGAGGTGCCACACGCCGTCGGCGATCAGGTCCGTGACGACGTTGGCCATCGCCGCCATCGTTCCGTGATCGTCGACATAGCCGACGACCCACATCTTCGTGAAGGGCCAGCCGTCCGGCAGCGCGCCGTTGATCTCCTCGTGCGCCTCAGTCGGACCGGCAGGCTCCCCGCTGGTGGCGAGGAAATAGGCCGGGTTGTCGTCGAAGAAGCGCTGCAGGTCGTCTTCGCGACCGGGCGTCAGCTCGAGCGTGCGCAGACCTGGGATCGGCGACGGCGGCAGGGCGATCGTTCCTTTCTTCGACATCGGCGTCGCTCCTTCAGGAAGACGTGCATCGATCAGACCACCCGCAAGCCCCCGCCGACGAACGAGAACAGGGTCGGGACGACGTCGGAGCCGAGCACCACCAGCACCACGACGATCAGCGCGACCATGAGACCGATGGCCGCCAGCACGCCCCACGGCGAAGGCTCCGAATAGAGCTGGACCGAACGCCTGCGCCGTCTTCTGTGTTCCGTCATGTCCCTGTCCTCGATCCGCATCCCGTCGGCACGAGGATAACGACTCGTCGACACGCGCCATCGATGGAATTGCGCGGTTCGGCATCCGCACAACACCGGTCGGTCAATCGTCCGGCGCGTGACAGGCGACGCAGAGCTTGTTGCCGTCCGGATCGCGGAAATAGGCGCCGAAATAGTCGGCGTGGTAGGCCGGGCGCAACCCCGGTGCGCCCTCGGACATGCCGCCATGCAGAAGAGCGGTGTGGTGGGCGCGCACGACCGTGGCACGGCGGTCGGCGGCGAAGGCCAGCATCTGTCCGTTGCCCGGTCGATGGGGCTGGCCATCGACCGGCGGGGCGATCACGAACAGCGGACGCGAGCCACCCGCGGCATGCCATCCCGCCCACGGACGATCGCGATCGCAGAATCGCGCCTCGACGCCGAGCACGGCCATCAGCGCGCCGTAGAACGTCAGCGCCCGCTCGAAATCCGTGACGCCGACGAAGACATAGGAGAACACGCGAGCCGCTAGCGGTGGGGCTGAGCGAAGGTCGTCGCGCTACTGCGGTGCGGACTCGGGCGCGAAGCGCGGCCGGACCACGCCGCCCACCTCGACGTTCTCGAAGAACATCGCGTACGGCCGCACCCACAGCGTGCCCTCGCCGTACAGCGGCCGGTAGAGGACGAGCGGCTCGAGCGTTTCGCTGTGCCGGGCCACGCCGACGACCTCGTACTCGCCGCCCTTGTAGTGGCGGTAGCGACCGGGTCTTGGATCGGGCAGCGGTGGGAGATCGCTCATTCGCGCGGCAGGTCGTCGGCCTGGTGCTGCACCCAGATCACGGGGACGCCGCTGCCGCGTGCGCGGTCGACGGCTCGCGCGACGTTCGCGACGACCCGCGGTGCCTGCCACGCCTGGGCGATGACGCCGACCTGGACGTCGACGACCACGAGGGCGGCCTGGTTGCCGGGACGAATCGTGCTCATGGGTCCTACTGGGCGCCGATGCTGAACGTGAAGCGCGTGCCGTCGAGATCGCCGTAGCCGCTGCCGCTCGCGCCGGCTGCCGCGATGTGGAACGGGCCGGTGCGGCCGTCGCTGCAATTGAGCACACCATCGCCCCGGCGACGCGAAATGTAGGTGAAGCTGCCGTGGCATTGCGCCTTCCGGCTCGAGACGATCGTCAACTCGCCGGAGCCGCCCGAATAGCCGGACCCGGTGATGCTGCCGGTGAAGGTCTCGTCGGATCGCTGCATCTGCCCGACGACCGGCGCACTGGCGACGCAGGACGCGAGCAGGGCCGACGCTGCGGCGACCAGCAAGATTGTCGTTCTCATGATTCCCCGTCCCGTTCCCATCGATCGATCGTCGAGCCCGACGCCGTTGCGGTTCCGGCGCAAAAAGCGACGTTAGCGTGGATCGGTCTCCGCGGGAAGTCGTGCGGCACGTGAAGCAGGCGGTCACGCCGCGGCTCACTGGCCCTCGGGTGGCTGCCAGAGTTCGACCTTGTTGCCTTCCGGATCCATGACCCAGCCGAACTTGCCGTACCCGGAGTCGTCGGTCTTCTCGAGGACGTCGCAGCCCTCTTCGCGCAGGGCCTGGAGCAGCGCGGCGAGGTCGTCGACGCGGTAGTTGATCATGAAGCTCGATGCGCTCGGCGCGAAGGCGTCGCCTCCGGCGGCCCCGATCGACCAGATCGTCGTTCCCTTCATGGGATGCCCCGATGCATCCGTCCAGGTGAACGCGGTGCCGCCCCACGCCTGGACGTCGATGCCGAGGTGCCGCCGGTACCAGGCCTGCAGGGCAGCGGGGTCCTTGGCGTGGAAGAAGATCCCGCCGATGCCGGTGACTCGCTTCATCTGTGGCTCCACCGAAAAGAGAAGATCGAGGGTAGCGCAGCGAATGCCGACGCTAGAGCGAGCGGTCAGTCGCGACCGGGCGATTCCCGATGCACGGTTCGTCGCTGCAGTTCGAGCGCTGCTGCCCGCAACAGCGCCCTGGAATACGCGGCATGAAATCCGAGCAGGAGCCGGAACACGGTGCCGAAGCCTTTCTCTCCGGTCTTCTGGTCGATACGCGGCAGCACGGCGGAGCCGAAGTAGAGCCGCGTGGGTTGGGACGGGTTTGCCGCGGGCGGCGAGACCATGAACCAGGACTTCGTCCTGCCCGATCGGTCCGCCAGGAGCACTTGATCGTGCAACCGTTGCTCGACGGTCCAAACGGCGAAGTCCTCTCGATGGCCCGCCGCGAGTTCCCGTGCCTGCAGATCGGTGGAATTCTGGGACGCCAGGAGTCGGATCAGCAGCCGTTCGAGCTTGAAGATCCTCGTCGTGTAGAAGGCCTCGATCAGGTCGGCCACCGTGACCGGCCCCGTGACTTCGGTCGTGTAGCAGTCGGCGAACGCGCCGGCCAGACGGACCCGTTGCAGGAGCGCGGACGGCGGCAGTTCGCAAGGCGCGACGACTTTCATGAGAAAGCTTCCTTGGCGTAGCGGTCCGCTGGACCACTGGGATTCAGCGGCAGCGCAGCGCTCCGCTGGAACGGAGGGTCAGGCAGGTCGCTGCGATTCCTGCCCTTCACCACGGAGGTCCTTGAGTTCGAAGCGATTTCCCTCGGGATCAACATAGTGAATCCATCGTGTACCGCCGTCACTCTCGATTGCTCCGATGGGCATGACTCCTCTCTCCATCCAGTCACTGACGACGGGCTCCAACCGTGCCACACGGAAACCAACAAGGACGGACTGCTCGCTGGGGGTCTTACGCATCGATCGCGCGGCCCCTTTGCTCCAGATCTCGAAGTGCGACCCCGAACCGGCATCCATCAGGCAGTAGTTGTCATCTGCCGCCAGAACCTGGAACCCGAGATTCTTGTAAAACGCTGTCAAGGTGGGGAGGCTCCCGGCAAAGAGACCCGCCCAGGCGATGCCTAGGGGTTCAAAAATGCTGGCCAAGTTCGCGCCTTGAACGTGATGCCCAACGCCTCAATGAATCTGCGCCGCGAAGCGGCGTCGGCTTGAATGAATTGTCAGGCCGCGACGCTGATCCGCCAAACGGCCAGTGCAAGACCACCGGACAGGCGGGTCTCTGCGATTGCGGTGGATGATGCCACGGACCGAATTCAAAGGAAGAACCCTACCGGTCCAGTGCAGCGGCCGCAAAGCCGTCCGTCAGCGCGAAAGGTTTAGCGTCGCCTCTCAATGCTCTGCAGTCAGCATCGCTCCACTCGACAGTGAAGTATCGAATCAGTCACAGTAGCGTGGGAAACCGGCCCCGAACTTGATCAAAGAAATGGGAAAACAGTCATGAGCAAGCGCTTCCTGAAGTGGGCCGAGGCATGGATCGAGGAACACATCCCTCCCGGCGCCAATCCCGACATAGAGCGTCACGAAGCGAGGGCAGAGCGACTATTGGCGATCCTGTTGGCGGAGGCGACCGAGGAAGGTTTCACGAGGCTCGAGACCGAGGAGGAGAGCGAGCGGGTTTCGCCCTTGGTGCTGGCCGCGGTATCGGACAGCACCGACTTCAACATCGATGCCTATCACCTCAAGACGCTACTGGCGCGGGAGAACGAAGATGGCGACTGACCCCGCACGTCCTGCGCCCCTCGTTCGCCACCCACCTGCTGCAGTCCGGCCACGACATCGGCACCATCCAGGAACTGCTCGGCCCCGCGGCCGCGGGGTGCGCACTCCGACCGACGCTGGATAGGCCGCGCGTCCGATCTTGCCGTGGCCGCGAGGTGCAGCGCCGCGCCCCGCCAAGGCATAGAATCGTGCCTCGCCGCATTGACGAAAGCCCCCCATGAACGCTCCCGACCTCAAAGACCGCCTCAAGGCCCGATTCCATTGGGACGACCCCCTGCTGCTCGACGCGCAGCTGTCCGACGAGGAACGGATGGTCAAGGATGCCGCGCGCCGCTACTGCGAGGACAAGCTCGCGCCCCGCGTGGTCGACGCCTTCCGCAACGAGACCACCGATCCGTCGATCTTCCGCGAGATGGGCGAGCTCGGCCTGCTCGGCCCCACCATCCCGGAGGAATACGGCGGCCCGGGCCTGAACTACGTCGCCTACGGCTTGATCGCCCGCGAGGTCGAACGCGTCGACTCCGGCTATCGCTCGATGATGAGCGTGCAGTCGTCGCTGGTGATGGTCCCGATCTTCGAGTTCGGCACCGAGGCGCAGAAGCAGAAGTACCTGCCCAAGCTCGCGACCGGCGAGTTCATCGGCTGCTTCGGCCTGACCGAGCCCGACCACGGCTCCGATCCCGGCTCGATGGTCACCCGCGCGAAGAAGGTCGCCGGCGGCTATTCGCTGTCGGGCGCCAAGATGTGGATCTCCAACTCGCCGATCGCCGACGTCTTCGTCGTGTGGGCCAAGGACGACGAAGGCGCGATCCGCGGCTTCATCCTCGACAAGGGCATGAAGGGACTGAGCGCGCCGAAGATCCACGGCAAGGTCGGCCTCAAGGCGTCGATCACCGGCGAGATCGTGATGGACGAGGTCTTCTGTCCGGAAGAGAACGCGTTCCCCGAGATCCGCGGTCTCAAGGGCCCGTTCACCTGCCTCAACTCCGCGCGCTACGGCATCGCCTGGGGCGCGCTCGGTGCCGCCGAGGACTGCTGGTTCCGTGCGCGGCAGTACGTGCTGGACCGCAAGCAGTTCGGCCGGCCGCTCGCCGCGAACCAGCTGATCCAGAAGAAGCTCGCCGACATGCAGACGGAGATCACGCTCGGGCTTCAGGGCTGCCTGCGTCTGGGCCGCATGAAGGACGAGGGCACGGCGTCGGTCGAGATCACGTCGATCATGAAGCGCAACTCGTGCGGCAAGTCGCTCGACATCGCGCGCCTGGCCCGCGACATGATGGGCGGCAACGGCATCTCCGACGAGTACGGCGTGGCACGGCATCTGGTCAATCTCGAGGTGGTCAACACCTACGAGGGCACGCACGACATCCATGCGCTGATCCTGGGTCGCGCGATCACGGGGATCCAGGCGTTTCAGTAGCGATTTCACGCGATCCCCGCAAGGCGGGGATCACGCTGATCGTGTCATCCCGGCGAAGGCCGGGACCCAATCGACGACACGCGTAGCGATCACCTTGGGCCCCGGCCTTCGCCGGGGTGACACGCACCGTGGGAACGACGATCGCCTTGCTCCCACCTGCGATGCGCGACGCCCTCGCCGGGGTCTTCGGCGTAGCCCCCGAGGTGATCGACGGCGTCCGCCTCGTCGAGCAATCCCGCTTCGCGCGGCTGCACGGTCGGCGCGTCACCGCCACAACCCGTCGCGGCACCATCTACCTCGCGGGGTCGGTAAGGCGCTTCGTCGCCGACCCGGAACTCGTGATGCACGAGTACTTCCACGTCCTGCGCCAGTGGGACACCGGCGCGCTGACGACCTGGCGCTACGTGCGCGAGACGCTGCGGCGCGGCTACCGGAACAACCGTTACGAAGTCGAGGCGCGCGCGTTCACGCGCCAGCACGTCCTCGCGTTCGCGAAGCGGCTGCGGTCGACGGACGATGCGGTCGCCTGACCGCGTGAGGCCGCGCCGACCGTTCGCCGACCGGCGCTCGCTCGGCCGCTCCTTGGCGGTAACTGCGGCGATGCTGCTCGCGGTCCACGCTCCGCTCGACGCCGCCGACGACACGCACGCATCGGCCGCCCACACGCGAACCGCAGACGCCGCACCGCGCGACACGCGCTGCTCGGGCACCGCCGTCGCCGGCAGCGGACGCGGCGAAGTCATCGACGGACCGGAGATCGCGACCGGCTTCGCGAGCAAGCCGGTCGTGTTCGCGCGCTCGATCATGGCCGTCACGGCGCATCCGCTCGCGTCGCGCGCCGCCTGCGACGTGCTCGCCGCGGGCGGCAGCGCGGTCGACGCGGCCGTCACCGCGCAGATGGTCCTCAACCTCGTCGAGCCGCAGTCGTCGGGCATCGGCGGCGGCGCGTTCCTGCTGTACTACGACGCGACGACGAAACAGGTGCTGAGCTACGACGGCCGCGAGACCGCGCCGGCCGCGGCCACCGCCAACGACCTGCGCTGGATCGACGACGCGACCGATCGCACCACGCCCCGTCCCAACGCGCGCGCCAGCGGCCGGTCGATCGGCGTGCCGGGCGTGCTGCGCATGCTGGAACTCGCGCATCGCGAGCACGGCCGGCGACCGTGGCGCACGCTGTTCGATCCGGCGATCGCGATCGCGACCCGCGGCTTTCGCATCGGCCCGCGCATGGCCGCATCGATCGACGAAGCACGACGCGGCCTCGCGCGCGAACCCGAGGCCGCCGCGTATTTCCTCGACCCTGCGACCGGTCGCGGCAAGGCCGCCGGCACGCTGCTCAGGAGCCCCGCCCTCGCCCGCACCTTCGCGACGATCGCGACGCACGGGGCGTCCGCGCTCTACGAAGGCGACCTCGCGCGCGCCATCGTCGACAAGGTCGCCGACACGCGCGACGGCATGACCGCCGGCCGCATGACGCTGGCCGACCTCGCGGCCTACCGCGCGAAGCGCCGCGAGCCGGTCTGCACGACCTATCGCGCGTACGAGATCTGCGGCATGGGACCGCCGTCGTCGGGCGGCATCGCGGTGGCGTCGACGCTCGGCATCCTCGAGCACTTCGACCTCGCCGCGCATGCGCCGGCCCCGCTCGACCGCGACGGCGGCCGGCCGGACGTGCTCGGCGTACACCTGGTCGCCGAGGCGGAGCGCCTCGCCTACGCCGATCGCGACAAGTACGTCGCCGACACCGACTTCGTGCCGCTGCCCGGCGGCTCGCCCGCCGCGCTGCTCGACCGCGACTACCTGCGTTCGCGCGCGCAACGCATCGCCGTCGACCGCAGCATGGGCAGCGCCCCGGCCGGCGACCTCGGCCCCGTGCCGCTCGGCGTCGCACCGACCGAGGAGCACGGCACGTCGCACATGACGATCGGCGACCGCGACGGCAACGTGGTGACGATGACCACCACCGTGGAGGCGGGCTTCGGCTCGCTGCACTTCGTGCGCGGCTTCCTGCTCAACAACCAGCTCACCGACTTCTCGCCCGTGCCGGTCGACACGCAGGGCCGGCCGATCGCCAACCGGGTCGCGGGCGGCAAGCGGCCGCGCAGCGCGATGGCGCCGACGCTGGTGTTCCATCGCAACGCGGACGGACGCCGCGGCGACTTCGTCCTCGCGACCGGCTCGGCCGGTGGCTTCGTGATCATCCAGTTCGTCGTCAAGACGCTGGTCGGCGCGCTCGACTGGGGGCTCGACGCGCAGCAGGCCGCCTCGCTGATCGACTTCGGCGCGGCCAACAGCCCCACCACCTACGTCGGCGGCGAGCATCCGGACGTCGACACACGAGGCGACGGCGCACACGACCCGCTCGTGAGCGGTCTGCGCCGGCTCGGCCACACGGTGTCGCTGGTGCCGATGTCGAGCGGCACCGCGGTGCTCGGGCGGCACCTCGTCGACGGCCGTCCGGGCTGGTCCGGCGGTGCGGAGCCACGCCGCGAGTACACGGCGGCCGGAGACACGGTCGTGCCCTGACGCGCGCGCTCGGTGTTGGCTGAAACGGACGAGTCGACCGATTTGGGCGATCGTCCGATAGGGCGCGGGGCCGCGCTATCGCTAAGGTCCGTGTTCGATCGAACGCACGTCCGCGCGCGATCCGGCCCAAGGAACCTCATGAAGCTCCCCGCATTCGGTCGCCTGCTGCGCGTCCCCACGGCCTTCGGCCTGCTGCTGCTCGGCGGCTGCAACGACGACGGCGCGCCACCGCCACCCCCGGTCGCCCTGCAGTGCTCGGGCACCGCGGTCACCGGCAGCGGCACGGGCACCGGCACCGGCGGCCCCGAGATCGCGACCGGCTTCGCGAGCAAGGACCCGGCGTACACGCGCACCGTGATGGCCGTGACTGCCAATCCGATCGCGTCGCGCGTCGCGTGCGACGTGCTCGTCAAGGGCGGCACCGCGGTCGACGCGGCGATCGCGGCGCAGATGGCGCTCAACCTCGTCGAGCCGCAGTCGTCGGGCATCGGCGGCGGCGCCTTCATGCTGTACTACGACGCGGCGACCAAGCAGGTCCAGAGCTACGACGGCCGCGAGACCGCGCCGGCCGCCGCGACGGTCAACTACCTGCGCTGGATCGACGACGCGACCAACCAGACCACGCCGCGGCCCACCGCGCGCCTGAGCGGCCGGTCGATCGGCACGCCCGGCGTGCTGCGGCTGCTGGAGGCGGCCTACCAGGACCACGGTCGCCTGCCGTGGCGCGACCTGTTCCAGCCGGGCATCGAGATCGCGACGAAGGGCTTCAACATCAGCCCGCGCATGGCCGCGTCGATCGCGGCCGACGTGACCAACCTGTCGCGCGACCCGGACGCCAAGGCCTACTTCCTCAACGCCGACGGCACGCCGAAGGCCGCGGGCACGCTGCTGCAGAATCCCGCGCTCGCGTCGACCTTCACCACCATCGCGAACGGCGGGGCATCGGCCTTCTACACCGGCGACATCGCGCAGGCGATCATCGACAAGGTCAACGACACGACCGGCGGCATCACGACCGGCAAGACCACGCTCGCCGACCTCGCCGCGTACCAGGCGAAGCGCCGCGATCCGATCTGCACGACCTACCGGGCCTACTACGTGTGCGGCATGGGCCCGCCGTCGTCGGGCGGCATCACGGTCGCGTCGGCGCTCGGCGTGCTGGAGAACTTCCAGATCGCGCAATACGCGCCGACGGCGCTCGACCGCGACGGTGGCAAGCCGACGGTGCTCGGCGTCCATCTGGTCTCGGAAGCCGAACGCCTCGCCTACGCCGACCGCGACAAGTACATCGCCGACACGGACTTCGTGCCGCTGCCCGGCAACAGCGCGAACACGCTGCTCAACAAGCCCTACCTGGCGACGCGCTCGCAACTCGTCAGCACCACGCGCAGCATCGGCACCGCGCTGCCGGGCGACCTGGGCTCGGTGCCGCTCGGCGTCACGTCGGTCGAGGAACACGGCACCACCCACCTCGTGATCGTCGACCAGTACGGCAACGCGGTCTCGATGACGACCACGGTCGAGAGCAGCTTCGGCTCGTACCACTTCGCGCGCGGCTTCATCCTCAACAACCAGCTCACTGACTTCTCGGCCACGCCGACCGATGCCAACGGCGTGCCGGTCGCCAACCGCGTCGCGGCCAACAAGCGGCCACGCAGCTCGATGGCACCGACGCTGGTGTTCTCCACCGCGGCCAACGGCACGCGCGGCGACTTCCTGCTGGCGACCGGGTCGCCGGGCGGCAGCGCGATCATCTGGTACGTCGTCAAGACGCTGGTCGGCGCGCTCGACTGGGGTCTCAACCCGCAACAGGCGGTGGCGATGGTGGACTTCGGCGCGGCCAACAGCCCGACCACCAATGTGGGCGGCGAGCATCCCAATGTCAACGCGGCCAACAACGGTGCCGCCGATCCGCTGGTGATCGGGTTGCGGGCGCTCGGCCATACCGTCTCGGTGGGCGCGCAGTCGAGCGGCCTGTCGATGATCCGTCGCGCGCCGGTCGCCGGGCTGCCGGGCTACGTCGGTGGCGCCGATCCGCGGCGCGAGGGCGTGGCGATCGGCGACGTGGTCGCCGGACCCTGACCGATCGCAGCGGGAAGGCGCTTCGAACGCGTGCCGCCGGGACGTCCGCAGCGCGCTAGCATGCGGGTCCGTCCATCGTTCATCGCCGCATGCCTCTCCTGTCGACCTCGCTCATCCGCGACTGGCACGCCCACGTCTACTTCGACGCGACCACGCGCGACGCGGCCCGAACGCTGCGCGAGACCATCGCGACCGCACTGGCCGATCGCGTCGCGGTCGGGCGCTTCCACGAGAAGCCCGTGGGTCCGCATCCGATGGGGAGTTTCCAGCTCGCGTTCGATGTCGGCGCTGTCGCCGAAGTCGTCGGCTGGCTCGCGCTGAACCGCGACGGGCTCGACGTGCTGGTCCATCCGAACACCGGCGATGCGCTGCGCGATCACCGCGATGCCGCGATGTGGGTGGGGCGGTCGCATCGGCTGGAGCTGTCGGGCCTTGACGACTGACGCTCGGTCGTCGCGGCCGCGAAAGAGGCGGGCCGGCGGGCCGCGCCCGGGGTGACCATGCGCCTCGCCTTCGTCGACCTGGAGACCACCGGCGGCTCGCCGGTCGAGGACCGCATCACCGAGGTCGGCATCCTGGAGGTCGACTTCGACCCGGACAGGCCACCAGTCCCGGTGCGCGAGTGGTCGACGCTGGTCCGGCCCGACGCGGTCATTCCGCCGTTCATCGAGACGCTGACCGGCATCACCAACGCGATGGTGGCCGACGCGCCGCGTTTCGAGGACCTGGCCGACGACATTCTCGCGCGGCTGGACGGGCGGTTGTTCGTCGCGCACAACGCCCGCTTCGACCATGGCTTCCTGAAGAACGCGTTCCGCCGGATGGAGCGGGCGTTCCGGCCGCCGGTGCTGTGCACGGTGCGGCTGTCGCGCAAGCTCTATCCCGGCTATGCGCAGCACAACCTCGACGCGCTGATCGAGCGGCATCGCCTGGTCGTCGAGCGACGTCACCGCGCGCTCGACGACGCGCGACTGCTGTGGCAGTTGTGGCAACGGCTGCACGACGCGCTCCCGCCCGGGCAGGTGGCGGCGGCGGTCGACCAGCTCACCGCCCGCCCGAGCCTGCCGCGCCACCTCGACCCCGACGTACTCGATGCGTTACCGAAGACCGCAGGGGTCTATCTCTTCCACGGCGAGCCGACGGACGACGAGAAGGCGGAGGTCGCGGGCGGCCGCATCGACGAGCCTCGTCCGCTCTACATCGGCAAGGCCCGGAACCTGCGGCAACGCGTCATGGCGCACTGGACCGGCGACCATTTGTCCGCGCGCGAGATGGAGATCTCGCAGCAGATGACGCGGCTCGAATGGATCGAGACCGGCGGCGGGACGCAGCACGACCTGGGCGCGCTGCTGACCGAGGCCGTGCTGATCAAGCGGCGCATGCCGGCCTACAACCGGGCGCTGCGCAAGAGCGACGACGTGTGCGCGTGGCGGCTCGTGATCGCCAAGGGACCTGTGCGGCCGTCGCGCCCGCGCTGGCAGCTCGCGATCGCGCAGCCCGACGATCTCTTCTTCGCGCAGGATCCCGACCTCTACGGTCCGTTCGCGTCGCCGCGCCAGGCGGGGGTGGCGTTGCGCGCGATCGCCGATGCGCACGGGTTGTGTC
>Ga0209724_1000228_pt1 | contig 58500 bp, 51 predicted proteins | sample grotaG_FD_184143 | JGI IMG/M metagenome (GOLD analysis project Ga0209724, IMG submission 184143) | Glacier valley bacterial and archeal communities from Borup Fiord, Nunavut, Canada, to study Microbial Dark Matter (Phase II) -... | ecosystem: Environmental > Aquatic > Freshwater > Ice > Glacier ...
GGATGCTTTCCTGGTCTACGAGCCGTCGAGCGGGGCGCTGCATCGGCTGGATCTGGAGTCGCTGGACGGCGGGCCTGTGGCCGCGCTGGGCCACTGGAACCGCGTCGCTTGGGCCGTGCTGCCGCGGGTTCGGCAGCGGTAGAGCAGGGCAGTCCGGTGTGAGGGGAAGGTGGGGACCGTTGCCAACTTCTCAACCAACGGGGTCTGGCCCAATCGCAGAACTCACAGTGTCGCGCGGAGATCCGGTGTCTCGGTGGTGGTTCTTTGCCCTCAACTGGTTGCCGTTCACGATCGCCGGTCTCATGCTTGCGGTGGCAGGCCTGTGGCCCGTATCGCTTGCCGCCCTCGCGTGCTCCTGGTTGGTGTGGCGCACCCTCGCGCGCCGCGTCGAGTTCGATTCGCGCGACTGGACCTACGTTGGCGCGTTCCACACCTTCACCCTGCCGACGAGTGCGGTCGATGCGACAGACCTCGACGGCCGGAACCTTCGGATCCGGACGCGCTCGGGAGGCTTTACCGGGTGGGGCTATCTGTGGTCGTTCGGCCCCGGTTGGCCCGACGGGTTTGGCAATGACTACCCGGCCGGCGAGCGGGAGCGGCGACCACTGGCGAGCCAGGACCTCGGGGAACCGGTGGTGCGGTGGCGCAGGCCTGCAGTTGGCGAGTTGATGGGCTACGGAATGTGGATCGCACTGATCGTGCTGGGTATCGTTCTGCATTCAGCCAACGCGTAAGGTCTAGGGCTCTCACTGTGACCGCGTGCCGACGGCCATCCAACGCCTACGGCAGGGCGGTAAGCAGAAGCAACTGTCCCAGGAGGACTGATATCCACACACCTGGTGCCCGGATCACGCGCGAGAAGCCGCGGAAGCTGAACTCGAGCCCCGTGAATGACTCCCCGCTCAAGGCCTGAGAGTCTTCGGCGAAGCCCACCTCGTAAGAGGCTGCGTCTCTGATGGCGATGAGGGCCCCTTCCAAAGCCTTGTCAGAAGGGCGAACTATGGGAACTCGGGCACTAGTTTCCAGCCACCACACGCGTCCTTGGCTCCAGACGAGAGCCGACCCGCTGTAACGAACCAGCAGCGCCCGGTCCACCGTTTCAGCAGCAAGCACCAGCTCGCCGTACGGCGAACACAGGCGCAACGAGCCATCGGACCCCACCCACAGTCCCTGTCTCGCGGTCGCTCGAAAGAGCAGTCCCGCCAGCGTATGGCCGCAGGCGACGCATAACGCAGCGCTGAGATATGCCTCACGACTTGTGTTCACGAGCGTCCCGCCGACGAGGAGAACGATGGGCCACAGCCCTACGCCGGCAATGGCTGTCGCTATGCGACTGAGGAGCGCGGGCCTGAGGGCTCGCACCCAGGTCCGGGGCACGTCGACAGGTGTCACTGGTGGTTGCTCCCTGGAGGTTTCCGATGAGGCCGATGCGCGCACTTTGCCTGCGTGAGGCGTCGGGCCGACGCCACGGCGCCCACGCGCTACGGGGGGTTAGTTTATGACGCTGCGGGCAGGCTCACCGGGTTCGAGGCGAGTGGTGTGGGTCCGCTTGGTGTGATCGCAGGCGACGGCGCTGGCGACAAGGTCGTCGTATTCCGTGAATCCCGACCTAGTTCGTGGCAGGTCCGTACAGAGTCGCGCCCGGCCGCGAGATGCCGCCTAGTCGTCGGGCTTCGTCGGCGAGACGCGTCGTGGAGCGGCCCGCCGCGAGCCCAGCTAGCGGCTCCGGGAGGTGGACCCGGATGCCCCTGCGCTCCGCGATCTCCGCCGCGATCTCCAGTAGGGCAAACGCGCCCCGCATGTCCTTGAGATGAGCGAGGCATCCGACGATGGCATCGAGCACCAGACGCTCACTGTGCTCATTGACACGCGCGCTGTCTTTGAGGGTTGACGCGATGCGGGACAGCTTGGGAGGTGCGGGATGTCCGTCACTGGATGTGCGCGGCGGCAGCTTGTGGAACGGGCCGGCATCGGGCCCTATGAGGCGGAGCAGGCTCGCGGCGAGGACGTCGCCCGAGATCATTCCCGTCCGGGCCAGCGCAGCGAGAGTCTCACCTGCGGCCGTCCTCGCGCGAATGTTGAGGTGGGTGGCGGCCCACGTCAAAGCGTCTACCGCTTGCGGACCCAAGGGCACGCGCGCTTTGGCAAACTGGGCGATTGCGCCGGACAGGTCCGTGTTGGAATTCTCGCTCTCCGAGATGATTTCTGGTTGCAAGTGCACCGCGGCGATGTCGTGGTGCCACGGCAGCTGAGATACCCAAGTCGCGCGATGCGCCGGACCTAATTGCGAGTAGCCGACCCGTGCATAGGTGGCCCAATGGTCGACCGTGTCGCTGGTATCGAGCCATAGGCTCATCGGATCCTCGACGTCGCGCGGCGGGGCACTGTCATCCGCCCGCCAGGCTGCCACTGGGTCACTAGTCACGTACCAGAGTTCCCTCCCGCCCGGCGTGACGGGTCCGTAGCGGAAAGAGCGGGGGCGCTCGAGGAGATCGAGCCAGCCAGCGCCGCGCGGACCCCCGAACACCTCGGCGATCAACGCGGACCGGTCACTCGGCGCAAGACGCAGCAACGCCGCCGCCGTCTCGTGGAGGTAGATCGACGACCCTGCTGCCTTGCGGGCCCGGATTCTCGACAGGAGCGCGTCCGCGTCAATGCCGCCATGTGTGTCCACGGGAAGCGTGAGCGACGGTGAAGGCGGGCGCGTCATGACGTGCACGGCTTCCTGCGAAAGGCGCCTGCCGATGAGGTCGTCCGGGGTCCACACGGGCACGTCCCATTTCCACGTCCATCGAGGTGGTGGTTCGCCCACCACGACTTTGGGCCACTCGAGGCGCTTCGCATCGACGCCTTTTGGAATGTCCTCCTCACGGTTGACGCTTTGTTGCGCGGTTCTGGTGCCGAACTGCTCGCGTTGGGCGGGCCTGCCTGACCACATTCCGAGCAACACTTCAAAGCCCGGCGCGCCGACGACCCGCCAGGGGAGGTGAGGTGCGATCGCGGCGTTCGGCTCGCGCAGGCGCAGCATCCCGTCCGTCGCGCGTTCGATGTCGAGGGGATCCGGCGCATCTTCGAGCGAGAGCAGCAACTCCACGAGCTCGTCCATCGTGCGAACCGGCTCGACCTGTCCAGGCCCCGGCAAGTCCACTGGGAGTGGTGGCGTCCACGCCTGCGCGACGTTGACAGGCTGGATGCCCATTCCGCAGGCTTCCAGAAGCGCGTCCGCCTTGCGCTCGGTGCCGCGCGGCAAGTGAGGACGAGCCTCCGCGACCACCGCGGCGACGTCTGACGCGGCCAGGTTCCCTGCAGCGAGGGCGTCGGCGAGGATCTTGAGCCACTGTGTGACGGCGTTCTTCTCTCGTCGGAGCAAGCACTCCGGCGAGACGTCGAGTAGCCCATCGGGCTGGAGCAGCCCGGCGGCGCGCAATCGGGCCACCACGGCGCGGGCAAGCCGTGCGGGGTCAGTGGCTCCTGTTGCCGCGAGGTCCAGGTAGCGGGACTGCCGTTCGGTGATCTCGGCCTCCGTCGGCTCGAGGCGGCCGTGAACGAGAATCCAACCGCGGAGGTCGCCCTGCGCTTCGCCAGCCGCGCCGGCGAGGGCCCCCAGGCACGCGTTGAGTACGGTGCCCCGTCGTTCAGGGTCGAACGCTCCCCAGGCCTCGAATAGCCCAGACCATTCTGAGTCCAGACGGACGCTTCGGTCTGCTGGCAGCGGGCGCCCGACGTTCCATTCGGAGGTCGAGTAGACCCGACCGACTGTCTTGCCCGCGCCGGGCTCAGTCCACAGGGCGTCCACCCAGCGGGCGACCTCGGGGTAACGCTCGCGCGCTGCGGGCAGTTTGTCCCATTCGAGGTCCAGTAGAGGGACGGGAGCGATATCCCGCGGCGGCGGGAGCAAGCCGCGGTCCGCAAGAGTCCTATGCATCAGCCACGAAGCGCCGTTCGGGTGACCCTCGAATTGCCGCGCGAAGGAACGTCGCCACGCCTCGGGGCGCCCCTCAAGTTCGTTCGCCAGGTCCTCAAGGCCGACCTTGGGGCGGGCCGTCCAATCGTGACAGGCGTCGACGAGGTAACGCATGTCGTCGGTGAGCTCCACCATGGCTGCCAGGTATGCCCTCACGCTGCGAGCAGCATCGTCGCCCGTTGCCGTGGTGCCGTCGGCGCGCTGGTTACCTTCGCGCGGCCACCACAGGAATCGACAAGACCTGCTGATCGCGTCGCGGAGATCGGCGGGCACGTCGTGCGCGAGGCGCCTCACGCTGTCAGGATCGCCGTCCTCCACCGCGATGACGATGCGATGAATTGTTTGCCGCAACTCGTCGCCGGCGAGCTCTACCTCCTGCGCGTTGGCCAATCCCACCGCGCGCAGCGTTCCGGGGTTAGTTTCCTCCGTCACGTGTCTTCGCCCTCGAACAAGCGTGCGGCGAGTACGTGCGCGCAGGGCCCACGCGTCCCTTGGTGCTTGCGAAACCATTTGCACGTGCAAGTCTCGCCCGTAGACCGCAGCCACACCACGTGGTCGGCGTAGCTTCCGGCCACGAGGGTGTGGTCGCCCTCGCGCCTCACCTTGCCCTGATCGATCAGGCGGCGCGCCTTGTCGAGGCGCGGCGCGGTCTCAAGTGCCTGCTTGTCGAACGGTAGGGCGCGCTCGAAGAACCGCCCGTCGGTCACGTCGTAGCCCACGAGCCCGCGGCGCGCGCGATCCACGTCGGGATTCTTCGCGGCGAGGTCATCCAGTAGCGCGCCTTCGCCCGAGAAGCCGCGCGAGAGGTCGGGGCTCAGCGCAAGGCCGAGCCGAGCGCCAGGGAGGTCGAGCATCCACCACGTCGCAGCGCCCGCGGCCGTTTCCGTGCCATAGACCCTCAGGCCGGTCGCCAGGCGCAGCAGCGGCTGAAGCACGCGCAGGCGCTCCGGCGAGCCGACAGCCACACGGCGCGGTCCTGGCGAGGTAGAGAGGCGGAGCCCCGACGGCACCTGCTGAAGCCAATACGGCTCCCGCCCGCTACGAGCGGGGATCGACTGCAGGAACTCGCGGGTCTGCGCGGCGTTGAGTTCGGCGGCGAGCTCCATCTGGGAAGACAGGGCTTGAAGTTCGGCTAGCGATCGCACCCATCGCTCCGGGAGGTCGACCACCCGCTCGTGAACCTTTCCGTCCAGCGTCTCGACGCCCAGGCCGTGATCGCTCACCGAAAGCCGCATGGGATCGCGACGTCGCACCCCGGCGAGAAGTTGCCGCAGGGCGGGGCCGACGTCGACGTTTGTGGTTCCAGGCCGCCGGGCGGTGGTATCCAGTCCGTCGTCAAGCAGATCAAGCCGGGCAGCGACGCCGCAATCCGTTGACAGAGACTCGAAGCGCACCGCACCGTCGCCCACCGTCACGATGGGGTCCGCTGCGCGGAGAGCGGCCGCCACCATGTTGGGCGGTGTGTAGAAGCGGGTGCCTGCGATGTCGCCGACCTTGAGTAGCGCCGCCGCCACCACGTCGGCCCGTTCCACAAAGCCTTCCAAGAACGCCCCGGGGTCGGTGGTAGCGAGCCCAAGGCGCATGCCGCTGTTGCTGTAGCCACTGTCGCCGTTGTCCAGCGTCGACGACACTGCGTACCGATACGTCACTGGCAGCGCCCCCATGCCCTGATTGTTCCGCATGAAGCCCCGGAGTGTGTAGTGCACAGGCGATTGGTGCAGTGAAAGCGGAAGTGTGTGCCGAGAGTGGTGGAGCTGGGCGACGCGTGGCACCTACCCCCGCAGCACCCTCTCCATCGCCTTGCCGCGCGCGAGTTCGTCCACCAGCTTGTCGAGGTAGCGGATCTTCTGCATGAGCGGGTCCTCGACCTCCTCGACGCGCACGCCGCACACCACGCCCGTGATCAGGCCGACGTGGGGGTTGAGTGACGCATCGGCAAAGAAGTCAGCGAACGTCGTCCCCGCCTCCAGGTGCGCCGCAAGCGCGGGCGCGTCGAACCCCGTGAGCCACTCGATCACCTGGTCGAGCTCGGCCTGCGTTCGCCCCTTACGTTCCAGCTTGGCCACGTAGAGGGGATACACGTCGGCAAAGGCTGTCGTGAAGATCTTGTGCATGGGTGCGAGCGTAACCCGTGGCTTCTTCTAGGAGGCCAGGGGAGCGAGGATTTCACCGACCTGGGCGGCAGTGGGGACGCGGCCGGAAAGCACCAGCTTCTCGTCCACCACGAGCCCGGGGGTTCGCATGACGCCGTAACCGGCGATGGCACCGTAGTCGGTGACCTTCTCGAACGTGGCGTCGATGCCGAGCGTGGTGGCGGCCTCGCGGGCGGCCTTCTCAAGGTTGGCGCAGTTGGCACAGCCGGATCCAAGAATCTTGATGATCATGTCGATCTCCCATACGTGGTGTGGTGTGTGGTGTGTGGTGTGTGAAGCGGTTAGCCGAGCACGGCGTTGAACAGGTAGCCGACGGCGATGATGCCGGCACCCGTCACGCCGATGAACGTGGCGATCAGCTGGGGCTTGAGGACGCGGCGCAGCAGGATCATTTCGGGCAGGCTGAGCGCCACGACGGCCATCATGAACGCGAGCAGCGTGCCCATCGGCAGGCCCTTGTCGTGCAGGGCTTCGACCAGCGGCATGATGCCCGCGGCGTTCGAATACAGAGGGATGCCGATGCCTACGGCGACCAGCACCGCGAACGGGTTGTCCGCGCCGGCGTACTGCGTGAAGAAGTCCTCGGGGGCCCAGCCGTGAACGGCGGCACCGAGGCCGATGCCGACCAGCAGATAGGGCCAGATCTTGCGCAGGATGGTGAGCACCTCTTCGATGCCCATCTGAATCCTGTCGTCCCACGTCAGACCAAAGGTGGAGTCGATGACCTGGCCTCCCAGGCGGGTCTCGAACACGAACGGCTCGACCCAGCGCTCGAGCTTGAGGCGGCCAAGGATGAATCCTGCGGTGGTGGCGATTACGAGGCCGGCGCCCACGTAGAGCGCGGTGGGGCCAAAGCCGAACATGCCCAGGATGAGCGCGATCGCGACCTCGTTGACCAGGGGGCTGGCGATCAGGAAACTCAGGGTGACGCCCAGGGGGACGCCCGCAGCCACGAACCCGATGAAGGCCGGGACCGCGGAGCACGAGCAGAACGGTGTGACGACGCCGAGGCCCGCGGCCATGACATTGCCGACGCCCTCGCGCTTGCCGCCCAGCAGGGCCCTGGTGCGCTCCACGCTCATGAACGAGCGGAGCACCGTGACCACAAAGATGATGCCCACCAGCAGCAGGATGATCTTGACCGAGTCGTAGAAGAAGAAGTGGACGCCGGACCCCAGCTGGGTATCGGCGTCGAGGCCGATCGCGCGGTAGATCAGCCAATCCCACACGGGTCCGTTGACCCAGTACAGCGCGACCCACACCGCGGCGGCCACACCAAGGCCCGCCCAGCGTCGTGTGGGGGTGCTCGCGCGCAGTTGAGTGGCGATGCTCATTGTTGGCCGCCCAGGGCGTTGACTTCAACGCGGCTGACTTCAATGGCGATTGATTCAAACATGATTGAAGCGTAGCACTCGGGCGGCCGACGGCGGCGGCGCCAAAGGTCCCGGTTTGGCGGCCCCTGGCGGGCCCTTTGGGCCTGGGGAGAGGTGCGGCGCGTGGCCTATACTTCAAATATGGCTGAACCAATGTCGACCTGCGACACCGCGGACGCGTGCACGAGCGAGCCGACGGTCGACCCGGAGGCCTCCGTGTCCCTGCTCGCCGTGGCCGCGGACCCCGTGCGCTGGACGGTGCTCCAGGAGTTGGCCGCGAGCGAGACGTGCGTATGCAACTTTCAGGAGCGCATTCCGATCGCCGCCAACCTGCTGAGCTACCACCTCAAGGTGCTGCGCGACGCGGGTCTCGTGACCACCAAGCGTCGCGGCAGGTGGATCGACTACTCGCTCGCCGACAACGCGATGGAGCGTCTCGCAGGGGCACTGCCGGGCGCTGCACCGTCGACCACGGCGTCGCGGCTACCGTAGGCCCATGGGCTTCCTCGGCAAGGTCTTTGGCGGACGCAAGCGCGTCGAACCGCACGGCCTGTGGGCCGATGACGCGGAGCGCCTCGCGGCCTTCGAGTCCCGAGGCGCGGACCTCACCGCGCCTCGCGAGTCAGAGTTCTTCATCTCCTTCACCTCGAGCCCCAGGGCGTCGGCCGCAGCGGACGACCTGCGAGGCCAGCGAATTCCCCACGAACTCGTTGACCCAAGCCACGACATCCCCGAGTGGATGGTGTTTATCCGCGGCTACAGGGTGGCCCTGCTTCCTGACTTCCTGCGCGAAACCGTTGACCTGTGTGAGGACCTCGCCGCGCGTCACGGTGGGGAGTTCGAGGGCTGGGCGGGACTGTTCACCGATGCGGAGAAGGACGCGTAGCGCCTCGCCGACGCTGCGCAAGGCGCTCCATCGCAGCCCTAGGCTTGCCCCATGGCGACCCCCGACTTTGTCCTAGACCTGCGCGCCAAGATCGGTCACGACCTGCTGTGGCTGTCCGGCGTGACGGCGGTGGTGCTGCGCGACAATCCGCGAGGGGACGGCGACGCGTCGGCAGGGCGTGAGGTGCTGCTGGTGAGGCGCGCGGACACTGGAGCGTGGACGCCCGTCACGGGCATCATCGATCCGGGGGAGCAGCCCGCTGTGGCCGGGGCCCGCGAGACGCTTGAGGAGGCGGGCATCGTCGCCGAGCCCGAGGCGCTCACCAGCGTGCGGTCGCTTCCGTCCATGCGGTACGCGAACGGCGACCTCGCTCAGTACCTCGACCTCACCTTCCGCTTCCGCTACGTCAGCGGAGAGCCCCACCCCGCCGACGGCGAAAACACCGACGCTCGCTGGTTCCCCGTGGACGCGATGCCGCCGATGTCCGTGGACATGAATGCGCGTGTGGCATCGGCGCTTGAGCCTGGAGATGCCACACGCTTTGAATGCTGACGAGCAGGGCTCGGCAGGGCGTCCGCCGAATGGCCCTCCGACCACGGTATATTCTCCGTGTGAGGAAATCAGCGCCCCCAGTGATGGGGGCACCCAGAATGGGGCTCTCCATCGCGGCTGAGGGCCAATTGGTGACCTCGAAGTGACGAGTACTGTCGCCGAGCGCCTGCACAGCCCACGCCTCTGGCTCGTCGGCGTCGTCATCGCCAGCGGGGTAGCCGCCTGGATTGCCGTCGCGTGGGCATCCAGCTCCGAGCTCGAGTTCTCGGGCTACCTGGGAGTGGTGGGAATCGCGCTCGTCCTGGGAACCCTCGAGGTGGCATACCTTGTGTGGCGCACCTGGACGCTCGAGCAACGCGGACCGGCGGGTGTGGCGTGCGCGGCTGCGGGATTGGGCTCCCTCCTGATTCTCTCGACGACGTTTGGCGGAGTGACGGCAAACAGCTTTGTCGCGCTGGCATCGGGAGTGGGGCTTCTTGGCGCGGGCACGGCAGCCGGCCTCCTGGGCGTGTACCGGGCCACCGGCAAGTCGACGGCAGGGACCATGACGGCGCTGGTCATTACCTTGGCGCTTGCCTACTTTGCCTCGGTGCTCTGGGCCGCCGTCTCCGCATAGGCGCCGTAGGCTTGCCTCATGACCCTTACCGCTGACGAGATCCGCGCCCTTCCCAAGGTCGTCCTGCATGATCACCTCGACGGCGGAGTCCGCCCCTCGACCCTGATCGAACTTGCCGCCGAGATCGGGCATGAGCTTCCTTCGACCGACCCCGACGTCCTGCAGCGCGACTTTGTGACCAAGGCGAATTCCGGTTCGCTCGTCACCTATATCGATACCTTCGTGCACATGGCCGCCGTGATGCAGACCGCCGCTCACCTCACGCGTATCGCCCGTGAGGCCATCGTCGACCTCGCCGCCGACGGCGTCATCTATGCCGAGTTGCGCTACGCGCCCGAGTTGCACGTGGCGGGTGGGCTCACGCTTCAGGAGGTTGCCGAAGCGGTGCATGAGGGCATCGAAGAGGGCATCGCCGAGGCCGCCGAGGCTGGCTTCGGGATCCGCGCAGGCGCCCTGCTCTGCGCGATGCGCCACCTCGACCGCTCGTACGAAATCGCCGAACTTGCCATCGCCAATCGCGGTCGCTGCTGCGTGGGCTTCGACGTCGCTGGCCCCGAGTTGGGCTTCCCGCCCTCTCTGCACCGCGAGGCCTTCCAGCTGCTGCGCGAGAACCTCATGCCCGTCACGATCCACGCGGGCGAGGCCGACGGTGCCGCATCGGTGGGCGAGGCGCTTGGCCTTGGCAGCGCGAGGCGTCTTGGCCATGGCGTACGCATCCACGAGGACATCGACGGCTTTGGCACCGACGAGGAGCCCGTGTTCGGCATCATCGCCCAACACGCGCTCGACGAGCAGATCCCGCTTGAGTGCTGCCTCACGTCCAACCTGCAGACCGGCGCGGCCTCCTCAGTCGAGGACCACCCGATGCACGAGCTGCGTGACCTGGGGTTCGCCGTGACGATCAATACCGACAACCGCCTGGTATCGGGCGTCTCCATGTCGAGTGAGTTTGCCAAGCTGGTCGAGGCCGGCTGGACCATCGAGGACCTATTCGAGGCCACGCTCGTGGCCGCGTGGGGAGCATTCCTCTCATATGACGAGCGCGCCGAGCTTGCAGAGCGCGTCCTAGAAGGGTACGAATCATGAGCAACATCACTCGGGCGGAACTCGCCAAAATGGTCGACCACACGCTTCTCGCGCCGACGGCAACGCCGGCCGACGTCGCGGCACTTGTCGCCGAGGGAGCATCGCTGGGGGTCTACTCCGTGTGCGTCTCGCCGTCGATGATCCCGGCCGCGGTCCCCGACGATGTTCTCGTCGCTGTCGTCTGTGGCTTCCCCTCGGGCAAGCACACCTCTGCGGTGAAGGCCATCGAGGCCGCCGAATCCGTCGCGCTTGGCGCGAATGAGGTCGACATGGTCATCGACATCGCCGCTGCCCTCACGGGTGACTTCGCCGCAGTCGAGGCCGACATCGCCGCCGTGCGCGCCGCGACCAAGGGCGCAGTGCTCAAGGTCATCATCGAGTCCGCTGCTCTGACCGACGAGGCCATCGTGGGCGCGTGCAAGGCGGCCGTCGCCGCCGGTGCCGACTTTGTGAAGACCTCGACGGGCTTCCACCCCGCGGGCGGGGCATCGGCTCACGCCGTGGCCCTCATGCGCGCGACCGTTGGCCCCGATCTTGGCGTCAAGGCGTCTGGTGGAATTCGCACCGCCGAGGCCGCTCTCGAGATGATCGCCGCGGGCGCCTCGCGTTTGGGGCTCAGCGGCACGCGTGCGGTGCTTGACGGTCTCGACGCCGACGGTGTGGACGACGCCGCTGCCACCGAGGATGCCGCCGGGTACTAGTTCGCGCTCGACTCTTTGCCGGACCGCAGTTGATCGTGACGGCGGGGACGGCTGACCCTTGGTGAAGAACTCACTAGCTGGGCGACATCGGGAGCCGCTCCACGCTTAGTCAGAGTCGACAGTGTCGCTCCGCTAGTGAGTTCTTCACGGGTGCACGGTTCTCAGGTGCAACAGTCGGCGCTCATGACCAGTCAAGAGGCTCCCAGGCGCCTCAGTCGGCGCCCATGACCACTCGCGTCGAGCAGTGAAGGCCCGCGCTCATGACGCGCTAGTGGTCATGAGCGCCGACTGGGACGCACCGCAGGCTCAAAAGTGGTCATGAGCGCCGACTGGGACGCACCTCAGGCGAGATCGCTGTTGGTCAGACGCCGAGCAACTTCTCCACATCGGCACGCAGCGCGGCCATCGCCTCGGTCGCCGCCGCGCGTGCGGTGCGCACGTCGCCACCGGAAACGGGCTCGATCACCTCGAGGTACGCCTTGACCTTGGGCTCGGTGCCGGAGGGCCGGATGATGACACGGGCGCCGGACTCGGCGCCCAGGTGCAGGCCGTTCGTGGGAAGAAGCCCGGCGAAGCCCTCGTTCATGTCGTCCGTCGCGATCACGGGGGAGCCCGCGAGTAGCGAGGGCGGTGACGCGAGCAGTCGCTTCATGAGCTCCGGAATCTGAGCAGCGTCGTCGAAGCGCGCGGAGACCTGGGACGTCAGGTAGACGCCGTACTGGCGCGCGAGGTCGTCGATTGCATCGGCGAGCGTGCGACCGGAGTCCTTGAGTTCCGACACCATCTCGGCGAGCATCACGGCCGCAGAGATGCCGTCCTTGTCGAGCACCAAGTCAGGCGCGACGCAATAGCCGAGCGCCTCTTCGTAGCCGTAGGCCAGGCCGGGAGCACGCGCGATCCACTTGAAGCCCGTGAGGGTCGAAGCATGGCCGAGGCCGTGGTGGGCGGCGATGGCAGCGAGCTGCTGTGACGAGACGATCGAGTTGGCGAGCGTCGTACCGGACTCGCCTGTCGCGCCATTCGCCTCGAGCCGCGTCGCGGCCTGTTCTCCCAGCAACGAGCCCACGACGTCGCCGTGCAGCATTTGCCAGGCACCATCGATCTGGGTGGCCACCGCACAGCGGTCGGTGTCGGGGTCGTTGGCGATCACCACGTCGGCCTCGATCGTGGTGGCCAGCTTGAGGGCCAGGTCGATTGCGCCGGGTTCCTCCGGGTTGGGGAACGCGACGGTGGGGAAGTCGGGATCGGGCTGGGCCTGCTCGGGAACCGAGGTGAGGTCGGTGAAGCCCGCAAGTGCGAGCGCCTGGCGGACGGTCGCGTCGCCGACGCCGTGGATGGGAGTGAGGACGACCTTGAGGCCGGCCCGGCGCTCGGCGACCTCGCCTGTAGGAGCGGAGATGAGCGCGGCCACATGGGTCGCGTATTCGTCCACGAGGCTGGCGTCCAACACCTCCCAGCCGGATTCGGCGCGGGTTACGCTCTCGACCGAGGGCACCGCCTCGATCAGCGCGGCGATTCCCGCGTCATGCGGCGGGACGATCTGCGCGCCGGAAGCCTCGGGCGTGATCGACGCACCCAAATACACCTTGTAGCCGTTGTCCCACGCGGGGTTGTGCGAGGCCGTGACCATGACGCCGGCGTCGGCGCCAAGGGCCCTGACCGCATAAGCGAGCACGGGCGTTGGGAGAGGGGAGGGGAGCAGGAGCGCGCGGTGCCCGGCGGCTACGGCCACGGCGACGGTGTCGATCGCGAAGTCGCGCGAGCGGTGACGCGCGTCGTAGCCGACGACGATGGTGCCGGTGCCGCCCAACTGGGCGGTCATGTACGACGAAAGGCCGGAGGCCGCGCGGATCACCACGGCGCGGTTCATGCGGTTTGGGCCGGCGCCGATGCGTCCGCGCAGCCCAGCGGTACCGAACTGCAGCAGGCCGGCAAAGCGGTCGTTCAACTCATCGAGTGCACCGGGAGTCTTCGCAATCGCGGCGTTGAGTGCCGCTTCGAGCTCGGCCTTGGTGGTGGGGTCCGGGTCGTCTGCCATCCACGTGAGGACCTTGCGCATGAGGACGTCGTCGAGAGCGTTCATCACATCTTCCCTACGACGTCGGCGAGCAGGCGCGAGATGCGGGGCCCTGCCTCGCGTCCCGCGTCGAGCACCTCTTGGTGATTGAGGTGCTCCCCGCCGATGCCCGCGCCCAGGTTGGTCACGAGCGACAGTCCCAGAATCTCCATGCCGGCTGCACGGGCCGCGATGGCCTCGAGCGCGGTGGACATTCCCACAAGGTGGGCGCCCCAGCCGGCGGCCATGCGCACCTCTGCGGGGGTCTCGTACTGCGGCCCGGTGAACTGGATGTAGACGCCCTCGGGGAGCGTGGGGTCGACCTCAAGCGCGAGAGCGCGCAGGCGCGACGAGTACAGGTCGACGAGGTCGACGAAGGTCGCGCCCTCGAGCGGGGTGACGCCTGTGAAGTTGATGTGGTCCGAGATGAGCACCACGGAGCCGGGCCCGACCTCGGGACGCGTGGACCCGCAGCCGTTGGTCAGCACCAGCTGCGTGCAGCCGGCAGCGGCGGCCATGCGGACCGCGTGTGCGACCTTGCCGGCGTCCTTGACCTGGTAATAGTGCTGACGGGCGCCGAGCACCAGGACGTGCCGTCCGTCGGTGAGGCGCAGCGAACGCAGCAGGGCGCTGTGGCCGGGGACGACGTGGGAATCGAAGCCGGGCACCTCTGCGGCGGGCACGGAGGCGACTTCCTCGCCGATGAGCTCGCCGGCGCCTCCCCATCCGGAACCTAGGACCAGGGCAATATCGTGATGGGCGATCCCTGTGCGATCGGCGAGAACAGCGGCGGCCTCGGCCGCGAGAGCGTGTGCAGACATGACACCAGCGTATCTCGCCATGCACGGGCCCTCAGGCGAACAGCGTCTGTCCGATGAACCCGCCGTCGGGACCCAGCGCGGTGCCCTTGGGTACCCCTGGAGGGACTGCGAACACGGCCGAACCCGTGGTGCGCAGGTACTCGACCGTCATGGCGTCGCTGCGCGACATCTTCTGTTGCAACGGCACGAACTGTGTGGCGGGATCGCGCATGAACGCGAGGAAGAACAGCCCCGCATCGAGGCGGCCCAACGCGTCGGCGCCGTCGGTGAAGTTGTAACCCCTGCGCATCATCATCGCGCCGCCGTTGTGGTCGGGGTGCGCGATCGCGACGTGGCTGTCGGCGGCAACCAGTCGTGAGCCGTCGGAGCCCGCGCGAGTGAAGTCCGGCTCGGTGAACTCGCTGCCGCCGCTGAGGGGCGCGCCCGAGCCTTTGGTGCGGCCCACGAGGGCCTCTTGCTCGCCCAGGGACGTGCGGTCCCAGATCTCCGCGAGAATGCGAATGCGCCGTGCTACGAGGTAGGTTCCGCCGTTCATCCAGGACTGGCCGTCGGCGTTGGCCGACCACACCCACCTGTCCACCAGGTCGGCGTCCTCCGCCTTGAGGTTGCGGGTGCCGTCCTTGAAGCCCATGAAGTTGCGCGGGGTGGCCTGCGCCCGAGTGGTGGACGAGGTGCGCCCGAACCCCAGCTGCGTCCACTTGACGGCCGCATCGCCAAAGGCGATCCGTGCGAGGTTGCGGATCGCGTGCACCGCCACCTGGGGGTCGTCGGCGCAGGCCTGGACGCACAGGTCGCCGCCCGTGAATGCCTGGTCGAGGGTGTCGCCTGAAAAGTGAGGCAGGTCGATGAGCTGCGTGGGGCGCGACGCGCGTAGCCCAAACCGGTCCTTACCGTCGCTCTCAAACAGTCCGGGCCCAAAGCCAAACGTGATCGTGAGGCCCGACGCGGGCAGGTCCAGGGCCTCGCCGGTGTCGTCAGGAGGCGCGAGTTGGCTGCCGCCCGCGGCGCCGCCGCCGAGTTCAGAACCGGCCATCAGCGTGGCCGCGGCCACGCTCCACCGACGCAGCAGCGCGATGAGGCTGTCGCGATCGTCCGTCGTGACGTCGAACGCAGCAAAGTGCAGCCGGTCCTGTTGCGGCGTGACGATGCCCGACTGGTGGGCGCCATGGAAGTCGTAGAGCCGATGCTGGAGGGGTGAGGCCGTCCGCTGCCCGAGAGCGAAGCCTCCTGAGCCCGCAAGCGCCGCCGCGCCGGCAGCCACTCCCGCACCGCCCAGGAGCGCGCGGCGGGAGACACCTGGTCGCGCCTCGTCGCCGGACGCGGACTCAGCGGCGAGGGTGGATGCCGATGCAGCGGTGGGCGTCGGCTGCTCGTCTGACGTGGTCATGAGGTCTCCGGTGCCCGTTAGGCCGAGACCGCTGTGGCGGTGAGGCGCGAGAGCGATTCGCCGAGGGCGTCCACGAGGCGGGCCAACTCGATGACCTCGGCGTCCGAGAGCTCGTCGTAGCTGGAGAAGCCATCTTCAATCGAGCCGTGGTCCGAGAGCAGCGACTGCAGGGCGGCAAAGCGTCCGTCGATCTCCTCGCCGAGCGCGGGGTCGGTGAGGTCCGCGGCGGGACGCAGCACTTCGAAGGCCACGAGGGCGCCGTCCAGGTTGGCCTGGAAGTCCCACAGGTCGGTGCCTGACCAGATCTCTTCCTCGCCGGTGATCTTGCCGGAGGCCACCTCGTCAAGCAGTTCCTTGGCGCCGTTGCCGATCTGAAACGCCTCGACGGAGAAGTCCTCGGCGTTCACGCGCGCGGCGAGTTCGGTGGTGTCTGCCACCAGGCGGTCGCCCAGCGCGGTGCGCTCAGCTTCGGTGAGCGCGTAGCCCTCCGCCGGCGGCCACAGGTTCTTCTCCATGTGATGCCAGCCGGTCCACTCCTCACCCACGGCTAGGTCCGCCTCGCGCAGGTCCATGCTGGGGTCCAGGTCGCCAAAGGCCTCGGCCACGGGCTCGATGCGCTCCCAATGGACGCGCGCGTCGGCGTAGATGGAGCGGGCGGCGTCGTCGTCGCCCGCCGTGTAGGCGGACACGAACTCGACCGTCTTGGCCACGAGAATCGAGACCTGATCGCGTACGTAGGCCTCGTAGTCGGTCGAGGCCTGGTCCAGGAGGTCGCCACGTTCCCCTGTGGGGCCAAGGTCGGCGCCAGAGTCGGTCACGGTGAAGGGCGCCTGGATGCCTTCGCCCACCATGCCTGGCTTGCAGGCCGTGTAATAGTCGCCTGGGCCGATCTGCACCACGAGGTCGCGGGTGAGGCCTGGGCCGATGTTCTCCACCTCGGAGATGATGCGAAGGCCATCCGCTGCCAGCAGGTAGAACTCGGTGACGTCGGTGCCGTCATTGGTGACCGAGAAGGAAACGGTGCCGGAGGCTGTCTCGGTGGTGGATACCTCGCACGCGTCGTCGCTCGACGAGACGGCGATGGATCCGGCGGCATCGGCGGTGTTGGCGACACATGCGGACAGTGCGAGGGTCGAGGCGGTGATCGCGGCCCAGGGCAGCGCGGAGCGGAGGTTCATACGAATCCTTACGTGGGGGGTGTGGGCCGCTAGGCGTGAGTTGCGGTGAGGTCCGGCGTAGGGGCTGCCGTGGAAGGTCGGGGCGTGGTACGAGGGAAGGCCATGCGCACAAAGAGCCACAGGGTGGGCACGATGTAGGCGATCCAGGCGGCGGCCTGGAGCACGGTGGTAGCGGGGGAGAAGTTGAAGACGCCCTTGAGGAGCGTCGCGGTGATCGATCCGGGAGTGATCGTGTCGCTCACGTCGAAAGCCAGGGTATTCAGGCCGGGCAGCACCGCGGCTTCCTGAAGGTCGTGAATGCCGTAGGCGAGCACGCCGGCGGCGACCACGATGAGGAACAGTCCCGTCCACTGGAAGAACACCCGCAAGTTGATGCGGACGGCGCCGCGATAGATCAGGTAGCCGAGGGCGACAGCGGTGGCGAGCCCCAGCACGGCGCCGGTGATGGGTGCCGTCGATGAACCCGAGGCCTCGATTCCCGCCCAAAGGAACAGCGCGGTCTCGAGACCCTCGCGGCCCACGGCGACGAGTGCCATCGTGACAATGGCGCCCTTGCCCATGGCGATGGCCTTCTCGAGTCCGTCCTCGAGGTGGCGCTTGAGAAAGCGTGCGGTCTTGCCCATCCAGAAGATCATCCACGTGATGAGCCCGACGGCTGCGATGCTCAGCACGCCGCCGATGGTTTCTTGCGCGGTGAAACTCAGCCCGCGCGGGCCAAGGGTCAGTGCGGCGCCCACTGCGAGGGACACCCCGACGGCGATGCCGACGCCTGTCCAGACGGCGCCGAGCAGATCGCGCCGCCCGGTGCGCACGATGTACGCCACGAGGATGCCGATGACCAGCGATGCCTCGAGGCCCTCTCGCAGGCCGATGAGGTAGTTGGCAAGCATGGAGACTCCCTGGCTCAGACCGGCGAAGTAAGGAGACCCTTACTCGGCCAGGCTAGGCGAGGACGAACGTCCCTGTCAAATATTCGCAACGATAGTGTTGCGTAAATAGGGGGCCGTCGCCGGGTGCCGCCGATGCGGACGGTGGCCTATGAGTATTGGCCCGCCTGGAGCGCGTACAGGTCCGCGTAGAGCCCGCCGAGCGCCACGAGGTCCTGGTGTGTTCCTGCCTCGGCGATGCGACCGTCGTTGACCACCAGAATCGTGTCGGCCATCCTGACGGTCGAGAAGCGGTGAGAGACCAGGATCGTGATGGCACCCGTGCGCTGAGCGACCCGGCGGGCGCCGAGCGCGTATTGCTCGAACAGGTTGTGCTCGGCTTGCGCGTCGAGGGCGGACGTGGGCTCGTCGAGAAGCAGGAGCAGCGGGTCCTCGCGCATCATCGCCCTGCCAAGCGCGAGCTTCTGCCACTGGCCCCCGCTGAGGTCGGTCCCTCCGTCGAAGGACTTGCCCACGAGGGTCGCCAGGCCCTGGGGTAGGCGCCTCAGGACTTCCTCGGCACGGGCTCGACCGAGCGCCCCCTCGACGGCTTCCGCGTCGTCAATGTGGTCCTGGGAACCGAGCCCCACCACGTGCTGAGCGGTGAACTCATACTTGGCGAAGTCCTGGAACCCGGCGGAGACGCGCGCGCGCCAGGCGGGGACGGGGATGCGTCTCAGGTCGACGCCGTCAACGTCGATGACTCCCGACGTCGGCTCGTAAAACCGGCACAGCAGCTTCACGAGGGTGGACTTGCCCGCGCCGTTTTCGCCGACGATGGCCACGGTCGATCCCGCGGGTATCGTCATCGTGACTCCGGTAAGCACGGGTTCATCGGTGCCAGGGTAGGCGAACGCGACGTCGGTAAAGGTGATGCCGGTGGCCAGGGTGTCCGGCACCGCGGCATCGGGCGCCACCTCGGGTTCGGCCTCGACCACACCGCGAATCCATCGGATCTCCGCGAACATCGATGCGGTTCTCTGCAGGCCGACAAGCGCGACCACGGCCGACACCACCTGCTGGTTGACCTGCGCCGCGAGCGTGATCACCATGAGTACATCGCCCACGGTGCTGTGACCCTGGACGGCGTTGCGCACCACCAGAAGGGTCGCGCCCACGTACAGCACCGCGAAGATGATTTGCGCGAGCGCCCGCAACGCGGTGGCCTTGTTCTCGCCGCGCACCTCGATGCGCGATGCCTCCTTCCAAGCAATTGCTTGGCGGGTGCGCACCTCCGTCTCGAGCCCGCACGTGCGCACCTCCTTGATGGGCCCCGCGTCGGCGAGCAGGCCGAACATGTGGTCCGCGCGACGAGTCGCGGGCGCTGCCGCGGTGCGCGCGGCTCGAGCGATGCTTTCGCTCTTGCGACCGAGCAGCAGCGGCGGGAACGCGGCGACAGGCAACAGGGCAAGCCACGGGTTGAGCGTGGCCAACAGCGCGCCCGTGAGAATGAGCGCGACCGCAATCGCCACGCCGGAGTAGAGCGAACTCACCGTGCTCCACGCGGCGCGGTCGGCCTCCCGGCGGACGAGTGCCACGCGGTCGGCGTACTCTGCTCGTTCGTGGTGCTCCAGGCCGATCGAGCCGTTGGAAAGCGCCGCGACGTCTCTCTCAACGAGGGCCGCCATGTCCTCGGCAGTCGTGAAGTAGAAGATGTGCGCGAAGTGTCCTGCGGTGAGGGACACGACGGCGAGCGCCGCGACGACCACGGCCGAGGCGACCGCTCGGCGCGCCTCACCGGCGAGCGCGTTGTCCACAATCGACCGCAATCCGAGCGCGGCAAATGGCATCGCAATGGGGGCGACGAGCATCAGCCCAAACCCGATGAAGAAGTTGGCCTTGCCCGCTCGCCACGCGTAGCGGAAGGTGTCTGAGATGCCCTTGAAGAACTCGTTCTTGCTCTGGTTACCCATCAGCGCGCGCCTCCCATCGCGTCCGCGTCCGCGTCGTCGTCGGCGTCGAGGCCTTCTCGGAACCGACGCGCCTGTAGCTCGAACAGCGTGCGGTAGTGCGTGGTGGTCGCCATCAACTCCTCGTGAGAGCCCTGCTCGACTACGCGCCCTTGCTCGATGACCACGATGCGATCGGCGCGACGCACCGATGAGAACCGGTGCGAGATGAGGAGGGTAGTGGCGCCCTCCGTCAGCGTGACGAAGCGGTCGAAGAACTCGGCCTCCGCGCGGACGTCGAGGGCGGCGGTGGGCTCGTCGAGCACGAGCACGCGCGCTCCCTTGTCGAGCGCGTACAGCGATCGGGCGATCGCGACGCGTTGCCACTGCCCGCCGCTGAGGTCGATGCCGTCCGCGTAGCCGCGAGCGAGCACCGTGTCCAGCCCGTGGGGCGCCCCCTCGAGGGTCTCGAGCATTCCGGTCGCTGCTGCAGAGCGTTCGATAGCCCCCCGGTCGGGTGGGTCGAAGGCCGCCCCGAACGACACATTGTCTGCAGCAGTGAGCTCGTAGTGCACGAAGTCCTGGAAGACCACGGACAGCGTGCGGCGCCACTGGGTCAGGTCCAGCTCGGCGATGTTGATGCCGTCGACGTAGATGCCGCCCGATGTGGGCTCGTACAGCCGCGCCAGCAGTTTCATGAGTGTGGTCTTGCCCGCGCCGTTGACCCCCACGAGCGCCGTCGTCTTGCCCGCCTCGAGCGTGAGATTGAGACCAGCAAAGACCACCTCGTCCGCGCCGGGATAGCTGAAGCCCAGATCGCGAAACTCGATCGCTTCTCGAGGGGCACCCACGGGAACCGGTGTGTTGCCGCGTGGGGCGGTATCCGTCTCGAACACCGTCTGTTCCACCTCGAGGAGTGCAGTGAGCGCGTTCATGCCGAATTGGGTGGGCGGGTCCGATTCGGGGTAGTCGCGGGCCAGGAGCAGAGCGCCGATGAGTGCTTGGAGACCGAGCGTAAGTTGAGTAAGCGTCATGGTGCCAGTGGCAAGTGCTCCCGCGCCGGCGCCCGTGCCTGCGGCGCGGCCCACGAGGCTGACGAGCGCCCAGATGACGGCCGCCAAGGCGATTGCGGTGTAGATGAGGTAGGGCTTGAAGTAGAGGCGCCTGCGCTCGCGCGCCACTGGGCCAGAGAACTCGTGGTGGGCGGTTTCGTGTTGAAGGCTGAGCCACGGCATCGATCCAAAAACGCGGATTTCCTTCGCGGCGACTGAGCCCATGGTGACGTCGCGCATATACATGAGGCGCCGGCGCAAGTGTCCGTTGTCGCGCCAGATGGCCGAGTACCGACGCAGGCCACCACGGTTGCCGGTCCGGAGGACCGCGATCGCGACAGTCATCGCGATGGCGATCGCGACGCCGAATAGCATCCACACGATGACGAGCAGTGCGATCAGCTGCACGTAGCGTGCGATGAGGTAGAGCATGCCAGCGACGGCGTTGCCGGGCGTATGGAAGTTGTTCTCGAACCGCGTGCGCGCCTCCGAGAACTTTGAGAGCGTCTCGCCGTCCTCGAGCGCGGCTATGCCCACGGACGACGCGACGGAGGCGACAGCGCGATCGCGCACCTTCCCGTCCACCTCGCGCTGGATGATGAGGCCCAGCATTCCCTGCACAGGAGCGAGAATCTGCTGCGATACGAACGCCCCCGCCGCGACCAGGAAGAGCCTGACCAACTGGTCCCACTCGTCGGAGCCCGTTCCCGTGAGCACGGCGTCGGGAACCTTGCCGATCATCCGCGAGGTCGCCACCATAAACACGATCGGCAGGGAACCGAGCACGATCCCTAGCGCCACGAGAGAGGCGACAGACCAGGCGCCCGCGAGGGGCATGATCTGTCAGATGCGGATGCGGGCCATGACAGCCCCGTCCCAATAGTCGGACGCGCGGCTTCTCAGGGCGGAGGGGGTGGTGGATGGCACTGTGCCACGATATCGGCAGAGCCGGACATCGGCAGGGTGTGACGCGGTCTACGGGCGGCGTGAGCTGGGCCCGCATCGCCTGTGGCTACTCTGCGGTGGCGTCCAGGATCTCGCAAATAACGGCGCCTGCGGTGACGGAGGAACCGATCGCCACGGTGAGTTTTGCCACGGTGCCGGACTTATGCGCGGTGAGAGGCTGCTCCATCTTCATGGCCTCGAGGACGACGATGAGGTCGCCCTCCGCCACCACTGCACCCTCGGCGATCGCCACCTTGACGATGGTTCCCTGCATGGGCGACGCGAGCGAGACGCCCGAGGCGGCACGGGTGCCGGGGCCCTTCCTGGCTGTCCTGCGTGCGGGCACTCCCGCGCGGGCTCGCGCCCGGCCGGCCTGCGCAAGGGCCGCAGGAAGAACGACCTCAAGCCGCTTGCCGCCGACCTCGACCACTACGCGCTCGGTGGCGCCTGACTCGTCGTTGTGTGAGCCGTTCGATTCGGGGGGGCGGCCGAGCGTCTTGACGACTGCGGCGAACCCCGTCTCGATCCATGTCGTGTAGACGCCGAACACGCCGTCGGCCGCCGCGAACTCTGGCGCGTCGACCACGGCCCTGTGGAACGGGAGCACCGTGGGGATGCCCTCGATCGTCATCTCGGCGAGGGCGCGTCTGGACCGCTCGAGCGCCTCGGTGCGGGTTGCGCCCCAGACGATGAGCTTGGCGACCATCGAGTCGAAGTTTCCGGAGACCGTATCGCCTTGGCGCACGCCGGCATCGACACGGACGCCTGGGCCTCCAGGGCACGCGAACGCATTGATGCGGCCGGGGGCGGGCATGAAGCCGTTGGAGGGGTCCTCGCCGTTGATGCGGAACTCGAAGGCGTGTCCGCGCACCTGCGGATTGAGGTTCGAGATGGCCTCACCCGCGGCGATGCGGAACTGTTCCCGCACGAGGTCAACGCCGGTGACCTCTTCGGTCACAGGGTGTTCCACCTGAAGGCGCGTGTTGACCTCGAGGAAGCTGATGGTGCCGTCGGTGCCGATCAGGAACTCGCACGTCCCTGCGCCGATGTAGCCGGCCTCGCGCAGGATCGCCTTGCTCGACTCGACGAGGCGCTCATTCTGATCGTCGGTGAGGAAGGGCGCGGGCGCCTCCTCGACCAGCTTCTGGTGACGACGCTGCAGCGAGCAGTCGCGCGTCGAAACGACGACGACGTTGCCGTGGGTATCCGCAAGGCACTGGGTCTCGACATGGCGAGGCTTGTCGAGGAACCGTTCGACAAAGCACTCGCCGCGGCCGAAGGCCGCGATGGCCTCACGGGTCGCGGAGTCGAAGAGCTCGGGGATGTCCTCGCGATAGCGCGCGACCTTGAGCCCGCGCCCGCCGCCACCGAACGCGGCCTTGATGGCCACGGGGAGGCCGAACTCGTCGGCAAAGGCGAGGACCTCGGACGCGTTGGCGACTGGGTCTGAGGTGCCGGGCACAAGAGGGGCTCCCGCGGCGAAGGCGATGTGGCGCGCGCTGACCTTGTCGCCGAGCGCCTCGATCGCGTACGGCGGTGGGCCAATCCAGACGAGGCCGGCGTCGATGACCGCCTGGGCAAACTCGGCGTTCTCGGACAGGAAGCCGTATCCGGGGTGAATCGCCTCGGCTCCGCTACGGAGGGCGATGTCGATGATCTTGGTGACGTCGAGATATGTCTCGCGTGCGATCGAGCCGCCGAGCGCGTAGGCCTCGTCGGCAAGGGAGACGTGGGGGGCGTCGCGGTCGGTGTCGGCATAGATCGCGATCGAGCGAAGAGACGCATCTCGACAGGCGCGGATGACACGGACGGCGATTTCGCCACGATTGGCAATCAAGACCGAAGTGAACGCAGGCACGTCGCTCAACCTACCGCGAGGGAGGGCGGCTTTCGCCTTTGGGAGTCACGCGCGTCGTGGATTTGGGGGGGAGCACAGCATAGGGGACCCGTCTTGGAGGGAACCTACAAAGAATGGCGGCCCAACGGCGACCGGCGCCAAGGCGCGTTGTGGGGCGGCCACAAAAAATGGTCCCGGGTCACGCCTGGGTCGGCGACGACTGGGACAACTCAATTCAGGAGCCGCTCGTACTCCACAGGTCCATCACGCTCACGCCTCGCTCGCGCACGAGGTGGCGCACCAGCGGCAGGCTCACGCCGATGACGTTGTGATGATCGCCCTCGATGGATTCGATAAAGGGGCCGCCCAGCCCGTCAACGGTGAAGGCCCCCGCGACCTGAAGAGGCTCTCCCGTGGCCACGTAGGCATCGATCTCCTCGTCGCTCAGGAAGGCAAAGTGGACGATGGTCGAGGCCGTCGCTCCAGTGGCGCCCTCGCTTCCGGCACGGCAGTCGACGAGCCAGTGGCCTGAGTGCAGGACGCCGGAGTGTCCGCGCATCGCGCGCCAGCGCGCGACGGCGGTGGCCGCATCCTTGGGCTTGCCGACGATCTCGCCGTCGAACTCGAGCATCGAGTCGCAGCCAAGCACCAGTCCGTCTGACACGCGCGACGCCACGTCTGTGGCCTTCGCCTTGGCGAGTATGAGTACAGCGTCTGCGTGGCCGATGGTGCCGCTGGTCGACGCGCGTGCGTTTGCCAGAACGGCATCCTCGTCGACGTCGCTCACGACGACGGTGGGGTCGATGCCTGCGGAGCGCAACGTGGCAAGACGTGCTGGCGAGGCGGAGGCCAGGGTGAAGGGGACTGTCACGCGTTTGAGCCTAGCGCCCCTCATGTGTGCGAGTGCGGTGAGCAACGAGTGGAGCCCCGCGCGGCGGTCCTCCCGCCGCCTAGTCCTCGCTGCGCAGGCGGTTCCACTCGGCCCGACGCGCCGCCTGTTCGTCCGGATCTGGAACCGGAAGCGAGGCAAGCAGGCGCTGCGTATAGGGGTCCTTCGGGGAGCCGAGTACCTCGTCTCCGGTGCCCTCCTCGACCAGCTTGCCGCGATGGAGCACGGCAATCCGGTCCGCCAGCATGTCCACCACCGCGAGGTCGTGGCTGATGAACAGGGCGGCGAAGCCGAGCTCCCTGTGGAGCTCGTCGAACAGGTCAAGCACGCGCGCCTGGACAGAGACGTCGAGGGCCGACGTGGGCTCGTCTGCGATCAACAGTTCGGGGCTGAGGGCGATCGCTCTGGCGAGCGAGGCCCTCTGGCGCTGTCCGCCCGACAGCTCGTGCGGGTAGCGCTCGCGGAATGAGGTGGGCAGCTGTACGGCCTCGAGCAACTCGTCCACCCTGGCTCGGGCATCGGCGACGTTTTCCGCCTCGCCATGCACGATGAGCGGTTCGGCCACGCATTCGGCGATAGTCAGCAGGGGGTTGAAACTGGTAGCAGGGTCCTGGAACACGAAGCCGATGCGGCGCCTGAGCGGGCGGAAGCGGCGTTCATGAATGCCATGCATCTCCGCACCGAGCACCGTCAGCGAGCCGCCGGACACCTTGGTCAGGCCGGCGATCGCGCGACCGATCGTCGTCTTGCCGCTTCCGGACTCGCCCACGAGGCCAAGGACCTCGCCTGGTCGGATGCGCAGGTTGACGCCGTCGACGGCCACGAAGTCGGGCTGACGGAAACGTCCGGGGTAGACGATCCGCAGATCGGTGGCCTGCACCACAGGCGTGTGGTCTTCCCAGCCCTCTGGCCTCGCCGCGGCCCTCTCGTGCGCGCGCGCCAGTCCCTCGCCAATGCGCGGAACGGAGGCGAGCAGGTGTTGGGTATACGGCTCCTTGGGAGAACTGAAGAGGGTCCTGACGTCCGCCTGCTCGACGAGTTTGCCCTGGTACATCACGGCCACGCGATCCGCGAGGTCCGCGACGATGCCCATGTTGTGGGTGATGAGGACGATGGCCGTCCCAAACTCGTCACGGACGCGTCGCAGCAGGTCCAGGATCTCGGCCTGCACGGTCACGTCAAGGGCGGTGGTGGGCTCGTCGGCGACGATCACGCCGGGGTTGAGCACGAGCGCCTGCGCGATGACGATGCGCTGCTTCTGCCCACCCGAGAATTGGTGCGGATAGTGATCGACACGCACCTCGGGGTCGGGGATGCCCACTCGCCGCATGACGTCGATGGCCGCGGCGCGGGCTTCCTTCTTCGAGATCTTCGCGTGAGCCCGCAGGCCTTCGGCGATCTGCCAGCCCACCGGAAACACGGGGTTAAGCGAGGTCGACGGCTCTTGGAACACCATGGCGGCATCGCGCCCGCGCACCGAGCGCAACTGTGCCCCTGACATCTGGATGATGTCGCCGTCGCTCGTGCCGTCCCTGGTAGTGAGCAGCACGGCACCGTTGACGGTCGCGGTTTCGGGAAGCAGTCCCAGGATGGTCTTGGCGGTCACGGTCTTGCCGCTTCCGGACTCGCCGACGATCGCGAGAACCTCGCCAGGGTGCACCGCGAGTGTCACACCGTCGACGGCCTTCACCGGCCCCGCATCGGTCTGGAAGGTCACCGCAAGGTCGCGGATATCGACGACGTCGCTCACGGCTGGTCCTCTCTCGGGTCAATCGCCGCTCGGGCAATGGCATCGGCACCGTCAGCGATCGTGGTGGCTACAGGCTGGTCGACCTGAGGGTTTTCAATACCCAGGTCCTCGACGGGCTCTGCGCCCGCCGCGCGCTTGCGCAGTCGCGGGTCGGCCAGGTCGTTGAGGCTCTCGCCCACGAGCGTCAGCCCGAGAACGACCAGAACGATCGCCGCGCCGGGGAACACCGCGGTCCACCACACGCCGCTCGAGACGTCGGCGATCGACTTGTTGAGGTCGTATCCCCATTCGGCCGCGGCCGTCGGCTCGATGCCGAATCCGAGGAATCCCAAACCGGCCAGCGTGAGGATGGCCTCAGAGGCGTTGAGGGTGAGAATGAGCGGCAGTGTCCTCGTGGCGTTGCGCAACACGTGACGGGTCATGATCCTGAAGTTCGAGGCGCCGATGACGCGCGCGGACTCCACGAAGGCTTCGGACTTGATGCGCACCACCTCGGCGCGCGTGACGCGCAGGTACTGCGGGATAAACACCACGGTGATCGACAACGCCGCCGCGAAGATGCCGCCCCACATGTCCGACTGCCCGCCGCTGATGACGATGGCAAGCACGATGGCCAGAAGCAGAGAGGGGAAGGAGTAGACGGCGTCTGCGACCACAATGAGGACGCGATCGAGCCAGCCGCCAAAGTAGCCGGAGATCAGGCCAAGGAACACGCCGACGAGGATCGACGCGAGCACGGCGATCACGATGACGAACAGGGCGGTGCGTGAGCCCCAGATGAGGCGGGACAGCACGTCGAGCCCGCCCTGAGTGGTACCCAGCCAATGCGCGCTTGACGGCGACTGGGTGGCGCCGAAGGCCCCGTTGTCGTCGCGTAGCTGTGAGAACCCATAGGGGGACAGGAGCGGCGCAAAGAGAGCGGTGAGCAAGAAGATGGCGGTGAGTATCAGTCCGCCCACCAGCATGCCGCGTTGCAGGCCGACGCTCTGGCGATAGTGGGAGATGATCGGAAGTCGCGTCCAGCGGGGCGCGCGGGCGGCGTCGGTCGCCACCGCGGCGTCTTGTGGCGTTGCTGTGGGCGTCATCTCAGTACCTCACCCGGGGGTCGATCATCGCGGCAATGACGTCGACGATGAAGTTAGTGACCGCGACGATCACGGCCAGTAGCGCGACGATGCCTTGGACGGCCACAAAGTCACGCGCCTGGAGGTACTGGGCGAGTTGGAAGCCCAGTCCCTTCCACTCGAACGTGGTTTCGGTCAGCACGGCGCCGCTGAGAAGCAGCGCGACTTGCAGGCCCATGACGGTCACGATGGGGATGAGGGCTGGCTTGTACGCGTGCTTGCGCAGCAGCCGGCGCTCGGAGACACCGCGCGATCTCGCCGCCTCGACATAGCCCGCGCCAAAGGTAGAAATCACGTTGGTGCGCACGAGGCGGAGGAATACTCCCGCCGTCAGGAGTCCCAGAGCGAGGGCCGGCAGGACCGCGTGTTGCAGCACGTCGCCTATGACCGCGGCGTCACCGGTTTTGAGCGCGTCGATGATGTAGATGCCGGTGGGATTGTCGACCTTCTGCAGGGTGAGCTCGGTGCGGGTCGAGGCGCGTCCGGCGACGGGGAGCACGTCGAGCCACACGGCAAAGATCAGCTTGAGGAGCAGTCCGGCAAAGAACACGGGTGTCGCGTAAGCGAGGATCGCGCCGATGCGCAACACCGCATCGGGGGCCTTGTCCCTGCGGTAGGCGGCGATGCGGCCCAGCGGGATGCCCACGATGAATGCGACCGCGAGCGCGTACGCCGCGAGTTCAAGCGTCGCGCCGCCAAAGTGGGTCAGCACCTCGGTCACGGGGCGGTGGTCAGAAAGGGTGGTGCCAAAGTCGCCGCGCAACAGGTCGCCGAGGTACTCGAAGTACTGAACCATGATGGGGCGGTCGTAGCCGGCCTGGTGGATGCGTTCCGCCAACTGGTCGGCGGGCAGCTTTCCGCCTTGGGCCGCGGTGATCGGGTCGCCGGTGGCGCGCATCAATACGAAGACGGTGGTCACCAGGATGAACACCGTGGGAATGATGAGAAGCGCCCGGATTGCCAGGTACCGACCTAGCGAACCGCCCGACTTCTTGGGGCTCGCCTTAGGCGTGTCTTGATCAACGGGCGCGGTCATGCTCGGGTCCTCAATGTCCACGTGGGGACTCTACAGGGGTGTGTGAATGCGGAGGTGTGGGGGCCGGCTTCCCGACCCCCACACGTCGCAATTAGCCCTTGGAAATGGCGCCGTAGCGGAACTTGAACGATGCGTCCAAGGTGTCCTCTACGCCGGTGATGTCGGCGCCGGTCACGGCCACCTGAGCGCCCTGCAACAGGGGCAGGGTGGACAGGTCCGCTGCGACAGCGTCCTGGATCTTCTCGATCAGGGCGGTGCGTTCGGCTGGGTCGACCGTGACGGCCTGCTCCAGAATCATGTCGTTGACGTCCTGGTTCACGTAGTGGTTACTCAGGAAGTTGTCGACCTGGAAGAACGGCGCCAGGTAGTTGTCGGCGTCCGAGTAGTCGGGGAACCAACCCAGCTGGTAAGCCGGGTACACGTCGGCGGTGCGGTCCTTGGCGTACTGCACCCATTCGGTGGACTGCAGGTTGACCGAGAACAGGCCGCTCGACTCGAGCTGATCCTTGACCAAGGCGTACTCGTCGGCTGACGAGGGTCCGTAGTGGTCGGGGTTGTACTGCAGGCTCAACTCGACGGGCGTGGTGACTCCGGCATCGGCCAGGGTCTTGGTGGCCTTGTCGACGTCGGGAGCGCCCGAGCCGTCGCCGTACAGGCCCTTGAGGGACTCGGTCGCGCCGGTGAGTCCCGCGGGAACGTAGGAGTACAGCGGCGTGTACGTGTCCTTGTAGACCTGCGTCGCGATTTCCTGACGGTCGACGAGGTCGGCCATTGCCTGGCGAACTGCGAGCGACTTGGCGGCATCGGCGTCGGCCGTGGTGGCGCCGAAAGGCATCGTGTCGAAGTTGAAGACGATGTAGCGGATCTCGCCGCCGGGGCCGTCAACGACCTTCACGTTGCTGTCCTCACGAAGGTCCGCGATGTCGGTAGCAGACAGGCTGCGGTACGCGACGTCGATCTCGCCCTCTTGGATGCTCAGCTTGAGGTTGGAGGCGTCGGCGAAGTACTTCACGTCGACGGCATCCGTCTTGGGAGCCCCGAGCACGCCCTGGTAGTCAGCGTTGGCCTCGTAGCTGACCAGGTTGTTCATGTCGTAGCTCGTGATGACGTACGGGCCGGCAAATGCGTTGCCAGCCACGATGTCGGCGTCGGGCGTCAAGGCGTCGGCCGCGAAGACCTCTTCGTCAACGATCGGGCCGGCGGGGCTCGAAAGGATCTGCGGGAACACCTGGTCGTTGGCCGACTTGAGGTTGAAGACCACGGTGACGTCGTCAGGCGTGTCGATGCTGTCCAGGTTGTACAGGAGCGAACCGGGGCCATTGCCGTCATCGGCGCCCGAGGCGAAGATCGCCATCTGGCGGTCGAACGAGAACTTCACGTCGGACGACGTGAGGTCGTGACCGTTCGCAAACGTGAGGCCGGGCTTGAGCGTGACGGTGTACTCGGTCGGCGAGGTGAACTCGGCGGACACGGCGATGTCGGGCGAGACATCCGCGGTGCCGTACTGCGAGTTCATGACGAAGGGGAACACCTGGTTCATGACGGCGAACGAGCCGTTGTCATAAGAGCCGGCGGGGTCGATCGTGGTGATCTTGTCGGTGGTGCCGATCACGATGGACTCGGCGCTGCCGCCGGTGCCTCCATCGGTGGCTCCGCCGGTCGAGTCATCGGTGCCGCTTGAACAGGCAGCGAGTGCGAGCGCGGAGACCGCGAAGCCCGCGATGGCGGCAAACGTGCGCCGCCGGTTACTTGAAGTGGTTCCCATCGAGTTCAACTTCCTTCGTTTCTTGGCAGCGAAGCGTCTCGACTGCCTTTTTGGGAGGGTTGTAGTGACCATGACTAGCACACTCGTGTTACACGAAATCGCTCGACGCGAAACGTGGGGTCGCGCGGATTGTGTCCAAAGACCCTGGTGCGAGGTGGTTGCTCGCGTGTCCAGCATGCTCCTCAGGAGGCTTTAGCGCCAGTAAAGGGGCATCCCGCGCATGCGGGGGACGACGACGGGATGCATGTGCCGCATGCCGAACCGGCCGTGATGACGAGGCCCATGCGGGACGCTTGGTCCGCGACGGCCGCCGCCAAATCCAGTGAAATGCCCAGCGTGCGCGCCGCAGATCGAGGACTCGCCCCGTTCGCGAGCTGCTCCATGACCGCGCCGAAGACGCCGCTCATAGCAGCCTGCCCACCTGGAACACGAGGATCGCTAGCCCGTAGGCGCCTGCGAATTGGGCGCCCGCGGCAGCGGCGGTCCAGCGCCAACCGAAGAGCCGGCGCTGCTCGGCAAGCGTCGCGAGGCACGGAAGATACGAGAGGACAAACACCATGAGCGCAAGTGCGGCGGCCGCTGGTGCCCCGTCCGAGGTGCGCTCCACCGTCGCACGCACCTGCTCGCCCAAGGTCGACTGGTCGTTGGTGTCATCGATCGCATACGACTGTGCAAGGGCGCCGATCACGACCTCCTTGGCCGCGATGCCCGCGACGAGCGAGGCGGCGATGCGCCAGTCGTTGAGGCCCATGGGCGCCAGCGCGGGCGCGGCTCCTTGCGCGATAGCGCCGTATGCCGAATCCGCGACGGGGACGTCGGCGATTGGATGGTCGCCGCGTACGGGGATGGCCTGGAGGACCCACAGCACCATCACCGCGACGACGATGACGGACCCTGCCTTGCGCGTAAACGACATCACGCGGGTCCACACGCTCACGCCGAGGGTACGAAGGTGCGGCCACTGGTAGTCGGGCAGCGCGATGATGAGCGGCTCGGGCCTGATGTCACGAAGCACCGTATGACGTGCGATGAGCCCCCACCCGATGACGAGGACCACGGACGCGACGTACATGCCGAACACCACAGTCCCCGCCGAGCCTGGGAAGAAGGTGTGCGCGAGCAGTAGATAGACCGCGAGCCGTGCCGTGCATGACGTCAGGGGGACCAGTAGCCCGGTGAGGAGGCGTTGGCGCGCGTGGGGAAGGACGGCGGTGGCGGACAGCGCGGGGACGTTGCAGCCAAAGCCGACGATGAGCGGGAGCATCGCGCGGCCGTCGAGGCCTAGCGTGCGCATCGCCCGGTCGGCAACCACGGCGACGCGCGCGAGGTAGCCGGTGGATTCGAGAGCGGAGACGGCCGCGAACATGATGGCCATGAGGGGCACGAACGACAGCACCGTTCCCACGCCTGCGAGCAACCCGCTGACCGCGAAGGAATCGAGCCAATCGGGGGCGCGCAGTACAGAAAGAGTGGCCGAAAGCGCGTCCGCTACCGGGCCGCTGACCGCCCGGGCGACTCCGTCCATGAGCGGCGCCGCCACCACGGTGGTGAGTTGGAAGACCCCCCACACGACAGCGAGGAATGCGGCAGGGCCCACCCAGGGGTTGAGGAGCACCCGGTCGAGCTTGTCGGTGACTGTCGAGTGTGGCGCCGATGCTGGCACGGCGGCGTCTCCCACGGACTCGACCCAGTCGAACAGTTCCTGGGCGTCGGTGAGTCGGTCCCTGAGGATTTCTTCGTGGTCCCGCCGCGTCACGCCAGCGACGAAGCTGGGGGAGACGAGTGCCGTGGAGACGGCCTCGGCCAGGGTGGCGAGCCCCCTGCCGTTGCGACCGTTCGCCTCGATGACGGGAATGCCGAGTGCGTCGGAGAGCGCAGTCGCGTCCGGCGCGATTCCCCTGGCCTCGGCGAGGTCGATCATCGTGAGCGCCGCGACGACGGGGCGTCCCGCGCGGGCGACCTGGCCCAAAAGGTAGAGCGAGCGGCTCAGCGCCGTGGCGTCGAGCACGACGACTGCGAGGGCGTGTGCCGGGTCGGAGACCGCGTCGGCGGCGACCTGTTCATCCGGCGAGCGCGCGATCAGGCTGTAGGTGCCGGGAAGGTCAACAAGCGTGACGTCCGCGCAATCGGTGCACCATGTTCCCTCGGCGAGCGCGACCGTGGTTCCGGGGGCATTCACGACGTGTTGGCGGGCCTTGGTGAGGGCGTTGAAGAGCGTGGACTTGCCGACGTTGGGGTTGCCGACGAGCAGGACGCTCGCCGTGCGCTTTGCAGGGGCGACCGCGGCGCGAGGCGTCGACGGCGTGGTCATGCGGCCTCGACATCGATGAGCGCCGCTGTGGCCCCATCGATCGCGATACGCGCGGCGCCGACGGTCACGATGCGCGAGCCGCCCGATGCTCGGCCGGTCATGCGGATCAGTGCGCCTGGCCGCAGTCCCATCTCGCGCAAGCGCAAGACAACACCCGACTCCGTGCTGACCGCGCGCACGTGAGCGGCGACCCCTGGGGCGAGCGCATTCAACAGCATGCTTCCAGGATATATACGTAAGATAAGGCTTGCCTAATTACCTTGGTCCCGGGGGTAGGTGGGTGCCGCGGATGGTAGGGGGCGTATCTACGCGGCGCCGTCGGGCACGCGTCCGCGCATCACGTCGATCATGGCCTTCGCGTCGGCGGCGACCTCCCGCACATGGCCCACGAGGGTGGACTTGGTGAGTCGCTGCGGAGGGTAGGCGCCCTGGGCGGCGAGACCAATGCGATCGCATACCCACACGGCGCGCGGCACGTGGAACTCCTGGCTCACCATGATGACGCTCGTGGCGCCGAAGGTGTCCCGCGCGTTGACGCATGAGGAGTAGGTGTCGACTCCCAGCGGATCCTCTTGGATCGCGTCGGAGGGAACACCGAGTTCCTCGGCAATGCGGCGCATGACCGTCGGTTCTCCAAACCCGGAACTGTCTGTGCCGTCGCCGCTCATGATGATCCGGTCTACCGTGCCGTCGAGGTAGAGCTGGACACCAGCCTCGATACGCTCGCGCAAAAAGCGGGACGGCCGGCCGTCGGCGTAGACGCGGGCACCGAGCACGACTGCAGCGTCGGCGTGGGCGAAGGACGCGGACTCTGGATGTGTCGACGCGGAGGTGCTCACGCGAACGACCGCCCACGGGGCCGCGATGAGCGACGGAATGAGGACGACCGCAGCGACGGCCCACCGGTAGCGCGGGTTTACGCGCACGAAAGCTCTCACGCTGGCGAGTGTAGGGGCTCGGCCGGCATGAGAGCTCTTCGTGGTGGTGCGCGTGGTGTTCGCGCGTGGTGTGGTGCAGCGCTCTAAAGCGCTGGTTCCGCTTCCAGCTCGCCGATGCCGTCGAGGTCGTCGACGGCCTCAACGGGTGTCTCCCGGTTCGGAAGCAGCGCCCCAATGAGGACCGCCGCCACGAGGGCGATGATCGAGGACGCGAGCATCGCGTCGCTCGTGCCGTTCATGAACGCCTCGCGTGCCTGCTGCGCGAACACGGCGCCGTGGTCGCCCATCTGGTCGGCGACAGCGAGGGCGGTAGCGAGTGATGATTCGGCAAGGCCGCGTACTGAGTCGGGCAGTCCAGCGGCGACGTCGGTGATGTTGCGCGTGAAGCCTGACGAGATCATGGACCCGAGCACAGCGACGCCGAGCGCACCACCCAGTTCGCGCGTCGTATCGTTCATGGCCGAGCCCATGCCCGAGCGGTTCTTGGGGACGGCCGACATCATCATGTTGGTCGCTGGAGTCATGACCAGGGCCATTCCTACAACGACCGTGCCCATCCCCACCAGGAACTGCCAGTACTGCACCTCGACGGGCCATTGAGACATGAACAGGAAGCCTCCCGAAACCAGGACGAGTCCAGGCGTGACCGTCCAGCGGGTGCCGATACGGTCCACGATCTTGGGGACCATGGGGGCGAGGATCATCATCGGCAGCATGACCGGGAAGAAGGCGATCGCGGAAAGGAAGACGCCGTAACCCATGGCCAACTGGAAGATCTGGCTCATCCCAAAGAAGGCGCCCATCATGGCGAAGAAGGTAAGCGTCACGGCGAGTGCCGACAGGCCGAAGGCCCTGCGGCGGAACAGGCTCATGTCGAGCAGCGGGCTCGGCGAGCGCAACTGTTGCCACACGAACGCCACGAGGGACAGCGAGCCGACGACCAGGGAGGTCGCGACCCACGGGTTGGAGAGGCCCGCCGAGGGGGCCTCGATGATTGCGTAGACGATGCCGACGAGGGCCGTGGTGATGAGCGCGCCGCCGGCCCAGTCGACTGGATTCCTCAGTTCGTCCTTAGTCTCGGGTACGAGTACCTGGTTCGCGAACACGGAGAACACCGCGAGGATCGCGCCAAAGATGAACGTGGAATGCCACGTGAAGAACTGGAGCAGCGTGCCCGTGATGATCGAGCCGAGCATCATTCCGACCCCGGAGACGGCCGACCAGATCGCGATGGCTCGTGCTCGCTCGACGGCGGGGAAGACCACGTTGACGATCGACAGGGTGGTGGGCATGACGAATGCCCCGCCGATCCCCATCACCACCCTTGAGGCGATGAGCTCGGTGCCGTTGCTCGCGACGAATGCGGCGTAGAGCGACGCCAGCACGAACACGATCAGGCCGAACTGCATGACGATCTTGCGGCCGTAGCGGTCGGCAATCGCGCTCGTGACGAACAGCAGGGCGGCGAAGATGAGCGTGTAGGCCTCGACGGCCCACGTGATCTGGAGCTGGGTGAGCTTGAGGTCGAGCGCGAGCGACGGCAACGCAAGGTTGAGGCTCATGTTGGCGATCATGACCGTGATGAGCGAGACGCACAGGACGGCGAGGATGCGCCAGCGGCGCATGAAGGTGTACTCGTCGATGCCCTCGGCGAGGGCGTCGGCCGGCGTTGCGCGGGCGGTGGAGGATGTGGTGGCCACGGTGGTCCGTTCTTGGTCGTCGATGGGGATAGCCTCAAAGTACTACATGCGACGTGAACTAACAATCGTGCATGAAATGTTCTCTTCGGTAGTAGTATGTGGTCAAGAGTCGACGCTGCGCACCGCAGCAGGACGGAGTCACCGATGACCGATCGCGAAGAATTGTTGGCGCGCGTCGTCGAGCACGAAATCGCCTCGGCCAAGGAGGGCATGCCGCATCACGCCGCCATGATGGTCGAACTCAACATGACGCCGCAGCAGATGTGCGCGCTCATGACGCTCGAGTCCCACGACGCACTTCCCACGTCTGCGGTGTGTGAGGCCGTGGGTGTCAAGCCCAACGTGGCGAGCGGCATCGTGCAAAGGCTGGTCGACCGTGGGTACATCTCGCGCGAGGAGAGCCCCGAGGATCGCAGGGTGAGGCTTTTGCACCTCACCGCAGAGGGCCGTCAGTTCGCCCAAGCGATGACCGCGGACCTACGCGACCTCAAGCGTCGCCAGTTTGCGGCGCTGAGCGATGAACAACTCGAGCAGCTGTACGAGATTCAGCTGACGCTGGCGCATGCCGACGTCAGCATGCCCGTCACCATGCGTTAGGTGTTCCGCTAGCGGAGCGAGTGTCTCCACGCTGAGCCGCCGCGGCCGAGCACGCCCACTCGGGCCCCACGCAGCGTGCGGGACCGGTCCATCCATGCGGACGTGGGTGCGCCAGGTTCTTCGTCCTCGTGCTGCCCGGCCATCGCGACCATTCCTGCCACCAAGGCGACGAGCTCGTCGTCGTCCAGCGTGCCGCGGACCACGCGCATCGACGCCGCGGCCTCCACGAGCCCCTGCTGATCGGTCACAGCGGGATGTTTCCGTGCTTCTTGGGGGGAAGCGCGGCGCGCTTGGTGCGTAGGGCGCGCAGTCCGCGCACGATCTGTGCCCTGGTCTCGCTCGGCTCGATCACCGCGTCGACGTAGCCCTTGTCTGCCGCGTCGTACGGGTTGACGATCGCGTCCTCGTATTCGGCCGTGAGTCGCGCGCGCTCGGCGTCGGCATCGCCTCCCGACTCCGCGACCGTCGCGAGAGCGCGGCGCTGCAGGATGTTGACTGCACCGCCCGCTCCCATCACTGCGATCTGGGCCGTGGGCCATGCGAGATTGATGTCCGCGCCCAGCTGCTTGGAGGCCATGACGATGTATGCGCCGCCGTAGGCCTTGCGCGTGATCACAGTAATGAGAGGCACCGTCGCCTCGGCATACGCGTAGATGAGCTTGGCGCCGCGGCGGATGATTCCCTGGTGCTCCTGGCCCACGCCTGGCAAGAAGCCTGGCACGTCCACGAACGTGATCACGGGGACGTTGAAGGCGTCGCACGTGCGGACAAAGCGTGCGGCCTTCTCCGCCGCGCTGATGTCGAGTGCGCCGGCCATCGAAAGCGGCTGATTCGCGACGACGCCCACGGAGTGCCCCTCGACGTGCCCAAAGCCCACCACGATGTTGGTGGCAAACAGCGGTTGAACCTCGAGAAAGTCGCCGTCGTCGAGCACTGTCTCGATGAGCTGCTTCATGTCATACGGCTGGTTGTCGCTGTCGGGAACGAGGGTGTCGAGCGCGAGGTCGTCCTCGTTGGGCTCGAAGTCCACGTCGACTTCCCACATGGGAGGGTCCGAGAGGTTGTTGGAGGGGAGGAACGTCAGGAGGTGCTTGACGTAGTCGATCGCGTCGTCCTCGTCCTCGGCCAGGTAATGTGCGACGCCCGACTTGACGTTATGGGTGTGCCCGCCGCCGAGCTCCTCGAACGTGACCTCCTCACCCGTGACGGACTTGATCACGTCGGGGCCGGTGATGAACATCTGCGATGTGCCGTCGGCCATCACGATGAAGTCGGTGAGGGCGGGGGAGTAGACCGCGCCGCCCGCGCTGGGTCCAAGGATGATCGAGATCTGCGGGACGACGCCCGACGCGGCGACGTTGCGACGGAAGATCTCCGCAAACTGGGTGAGTGCCGCGACGCCCTCCTGAATGCGGGCGCCGCCGCCGTCGGAGATGCCGATGAGCGGCACGCCCGTGCGCAGGGCGAAGTCCTGCACCTTGGTGATCTTGTGCCCGTGGACCTCGCCGAGCGAGCCGCCAAACACCGTGAAGTCTTGGGCGTAGACGGCGACCTGGCGCCCGTCGATCGTGCCGTAGCCGGTGACGACGCCGTCGCCGTGGGGGCGGTTCTTGTCGAGGCCAAAGTTGGTGGAGCGGTGCCGCGCGAGGGCATCGAACTCGACGAACGAGCCCTCGTCAAGCAAGAGGCCGACGCGCTCGCGTGCGCTCTTCTTGCCGCGCGCATGCTGTCTGTCTTGTGCTGCGGCCTCGGGGACGGCGACTGCAGCGTTCATCCGCTCGCGCTGCGCATCGAGCGCAGACGCCGTGGATTTGGGGGTGGCGATGTCGGACACGGTGCTCCCTTGATCAACTCGCCCACAGCCTAGCGTCGCGGGTGCGCGAGGACGACTTCGACGTGTTCTCGCCGGTAGCGCAGTCGCTTGGCTCGTGCGGCGTGTGAAGCGAGTGGCAGTTCGATCACATGCTGGTAACGGAACGATAACGACCGCGGACATGGTCGACAGAACGTGCGAAGCAATCAACAGGTCATGCATGGGTAGGTATCACCGAGCCACCGCGCTGATTGACTCCGGGATAGCGAGATCGACCAGTGGGCGCCGTTGGGGCGGCAGCGGGGCCTTGAGCCAAGCAGCCGCCCTGTCGAAGCCTCGGGGCGATGACGCGACCGAGTGAACACACCATTCTCGGGACGTGGCTAGCGGCATCGTTGCCGCTTGCGGAAGCGTCTCGTGTTGGGGCGTGGGTGACATCGGGAGTCGAGCGTGGGGGCCAACGGCCCAAGGGGTCTCGATTCTCGTCAGTAGTCCCGCGTTCCCCCAGCTGCACAGGAGACAGCAATGAAGTCGACGAAGACGATTGGAGACTGGCGATGAAGCCGATGTCTATCAAGGGAGCAGCGCTGTTCGCGGGTTTGGGCATGACGCTCACGCTCGCCGCGTGCACCAACAACAACTCAGATGATCTGACGCCCACCGCTCAGCCGGCGAGTTATGAGACTCGCGAGGTTGCCGACGGCACGACGACGTTCACCGTGGTCGACAACCCAGGCGACGGCCCGACCTTGTCGTACGGCTCGGGTAGCGGCGTCACGCTGCTCGAAGAGGTCGTCGATGGTTCGACGTATGCCTTCAAGGACATGAACGCGAACGGCACTCTCGACACGTGGGAGGACTGGCGTCTCGAATCCAGCGCACGCGCAGCCGACCTCGCGTCTCAGATGTCGATCGAGCAGATCGCGGGACTGATGCTCTTCAGCTCCCACGAGCGCTCTCCTGCCGATGGCCTGACCGAGGCCCAGGAGACCTATCTGTCCGATTCGAACCTGCGTGCAGTGCTTAACGCCGCAGGCAGCGAGGCCGAGACGACCGTTTCGTGGGTCAATGCCATGCAGGCGTATGTCGAGACTCTCGCCGCCGAGGACACTCCTTACGTTCCCGTGAACTTCGCCTCCGACCCGCGCTCTACTGCCGGATCTGGTGGCTACAACGCTGAGGGCGCCGACATCTCGCGGTGGCCGTCCAACCTGGGACTCGCGGCCACGTTCGACGCCTCCTACACGCTGCAGTTCGGCGAGATGGCCTCCGCGGAGTACCGTGCGCTGGGCATCACCACCGCGCTCAGCCCACAGGTCGACCTTGCCACGGAACCTCGCTGGAGCCGTGTGGGAGGCACCTTCGGAGAGGACGCAACACAGGCGGCCGAGCTCACCGGCGCGTATGTGACCGGCTTCCAGACCACCGACGGTGATACCGCCTGGGGATCTGACTCGGTTAACGCGATGATCAAGCACTGGGCAGGAGACGGACCGGGCGAGGGTGGCCGTGAGGGTCACACCATGGCCGGAAAGTACGGCGTGTACCCCGGCGACAACCTCGCCGAGCACGTCTCCGTCTTCCAGGGCGCGCTCGAGTCGGCGGCCGTCATGACCGCGTACTCGATAGCACTGGACGCCAACGGCGACCCGCTGTTCGAAGACCGCACCGGCACCGCGTACGACGCCGGCCGCATGGCCATCCTGCGCGACGACAACTCCTACGAGGGTGTCGTCGTCACCGACTGGGGCGTCATGAGCGGCTCAGACGACGAGGGGGCGTTCTTCGGCATGGCATGGGGAGCCGAGGATCTCACTCCGGCAGAGCGCTACGTCGCAGTTTTGGGTACCGGCCACGACATGTTCGGTGGCGTGAACGACGCGACCTATATCCTCGAGGGCGCTGCGCTCTGGCAGGAAATGTATGAGGCCGGCGAGCTGGACATGGACGCGGAGACCCGCTTCCAGTTGTCAGGCACGCGCATCCTGAACATGATGTTCCAGACAGGGCTCTATGAGTCGGCCTTCCTTGACCCTGAGGAGTCGGCAGCCATCCTGGCCTCCGACGACAAGGTCGCTGCGGGATACGAGGCCCAGCTGGCGTCGGTCGTCATGCTCAAGAACGACGGCGTGATTGCCGCCGGTGCGGAGGGTGACTACTCCGACAAGACGGTCTACATCCCGCAGTCCTACGACGTTGGCATTGCGAGCGCGTTCGGCGAAGCCGCCTACACCGAGGGCCCGACCCTGGACCTCGACGTCGCCGCGCAGTACTTCGGAACCGTCGTCACCGATGAGGTCGTGTTGGACGCCGACGGCAAGGTCGTGAGCTACACCGCTCCTGATCTCGCCGACGTCGACATCGTGCTGGTCGGCATGGACAGCCCGAACTCGGGTGGCACCTTCACCAACGCCGGCCTGAACGTTGAGACCGGCGAGTGGACTCCGATCACCCTTCAGTACGGTCCCTACGTCGCCGATGGCGACAACGTGCGCAAGGTCTCAATCTCGGGAGACATCCTCGAGGACGGCACCGTGGAGAACCGCTCGTACTTTGGCAATACCGCCTTCATCACGAACGCAGCGGACCTGGACGCCTTCGAGCGTGCGGTTGCCGCGGTCGAGGCCAGCGGTAAGGACATCCCCGTAATTACCGCCCTCAAGGCGATCAACCCGACCATCCCAGCCGAGTTTGAGGCCGACTCTGACGCAATCCTGGTCAGCTTCGGGACGTCGGACCAGGCGCTGTTCGAGGTCGCACTGGGTCTGCACGAGCCCTCGGGCCGCCTGCCGATCCAGTTCCCGGCCGACATGGACACCGTCGAGGCCCAGTTCGAGGACGTCCCGAAGGACATGACGCCCTACACGGATGCCAACGGCAACGCGTATGACTATGGCTTCGGCCTCAACTACGCGGGGCCGATCACCGACTAATTGGCCCTAGCACGATCAAGGGTGGCCGGCGGCGAAAGCCGCCGGCCACCCACGAGCACCATAGGCTTCGGGGAGATCCCGAGCCAGATCTCACCAAGGAGTGGAAATGAAGCGAAATAAGGTACTGGCTACCGGCCTCGGACTGCTGATCGGCGTCACGGGCCTCACCGGCCTCACGGCCTGCAGCAGCAGCGACGACGGTGGCACAGCAGGCGACGAGACCGTAGCGGCTGAAGTGAATGTCGACGTCGCGACGGATCTGCAGACCGCCCGCCAGGCCGTCTTGGATGCGCTCGCGGACGACGACTGGGCTCAGGTCATGCTCGCCAGCGACGTCGATGCCCCCACCATCAAGTACGGCCTCATGGTGATGCCCTTCGCAATGACGGACGCCGCTGAGCGCGTCACCGGTACCGTCACGATTGACGGCGACAAATTTGTGATCGAGGCCGACTCGGCTGCAACAGGCGAGACCTGGCAGATCGACCAGGACGGCAACATTTCCGAGGTCACCGAGTAACCGACCGGTTGCTCTTAGGTGGGGGTTCCCGTCCGGCTAAAAGTCAGGCGGACGGGAACGACCCTCACCTCACATTGATCATTTGTGCCCACTGTGGTGGTGGGCGAGACCGCAACGGTGACTCTCCCCGATGCGGCCCGGGGCCACTGGGCGGCCGTGCATGCATCTCAACCACCTCACTGCATTGAAGGAGATTTCTCGTGAACGCTCGTCGAGCGAAAGGCGCCGCCGTCAAGGCGTCGATGTCGAACAAGAAGTACCTGTTGATATGGACCCCCGTGCTCACCGTGGTGGCTGCGGTGACCGTTGTCGCGAACGTGGGACTCAATGTCGCCAGCGGCTGGGTTGAGTCTCAGCTGGGCTCCGGCACGTATACGTTCACGAACTCCGAAGAGTCCGCCGGTTGGGATACCGAGTACTACACGTCAGACTTCGCGGACATCGACGAGGTCGATGCGGCGGCGAAGGCCCTTGTCGAGGAGATTGCCGACGGAGGCGTCGTCCTCGCGAAGAACGAGGCGGGCACACTTCCGCTCGCCTCGAACTCCAAGGTGACCATGCTTGGCCGTGCCGCCGCCGATCCGGTCTTTGGTGGCGCGGGCTCCGGCTCCGTCGACACGAGGACCGCAGTGACCGCTCGAGCTGGCCTTGAGAATGCAGGCTTCCAGATCAACGACCAGGTCTTTGCCGCGATCGAGGGATACGCAGACGAGAACGACCGCAGCAACATCGTGATGGACAACCCCGGAGAATCCACGTACTACATCGGCGAGATGCCGGTGAGTGGCTACGAGGCGCAGTCCTCATCGTTCGCCGGCTACTCCGATGCAGCGGTGGTGTTCATCGGCCGCCCTGGTGGCGAGGGCGGAGACCTCACGCAGGACATGACCGACTGGGACGAGAACGCCGAGGCCGGGCAGCACCAGCTTGAGCTCAACAAGGACGAGCGCGACCTCATCGCGTTGGCGGAAGCAAACTTTGACACCGTCGTTGTGGTGGTTAACGCGTCGACGACGATCGAGATGGGCCAGCTCCAGAGCGATCCCCAGATCGACGCAATTCTGTTGGCGGGCTCGCCGGGCGCGACCGGATTCAACGCGGTCGGCAGCGTCCTGGTGGGCGACGTGAACCCCTCCGGTCGCACCGCGGACCTCTGGGCGGCAGACTTCACCGCCGATCCCACCTTTGTGAACTTCGGCGACTTCACCTACGACAACCTCGAGGTGTCTTACCCCGTGTCGACCATCGAGAAGGCGACGTCGAATGCGGTCGTGACCCCCGATGCGACCTTCGTGAACTATGCGGAGGGCATCTACGTGGGCTACCGCTACTACGAGACGGCTGCTGCCGAAAACTTCATCGACTATGACAAAGCTGTGGTCTACCCCTTCGGGTACGGACTGAGCTACACGGCCTTCTCGTGGGAGATCGTGAGCTCTGAGGCAGGGGACGTCGACGGCGCCGTATCGGTGACGATCAAGGTGACCAACACCGGTGACGTGGCAGGCAAGGACGTCGTCGAGCTCTATTACACGGCGCCTTACACCGCAGGAGGCATCGAGAAGCCCGAGGTAGTGCTCGGTGGATTCGACAAGACGGGGCTCCTTGAACCTGGCGCGAGCGAGACCGTGACAATCGACCTCGCGGTCGAGGACATGGCGTCGTACGACGACCAGGTCGAGCGCGCGTATGTGCTCGAGGCTGGCGACTACACGATCAGTGTGCGTACCGACTCACACACCGTGGCGCCTGGAACTGAACCGATCACCTACACCGTTGAGTCCGGCGTCGTGTACTCGGGTGACAACCACCGCGCGAGCGACCTCGCTGAAGTCACGAACCAGTTCGACGATGTCTCTGCGCAGTTCAGCGCCACGCAGGAAGAGGGCAAGGTGCTGTCGATGTCGCGTGCGGACTTTGCGGGCACCTTCCCGCAGGCGCCTACTGCCGACCTATACGTCGCGAGCGAGGCTGTGGCCGAGGCGTTTGCTCCGTGGGATCACGAGGCGGCCGCGGCGGCCTTTGAGGGAGACTCGCCCGTCACCGGTGAGCGGTCGGAGTTGGCTCTTATCGACATGCGCGGCCTGGCAAAGGACGACCCGAAGTGGGGCGAGCTGTTGGACTCCCTGTCGGTCGGATCGATGAAGGACCTGCTGCTCAACGGCGCGTATCAGACGGCGGCGGTCGAGTCGATCGCCAAGCCGCAGACGCTCGAGCCCGACGGTCCCGCGGGGTTCTCCTCGTTCATCAACTCTTCGATCAACGGAGTGGCCTATCCCTCCGAGTACCTCATTGCGCAGACGTGGGACGTCGATCTCGCCGCCGCCATGGGCCGCATGCTCGGCAACGAGGCTCTGCAGAAGGGCATCAACGGCTGGTACGCGCCCGCAATGAACCTGCACCGCTCCCCGTTTGCAGGGCGCAACTTCGAGTACTACTCGGAGGATCCCCTCCTTTCGGGCTCCTTGGCGGTCGCCGTGGCGAACGCTGCGGGAGAGAAGGGCGTCTACACGACGCTCAAGCACTTCGCGCTCAATGAGCAGGAGACAAACAGGGTCAATAACGGCATCGCCACCTGGGCGACCGAGCAGACGATCAGGGAGGTGTACCTGAAGCCGTTCGAGATGGCAGTCAAGGGCATCTCGATGGACGTCGAGTACCTATCCGACGATGCGGGCACGATCGCCACGACGACGATTGGCGCACCAGGCGTCATGAGCTCGTTCAACCGCATCGGCGCCACCTGGTCGGGTGGGTCGGAAGCTCTGATGACGAACGTGCTCAGGAGCGAGTGGGGCTTCGAGGGCTTCGCTATCTCCGACTTCAATCTGTACTCGTACATGAACCCGAACCAGGGCATCAGCGCGGGCACGGATCTCACCCTGACGTTCCAACCTTCGAAGTCCTTCGCTGACTCGAGCTCGGACAAGGCCGTCACCGACATCCGCAACGCGACCCACGACGTCCTGTTCACGGTGGCGAACTCCAACGCCATGAATGGCCTCGCACCTGGTGCGACGGTCAGCTACACGCCGCCTGCCTGGGTCTATATCCAGTACATCAGCAGCGCGGTCATCGGAGTGCTCGTGGCCCTTGGGGTCTTCATGGTGTCCCGTCGCGTGCGCAGGCATCGCGTCGGGGTGTCTGACGAAGCGGCATCGGGAGTTTCGTCCTCCTGACCTCACATTCGGGATGTCGCGCCTACGCGGGCGCGACATCCCGGAGCCGATGTGTCGCGCCGCAACGACACTCACGCACGCGCTCAAGGGGCTCCGTGGGTGCGGTGTGTCGTGCGCGTGCGCGTGCGCGCCATTCGGTCCTTAAGGGCGCCCTCAGGGCGCTCTCATCCGGACCCCGCAGGTTGTGCGCCCATCCCGACAAGTCGTGCGAAACGCGATGAAGTCTCCGGCCACACGTGGTGATCTTGACTTAGCACGCTCCCCTGAGTGAAGGCAGTTGAGCTGTCAATGACGACTGATGAACAACACCGCACCACACGCCAAGGCATGTCAGACGGTGTGTGCAAGGAGATCATCGTGAGGACGCGATTGGCAACGAAGCCGCCGAAGTCAAGGAGGAAGTGCCGGTCGTATCCGGCGCTCCACATGACACGTCTCTACCAGTGAATAGCCACCCCCCACGCTCAGCGAGTGGCGGCCCCGCACCGCAATCCCAAAGGAGTGAATTCGATGACACAGGATCTGACTGTCCTGGAAAAGGCCGCGCTGTTGAGCGGTCGCAACACCTGGGAGAGCCGGGCCTTTCCGCACGCCGGTATTCGCTCGTTGTTCTTCGCCGATGGCCCCCACGGCGTCCGTAGGCAGACCGGTTCATCCGATCACTTGGGCATCAACGCGTCTCAGCCTGCAACGTGTTTCCCTCCGGCGGCGACCGTCGCGAACAGCTGGGATCCTGAGCTGGCGCAGGCCGTCGGCGAGGCCATCGGTTCAGAGGCCTCCGCGCAGGGCGTCGACGTACTGCTCGGGCCAGGACTGAACATCAAACGCAGTCCGCTGTGCGGGCGCAGCTTCGAGTATTTCTCAGAGGACCCGCTGCTTGCGGGAACGCTTGCCGCGGCATACGTGAGGGGCATCCAGTCGCAGGGAATCGCGGCCTGCCCCAAGCACTTTGCGATGAACAGCCAAGAATCGCGCCGCATGGCCAGCAATTCGGTGGTGGACGAGCGGACCTTGAGGGAGATCTACCTCACGGCCTTCGAGATCGTGGTGCGCGAGTCCGAGCCCCTGGCCATCATGACCAGCTACAACCGCATCAATGGCACGTACGCCCACGAGAATGCCCACTTGCTGACCGAAATCCTGCGCGACGAGTGGGGGTTCTCGGGAGCCGTCGTGACCGATTGGGGTGGCGGCAACAATGCCGTCGCCGCGGTCGAGGCGGGCGGCACGCTCGAGATGCCGTCTCCAGGGTTCGGCTCTGCGCATGAAATTTCGGTCGCTGTCGCCGAGGGTCGCCTAGACCCCGCGGTGCTCGACGCCAGGGTTGAAGAGATGAGGGCGCTTGCGACGGGGATTGAGCCGGGGCAGGCGCGCAAGGCGGACCTCGACGCGCATCACGACCTTGCTCGTCGCGTCGCGCGCGAAAGCATCGTGCTCCTCAAGAACGACGACGCGGCGCTGCCGCTGCTCCCCGGAACGCGTATCGCGGTCATCGGAGACTTCGCCGCGACGCCGCGATACCAAGGCGCGGGCTCCTCCTTGGTGAACGCGAGCCGCATTCCCACCGCGCTTGACGCGTGGAGTACTGCAGGTTTCGACTCGGTGGAGTATGCGCAGGGCTTCCGCCGCGACGGTTCGAGCGACGAAGCGTTGATGGACGAGGCTGTTGAGGCCGCCGCCAAGGCAGACGTCGCCCTCGTGTACCTCGGTCTCGACGAGGTGAGCGAATCCGAGGGTGCGGATCGCGAGCACTTGCGCCTCGCGGAGAATCAGGTGGATTTGCTCGCGCACGTGCATGCCATTGGCGTGAGGGTCGTCGTCGTGTTGTCCGCGGGCGCCGTCGTCGAGATGCCTTGGGTTGATCATGCTCACGCGGTGGTCCACGGCTACCTGGGTGGTCAGGCCGGCGCCGAGGCGATGGTCGAAGTTCTCACCGGGGCGGCGAATCCGTCGGGCCGTCTCGCGGAGACCTATCCGATGGCGCTTGAGGACACCCCCACCCATCGTGGCTTTCCCGCCCGAGGGGCACACGCCGAGTATCGCGAGGGACTGTACGTCGGATATCGCTACTATGCGACCGCCAACGTCCCTGTGCGCTTCCCGTTCGGCTTCGGACTGGGGTATTCCTCCTTCGCGTATGACGACCTGCGCGTCACAGAGGCGGGCGCTACCCTTTCGCTGACGAACACGGGCGAACGTGCGGGCGCGGAAGTGGTTCAGATGTATGTGGCTCGCCAGGGGGGCGGGCAGGCACACCCGAAGTGTGAACTCAAGGGCTTCACTAAGGTCTACCTCGAGCCGGGCGAAAGCGCGATCCTTAAGCTGCCGTTCGACCACATGACCTTCCGTCGATTCGATTCCGCCTCGGATGCTTGGGCGGTGGACGACGCCGACTATGAGGTGCGGATCGGCGCAAGCTCTCAGGACATTAGGCTGCGCGGTGACTTCCACGTGGCAGGTTCGCCTGAGCCTGCGGCCGATCCAGCGCTGGCCTGGTACGCCGCAGCCCAGGTGACGGACGTTTCGGCGGAGGACTTCTCCGCCCTGCTTGGGACGGATCTGCCGTCGGAAGGCGACGCAGGTAGCGACCTGGGAGTGAACGATCCGCTCTTGGCGATGCACCACGCGCGCAGCCCTCTGGCACGTCTCGGCGCCCGCGTGCTACGCGCCCTGATTCGGCGATCCGAGCGCCGCGGCAAGCCCGATCTCAATCTCCTCTTCTTGTACAACATGCCGTTCAGGGCAATGGGCAAGATGACGGCGGGTGCGGTGTCGATGCCGATGGTGCACGCGATAGTCGACATCGTCAACGGCCACTTCTGGCGGGGCACCACAGCGGTCGTGCGGGGATTCTTCCGCGCCCGATCGCTCACCAAGACCATAGAGCGCGACTTGGCCGCGAGCGCGGAATCCGCGGCCACCGAAAGCACGAGGAGTCCACGATGATTCAAGCCGTTCGCCGCAAATGGGCAGAGTTCGAACGCAAGCGTCCGAACGTCGCTCAGTTTGGGATGTTCTTTTTGCTGAGCAATGGCGTTACTGTGCTCCAGCTCGCCATGATGCCGCTACTCAAGGCCGTGTTCAACCACACCTCGCTGGTCGACACCGCGTTCCAAATCTGGCCCATTGGAGCCAACCTGGACGGCTCGCAGTACTTTATCTTTGACTACCCATCGGGCGAACTGCCTCTTGGCGGAGGCGGCCTGGCCTACTTCCTTGCCGTGCAGATCACCATCGGAATCGCACAGGTCATCAACTTCTTCGCGCAGCGCAAGATCACCTTCCGCGCCAACAATTCCGTCGCGAAGGCAGCCTCGTGGTACGTACTCGCGTACATTCTGATCACGATCGGCGCCGCCGCTGCGCAGGGCTTCTACAAGACGCCGATCTACGACCTTTTGATTGACACCTGGGGTTGGGGAAGCGCGGGCGAGACCGCAGCTGATGTGGTCACAATGATCATTAACAGCGCTATCGCCTTCTGGATCTTCTTCCCGATCTTCAAAGTGATCTTCAAGAGGGAGCCGGAGCCGTCTGTGGCGGACGCCAAGACCGACGTAGTCGTGCCGTAAAGGCGGAGGAGAGCCATGACCGTTCTGACTGTGGTCGTTCCGTCGTACAACGCGGCGGGCTGGATGGAGCGCTGCGTGGACTCGCTGCTCGCAGTGGGAGCAGGCGACATCGAGGTGCTCATCGTTGATGACGGCTCGACGGATGCCACGGGAGTGATCGCAGACCGCTACGAGGCGTCCAATCCGGGCGTCGTACGGGCTATCCACAAGCCCAACGGCGGCCATGGCTCCACCATCAACACGGGGCTCGCGGAGGCGCGCGGCACCTATTTCAAGGTGGTCGACTCGGATGATTGGGTGGATGTTGAGGCATTCGCCGCGCTACTCGAAACCCTGCGCGGCTTCGCGGCGACGTCGACCAGCGTTGACCTCGTGGTGTCCAACTTCGTCTACGAGAAGGTAGGTAGGCGCTACAAGCGGGCGGTGAGCTATCGGAACGTGTTGCCTGTGGGGCGCGTGTTTGGGTGGCAGGACGTGGGGCGGTTCCGTACCAGCCAGTACCTCATGATGCATTCGCTCGTGTACCGCACCGAGGTGCTTCGTGAGTCGGGCTTGAACCTCCCCGAACACACGTTCTATGTGGACAACCTGTACGTGTACGAGCCGCTCTTGAGCGTTCGCACGATGTATTACCTCGACGTGAACCTCTACCGGTACTTCATCGGAAGGCCCGATCAGTCCGTCAATGAGCACGTGATGATTCGCCGCATCGACCAGCAGCTCAAGGTCAACCGGATGATGATGGATGTCCCAGTCAGCCCGTATGCGGTTCCCGATGCGCTCTATAGGTATCTCTTGCATCATCTTCGGATCGTGTGCGTGATCTCGTCGACGATGCTCTTGCGTTCAGGGCGTGACGAGGACTTCGACCGTAAGGTGGAATTATGGCGCGAGTTGAGGTACGACGATCCTGCGGTGTACAGGAGGCTGCGGCGGAGCACGCTGGGGCATCTGGTCAACCTTCCGGGCAGACCCGGCCGCTCGGTATCGATGGCGGCCTACCGCGGAGCGCGCTGGGCATTCAGCCTCAACTGATCGCAAGCCCATGACCGACCTCGTCGTGGTCGGAGCTGGCCTCTACGGGCTGACGGTGGCGGAGCGCATGGCCAGCCTTGGCCGGCGCGTGGTGGTCCTCGACAGGCGCGACCACATCGGCGGCAACGCGTACTCGTCCCCAGATCCCGCGACGGGCATTGAGGTGCACCGATACGGCGCGCACCTGTTCCACACCTCGAACGAGCGCGTGTGGGACTACGTGCGCCGCTTCACGGACTTCACCGACTACCGCCACAGGGTCTACACGACCCACCGTGGCGAGGTCTATCCGATGCCCATCAACCTGGGCACCATCAACCAGTTCTTTCGCGCCGCCTACTCTCCCCAAGAGGCGCGCGAGGTTATCCGTGAGCAGGCCGCGGAACTGGCAGGACGCGAGCCCGCAAACCTCGATGAGAAGGGCGTGTCACTCATCGGCCGCCCTCTTTATGAGGCCTTTGTGCGCGGCTACACGGCGAAGCAGTGGCGGACGGACCCGCGTGACCTGCCCGCATCAGTCATCGCCCGCCTTCCCGTGCGCTTTTCGTACGACAACAGGTATTTCTCCGACGCCTACGAGGGGTTGCCGACGCAGGGCTACTCGGCGTGGTTCGAGCGCATGGTGGACCACCCGCTCATCGAGGTCCGGCTCGGCGTCGACTTCCTTGATGATGACGGGCCCCTCTCGCGGTCTGCGCTCGCTGGCCAGGTGCCCGTCGTGTATACGGGCCCTATCGACAGGTACTTCGGGTACGCGGCGGGCGAGCTCTCGTGGCGGACCTTGGATTTTGAGACGGAGGTGCTCGACGTCGGAGACTTCCAGGGCACCGCGGTCATGAACTACGCCGACGAGGACGTGCCTTTCACCCGGATTCACGAGTTCCGCCACTTTCACCCCGAGAGGGACTACCCGTCGGATCGCACCGTGATAGCCCGCGAGTTCTCGCGATTCGCCTCGCGAGACGATGAGCCGTACTACCCCGTGTCGACGAGCGTCGACAGGGAGCGCCTCGACGTGTACCGCGAGCTCGTGCGGGGAGAGCCCATGGTGCACTTTGGGGGACGGTTAGGGACCTATCAGTATCTCGACATGCACATGGCGATCGCCTCGGCCCTCGCGGCCGTTGACAACGCACTGATCTAGCTGCCGGAGGGTGAGCCGGCATGCTCGACGGGGCCGTGTCGTGGTGCTACTCGCGCTCGCGTGGCGAGGGCAGCAGCACGCGCACCACAAACCAGTCCTCCTCGGCATGGGCCGTGAGCGAGCCGCCGTACCGTTCGGCGGTCTCACGCATGTTCTTAAGGCCATAGCCGTGGTGGAGGGAGCTCGCCTTGGTGGTCTGGGGGAGGCCGTTGACCATCTGCAGAGCGCCCCTGAAGATGTTCTCCACCTTGATCATCGCGAAGCTGCCCTGGCGATACACGGCAATCCGCACGAGTCGCTGCGTGGGGTCCTCAAGCGAAGACGTCGCCTCGATCGCGTTGTCGAGCGCGTTGCCCACCAGGGTGACCAGGTCCATCGCATCGACGAATCCGATCGCGGTGCCATCCGCGACCGCGGCGAGCGTGATCTGCATGCGATCCGCCTGTTGGCTCTTCGCGGTCAGTAGGGTGTCAAGCACGTTGCTGCCGGTATCCAGCGCGGACGTCTCGTATCCGCTGATCGAGTCTTCTAACTGGTCCATGTAGCCAGCGCGAGCGTCGGGGTTGGTCTCCGCGCGAATCGCGTGAATGTAGTGCTTGAGGTCGTGGTACTTGCGGTTCACCACGTCGGTGTCGTGCTTGGACTGGAGGTAGCGGTCGCGCTGATTACGCAGCATGACGTTGACCGCGTTGACCTCAGCTGCCCGCTGGAGTTCTAGCCGCTGGCCGCGTAGCGCGAACAGAATCACGAAACCACACAGGTCGACGAGCGTGCGAATGTAGAAGACCTCGGGCCCGATGGGCCCTGAGAAGGGGGTGTTGATCGAGACGAAGCTGAGGTTCGACATGAGGAAGGTGAGGACCGCCACTCCAACGGTGACCACGAGGGTGCGGTAGTCGACCAGCACCCGGTGATCCTTGAGGAAGTGCCTGCGCTCGGCCGAGTAGGCGGTTGCGAAGGCGATTGCATAGACGCTGATCGCGAGGGCAATGCTTGCGGGGCGCGTCGCGTCATCTCCTCGTAGGAAGAACACATCCAGCTGCCATTCGAGCGACGCAACGAGTTCCGCGAGCACAAAGGCGCGGGCCACAAGATCGCCCGCCTCCCGCAGAGGCACGTCGGCGCACAGGTAGACAACTAAGAACATTGCGCCGACGCCCATCGCCATACCAAGGGTCCACAGCTCGAGCGGCAGGGCCTCTGCAAGTAGCTGCACGCCCACCAGGACCACGAGCCCCGCGACGCACACCGAGGCGAGCGAAAGACGCGGCAGCCGCTTCTTCATGAGCAGGATGTACACCATGCACGCGGACCATTCCGCGATCGCGGTCAGGACGCGGGGAATATCAGGCAGGATGTCGATCATCGCGTGGGCTTCCCGCCAACAAAATCCGTGAGCGCCTCCAGGAAGGCGCGCCGACGCGGCCTGCTGACCTGGAGTTCCTCACCATTTGTCATGACGCAGGTGTGCTGCTCGACGCGAGTCACGTGCCTGAGATTCACGATGTAGCAGGAGTTCGAGCGGAAGAAGTCGCGGCCTTCCAACTCTTGCTCCATGGCCTTGAGGGTCCCGCTAAACGAGTATTTGCCGCTCAGCGTGTGCACCGTGATGCGGTGCTTGACGGATTCGACGTAGACGATGTCGGTAGTGGGCACTCGGGCAAGCGTTCCCCCGACGGTGAGCACCACGCTGTCGCCTTGCTGGCGTTGGAGCCGTGCGAGCGAGCGCCCCATCTCCTGCGCAAAGGCGAAGTACGGCACGGGCTTGACCAGGTAGCTGAGGGCATCGACCTCGTACCCCTTGATCGCGTATTGCGCCATGTTGGTGACGAAGATGATGATGACGTCGGAGTCGACCTCGCGAACGCGGTGCGCCGCCTCCAAGCCGTCCATGCGGGGCATCTGCACGTCGAGCAGGAGCAGGTCGTATTCGGGGCGGTAGCGCTCGACCAACTCGGCGCCGTCTGCGAACTCGGTGATCGCGAATTCGGTTCCGTGCTCCTCGGAGTACATCGCCAGGTGGTTGAGGAGCCCACGGCGGTTGTTCGGGTCGTCCTCGACCACTCCGATTCGAATCACTTTCGGTCCCTCGACGATTGGGCGGCCCCTTGACGCGCGCCCGATTCTATCAACGCTGAGGGTGGCTGAATCGAAGGCGCCAGCGGCGCGCCAGGCGGCGATAGCGACGCCGGCCCTGCGGCGGGCACCTACATCTATCCCATCAGGCCCGAGGGAGTGGGTTCTGAGGTAAGGAAAATGCCCGATGTCGACACGGTGCGCATCAATATCGGTACGCAGTGGCCGACCCGAACCGAGGTCTGGCGGCCCGTGATCGACGACATCGAGGCGGACTCCGTTGCTACGGCCGGTCGCGTGGACCGGCTTCCACGCGGGCCCGCATTGCGCCGCTCCACCAAATAAAGCCCGGATATGCCCGCTTGCCCCTTGACGATGCCCGAACGGGGGTCTAGATTGCTGAATGTCAACGAAGACGGGCCCAAACGGGCACACGGTATCTCCGCCTCTCGCAACGTCGCGAGGCTTGGAAGGGAAGGTACGCATGTCAACACCTGATATGCAGGCTATGAAGCACCGAGAGGGCGCAAGCATCTCGGCTCAGATTCAACGGCTTGGGCGGTTCCTGTCCGCAATGATCATGCCGAACATCGGCGCGTTTGTGGCGTGGGGCCTCATCACAGCACTGTTCATTCCGGACGGCTGGATCAACAAGTTCAATCCGGAATCGACGGGCTTGACCGACTGGACCGCGAGCATTTCCGATGCGCTGGTCGGCCCCATGATTCTGTACATGCTGCCGCTCCTGATCGCCTACACAGGCGGAAAGCTCATCTACAAGACCCGCGGTGGAGTGATTGGTGTCGTCGCGACTATGGGCGTCATCGCAGGCGCCGTCTACACCGATGGGGACGGCAACGAAGCACAGCTTCCGATGTTCCTGGGCGCCATGATCATGGGTCCGCTCGCCGCCTGGTGCCTCAAGAAGATTGAGGGCCTGTGGGAGGGTCAAGTCAAGCCAGGCTTCGAGATGCTGATCGACAACTTCTCGCTCGGCATTCTGGGTGGTGCGCTCGCGGTGGTCGGCAAGTTCCTCATCGGACCGCCCATCTCGCGTCTGGTCGAATGGGCCGGCAGCGGAGTGGACTTCCTCGTCGCCCACACCTTGCTCCCGCTCGCATCGATCATCGTTGAGCCTGCCAAGGTGCTGTTCCTCAACAACGCCATCAACCACGGCGTGTTCACGCCGCTCGGCAGCATCGAAGCCGCGGGCGACGCAGGAAAGTCGCTGCTGTTCATGATCGAGTCCAACCCTGGACCCGGCCTGGGCCTCCTGACGGCGTTCATGCTGTTCGGCCCGCGCCTCCTCAAGGCGGCCGCTCCTGGCGCGATCATCATTCACTTCTTCGGAGGCATCCACGAGATCTACTTCCCGTTCGTCCTCGCGAAGCCGAAGTTGATCCTGGCCACGATTCTCGGCGGTATGACCGGCGTGCTTGTGGGCGTCACCTTCAACGGTGGTCTGGTTGCTCCGCCATCACCAGGTTCCATCTTCGCCTGGATCGCCTTCACGCCTCCCGGCGTGGGCAACTTCTTGGTGATGTTCGCGCAGGTCTTCTTGGCTGCGGCCGTGTCGTTTGCGGTGGCGTCATTCATGCTCGGATTCGGTCGTGAGGCAAAGCGCGAAGACCAGGCTGAGGACGCTGCTAGCGACAACACGGACGCTCCGTCGTACGTTTAGTTAGTCACATACAACGAAGTAAGGGAGCAATCGATGCCATCCATCAACGGTTCAGATGTCAAACGCGTTGTGGTCGCCTGCGACGCGGGAATGGGCAGCTCGGTCATGGTGGCCAGCACCCTGCGTTCCAAGCTGAAGAAGTACGGCGTCGAGGTGATTCACACGCCGGTTGACGAGATTCCCGCCGACGCGTCGGTCGTGATGTGTCACCAGGGACTGGCATCACGTGCCCAGTCCACTGCTCCTCACGCCGTGGTGATTTCCTTCACGGTGTTCATGGGCGACCCGGCCTTCACCAAGGTCGAGAACGCCATCAAGTCGGGGACCGCCCTTGAGTCCTGACTCAAGGGCGATCCTCGAGCCCAGCGCCGTCCGCCTTGGCCTCGTTGCCAGGGACAAGGTGGACGCGCTGCGGCAGTGCGGGGCGGTGCTCGTCGAAATCGGCGCAGCATCGCCCGCGTACGCGGACGCCTTGCTCGAACGGGAAGAGTCTGTTTCGACGTATATCGGTGAGGGTGTCGCTATTCCTCACGGAACAAACGAGAGCCGCGAACACATTTCGCGCGCGGCGATCGCGTACCTCCAATTTCCCGATGGAATCGACTGGGACGGGAACGAGGTGAAGGTGTGCATCGCGATTGCGTCGCGCTCCGAGGAGCACGTCGACATCCTGCAGTCCCTTGCGGGGGTGCTGATGGAATCCGATTCCGCGGCCGCCTTGCGTGAGGCCACCTCGGTCGACGATGTGATGACGCTGCTCGCACCCCAAGTTTGAATCACCCGCTACGAAAGGATTTGTCGTGAAAGCCCTTGTTTTTTATGCCCCTGAAGATGTCCGCATTGAGGACGTGCCGGAGCCCGAAGCCGGCCCAGGCGAGATCAAGCTCAAGGTGCGGGCCTGCTCCACGTGCGGCACCGACGTCAAGATCTTCTACAACGGCCACCAGAACCTCTCCCCGCCGCGCATCATCGGCCACGAGATCGCAGGCGAAGTCGTCGCCATTGGCGAGGGTGTCGAGGGCTGGGAGATCGGTGCCCGTGTTCAGTGCATCGCGGCCGTCCCGTGTGGCGACTGCTACGAGTGCAACCGCGGCTGGATGGAGGTCTGCCAGAACCAGACCTCGATGGGCTACCAGTACAACGGCGGCTTCGCCGAGTACATGATCGTTCCCCGCGAGGTGCTTAAGGTCGATGGCCTCAACCGCATCCCCGACGGCATCGGCTTTGACGAGGCCTCGGCCGCCGAGCCGCTCGCCTGTGCGATCAACGCGCAGCGCATCCTCGGGATTGAAGAGGGCGACACCGTGGTGGTGTTTGGCGCCGGTCCCATTGGTGCCATGCACATCCGTCTGGCGCGTGCCAACGGTGCCGGACGCATCTTCCTGATCGACGTCAACAACGAGCGCCTCAAGATGACGGCCGACGCGGTTCACCCCGACGAGGTCATCAACGGTGCCGAGGTCGACGTGGTCGCACGTGTCAAGGAGCTCACCGACGGCCGTGGCGCCGACGCGATCATCACGGCCACTGCCGCGAACATCGCCCAGGAGCAGGCCATCGAGATGGCCGCGCGTAACGGCAAGATCTCGTTCTTTGGTGGGCTGCCCAAGACCAACCCGTTCATCAAGTGCGACTCCAACCTGGTGCACTACCGCCAACTGCGCATCTTTGGCGCCAACGGCTCGGCGCCGCATCACAACAAGGCGGCCCTTGAGATGATCGCTTCAGGAAAGGTCCCCGTTAAGGACCTGATCACCGAGCACATCCCCCTGGCCAACGCGCTGGAAGCCTTCGACATCGTCAAGCGTGGCGCTGCCATCAAGGTGACGGTCGTACCGTAGGCAGGCGCGGGACGAACAGGAGCAATGGTGTACGCCGCGGAACGACATGAGGCCATCCTGGAGCGCGCTCGCGCGCAGGGCAGGGTCGAAGTAGGAGCACTCGCGGAATCGTTGGGGGTGACGGTCGAGACGGTTCGTCGCGACCTCACCGCCCTCGAGCGGTTCGGCGTGGTGCGTCGTGTTCACGGCGGCGCCATCCCTGTCGAGAGGCTCACCCTTGAGCCCTCGTTGGCGCTGCGGGAGACGCAGCGTTCGGAGCAAAAGCTGCTGGTGGCTCGACGCGCCGTCAAGGAGGTGCCAGAGGGAGGGTCGATCCTGCTTGACTCGGGAACCACGACGCTTGCGATGGCTGGCCTCTTGCCGCTCGACAAGTCGATCACCGTGGTGACCAACGCGTTTGCCATCGCGGCACGCCTGGCCGATAGCCCCGGCATCGAGCTCTTGATCCTCGGCGGGCGAATCCGCACGAGGACGGGGGCCGCAGTGGGGCAATGGGCCATTGACGCTTTACGTGACTTGCACGTCGATGTGGCGTTCCTCGGTGCGAACGGATTCAGCGTCGAGCGTGGGTTCACCACTCCAGACCAGGCCGAGTCGGCGACAAAGCGAGCAATGGTCGCGGCCGGGCGCCGCGTCATTGTGCTGGCCGACGCCTCGAAGGCAGGCCAGGTGCACCTCAATCGATTTGCCAATACGGAGGAAGTGGCGATGTTAGTGACTGACACGACGCTCGATGACGACACGGCCGAGGACTTCGACAACGCGGGGGTAGAGGTGGTGAGGACATGATCGTCACGCTCACACCCAATCCGAGCCTGGATCGCACCATCTCGGTGCCGCAGCTCCTCGTGGGCGAGGTCCATCGTGCGGGAGAACTTCGCGTCGACGCTGGAGGCAAGGGCGTCAACGTGTCCCGCGCTCTCGCGGCGAACGGCTTCGCGACGCTCGCGGTGTTGCCTGCGAGCGGTGCCCCCGCCGTGGAGTTCTCCTCGAGGCTTGATGCCGCTGGAGTTGCCCACGAATACATCGACCTTGAGGGTGCCGTGCGCACCAACATCACGCTGGTCGAGGATGACGGCACCACCACCAAGATCAACGAGCAGGGAAGGGCCTCGGGTCCCGCCGATGCGCGGGCGATGCTCGACGCTGTGGAGAGCCACCTTGACGGTGCGTCGTGGGTTGTGGGCTGTGGAAGCCTGCCACCGGGAATCGACGGCTCGCTCTATATCGACCTGATCGCTCGGGCGAAGGAGCGCGGTGCGCGCGTCGCCATTGACACCTCGGGTGCCGCATTCTCCAGGGTGGTGAGCGCGTGTCCGGACCTGGTCAAGCCCAACCTCGAAGAACTCGAGGAGTACGTGGGAAAGTCGCTCGCGACGATCGCAGACGTTCTCGAAGCCGCGCGCCGCCTCGTGCGGTCTGGCGTCGGCACGGTCGTGGTAAGCCTGGGTGAACACGGCGCGATTGGCGTCGATGCGACCACTGCGGTGCACGCAAACGCCGTGGTCGACAAGCCGCTCTCCACGGTGGGCGCGGGGGACTGCCTGCTCGCCGGCTATCTCTCGGCCGTTGAGGCAGGTGCGTCGCTCGCCGATGCGGTAGCCACCGGCGTGCTGTGGGGCGCCGCTGCGGTGGCTCTTCCTGGGAGTCGCGTGCCTTCGCCCGTCGATCTCGCCGGGCCCGTGGTCCGCGTCTCCTCCTCTCTTCCGCTCGACATGATCGTGAACTCTTGAAGTACGGCCCCTCGGCCCCGACCCACGAAGGATGACCACCATGACTACACGAACCGTTGAAATTGGATCTTCCGTCGGCCTCCACGCGCGCCCTGCGGCGCTGTTTGTTCAGGCCGTCAACGAGGCAGGCGTCCCCGTGACCATCTGCAAGCCGGGCGGAAAGCCCGGCCCCGCCAACTCGATGCTTGCCATCATGGCGCTCGGAGCCAAGTTCGGCGACGCCGTCGAACTCGGCTGCGATGCCGAGGGTGCGGAGGGCGTCCTCGACGGCCTGGTGGCGTTGCTCAAGCGCGACCTCGACGCAGAGAAGTAGCGCGACCATGGACACCGTGGTCCAAGGAATCGGGGTCAGCCCCGGTTCGGCCTATGCCCCTGTCATACAGGTGGGCGCCGCGGTGCGGCCGCCCGCCGGCGAGAAGATGCTCCCGGCGGAGGAATCCTCCAAGGTGATTGCGGACGCTCTCGAGGCGGTCGCCGTCGAAATCGAGCGGCGTGCCGGCCTTGCGAGCGACAATGCGGCCGAGATCCTGGCCGCCACTGCGATGCTCGCGCGAGACCCTGGCCTCCTGGCTGGCGCGATCGCGCACGCCACGGCGGGGAGGGGGCCCGCATCGGCCATCGATGCCGCGACTCAGGAGTATATCGACCAGTTTGTGGCTCTTGGCGGTTACTTCGCCGAGCGTGCGACGGACCTGCGTGACGTGGGCGACCGCGCTATCGCCTTCGTTCTCGGGGTGCCCGCACCAGGCATCCCCGCGCTCTCCGCCGAATGCATCCTGGTGGCGATCGACCTTGCCCCCTCGGAGACGGCCACGCTCGACCGTTCCAAGGTTCTCGGCATCGTCACGGAGCACGGTGGGCGTACCAGCCACACCGCGATCCTCGCCGCCCAGATGGGCATCCCCGCCGCTGTTAAGGTGGCGGGCGCCACGGAGATCCCCGACGGCACACAGATCTTGGTGGACGGCGAGACGGGTCAAGTCCATGTGGACCCCTCGGGCGAACTCGTCGCCCGGATCCGGCAACGCAGCGCGCGCCGCGAGGCCGCGCTCGCGGATAGCACTGGCCCCGGCCAGACGCAGGATGGCAAACGCATCGCGCTGCTCGCCAACATCGGCGGGATCGAGGACGCCGTGGCCGCGGGCAAGGCCGACGTCGAAGGGGTGGGCCTCTTCCGTACGGAGTTCCTGTTCCTGAGCGCCGCCACTGCGCCCACGGTCGAGGAACAGACGGAGATCTATCGTCAGGTGTTCGCACCCTTTGAGGGGCGGCGCGTGGTGGTCAGGACCCTCGACGCTGGTGCCGACAAGCCGCTCGCGTTTGCGGACCTCGGTGCAGAGGAGAACCCCGCGCTGGGGCGCAGGGGGCTGCGGCTCTCGGCGGAGCGCCCTGACTTGCTCGACGCTCAGCTCGAGGCACTGTCGATCGCCGCAAGCGAGAC
>Ga0209724_1000230_pt1 | contig 58075 bp, 59 predicted proteins | sample grotaG_FD_184143 | JGI IMG/M metagenome (GOLD analysis project Ga0209724, IMG submission 184143) | Glacier valley bacterial and archeal communities from Borup Fiord, Nunavut, Canada, to study Microbial Dark Matter (Phase II) -... | ecosystem: Environmental > Aquatic > Freshwater > Ice > Glacier ...
GGTCAACCAAACGCGCTTCCTCTCCGCCGCCGAACTCGATGACACGCTGAAGCACTATCTGTCAACGTACAACCACCTGATTCCGCAGCGCGCCCTGAAGCATCATTCACCCATTCAAGCTCTGCAACAGTGGCGCACAGAACGCCCTGATCTGTTCGTCAAGCGCGTCTACAACCTCACGGGACTTGACAGGCGTGATTGCCCGCCAGTTCATGCTGGGCGTGGTGCAGACGGCCGAGGGCTTGCCGATCTACCACGAGGTGTTTGACGGCAACCAAGCCGAAGGGCCCACCTTGCTGCCCACGCTGCGCAAAGTGCTGCAGCGCTTCCCGCATATCGAGCGGCTGATCGTGGTGGCCGATCGCGGCTTGCTGTCACTGGACAACCTGGAAGAGCTGGGCAAGATCAAGCTGCCAGGCCAGCGCTCATTGGAATTCATCCTGGCCGTGCCCGGTCGGCGCTACGGCGAATTCACCGAGGTGCTGCAAGCTGTACAGGCCAAGGCAGCCACCGCGCAGCAAGAATTCATTGACGAGACGCGCTGGCAGGACTTGCGCCTGGTGGTGGCGCATCACCCGCAGCGTGCGGCGGAGCAAACGCTGCTGCGCAACGAGCGCATTGCCACGCTGCACGCCCAGGCGCAGCAGTGGGCCGGCAAGCTCGATGGGCAGGATGCGGGCGTGAAAGCCAAAGGGCGCAAGCTCTCCGACAGCGGGGCCAAGGCGCGGCTGTATCACGCGGTCTGCGAGGCCCACCTGGCCAAGATCGTGAAGGTCGATCTGAAGAACGAATTATTCGCTTACACGGTGGATGAGACAGCCAAGGCGCAGGCCGAGTTGATGGACGGCAAGCTGCTGTTGGTGACGAACGTGGCAGACCTGACGCCGCAGGAAGTAGTCGGCCGCTACAAGGCGCTGGCCGACATCGAGCGCGGCTTCAGAGTGCTGAAGTCCGAGATCGACATTGCACCCGTGTACCACCGGCTGCCGCAGCGCATTCGCGCCCATGCGATGCTGTGCTTCCTGGCCTTGATCCTGCACCGGGTGATGCGGCACCGGCTGAGGCTGGCCAAGAGCGAGCTCAGCCCTGATGAGGCGTTGGCAAAACTGCGCCGCATCCAGCGCCACAGCGTCAGCATCAACCGCGCCGCGCCGGTGGCAGGCATGTCCACCATCAACACCGAACAGACAAACGTCCTGGCCGCCCTGAACGCCAAAAAACCCACCGTCAACGCCCAATTGCCGTTGCTGTAGTGGCAGCCCGAAAGGTCGCCTCTATACAAATCAACCACTTACAGCGTTTGGTGTCGAACTCGGGTGATCTATATGGAACTGAACCCCCAAATTTGCGCGGAAGTGTCGAACTCGGGGGGCCCATTCCTCGCGCGGCACTTCGGGGGCGTCCATCGGCAGCCACTGGTACTGATGGCGCTGCAACAGCGCGACGCTTTGCAGCCGCTCGATGGCGCGGCTGCGGCGCAGGCCGCGCAGTGTGCGCACCGGGTCGGCCCAGTCGGCCGTGTCGGCCCAGCGCAGCACCGGCCGCGCGCCGTCGGCGCACACCACGTGGGCCATGCGCACACGGCCGGCCAGCGGGGCAACGCCCAGCCAACCTGGGTCTGAAGAGCGACGACGCAGACCGAGCACGCGAATTCCTTTCGGAATGGAAGTTCTGTGATCGTGCCGGGGTCGGGCCGGGGTTGATCGAACGAACAACGCGCGTTTGGCGGGCCAATCAGTGGGCCGATCGGGGGCGAGTGTCAGTCACAGGCCTCGGCGAGGCGCGGGCTCGGCCGCGTGCTCTGGTCGAGCGGAGGCTGCGATGCAACGGCTTGCGGCGGTTCGGCAGCCACGGTGATGGGCTGCGGCCCGGGCGCGGTGGCATCAAGCGTCGGGCCGGCAGCGCGCAGCGGCACGGCGGCGCGCGGTGGGGCTTCTCGTGCACTCATGGCCTGGCGCGGCAGGGGAGCGTCGGACCCGGTTGGTAGGGGCGCCGCGAGTGGAGGCAGCAGGCGCAGGGTGACTCGCACCGGCAACCTGGTTGCCATCGACTGCGCTGGCCGCTGTGTCAGCACTGCCCACAACAGCAAGTGCAGCACGACCACCGTGCTCCACGCGAGGGCGTGCCGCACCGTGCGTGCCGGTTCAGCCACCCGCGGGTGCGCCGGCATGCGCCCGGGCCAGGGCGTGCACCGTGGTCATGGCGCGGAACGTGGTGCGCACACCCAAGGCCTTCTCGAACGCCACGTTGGAGAACCGCGACTCGTGCTGCGACTGGCGACTCAGCCAGTACAGCTCGCGGCCCTGCGCGTGGAAGTGGTCGGCATCCGACTCGAAGCGGGCGATGCGTTCCAGCGCGTCACGGCCCAGAGGCTTGGCGACGAAGCCGACGACGAAGGTCTTGCATGCGGCCGCAGTTGCCGCGTCGAACGGCGCGCAGCGCGCGATGGACGCCACTTCGGCCGGCGTGCGCAGGAACGTGTGAATCTCGAATCCGAAGGCGCTGTGAAGATGGGCCTCGATGCGCGCAGCAAGCAGCCCCATGTCACGTGCGCGGGTGCCGAAGACGACGTTTCCGTTGGCAATGAATGTCTGCACGTCGGCGAGCCCCAACGCCTCGAACTCGGCTTGCAACCGCGCCATCTTGATGAAGCGGCCTGAGACGTTGACGGCGCGGAGTAAGGCGATGCAGCGGCTCGTGCCCGCGAGCCTATCAGCGCAGGCGCAACGTCAATGGCCCGCAGCGATCACGAAGCCCGCCTACCAGCCGCGCGCCAGCCGCTCGCCGCTGACCCAAGTGGCGTGGAAGCCGTTCGGCACGCGCTGCGGCAAGGTGATGCGGCACACCGGGCCACGCGACACGTCTTTGGCGTCGAACACGTAGACCTTCGACTTCTGCGCGTCGCCGTCCCACACGAAGTTGACGAGGTAGCCGTCGTCTTCTTCCTGCCAGCCGTTGCGCGGCGCGAAGGGCGCTTCGCTGAACCAGCGGTTCGGGCCTTCGTGGTACGTCTGGCAGGTGCCGCGCAAGAGGTCGTGGCGCGCCAGGCCGCAAAAGCGCGGGTCTTCGGCGATGGGGCTGCGGCCCATCAACAGGTGCCAGGAGTAGCGCGTCTTGCGACCCATCAGCCACGCGTTGATGGTGGGGAACTCGCTGTTGATCACGTCGTCGAGCAGCCGCTCGCGGGTGCGGCCGGTGCGCAGGTTGAAGCGCCATTCCATGAAGACGTGGTCGCTCTCCAGTTGGGCCAGCATCTTCGGCAGGCGCGCTGCCTCGAGCGCGCCGTGCGCGTCGCGCTGCAGGCGAAACGGGGTGCCCGTCATGACGATCTCGACGCCACCAAAGCCGTCGTCTTCCTCCCACGCGTTCGACACGTGGTACATGTAGGTCGGGCTCGCTTCGAACCAGCGGATCTGCGCCGTGCTGCCATGCCGCGGCACCACGCCGAAGCGCGACGGCAGCTCGGGGTAGAACTTGAGCTTGTGGCGGCCGGCGGCGAAAGCGTCCATGTCGTAGAACAACGGCAGGTCGTGCAGCACGGTGTAGTTCGTTGTGACCGCCATGTCGTGCGGCAGGCGCGGCCCCGGCAAGGGCACATCGATGAAGGTCTTGAGCTGGCCGTCGCGGCCGAGCACGCCGTAGTGCATGTATGGCGGTTCCTTGCCGTAGGCGAAGAACAGGAACTCGCCGGTCTGCTCGTCGACCTTGCTGTGGGCCGAGATCGGCAGCCCTTTCAGGCGCGGGTCGAGCGCGAGCTGGCCGCGCGTGGACAGGTCGTCGGGCGAGCAGCGGTACACCGCGCCGCCGAGGTACCACATCGACACCAGGTCGCCGTTCCAGAACTTGATGTCGGTGTTCGACGTGTTCTTCACCGGCTGGTCGGGTCGGTCGCGCCTCGGCGGGTCCTTGATGCCTTGCCAGAGCGCCTGGCCGGCGTTGATCTCGTCGGTGAGGCCGTCGGTCATGACCCAGCGGTTGCGGTACTGCACGCGGCCGCGGTCGAAGCGCACCGCATGCAGCATGCCGTCGCCGTCGAACCAGTGGTATCGGCCCGGCGCCTCGAAGCGGCGGTTCGGCCCGTTGCGCACGTACAGGCCGGTCAGGTCTTGCGGCACCTCGCCTTCGATGACGAGGTCGTCGGTGACCATCTCCTCAAGGATCGGCGCGAAGGCGCCGGAGAGGGTGGGGATGTCGTTGATGCCCATGGTGTGGCTCCTCTTGGCGAATGGGGATTCAGCGCGCCGGCCGTCTGGACTGTGCGATGCGAAAGCGCGAGGCGACGAAGGCGATGTCGGTCAGCGACGCGTTGCCGGCCGGGTTCAGCCCGGTAACGTGGTAGTCGCTGTACGCGGCGGCGAAGTTCAGCGGCATCGGGCCGCTGAGGTTGATCGTGAGCTGCGCGCCGGCGCGGGCATAGGCGGCTTCGGCGCGGGCGATGAAGGCCTCGTCGGTCGAGTACACGAAGGCGGTGAGACCACCGAACTCGCGCACGTCGCGCGTGGCCTCGGCCAGCGGGTCTTTGCTTCGGATCACGAACGAGATCGGGCCGAAGCGCTCTTCGCCGTACAACGCGCGCTGCGCGGTGCCGACTTCGGCGACCAGCGGCGTGCAGGTGCGCGCGGCAGCGAACTCGGGGTGGGTGTAGGGGCCGGGGGCGAGCAGCACGCGGCCGTGTTCGCGCGAGCGCGCTTCGATCTGCGCCACCAGCGCGAGCGTGCTGTCGGCCTGGATGCAGGCGAGGATCATCGCGGCGCGGCGCGCGTCGCCGACCAGCTCGCGGATGGCGGCGGCCAGGCGCTCGCCGACCTTATCGAAGGGCATGCTCTGCGTGCCGACCTTCACGCCCGCATCGGCGACGTAGAAGTTCTGCGGGCTCGTGCACATCTGCGCCGAGAACATGCAGGCGGTGGTGGCCAGCGAGCGGATCGCGGCGTCGAACGCAGCCTCGTCGACGAACGAGTCGAGTACCACGGTGTTGCAGCCCGCCGTCTCGGTGAAGGCCAGCGCCGGGTGGGCGTGGCGCTCGACCCACTGGCCGAAGCGCGTGCTGCCGGTGAAGTCGACGATCGCGCAGGCCGGGTGCGCGATGAGGGCCTTGCCGATCGGGGCTTCGGGCGTGTCGAGTGCCATCGTCACCAGGTTCGCATCGAACCCGGCCTCGGCGAGCACGCGGCGGAACACGTCGACGCTGATGGCCATCGGCAGCACCGTGGCCGGGTGCGGCTTCACGACCACCGCGTTGCCGGTCGCCAGGCTCGCCATCATCGACGGCCAGGCGTTCCACGTCGGGAAGCTCGCGCACGTGAAGCACACCGCCACGCCGCGCGGCACGAGGCGCCAGGTCTTGTCGAGCGCGATCTGCGTGCTGCCGAAGGCGCGCTGCCAGCGTGCACGGCGCGGCACGGCCTGCATGGCGGTGTGGGCGTGCACAAGAGCTTCAATGGCGCGGTCGAGCGCGTTCACGCCGCTGCCGGCATAGGCCATGTTGGCGCTCTGGCCGGCAGTGTGCATCACCGCACTCGCGATCTCGAACAGGTGCTTCGCGTACAGCCGCTCCACCACCTCCATCAGCACGCCGATGCGCAGTTCGGGGTCGGCCTCGGCCCATGCGGGCATTGCGCTTTGCGCAGCTGCGAACAGCGCGTCGATGGCGGGCACGGGGTAGTGGATGCCGAGCGGCTGGCGCGTGTACGGCGAGACCTCATGGCCCGCCAGTTCGGCCGGTGCGTCGCCGGGCATCGGCAGGTCGAAGCAGAACGGCTGGCCGAGCCGGGCCTCGAACGCGGCGCGGCCTTGCGCCTGCGCCGCAATTGCGTCGGGGTACTTGGCGGGCAGGTCGGGGAACGGGCTCCAGCAGTCGCGCACGCGGCAGGCGCGGCTGGCGGCGTCGAGCCGCGCGCGGTGGCGCTCAAACCAGCCGGCGGCCGGCGCCGCCGTGGTGTCGTTCATGCCGATCACGGCGGCCATGTCGGCAACCTCGGGCAGGGCGGCAGCGTGCATGGTCGTGTCGCTCCTCAGGCCGCGGCGCGGCGCCACTCGAGCCGGTGCGCGCGCACGCCGCCGACCACGGTTTCATCGGCCGACAGCGTGAGGCCATCGGCACCATCGAAGCGGATGCGCCGGACCTGCTCGGTGCCCACCATGTTCGGGTTCAGCGAGAACTGCACCGTGTGCACCACGTGCGGCGCGCCGCCGATGAGCCGCAGCGTGAACCGGCCGGCGTAGTTGAAGTAGCTCTCGAACGCGGCGCACTGCTCGGCGGCGCTCGCCTGGCGCATGCTCGGCGCCGAGAGCCGCGGCCGCGTCGCACGCGCGATGCTGGCGTTCATCCAGCCGTCGGCGGTGTAGGCGATGAGGCCCGTCGCGTCGGCGCCGAACGGCAGGCTCTCGGCGCGCCCGTCCGAGAAGCCGATGGCCCAGCGCTGCAGTTGCCACGCGCCGAGCAGCTGCTGCCGAACAGCACCGAGATCGTCTGAAGCAGCTGGCATGCGAACTCCGTGGCAGACCTAGTTCACTTGTGCAGTGAGACTCAGTATTCGGCTCAGTATAGGACGCGGTGGGTCGCCCGCCACTAGGGTTTTCAGCGTGGCTCGGGCGAGCCGCGTCAGGCCGGCTCGGCCACCTGCGCTGTCGTGTGCTCGAAGCGCACCTCGCGCGGCGCGAGCGGCTGTGAACATGCGCTGCACATCACCACGCCGCGCAGGGCGTGGCCGCAGCCGCGGTGCACGCGCTGCATCGGCGGGCCGTCGGATGCGGGCATCCACGCGTCGGCCCATTGCACCAGCGCCATCGAAATCGGGAACAGGTCGCGGCTGCGGTCGGTCAGGCGGTATTGAAAGCGGCGCGAGTCGTCGGCATCGGGCCGCTTGTCGAACAGGCGCGCCTCGACCAGCACGCGCAGGCGCTGCGCGAGCGTGTTCGGCGCGATGCCGAGTTCGCGCTCGAAGCCGTCGAAGGTGGTCACGCCGAGGAAGGCGCACGACAGGATCAGGTGGGTCCAACGGTCGGCCGTGACAAACGCGCCGTGCCGGTACAGCCGCGCGTCGTCGAGCACAGCGCGGGTGACGGTGTGGCGCGTGGTGCGTGGAGCGGGTGCGGCAGTGGCAGTGGCGATGGCAGTGGCGGTGGCGGTGGCAGTGGCAGTGGCAGTGGCAGGCGCGGTGGCTGCGCGCGCGTGCCAATCCACGTCGCGCAGGCCCACAGGCTGATGGCAATGCGCGCAGCCGAACACCGGCTCCATGGTCTGGCCGCAGTTGGTGTGGGTCAACCTGACGGGCAGCGGGTTCGGGCTCTGCTGGCCCCAGCGCCGTTGCCACTTCCACAGCAGCAGCGCATACGGGTACAGGCCCAGGCCCTTGGCGGTCAGGCGGTACTCATGGCGCACCGGCCTGTCCTGGTACAGGCGCTTGTAGAGCAGGTCCTGCGCAACGAGTTCGCGCAGCCGGTTGGTCAGCGTCTGGCGCGGGATCTCGAGCCGGGATTGAAAGTCGCTGAACAGCCGCACGCCGACGAAGGCCTCGCGGATCAGCAGCACCGTCCACCAGTCGCCGAGCACCGGCAGCGCGCGGCTCAGCGAGGTGGCGTGCAGCTGGTGGCTGATCGGGGACGCGGTCACGCTTCGCAGTTCAGCTTCAACCCCGGCACCGGCCAGTCGTCGATCGCGACCAGCCGCCCGCTGCCCGACAGCGTGACGAACGCGGTGCGCAGCTCGGGCCCGCCGAAGCACAGGTTGGTGGTGAAACGGTCGGGCAGCGGCACGAAACTCGTGGTGCGGCCATCGGGCGAGACGATGGTGATGCCGCCGTGCATCAGCGTGGCCACGCACACGTTGCCGAGCGCATCGACGGCCATGGAGTCGAAGCGCTGCCAATGGCCGCCGGGCGATGCGGTGACCATGCGCGCGCCGTTCGGCGACGGCCACGTGTCCTTGCGCACCCGGCCGGGCGCCTCGATGTCGAACGCCCACACGCGTGCGCCTTCGGTTTCGGCGTAGTACAGCGTGTTGCCGTCGGGCGAGAGGGCGATGCCGTTCGGCGTCATCACGGGCCGGGCGATCACGCTCACGGCGCTGCCGTCGGGCTGGCCGTAGAACACGCCGCCGCGGTCGATCTCGGTGTCGCGCACCTTGCCCAGGTCGGTGAAGTAGAAGCCGCCGTGGGCGTCGAAGACGATGTCGTTCGGGCCGCGCAGGCTCAAGGACTCGACGCTGTCGTACAGGCGCTCGAAGCGGCCGGTGGCGAGGTCGACGCGCTCGATGCGGCCGCCCGAGTAGTCGGCCGCCTGGCCAATCGGGCGGTGGCAGCCGTCGACCTCGGTGTGCCAGCGGAAGCCGCCGTTGTTGCACACGTACACCGCGCCGTCGGGCCCGATGGCCGCGCCGTTCGGGCCGCCGCCGAGCGCGGCCACCACATGAATGCAGCCGTCCATCGTGACGCGGCTGAGCGTGCCGCGCGCGATCTCGACCACCAGCACCGAGCCATCATCGAGCGCGACCGGGCCTTCGGGGAACTGCAGGCCGCTGGCGATTTCACGGATCTTCATCAAGGCGTCCTCGGGGTGTGATCGGCGGCCCGTACACCGCTGGCCAGGTACACGCCGCCGGCCATCAATGAGTCGACCCGTGTGATGCTGATCAGCCGTTCAAGGTGGCTCCAGGGGCGCTGCATGCCTTCCAGCGATGTGACCGAGCGCAGCGCGGCCGGCAACACCATCAGGTTGACCGGCCACGCCCATGGTGCGGCCCAGCGAAGGCCGCAGGCCACCACGCGGGCGCTGGGCTTGACCTGGCCGAGCACGTGGGCCAGCGCGGCGGCATCGCGCATCACGTCATGCGTGAAGTGGAACAGCACCGCGTCGGTCGGCTCGGGCAACTGCGCATCGAGGGCCGACGCGGGCACCAGCGTGACGTTGCGCCACTGCTCGCGCCTTGCGCGTTCGTGTGCCAGAGCCATCATCTCGGGGCTGGGCTCGATACCGATGATGCGGCCCGCGGTGCCCACCGCCGCGTGCAGCAGCGGCAGGCTCAACCCGGTGCCGCAACCCACATCGAGCACCACCTCGCCGGGGCGCAGCGCGAGCCGCGCAACTGCCTGGCGGCGTACCGGCTCGAACAGCGCGAGTTCGAGGTCGTACACCGGCGCGCGCCGGGCGTACTGGGCAAGTGCTGCACGCTGGTCGCGGGTCATGGCGTCTCCGTCAAACAAGGAACCGTTCGGCCAGCAGCGACCAGTAGGCAGCGCCGGTCTCCATCGCCGCGTCGTTGAAGTCGTAGCCGGGGTTGTGGACCATGCACGAGCCTGCGCCGTCGCCCGCTTTGTCGCCATTCCCGAGCAGCAGGTAGCAACCGGGCCGGTGTTCCAGCATGAAGGCGAAGTCTTCGCTGCCGGTCACCGGCGGTGGGTCGATCAACACGTTGGCTGCGCCGACGAGTTCGATGCCCACTTGCGCCGCGAATGCGGTCTCGGTCGGTGTGTTCACGAGCACCGGGTAGCCCTCGCGGTAGTCGATCTCCGCGCGCACGCCGAAGCTCTGCGCCTGCGCCGTGACGAGCGCATGCAAGCGCTCGCGCAACAGCGTGCGCATCGCGGTCGAGCGAGCGGATCGTCAGTTCGAGTTGTGCCGTTTGAGGAATGACGTTGTTGGCGTTGCCGACGTGGAACGCACCGACCGTGACGACGGCGGTGTGGATCGGGTCGACGTTGCGCGACACCAGTGTCTGCAACGCCATCACGATGCCCGCCGCGGCGACGATGGGGTCGGCCGCGCTGTGCGGCATGGCGCCGTGGCCGCCCTTGCCGTGCACGGTGATCGAGGCAGAGTCCATCGACGCCATCGCCGCGCCGCTGCGGAACGCGACCGTGCCCACCGGCACACCCGGCGCGTTGTGCAAGGCGAAGATCGCATCGCACGGGAAGCGCGTGAAAAAGCCCTCTTCGACCATGCGCTTGCCACCGCCCGCACCTTCTTCGGCGGGCTGGAAGATCAGGTTCAGCGTGCCGTTGAAGCGCCGGCTCTGCGCCAGGTAGCGCGCCGCCGCGAGCAGCGTGGCGGTGTGGCCATCATGACCACAGGCGTGCATGGTGCCGATGCGCCGGCTGGCCCAGGCGAGGGCGGTGGTCTCGACGATGGGCAGCGCGTCCATGTCGGCGCGGATGCCGATGGCCTTGCGGCCGTTGCCGACTTTCAGCTGCGCGACCAGGCCCGTGCCGGCGATGCCGCGGTGAACGCTGTAGCCCCACCCGGTGAGCAACCCGGCAACGAGGTCGGAGGTGGTGTGCTCCTCGAACGCGAGTTCCGAGTTCTGGTGGATGCGCCGGCGCACGTCGATCATCTGCGGCAGCACATCGGCGAGCGGGCTTCGGTAGTCTTCGATTTTCATGCGCGTCTCGTCAGGTTGCCCCGGAAGGTTGCCCCGGAAGGTTGCCCCAGAAGGTTGCATGATTCACCCGATGATCCACGCAACCATCCATTATTGGCTCGCCCCGGCCCGCACGACCTGCCCTTTGCGCCGGTTGCGGGCATGAGGCCGCACCCGCTCGCACGTGTGTTCGGGCCCTGGGTGCAAGAGGTCGACCGCAGCACGCTTCGCGCCGACCTGATCGCGGGCGTGCTCGGGGCCTTGCTCGTGCTGCCGCAAGGCATTGCGTTCGCCACGCTGGCCGGGTTGCCGCCCGAGTACGGCCTGTACACCGCCATCGTGCCGTGCGTGGTGGCAGCACTGTTCGGGTCGAGCCGGCACGTGATGTCGGGGCCGACGAACGCCAACTCGCTGGCGCTGTTCGCGATGCTCGCGCCGCTGGCGGCCGTCGGCTCGCCGGCCTACATCCAGCTGGCGCTCGCAGTCACGGTGCTGGTGGGCGTGATGCAGTGGCTGATCGGTGCGTTGCGGTTGGGCAGCCTGGCCAACTTCATCTCGCCCTCCGCGCTGCGCGGGTTCACGAGTGGCGCGGCGGTGTTGATCGCCGTGCATTCGTTGCCCGACCTTCTGGGCCTGCCCGGCACCGGCGTGCACGGTGCCGGCGCTTTGCTGGCCCACGTCGCCGCCCGGCTCGGCATGCCGCACTGGGCCGCGCTGGCGGTGGCGGCTGGCACGGTTGCGGGCGCGCTGCTGGCGCGCAAGGCGTGGCCGCGCTCACCGTTCATGCTGATCGGCCTGGCCGTTGGGGCCGTTCTTGCAACCGTGTTCAACCGCATGGCGCTGTGGCCCGGGGCCGGCAGCGTGGCCGTGCTCGGGGCCATGCCGGCGATCTGGCCGCGCTGGCACTGGCCGGGGGTGGCGCTCGCGAGCCTGCCCGACCTGCTGGGCATCGCGTTCGCGCTCACCATCGTCGCCCTCGGGCAGTCGATCTCCATCGCCAAGGCCGTGGCGGCCCGCTCCGGTCAGCACATCGATGCGAACCGCGAGTTCCGCGGCCAGGGCCTGTCCAATATCGTCGGCGGGTTCTTCTCGTCTTACGTGAGTTGCGGCTCGCTGAACCGCTCGCTGCCGAACCTGCAGGCCGGCGCGCGCACGCCGCTGGCCGCCGTGTTCGCGTCGCTCTGGTTGCTGCTGTTGCTGGCGTCCACCGGGCCGCTGCTGGCCTTGATTCCGAAGCCGGCCATTGCCGCGCTGCTGGTGCTGGTGGCCTGGGCGCTGCTCGATGTGCCGGGCTGGCGTGTTCTGTGGCGCCACAGCCGGGAAGACTTCGCCATCGCCGCCGCCACGGCGGTGGCCACCGTCACCATTCGCCTGGAGATGGCGATCCTGCTGGGCACGATCCTGTCGCTGATGGCTTACCTGCACCGCACCTCGCACCCGTTCATGCGCGTGATGGGGTTCGACACCACCACCAGCGAGCGGCCGTTCGTGGTGCTCGCCGACGCGGCCGCGCCGCTGCCCGAGTGCCCACAGCTGAAGATGATCCGCATGGAGGGCGAGGTGTATTTCGGTGCCGTGCCGCACGTGGCCGATCACCTGCGCGAACTGCGCGCCGCCGCTGACGCGCCGCGGCACCTGCTGGTGATGGCCAAAAGCATGAACTTCATCGACGTGCACGCCGCCGACCTGTGGCAGGCCGAACTCTCCGCGCGGCGCGCGATCGGCGGTGACCTGTACTTCCACCGCCCGCGCCCGCCGGTGCTGGACCTGTGGCAGCGCGTGGGCTTCATCAAGGCGCTCGGCACGGACCACCTGTTTCCGACCAAGCGCGTGGCCATCCAGACGATCTTCGAGCGGCTCGACCGCGGCATCTGCGCGCACTGCCGCGTGCGGCTGTTCCAGGAGTGCCAGGCGCTCCCGCCACCGGCCTGAGCCTGCGCGGCTGCAGGGGCTGGCGATAGACTCCGCGCCCATGAACAAACTTCCTCTCGTTTCACTCGGCCGCAGTGCGTTGCAGGTCACGCCCATCTGTCTGGGCACGATGACCTTCGGCGAGCAGGTCGGCGAGCCCACCGCCTTCGCGCTGATGGACCATGCCGTGGCACGCGGTGTGAACTTCATCGACACCGCCGAGATGTACTCGGTGCCCACCCGGCGCGAGACCTTCGGCGCGACCGAACGGATCATCGGGAACTGGTTTGCCGCGCGCCCCGGCCTGCGCGACAAGCTCGTGCTGGCCACCAAGGTGGCCGGGCCGTCGCGCAACATGGACTGGGTGCGAAACGGCGCGGCCGACCTCTCGCCCGCCGACATTCGCAATGCCTGCGACGACAGCCTCGCTCGCCTGCAGACCGACGTGATCGACCTGTACCAGATCCATTGGCCGAACCGCAACGTGCCGATGTTCGGCGGCGTCTACTTCGACCCTGCGAAGGAGACGGTGAACACGTCGATCCACGACCAGCTCGATGCGTTCGCGGGGCTCGTCAAGGCGGGCAAGGTGCGCGCCATCGGCCTGTCGAACGAAACGCCGTGGGGCGTGGCCGAGTTCGTGCACCTGGCCGATCAGCACGGCCTGCCGCGCGTCGCGACCGTGCAGAACCCGTATGCGCTGGTGAACCGCACGCTCGACGCCGGGCTCGACGAGTTGATGTTCCGCCACGAGGTGTCGCTGCTGGCGTACTCGCCGCTGGCCTTCGGGGCACTCACCGGCAAGTACGACGCGGTCGACATCGCGGCCGGCGGGCCGACCGGGCGCCTGAGCCTGTTCGATTCGATGCGCAAGCAGCGCTGGGCGCGCGCCGACACACTCACTGCCGCGCGCAAATACAACGCGCTGGCCCGCGACCACGGCCTGACACCGACGCAGATGGCGCTCGCCTTCTGCTACACGAACTGGCGCGTGGCCAGCACCATCATCGGCGTGACGACACGCGCGCAGCTCGACGAGAACCTCGATGCATGGGGCACTGCGCTTTCTCCCGAGTTGCTGGCCGCCATCGACGCGATCCGCTGGGCGCACCGCGACCCGGCGCAGTAGCGCAATCGCGCAGCGGTGCAGGAGACTGGTGTTGGCGAAGAAGCCCGCCCACGTCAGCGAGACGCCGGCCACGCAGTTCCTGCGGCGCCACGGCGTGGCATTCACCGAGCATGTGTACGAATACCTGGAACACGGCGGAACCGCGGAGTCTTCCCGCGCGCTCGGCGTGCCGGAGAACGAGGTCATCAAGACGCTGGTCATGCAGGACGAACGCGGGCAGCCGATCGTGGTGCTGATGCATGGCGACAAGCAGGTCAGCACCAAGAACCTGGCGCGGCAGATCGGCGTGAAGTCGGTCGAGCCCTGCACGCCCGAGGTGGCACAGCGCCACAGCGGTTACCAGGTCGGCGGCACCTCGCCGTTTGGGCTCAGGAAGGCCATGCCGGTCGTCGTGGAGGCCACGGTGCTGGCGCTGCCGCGCATCTGCATCAACGGCGGGCGGCGCGGCTACCTGGTGGGCATGGCACCGCGCGTGTTGATGGAACTGCTGGGTGCCAAGACAGTGAATTGCGCGCTTTGAGGCCGGGACGGAAGCAGGTATTCAGCGAACGCGTTGGGCCGCAGCGCAAAATGCGGCTCCGCCGATTGCCCGCACCATGACAACGACCTCCTTCTACCCCCTGCTCGCGGCGCTGGCTGCCTACCTCGTCGGCTCGCTCTCGTTCGCGGTGATCGTGAGCCGCGTGATGGGCCTGAACGACCCACGCACCTACGGCTCGGGCAACCCCGGCGCCACCAACGTGCTGCGCTCGGGCAAGAAGGCCGCTGCGGTGGCAACGCTGCTGCTCGACGCGCTGAAGGGCTATGTGCCGGTGCTGCTGGCGGTGGTCTACGGGCCGCGTTTCGGGCTGGGTGAGGGCACTCTCGCGATGGTCGGCCTCGCGGCCTTCCTGGGCCACCTGTGGCCTGTGTTCTTCGGCTTCAAGGGCGGCAAGGGCGTGGCCACGGCGGCCGGCGTGCTGATGGGCATCAACCCATGGCTCGGGCTGGCCACGCTCGTCACCTGGGTCGTCATCGCGGCGTTCTTCCGGTACTCGTCGCTCGCTGCCATCGTGGCGGCGGTGTTCGCGCCGTTCTACCAGCTGCTGATCTGGGGCGGCGGGCCGTTGGCGCTGACGGTTGCGGCCATGGGCCTGCTGCTGGTGTGGCGCCACAGTGCGAACATCCAGAAGTTGCTGGAGGGCACCGAGAGCAAGCTCGGGCAGAAGGCGGTGGCGGCGCACACGCCCACACTCAAGCACCCGCCCAACATCCAGACCAAGCATCCAACCAAACACGGAGCGAAACAATGACCCAAGGCCTGCGCCGGTTCCACGTCGGTGACCGACTTTCCGAGATGACCATCTACAACGGCACGGTCTACCTGGCCGGCCAGGTGGCGGCTGACGCCACGCAAGACATCAAGGGCCAGACCGCGCAGGTGCTGGCCGCCATCGACAAGCTGCTGCACGAGGCCGGCACCGACAACGCGCACATCCTGATGTGCCAGATCTTCATCAAGGACCTGGCCGACTTCCCGGCCATGAACGAGGTCTGGGAGGACTGGCTCGCCCCCGGCGACGCACCACCGCGTGCCACCGTGCAGGCCAGCCTGGCGCGGCCGGAGTGGAAGGTCGAGATGGTCGTGATGGCCGCGATCTGAGGCGTTGCTGTGGTGACGCGCCCCAGCCCGGCTCAGCGCTCCAGCATCCTGGTGCTGATCGTGATCGTGCTTTGCGCAGCGGGGGCCATGCAGGCACTTGCGGTTTGGTCGAAGGCGCGGCTCGGTGCGGTGGTGGCGGCCGAGGCGAAGCCGGGCGACATCCAGATGATTGCGTCGGTGACCTGCCTGTACTGCGCCCAGGCGCGCGAGTGGTTCAACGCGAACAAGGTGCCGTTCAGCGAGTGCGAGATCGAACGCGACGCACGCTGCGCCGCCGCGTACAACGCGCTGATGGCCCCGGGCACCCCGGTGCTGGTGGTGCGCGGCAAGCGCCTCGTCGGGTTCAGTGCGCAAGCGGTGGCCGATGCGCTGCAGGCCGGCGGCGGCCAGCGCAGAACTCAGTAGCCGGACCCGAATACCGCAGAAATCAGTAGCTCAGGCCCATCGCCGAGCGCACTTCGCGCATGGTCTCGCGGGCCACGGTGCGTGCGCGTTCGGTGCCCACCTCCAGGATCCAGTGCACCTGCTTCGGGTTGCTGAGGTACCTCTCGGCGCGTTCGCGCCACGGCGCCTGCTCGCGCTGGATGGCGTCGATCACCGGCTGCTTGCACTCCAGGCAGCCGATGCCGGCGGTGGTGCAACCGGTGACCACCCATTCCTTCGTCGGCGCGTCGGAGTAGAGTTGGTGGAACTGCCACACCGGGCAGTCGTCGGGGTTGCCCGGATCGGTGCGGCGCACGCGCTTCGGGTCGGTCGGCATGCGCTTGATCTTGCGTTCGACCTCGGCGGGCTCTTCGCGCATGGCAATGGCGTTGCCGTAGCTCTTGCTCATTTTCGCGCCGTCCAGGCCGGGGAGCTTGCGCACTTCGGTATGCAGTGCCTGCGGCTCGTGCAGGATGGCCTTGCCGGTGCCACGCAGGTAGCCTTCCAGGCGCTCGCGGTCGGCGGCGCTGAGGGCGCCGCTGCCGTCGATCAGCGCCCGCGTGCGCGCCAGCAGCTCTTCACCGCCGGACTGCTGGAAGTCCTTGCGGCCGGCCTCGAAGGCTTTTGCGTCGGCCTTGCTCATCTTCTTCATCGCGGCTTGCGCCAGTGCGTCGAAGTCGGCCTCGCGGCCATACAGATGGTTGAAGCGGCGCGCCACTTCGCGCGTCAGTTCCACGTGCGAGGACTGGTCTTCTCCGACCGGCACGAACGCGGCCTTGTAGATCAAGATGTCGGCCGCCTGCAGCAGCGGGTAGCCGAGGAAGCCGTAGGTCGCGAGGTCACGGTCTTTCAACTTTTCGATCTGGTCCTTGTAGGTCGGCACGCGCTCCAGCCAGCCCAGCGGCGTGCCCATCGCGAGCAGCGTGAACAACTCGGCGTGCTCGGGCAGGCGGCTCTGGATGAAGATAGTGGCGCGCTCGGGGTCGACGCCGGCGGCAAGCCAGTCGATCACCATGTCGTACACGTAGCGCTCCATCACGCTGCGCTCTTCGTAGTGCGTGGTCAGCGCGTGCCAGTCGGCCACGAAGTAGAAGCACTCGTACTCGTCCTGCATGCGCACCCAGTTCTTCAGCGCACCGTGGTAGTGGCCGAGGTGCAGCGCGCCCGTGGGGCGCATGCCGGAGAGCACGCGCTGGCGCGGCTTCGGGGTGGTGTTCAGGGGAGTGGTCAGGGCATCGTTCATAGGTGCGCGATTGTAGGTGCGTGCTTCTTCAACGCCCCTCGGCAGCTACACTGCGCGCCCCATGAAACGCATCGTCATCCTGATCTCCGGCCTGGGCACGAACATGCAGGCCATCGTGCGGGCTTGCGCCGCAGAACGCTGGGCTGGGGCAGTGGTGGCGGTGGTTAGCAACCGTGCCGACGCAGCAGGTCTCGCACATGCGCACGATCACGGCATTGCTACGGCGGTGGTGGACCACACGGCGCACGCGTCACGCGAGGAGTTCGATGCCGAACTGGCGCGAGTCGTTGATGGCTTCGCGCCCGATGTCGTGGCGCTGTGCGGGTTCATGCGCATCCTGGGCGACAAGTTCGTGGCTGCATATGCAGGCCGAATGGTCAACGTCCACCCGTCGTTGCTGCCGGCGTTCACCGGGCTGCACACGCACCGCCGCGCCATCGAGGCGGGCTGCAAGGTGGCCGGCGCCACGGCGCACTTCGTGACGCCTGCGCTCGACCACGGCCCGATCATTGCGCAGGCGGTGGTGCCGGTGTTGCCAGGCGACACGCCGCAGTTGCTGTCGGCCCGCGTGTTGGCCCAGGAGCACCTGCTGTACCCGCGCGCGTTGCGCTGGTTGGTGCACGACGAGTTGCTGCTGCGCGACGGCGTGGTCGTTCACACGCATGGCGAGCCACAGCACCTGCTCTGATCCGAAACGTCAGAACAGAGAAGCCGCCATGTTGATGGTGAACGCCAGGATGGTCGTGTTGAACACGAACGACAGCACCGATTGCAGCAGCACGACCCGGCGCACGGCGCGGTTCGTAACCAGCACGTCGGACGTCTGCGACGCCACCGCGATGGTGAACGAGAAGTACAGGAAGTCGCTGTAGTCGGGCTCGAAGTCGGCGCACTCGTCCGGGAACTTGAGCCCGCCACCGTCGTCGGCACTCACGTGATGGAGGCTTGCGTAGTTCAACGAGAACAAGGTCGGCAGCAGAACCCACGAGCCGACGATCGTGCTCAGCACGTAGAGCACGTGAGCCAACGCCAGGCGCGGCGCCGTTCCCTTGATGGTGGCGAGTTCGGTGAAGATGGCCCCGAAGCTGGCGATCGCCGCCAGCGCCACGATGGCGAGCACCGTGCCCGCGCTTTCGGCCTGCGCTCGGGCCACGCGTTCGAGCCGTTCGTGGTTCGACTGCGTCATGGTCCAGCCGGTCCACAGCAGGTAGAGCCACACGCCGACGTTCCAGCCCAACAGGCAGCGCGCGACGGTGCCGTGGTTGCCGGGCGCCACGAGCCCGACCAGCAGGCCGGCCACCCCGGCGCCGACCAGGTGCGGGTGCGCCCGCAGGTGGGTGAAAAATGCCTTCACGCGTGCGGCTCGGGTGCGAACCGTGGCTGCGGTACACCGTTGATCAGCACCGTCTCGAAGAACATGGCATGGGGCCGAACCCACCAGCCGCTCGTGTTGTAAAGCGGGCGGTAGACGACCATCGGTTCGTGCGTCTCGCTGTGGCGCGCCACGCCGATCACTTCGTACGCACCGCCCTTGTAGTGGCGATAAGGGCCGAGCTTTGTTGCAGGCAGGGCAGCCAGATCGTCATCGTTCATCGGCCAAGGATAATCCCGCGATGCACCCGAACGCCCTGCTAGAGCTGACCACCGAACTCATCCACCGCGTGATGCAGTTCCAGCACCCCGCCGACGGCGTGGTGTCCGACTTCTTCCGCCAGCACCGCACGCTCGGTACGCGCGAACGCCATTCGCTGGCCGAGACGACCTACACGGTTCTGCGCGAACGGCTGCTGTACCAGCACCTGGCCCAGTCCGGCAAGGGCGAGTTGGAGCGGCGCCTCGCCATCCTCGCTTGGCAGGGCAACGAGGGCTTTTTGCGCGCGGCCTTGACCGACACCGAACAGCAATGGCTCGCGCAGGTCAGCCAGGTGGACCGCACTGCGCTGCCCGAGAAGCTGCGCCACAACCTGCCGGAGTGGCTGGCCACCATCTTGCAGGCCGCGCTCGGCGATCAGTTCTGGCCGTTGGTTGCGAGCATCAACGCGCCCGCGCCGCTGGACCTGCGGGTCAACACCTTCAAGGTCAAGCGCGAAGATGCGATGGCTGCATTCAAGGCCGAGGGCATCGACGCGCAACCCACGCCGCATTCGCCGCTGGGGCTGCGCATCCAGGGCAAGCCCGCGCTGCACAAGCTCGACGTGTTCATGCGCGGTGATGTCGAAGTGCAGGACGAGGGCAGCCAGCTGCTCGCGTTGATGGTCGGCGCCAAGCGCGGCGAAATGGTGATGGACTTCTGCGCCGGCGCGGGCGGCAAGACGCTGGCTCTCGGCGCCGAGATGCGCAACACCGGGCGGCTGTATGCGTTCGACACGTCGGGCCACCGGCTCGCGTCGCTCAAGCCGCGGTTGGCGCGCAGCGGCCTGTCGAACGTGTTCCCGGCGCAGATTGCCCACGAACGCGACGAGCGCATCAAGCGCCTGGCCGGCAAGCTTGACCGCGTGCTCGTCGATGCACCGTGTTCGGGGCTGGGCACGTTGCGCCGCAACCCCGACCTGAAGTGGCGGCAAACGCCGCAATCGGTGGCCGAGTTGCAGGTCAAGCAGGCGGCGATCCTGGCCAGCGCGGCGCGGCTGCTCAAGCCTGGCGGCCGGCTGGTCTATGCCACTTGCAGCCTGCTCGATGTCGAGAATGAAGGCATCGCGCAGGCTTTCACGGCGGAGCGCTCGGCCGACTTCACGGTCATGCCGGCCTCCGAAGCGCTCGCCAAGGCGCACGTGAACGAGCCCGATTCACTGGTGCGCGGCGACTACCTGCGGCTGTGGCCGCACGTGCACGTCACCGATGGTTTTTTCGCGGCGGTGTGGGAACGGCGCTGAAGCGCTGGCCATCGGTGCGCATGGTCTTTCTTGATTCCCGCCACGGCGGTGTCATATGCACTGAATTAGAAGCGGGGCATCGGCCACTTCCGGGCTTGGTCATGGGCCTGTCAATTACAATCAACTATCCGTTTTTCGCGCGGCTGCAAAGGATTTCATGGATTCGCTGACGTTGGTTTGGGATTCGCTGGTCAACCTGCTGGCCCACGGCCTACTCGATGCGACCTGGTGGCAAGTCACGCTGTTCACGCTGGTGGTCACGCACATCACGATCTCGGGCGTGACCATCTACCTGCACCGCGCCCAGGCGCACCGTGCGCTCGACCTGCACGGCCTGCCGTCGCACTTCTTTCGGTTCTGGCTGTGGCTGACTACCGGCATGGTCACGAAGGAGTTCGTCGCGGTGCACCGCAAGCACCACGCCAAGTGCGAGACCGAAGAAGACCCGCACAGCCCGCAGACGCGCGGCATCAAGGCCTTGCTTTTGACGGGCGTCGAGCTGTACCGCACCGAATCGAAGATTCCGGAAACGATCTCGAAGTACGGCCTGGGCACGCCTGACGACTGGATCGAGCGCAACCTCTACACCCGCTACAGCTGGCAGGGCGTGGGCGTGATGCTGCTGCTCGACCTCGGCCTGTTCGGTGCCATCGGCGCCACGGTCTGGGCGGTGCAGATGCTCTGGATCCCCGTCATGGCCACGGGCATCATCAACGGCATCGGTCACTGGTGGGGTTACCGCAACTTCGAAGCACCGGACGCGTCGCGCAACGTTACGCCGTGGGGCATCCTGATTGGCGGTGAAGAGTTGCACAACAATCACCACACATATCCGACCTCGGCGCGCTTCTCGGTGAAGCCGTATGAATTCGACGTGGGCTGGGCCTACATCCGAGGCATGGAAATGCTCGGTCTGGCGAAGGTGCGCAAGACCGTGCCATTGCTCAAGCTCGGCGAAGTCAAGCCCGTGGCCGACGACAAGACGCTTGAGGCCATCATTGCCAACCGCTACGAAGTCATGGCCAAGTACGCGCGCAGCCTGCGCCACGCCAGCCACGCCGAAGTGGAGCGCCTGAAGGGCGAGGGCGCCGCCAGTGCCAGCAAGTTGGCCGACATGCAGCTGGCCAAGCGGTGGTTGCACCGCGACGCAGAGCAGATTCCGGTGGCGCTCAAGGCGCAGGTCGCGTCAGCTGTGCTGCACAGCCCGCGCCTCGAAAAGCTGGTTGCCATGCGCGAAGAGTTGCGCTCGCTCTGGACGCGCACCAATGTGTCGGCCGAGCAGCTGGTCACGGACCTGCAGGTCTGGTGCAAGAAGGCTGAAGACAGCGGTATCGCTGCACTGCAAGAGTTCTCGTTGAAGCTGCGCGCCGTCCACACATAGCCGGCAACACCTAGACGTCGAAAGGGCCGCGCTGCGGCCTTTTCTTATTTCCGAGGGTCTTCTTTCCGACACCGGTCATTCTGCGAACATGAAAAAGCCGCCTCGAGGGCGGCTTCTCTACGTCAGGCCGTGGCTTTCGCCAGACTCTGGTGTGCTTACTTGAGCTTCATTTCCTTGTAGGTCACGTGTTTGCGTGCCTTCGGGTCGAACTTCATCATCTCCAGCTTTTCCGGAGTGGTCTTCTTGTTCTTGTCGGTCGTGTAGAAATGACCGGTACCCGCGCTGGATTCCAGCTTGATCTTCTCGCGTCCACCTTTTGCCATGATCAGCTCCTCGTGTTCAGATTTCGCCGCGCTTGCGCAGGTCGGCCACCACTTGCTCGATGCCGACCTTGTCGATCAGGCGCAACGCCGCGTTCGAGATGCGCAGGCGCACCCAGCGGTTCTCGGTTTCCATCCAGAGCCGGCGGTAATGCAGGTTCGGCAGGAAACGACGCTTGGTTTTGTTATTGGCGTGGGAAACATTGTTCCCGACCATCGGGCGCTTACCCGTGACTTGACAGACGCGTGCCATGACGCTCCCCCGTAAATTGCTGACCGGGAATTCCGGCAAAGATTACCATTATAGCCCGACAAATGCCGCCGTTCCGGGGCCCGTGACCGATCACTGTTCCAGGAAGCGCTGCGCGTCGAGTGCGGCCATGCAGCCGGTGCCGGCGCTCGTGATGGCCTGGCGATACACATGGTCCTGCACGTCGCCGGCCGCGAACACGCCGGGCACGCTGGTCATCGTGGCCATGCCGGCCAAGCCGCTCTTGGTCAGGATGTAGCCGTCCTTCATCTCGACCTGGCCCTTGAAGATGTCGGTGTTCGGCTGGTGGCCGATGGCGATGAAGCAGCCGGTCAGCTTCAGCTCCGCTGCGCCGCCGCCTTGCGTGCTTTGCAGGCGCACACCGGTCACGCCCGATGCGTCGCCCAACACCTCGTCGAGCGTGTTCCACAAGTGCAACTGCATCTTGCCCTCGGCCACCTTGGCGTGCAGCTTGTCCACGAGGATGGCCTCGGCGCGGAACTTGTCGCGGCGGTGGATCAAGTGCACCTTGGAAGCGATGTTCGACAGGTACAGCGCCTCTTCGACGGCAGTGTTGCCTCCGCCGACGACGCAGACCTCCTGCCCGCGGTAGAAGAAGCCGTCGCAGGTGGCGCAACCGCTCACACCCCGGCCCATGAACGCCTCTTCGGAAGGCAGGCCGATGTACTTGGCCGACGCGCCGGTCGCGATGATGAGCGCGTCGCAGGTGTACTGGCCAGAGTCGCCGGTCAGTGTGAACGGCCGCCGGTTCAGGTCGACCAGGTTGATGTGGTCGAAGACGATCTTCGTGTTGAAGCGCTCGGCATGTTTCTGGAAGCGCTCCATCAAGGCCGGGCCCATCACGCCGTCGACATCGGCGGGCCAGTTGTCGACGTCAGTGGTGGTCATCAGCTGGCCGCCCTGGGCGATGCCGGTGATGAGCATGGGCGCCAGGTTGGCGCGTGCCGCGTACACCGCAGCGGTGTAGCCGGCCGGGCCGGAACCAAGGATCAGCACGCGGGCATGGGAGGAGAGTTGAGTCATGGCGATCAGTGGGATGAAATGGAACGGTGCCCTGCACTGCGAATGCAAGGCGAATGCAGGTCAACACGAGAGTCTGACATGGGGGCGACCCCTGCTGGCGTTGAACCGCTTAATGGTGACAATAGCTGGGTTTAAAGCAGCACCGGCGGGCGATCAAGACCAGGCGCACGCGCTGTGCACACCGGGCCGACACCTACGCCACGAAAGGGCAGTTCCACATGGCAATGCTTTCCAACCTCGACCTCATCCGGCGCGTGCCGCTGTTTTCGTTGCTGACGAACGATCAGGCGCAGGGCATTGCAGACAGCGTGGTGAAACGGCGCTTCCGGCGTGGCGAGATCGTGGTGGAACACAACAAGAAGTCGAACGCGCTATTCATTCTGTTGACCGGCCGGGCCCGTGTGCTGACGGCCGATTCGCGCGGGCGTGAAGTCATTCTGGCCGTGCTGCAGCCCGGCGACTACGTGGGCGAGATGAGCCTGATCGACAACGAGCCGCATTCCGCGACGGTGCGCGCCGAAGTTCAGACCGACATGCTGATCCTCGGCCGAGCCGAGTTCGCGCGCTGCCTGCCGGAGAACTCCAGCCTGTCGTACGCCATCATGCGTGGCCTGGTGCAGCGCCTGCGCAGCGCCGACCGCCAGATCGAATCGCTCGCGCTGCTCGACGTTTACGGCCGCGTGGCCCGCACGCTGCTCGACATGGCCGAGATGGAAGGCGACAAGAAGGTGATCCGCAACAAGGTCTCGCGCCAGGACCTGGCCAAGGTTGTCGGTGCCTCCCGCGAGATGGTCAGCCGGGTCATGAAAGACCTGGAAGAGCGCGGCATGATCGAGACGCAAGAGAACGGCTCGGTCGTCATCAAGGAACAGCTGACGACGCGCTGAAGAAGCGGCCTCGCGCCCGGCCTGCACCGGCGCGCCGGGCGCTTTGCGGCTCCCGATAGCCCACAATCGCGGCATGACGTTTCCACTCGGCTCCCTGCGCTCCGACGGCTCGGTTCCGCTGCCTGCGCATTCTTCTGCGGGCACCTTTCAGCGTGATGCCCGTGATGCACGCGGAGGGAGCGCGGCGCCGCACGCAAGCCCCGGCTGGCGCACCCAACTCGCCTTGTTGATCACCGGCGTGTTGTGGCTGTTGGCGGTGCTGGCGCTGGCCACACACCACGCGGGCGACCCCGCATTCTCGACCTCTGGCGCCGTGGCGCTGCCGCTGAACAAGGCCGGCCTGCTCGGGGCGTGGTTCTCCGATCTCGCCTACTTCACCTTCGGCTACTCGGCGTGGTGGGCCGTCGTGGCGGGCTTGCGTGCCTGGCTCGGCGCGCTGGCCGACGTGCTGCGCAGCGAGCAACCGGCAGGGCTGGTGACTGGGTCTTCGATGCGGCCGGCCTGGCTCGGGTGGGTCGGTCTGGCCTTGCTGCTATCGGCCAGCGCATCGCTCGAATGGACCCGCCTTTACCAATGGGAAGCGCTGGTCGCGGGCGGGCATGCCGGAGGTGCCCTGGGCTACACGCTCGGCGCGTCGAGCATGAAGCTGCTCGGCTTCGCCGGCTCCGGCGTGCTGTGGATCGCGGCACTCGTGGCGGGCTCGGCACTCGCGCTGCGCTTCTCCTGGTTGCGCTGGGCCGAGGGCATTGGCGCGTGGGTCGAGTCGTGGCGCGAACAGCGCGCGCTGCGCACCGAGCGCGCCGAAGACGAGCGGGTCGGCGAGCAGGCATTGCGCGAGCGCAAGATCGTCGTCGAGGAAGAGCAGCAGCATCACGTCGATCACCTGCCCATCGTGATCGAAGCTGCGGTCATCGACGTGCCCAAGAGCTCCCGCGTGGTGAAGGAGCGGCAAAAACCGCTCTTCGCCGAACTGGTCGACACCAAGCTGCCCCAGGTCGACTTGCTCGACAGCGCACCGGCGCGCACCGAAAGCGTCACGCCGGAAACGCTGGAGATGACTTCCCGGCTGATTGAGAAGAAGCTGAAGGACTTCGGCGTCGAAGTGCGCGTGGTGGCAGCCTCGCCCGGCCCGGTGATCACGCGCTACGAGATCGAGCCGGCCACCGGCGTGAAGGGCGCGCAGGTGCTCAACCTCGCGAAAGACCTGGCGCGCTCGCTGAGCCTCGTCAGCATCCGCGTGGTCGAGACGATCCCCGGCAAGACGACGATGGCGCTGGAACTGCCGAACCCGAAGCGCCAGACCATCAGCCTGTCGGAGATCCTGGGTTCGCAGATCTACAACGACGCGTCGTCGCAGCTCACCATGGGGCTGGGCAAGGACATCGTCGGCAACCCCGTGGTCGCCGACCTGCAGAAGATGCCGCACTGCCTGGTGGCGGGCACCACCGGTTCGGGCAAGTCGGTGGGCATCAACGCGATGATCCTGAGCCTGCTCTACAAGGCCGAGGCGCGCGACGTGCGGCTCATTCTCATCGACCCGAAGATGCTCGAGATGAGCGTCTACGAAGGCATTCCGCATCTGCTTTGCCCGGTTGTCACCGACATGAAGCAGGCCGCCAACGCGCTGAACTGGGGCGTGGGCGAAATGGAGCGCCGCTACAAGTTGATGAGCAAGATGGGCGTGCGCGGCCTGGCCAGCTACAACAAGAAGCTCGACGAGGCGAAGGAACGCGGTGAGTTGATCCCGAACCCGTTCAGCCTGACGCCCGAAGCGCCTGAGCCGCTGGAACGGCTGCCTTTCATCGTGATCGTGATCGACGAATTGGCCGACCTGATGATGGTCGTCGGCAAGAAGATCGAAGAGCTGATTGCCCGCCTCGCGCAGAAGGCGCGCGCATGCGGCATTCACCTGATCCTGGCAACCCAGCGGCCGAGCGTTGACGTGATCACCGGCCTCATCAAGGCGAACATCCCGACGCGCCTGAGCTTCCAGGTCAGCAGCAAGATCGACAGCCGGACCATCCTCGACCAGATGGGCGCCGAGGCGCTGCTCGGCATGGGCGACATGCTCTACATGCCGTCGGGCACGGGTTTGCCGATCCGCGTGCATGGCGCGTTCGTGAGCGACGATGAAGTGCACCGCGTCGTCAGCTATCTGAAGAGCCAGGGCGACTCGAACTACATCGAAGGCATTCTCGAAGGCGGCACGCTCGACGGTGAAAGCGGCGACGTGCTCAGCAGCGAAGGCGGTGTGATGGGCGGCGGTGAAAGCGACGCGATGTACGACCAGGCGGTTGCCATCGTGCTGCAGCACAAGCGCGCGTCGATCTCGCTGGTGCAGCGCCACTTGCGCATTGGTTACAACCGCGCTGCCAGGCTGCTGGAACAAATGGAGAAATCGGGCCTCGTATCGAGCATGTCCACCAATGGCAACCGCGACCTGATGGTCCCGAGCCGCGCTGAATGAAGAAGACCCTCGTTTCGTTGCTTTCGTTGTGCCTGATGACCGCCAGCGTTGCAGCCCGCGCTGACGCCGTCGACACCCTGCGCGAGTTCATCCGCGACGTGAAAACCGGCCGTGCCCAGTTCACCCAGACGGTCACCTCGCCCGATGGCGCGAAGAAGAAGTCGTCGAGCGGCACATTCGAGTTCGCGCGGCCGAACCGCTTCCGCTTTGCGTATGCCAAACCGTCCGAGCAACTGATCGTCGGCGATGGGCAGAAGGTCTGGATCTACGACGTCGACCTGAACCAGGCCAGCTCGCGCAAGTTTTCGTCGGCTCTCGGCGCCACGCCCGCTGCGCTGCTTGCCGGCGGTGCGCTCGACAAGGACTTCGACCTCGCGGCGCTGCCCATGAAAGACGGCCTCGACTGGGCCCAGGCCACGCCGAAACAGAAGGACGGCGCCTTCAAATCGGTGACGCTCGGGTTCAAGGGCAAGGAGCTCGCCGTGCTCGACATTCACGACGCGTTTGGCCAGCACTCCGTGCTCAACTTCAGCCAGCTCGCGACTGGCATCAACTTCGCGCCAGACGCCTTCCGCTTCACGCCGCCGGCGGGCGCCGACGTGATCGAGCAGTAGCGACCGCCGCGCCGGCGCGGCGGTTCAGTTCTACGCGCCGGCGCGGCGCTTCAATTCGTCGCGCTGCGCTCGGTGATCCAGTCGTCGATCACACGCTCCAGCACCACCAGCGGCAGCGCGCCGTGCGTGAGCACCTGGTTGTGGAACTGCGCCAGGTCGAACTTCGCGCCCAGTGATGCGCGGGCCTTCTCGCGCAGCGCAAGGATCTTGAGCATGCCGACCTTGTACGCCAGTGCCTGGCCCGGGTCCACGATGTAGCGCTCGATCTCGGTCACGACCGAGGGCTCGTCGAACCCGGTCTTGTCGATCATGTAGGCCACGGCCTGCTCGCGCGTCCAGTGCTTGGAATGGATGCCCGTGTCCACCACCAGCCGCACCGCGCGGAACATCTCGTCGCGCAGCCGGCCGAGGTTGTCGAGCGGGTCGCGCTCGAAGCCCAGCTCGAACGCAAGGCGCTCCGCATACAGCGCCCAGCCTTCCAGGTAGGCGGTGAACGGGATGACTTTGCGGAAGAAGGGCACGCCTTCCATTTGTTGCGCAATCGTGGCCTGGAAGTGGTGGCCCGGTATGCCCTCGTGGTAGGCCAGCGTCCGCATCGCGTACTTTGCGATCAGGTGGGTGTCGCGCAGGTTCACGTAGAACGCGCCCGGGCGCGAGCCGTCGATCGAGCCTTCCTGGTAGTACGCCTCGGGCGCGCCCTGCTCGCTGAACGCCGGCACGCGCCGCACCTCGACGCCAAGCTTGGGCCGCACGTCAAAGACCGTACCGAGCCCTGCGTTCATCTCGTCGAGGATGGCCTGGAAGCGCGCCAGCATGGCCTGCCGCCCTTCGTCGGTGTTCGGGAACAGTTGCGACGGCTCGTGCGCCAGCGCCTGCAGCCGCGCGCCGACGCTGCCAACGCTTCGCACTTGCGTCTTCAGGATCGCGTCGATCTCCGCGCCCACGCGTTCCACTTCGGCCAGCCCCAACGCATGCACCTGCGCAGGCGTGAGGTCGGTGGTCGTGTGGTTGCGTACGCACCAGGCGTAGTAGGCGTCGCCATCGGGCAGGTGCCAGGCGCCGTCGTTGCCCCGCGCCTTCGGTGCAAGCGCCGTCATGTGGTCCATCAGCTTGCGGTAGGCCGGGATCACGCTTTGCGTGATGGCGGCCTCGGCCTGCGCCAGCAGGCTGTCGCGCGCGGCGGCGTCCATCGCGCCGGGTGCAAGCTTTTCGAGCTTGTGCTTCAGGTCGACATAGAGCATGTTTTCGCGGGCAGGGAGGGCCACGAACACCTGCATCTGCGCAAGCGCCTTGTCGACCGCGAAGCGCGGTGGCACGAAGCCCCGGCCTTCGCGCAGCGCCATGTTCGCCAGGGTCTGGTCGAACTTGCGCAGGAATGCGTTCAGGCGCGCCACGTAGTTGCGCGCGTCGCTGGCGCTGTTGACCTGGTGAACCTGCACCATCAGGTTCGGCAAGTCGGTGTGGATGCCACCGAGCTGCGTGACCGGAAAGCCCGCCAGTCGCCAGGTGTCGCCTTCGGCTTGTGAGCGCAGGAAGTACTCGAGCGTGTCGTAGGACAGTCGCCCCTCGCGGTCGAGCGCGCTGCGGTCGTAGCGGCGCAGTGTCGCCAGGTTGTCCGCCACCGATGCAGCGTCACGTTCGTCTTGTGCGGGCGATGCATCGTCGAGCGCCGCACTGTAGAAGTCGGTCCAAGCGGGCAAGGCGCGCAGGCTACTCAGCATTTGCGGCCGTTCCAGCGCGAACTTCGCAAACATGCGCGCATAGAACGCGTCGATGGCGACCGGCTTGAAGTACCACACGTTGACGAACAGCGCGGTCGCGAGCAGCAGCAGGAGCAACAGCGTGGCTGCCAGCCACTTGATGATTCTTCGCATGGTCGGACCCGGGCCGAAACAAGATTGTCGACTCTAGCAGCGTGCCCTGCGCTGCCACAATCGAGACCATGCCATCGCAGCCCGGCCTACTCGACAGCGCACTTTCGCCACCAGCGCCACAAGCCCCGCTCGCGGAGCGCTTGCGCCCGAAGACGCTCGATGAAGTGATCGGCCAGCAGCACCTTCTCGGGCCGGGCAAGCCGCTGCGCGTGGCGTTCGATTCCGGCCGGCTGCATTCGATGATCCTGTGGGGCCCACCGGGCACCGGCAAGACCACGCTCGCGCGCCTGATGGCCGATGCCTTCGATGCCCAGTTCATCGCCATCTCGGCCGTGCTCGGCGGCGTCAAAGACATCCGCGAAGCCGTCGAGCGTGCCCAGTCGGTGCTGGCACAAGGCCGGCGTACCGTGCTCTTCGTCGATGAGGTTCACCGCTTCAACAAGTCGCAGCAGGATGCGTTCCTGCCGCACGTCGAATCGGGTCTGTTCACCTTCATCGGCGCCACCACCGAGAACCCGTCGTTCGAGGTCAACTCGGCCCTGCTTTCGCGTGCGACGGTGCATGTTCTGAAGTCGATGGCCGCCGCCGACCAAGCCGAGGTGCTGGTGCGTGCGCGGGCCGTGCTGCACGCGCCCGCCCTGAGCGATTCGGCCCGAGACAGGCTGATCGCCTATGCCGATGGCGACGCACGCCGGTTGCTCAACACCTACGAGAACCTCGCGGGAATGGCCGGCGCGGTAAGCACCATCGACGAGCCGCTGCTGGAGCAATCGCTTGGCGAGCAGCTGCGCCGCTACGACAAGGGCGGCGACCAGTTCTACGACACCGTCTCGGCGCTGCACAAGGCGGTGCGCGGCAGCGACCCCGACGCCGCGCTGTACTGGTTCGTGCGCATGCTCGACGGCGGCGTGGACCCGCGCTATGCCGTGCGCCGCCTCGTGCGCATGGCCAGCGAAGACATCGGCCTGGCCGACCCGCGCGCGCTGCGCCTGACGCTCGACGCCGCCGAAACCTATGAGCGCCTGGGCTCGCCCGAAGGTGAACTCGCGCTCGCGCAGGCGGTGGTCTACCTGGCCGTGGCGCCGAAGAGCAACGCGGTCTATGCGGCGTACAACGCGGCCCGCGCCTTCGTCCGCCAGGATGGCACGCGCGCGGTGCCCATGCACCTGCGCAATGCACCCACGGCCTTGATGAAAGACTTGGGTCATGGTCAAGGTTACCGCTACGCGCACGACGAGGCCGGCGGCTTCGCGGCCGGCGAGCGCTACTGGCCCGACGATGTGGCGCCGCAGGCCTTCTACAAGCCGGTTGATCGTGGGCTGGAGATCCGCATCGGCGAGAAGCTGCAGTCGCTGCGCGAACGCAACGACGACGCCGAGCGAAAGCGCTGAACCGACGCGCTGCCTGACAGCAAATTCGGCGCTTGTCATCCGGGAAGTCAGAGCCGGGCCCGCCTCGCCATGCTCCATAGAATCCAGCCGCGCAGAAGGCAGTGGCCAGAAGAGAAGGCGGTGGCCGGAAAATTGCTACCGCCAGTGCGACGTCAACGAGGAGCTTCGACGAATGGATACCTTCATCCAGCAGATCATCAATGGGCTGGTGCTGGGCAGCGTCTACGCGCTGGTCGCACTGGGCTACACGATGGTCTACGGCATCATCAACCTCATCAACTTCGCGCACGGCGAGGTGCTGATGGTGGGCGCGCTCACGAGCTGGACGGTCGTGACCGTGCTGGCGGGCAGCGGGCTGCCGGGCTGGGTGTTGTTGCTGATCGGGTTGCTGGCGGCCGTGGTGGTGTGCTGCGTGCTCAACTACAGCATCGAGAAGATCGCCTACCGGCCGCTGCGCAACGCCCCGCGCCTGGCGCCGCTGATCACTGCGATGGGCATGAGCCTGCTTCTGCAGACGCTGGCCATGATCATCTGGAAGCCGAACTACAAGTCGTTCCCGATCCTGCTGCCGAGCGAGCCGTACAACATCGGCGGCGCGGTCATCAACAACGTGCAGATCATGATCCTCGTGGTCACGGCCATCACGCTCAGCGGCCTGATGTACCTCGTCAACAAGACCAAGCTCGGCCGCGCAATGCGCGCTACGGCCGAGAACCCGCGCGTTGCCGGGCTGATGGGCGTCAAGCCAGATGACGTGATCTCGGCCACCTTCATCATCGGCGCCGCACTAGCTGCGCTGGCCGGCGTGATGTACGCGGCGAACTACGGCTCGGTGCAGCACACCATGGGTTTCCTGCCCGGCCTGAAGGCCTTCACGGCGGCGGTGTTCGGCGGCATCGGCAACCTGGCCGGCGCCATGCTGGGCGGCGTGCTGCTGGGGCTGATCGAATCGCTCGGCGCCGGCTACATCGGTGCCATCACGGGCGGTGTGCTGGGCAGTAACTACCAGGACATCTTCGCCTTCATCGTGCTCATCCTCGTGCTGACGCTGCGCCCGCAGGGCCTGCTCGGCGAGCGTGTGGCGGACCGCGCTTGAGCCCCCGCACGAGCACCCGACGGAGCACGACATGAAAGACACCAAACTCTCCACCATCCTGCTGTGCGGCCTGGGCCTGCTGATCCTGCCGATCATCCCGGGCCTGTTCGACTGGGGCAACGCCTGGGTTCGCATCCTCGACATCGCGCTGCTCTACGTGCTGCTGGCGCTCGGCCTGAACATCGTGGTGGGCTTTGCCGGCCTGCTCGACCTGGGCTATGTCGCGTTCTATGCGGTCGGCGCCTACATGTTCGGCTTGCTCGCTTCGTCGCAGCTGACCGACACCTTCCCGGCCATTGCCGCCATGTTCCCGAACGGGCTGCACACGCCTTGGTGGGTGATCATCCCGCTCGGCGCCGTGCTGGCCGGCGGGGCCGGTGTGCTGCTCGGCGCGCCGACGCTCAAGCTGCGGGGCGACTACCTCGCCATCGTGACACTCGGCTTTGGCGAGATCGTGCGCGTGTTCATGAACAACCTCGACGCGCCCGTCAACATCACCAACGGCCCGAAGGGCATCGCGCAGATCGACGATATCTCGATGTTCGGCGTGCACTTCGGCAAGACCGGCCACTTCATGGGGCTCGACTTCCCGAAGGTCGTCAACTACTACTACCTGTTCCTGATCCTCGTCGTGATCGGCATCGTCGTGTGCTACCGGTTGGAGCGCAGCCGCATCGGGCGCGCCTGGATGGCGATCCGCGAAGACGAGATCGCGGCCAAGGCCATGGGCATCAACACCCGCAACCTGAAGCTGCTGGCGTTCGGCATGGGCGCCACCTTCGGCGGCGTGTCGGGCGCGATGTTCGCGAGCTTCCAGGGCTTCATCTCGCCCGAGTCGTTCAGCCTGCAGGAGTCGGTGATGATCGTGGCGATGGTGGTGCTCGGCGGCATCGGCCACCTGCCCGGCGTGATCGTCGGGGCGCTGCTGCTGTCGGCCTTGCCCGAGGTGCTGCGCTATGTGGCCGGGCCGCTGCAGGCCATGACCGACGGGCGGCTCGACGCGTCCATCCTGCGCCAGTTGCTGATCGCGCTGGCGATGATCGGCATCATGCTGTCGCGCCCGCGCGGCCTGTGGCCTTCGCCCGAGCACGGCAAGTCGGCGCCGGCGGCCGTGCCCGCGCCCGTGCCAGCCCCGACCGTGAAGTGAGGAGCGCACGACATGACTGAAACCATTCTCAAGGTCAGCGGCGTTTCGAAGCGTTTCGGCGGCCTGCAGGCGCTGTCCGACGTCGGCATCACCATCACGAAGGGGCAGGTCTACGGCCTGATCGGCCCGAACGGCGCAGGCAAGACGACCTTCTTCAACGTGCTCACCGGTCTGTACACGCCCGACTCCGGCAGCTTCGAACTCGGCGGCAAGCCGTACCAGCCGACCGCAGTGCACGAAGTGGCCAAGGCCGGCATCGCGCGCACCTTCCAGAACATCCGCCTCTTCGCCGAGATGACTGCGCTCGAGAATGTGATGGTCGGCCGCCACGTGCGCACCCACTCCGGGCTGATCGGCGCGGTGTTCCGCACCTCGGGCTTCAAGGCGGAAGAAGCCGCGATTTCGGCGCGCGCGCAGGAGCTGCTCGACTATGTGGGCATCGGCCGCTTCGCGCAGTACAAGGCGCGCACGCTCAGCTACGGCGACCAGCGCCGGCTCGAGATCGCACGTGCCCTGGCCACCGAACCGAAGCTCATCGCCCTCGACGAGCCCGCCGCCGGCATGAACGCGAGCGAGAAGCTCGTGCTGCGCGAGCTGATCGACCAGATCCGCAAGGACGGCCGCACCATTCTGCTCATCGAGCACGACGTGAAGCTCGTGATGGGCCTGTGCGACCGCCTCACCGTGCTCGACTACGGCAAGCAGATCGCCGAAGGCACGGCCGCCGAGGTGCAGAAGAACGAGAAAGTGATCGAGGCCTACCTCGGCGCCGACCACAAAAACCATTGAGCCGGGAGCGCACATGGCAAACACAATGCTGAAGGTGACCGGGCTGAAGGTCGCGTACGGCGGCATCCAGGCCGTCAAGGGCGTGTCGTTCGAAGTGCACGAAGGCGAGCTCGTCAGCCTGATCGGCGCCAACGGAGCCGGCAAGACGACCACGCTGAAGGCCGTGACCGGCACGCAGCCGGCGGCCGGCGGCGACATCGAATACATGGGCAAGTCGATCAAGGGCCAGGGCCCGTGGGACCTGGTCAAGCAGGGCTTGGTGATGGTGCCGGAAGGCCGTGGCACCTTCACGCGGATGACGATCACCGAGAACCTGCAGATGGGTGCGTTCATCCGCAACGACAACCAGATCGAGGCCGACATCGACAAGGTCTTCGCGATCTTCCCGCGCTTGAAGGAGCGCCGCAACCAGCTTGCCGGCACCATGAGCGGCGGCGAGCAGCAGATGCTCGCGATGGGCCGCGCGCTGATGGCGCAGCCCAAGGTGCTGCTGCTCGACGAACCCTCGATGGGCCTGTCGCCGATCATGGTCGACAAGATCTTCGAGGTCGTGAACGACATTCACCAGCGCGGCACCACGGTGCTGCTGGTCGAGCAGAACGCGAGCCGCGCGCTGCAGCTCGCATCGCGGGGCTACGTGATGGACTCGGGCGAAGTCACGATGAGCGGGGACGCCAAGCAGTTGCTGAACGACCCCAAAGTGCGCGCCGCCTACCTCGGCGAGTGAGCCTGCGAGCCAGCAAGCGCGTGGGCTGGCCGGCGCGGGGCCGACGATAGAATCGTGCGATGTTTTTGAGCCGCCAGACCATCGCACCATGAACACATTGCGGACCCCCGAGCCTGCCGCCAAAACCCCCGATTTCCACTGCGACGTGCTCGTCGTCGGCGGTGGTCCGGCAGGCGCCACAATCAGCACCTTGCTGGCCGAGCGCGGGCGCGACGTGGTCATGATGGAGAAGGCGCACCACCCGCGCTTTCACATCGGCGAATCGCTGCTGCCGGCCAACGTGGCGCTGTTCGACAAGCTCGGCGTGCGCCTTGATATCGAGCGCATCGGCATGCCGAAGTACGGCGTCGAGTTCGTCTCCCCCGACCACCCGAAGCCCGCATCGGTCGAGTTCGCCGAAGCCTGGGACAAGACCATGCCATATGCCTGGCAGGTGCGCCGCGCCGACCTCGACGACATCCTGTTCCGCAACGCCGCGCGCAAGGGCGCACGCACACTCGAAGGCTACCGGGTGCGCGACGTGGCGTTTGACGCGGCTGGTGCCACCGTGCAGGTGGAACTCGACGACGGCGCGAAGCAGACCTGGCGCACACGCTTCCTCGTCGATGCCTCGGGGCGTGACACGCTGCTGGCCAACCACTTCAAGTGCAAGCAGAAGAACGCCAGGCACAACAGCTCGGCCATCTACGGGCATTTCACCGGCGCCACACGCCTGGCTGGCAAGATGGAAGGCAACATCACCATCTTCTGGTTTGCGCACGGTTGGTTCTGGTTCATTCCGCTGGCAGACGGCACGACCAGCGTCGGCGCCGTGTGCTGGCCGTATTACCTGAAGACGCGCGGCGGCAAGCCGATGGCCAACTTCTTTCACGAGACCATCGCCTCCTGCAAGGGCCTGGCGGCCCGGCTGGAAGGGGCAACGCTCGTGAACGACGAGGTGCACGCCACCGGCAACTACTCGTACAGCAGCGCCATCAGCAGCGGCGAGCGCTTCCTGATGCTGGGCGACGCGTATGCGTTCATCGATCCGGTGTTCTCGAGCGGTGTGTTTCTCGCGATGCAGGGCGGCTTCGAAGCGTTGCCGGTGGTCGAGGCGGCGCTCGACGCGCCCCTGCGCGCAGCCGCCCTGCGCAAGCACTTCGATGCGCGCGTGCGCTTCGGGCCACGCGAGTTCTCGTGGTTCATCTACCGTGTCACGAACCCGACCATGCGCGAGCTGTTCATGGAGCCGCAGAACCCGATGCGCGTGAAGGAGGCGCTGCTCTCGCTGCTGGCCGGCGACATCTACGGCAAGACACCGATCTGGCGCGCGATCCGCATCATGAAGGCGGTGTACTACCTGGTCTCGATCGGCAAGCTCGGGCGCACCTGGCGCGCGTGGCGGCGGCGGCGCGCGAACATCCGCGACGTCGGGGCCTCGCCCACGTGAGGCTGTTCGCGGCGCTGGTCCTCGCCAGCGGGCCGTTGGCAGCGCAGACTGCAACACTGCTGCCCTTGTGGGAACTGGGCATCGGTGCCGCCGCGTTGCACCTGCCCGACTACCGCGGTGCCGACCAGAGCCGCACCTATGCACTGCCGCTGCCGTATGTCGTGTACCGAGGCACCTGGCTGAAGGCCGACCGCGACGGCGCCCGCGCCTTGCTGCTGAACACCGAACGCGTCAAGGTCGACGTGAGCCTCGCCGCGGTCACCCCGACGCGCAGCAGCGACAACACCGCCCGCGCCGGCATGCCCAACCTGCCGGGCACGGCCGAGATCGGCCCGAACCTGAACCTGACGCTCGCCGGTGGCGGCCGGCGTGACTGGCGGCTCGACTTGCGGCTGCCGGTGCGCGCGGCGTTCTCGTTGCAGCGCTCACCGAGGCTCGTCGGCAGCACCTTCTCGCCGCAACTCAACCTCGATCGTGAGGTCGGCGGCTGGCACGTCGGCCTGCAAGCCGGCCCGCTGTTCGCCGACCGCAAGTACCACGAGCACTTCTATGGCGTGGATGCCGCCTACGCCACCGCCGCCCGCCCGGCCTACGCGGCGCACGGCGGCTACGGCGGCTGGAATGCGCTGGCAGCAACCTCGCGCCGTTTCGGGCCGATGTGGGTCGGCGCATTCGTGCGCCACGACAGCCTGCGCGGCGCGGCGTTCGAGCCCAGCCCACTGGTGCGCAGCCAGAGCGCGCTGACGCTGGGCATCGGCGTGGCGTGGGTGCTGGCGCAGTCGTCCGAACTCGTGCCCGGCACCGATTGAGGTGCGCTTGACGTCGCTGAAGCGCCTGGCGCAATGCGTGCTGTTCTACGTGCTGCTCATCCACCTCGCGGCCATGTCGCTGACCTGGAACATGGTGGCGCTGCTGCTGTACCCGCTGCTCCCACGCGCGCACGGCACCGTGGTGGGCCGCGCGGCCGTGTCGTCGGTCTACCGCGGCTTCTGGACCTGCGCCCAGTGGCTCGGCCTGATGCGCATCGGCTCCGACGCGCTCGACGTGCTCGAGCGCGATGCCGGCCTCATCATCGCCGCCAACCACCCGAGCATGCTCGACGCCCTGCTCATCATCGCCCGCGTGCCGCGCGGCATCTGCATCATGCGGTCGAGCCTGATGCGCAACCCCTTCCTCGGCGCGGCCTGCCGGCTGGCGCGCTACATCCGCAACGAGCCGCCGCGCGGCATGATCCGCAGCGCCGTGGCCAACCTGAAGGCGGGCGGGCAACTGGTGCTGTTCCCCGAAGGCACGCGCACCGTGGCCGAGCCGGTCAACCCGTTTCGCCCCGGCATCACGCTGATGGCGCAGATGGCGCAGGTGCCGATCCAGACCGTCATCATCGAGACCGATTCGCCCTACCTCGGCAAGGGCTGGCCGATCTGGCGCGTGCCGGCATTTCCGGTCGTCTTCAGTGCCCGGCTCGGCGAGCGCTTCGCCCCCGAAGCCGACCACCAGGGCTTGTTGAAACGCCTGGAAGCCTACTTCGCGGCGGAGCTGTCGCGATGAACGATGCGGCCGCGATCACGAGCCCGAGCCCGAGCCCGCGCCCGAGCCCGAGCCCGAGCACGAGCACGACGCACCTCGTGCTGATCCCCAGCTTCGACACCGGCGCCACCGTCTACGCCACCGTGCGCGCCGCGCGTGCGCAGTGGTCGCCGGTGTGGGTGGTGGTCGACGGCAGCACCGACGGCACCCCGCAGGGCCTGCGCGACATGGCCGCTGCCGACTCGGGCCTGACCGTCTTCGTGCTGCCGCACAACGGCGGCAAGGGCGCTGCCGTGCTGCACGGCCTGCAGGCCGCGCGCGCCGCCGGCTACACGCATGCTTTGACCATGGACGCCGACGGCCAGCACCCGGCCGACCTGATCCCGACCTTCATGCACGCTTCGCTCGCACGCACCGATTCGATGGTGCTGGGTCGCCCCGTGTTCGACGCCTCGGCGCCGCTGCTGCGCGTGCGCGGCCGGCGCGTGTCGAACTGGTGGACGAACCTGGAGACGCTGGGTGCCGGCATCGACGATTCGCTCTACGGCTTTCGCGTCTACCCGATCGCGGCATTGATCGGCGTGATGCACGGCCAGCCGTGGATGCGCCGCTTCGACTTCGACACCGAAGCCGTCGTGCGCCTCGCGTGGCGCGGCGTCACGCCCATCAACCTCGGCGCGCCGGTGAAGTATTTGACGGCCGAGGAGGGCGGCGTCTCGCACTTCCGCTACGGGCGCGACAACGTGCTGCTGACCTGGATGCACTTGCGCCTGATGGCCGAGTTCGTGCTGCGCCTGCCGTGGCTCGCGTGGCGCAGACTCGCAGACAAGCCACCTTTCGATCGCGCTTGATCCGCGCGTCCTGGTTTCGCCGATCATGTACCCCGACGCAACGCACACCCGCAAGCCACCATGACCACGACCGTACACCCACTCGATCAAGCCCAGCAACGGCGGCGCCGCGTGCTGGCGGCTCTCGGCGCACCGGCACTGCTGGCGCTGCCCGGTTGCGCTGCGCCCTGGCCCGCCGTCTTCGAGCCGGTCGATGCAAGCGGCCAGGCCGCTGCCGCCGCGCTGCTGGCTGCGAGCGCACAAGCCCATGGCATCGGCGCGCTGCGCCAGTTGCAAGACCTGAGCATCAGCTACGCAGGCGAGTGGCGCGGGCTCATCAACCGCCTGCAACCGGCGCTGGTGGACGAGCGCTTTCGCCAGGCCTCGCAAGAGCGCCTGCTGCTGCGCGAGGGTCTGGTTGCGCAAGCGCATCGCGGCACGGGCGGCTCGAAGCAGGTGGTGCGGCGCAGCCCTGCCGCATCGCCGGGCGACGTGCGCGTCTGGTTCAATGGCGAAGAGGCGCTGGCCGCCGATCCGCGCGCCGCCGCCGCGCTGGTGGTGGATGGCTACAGCCTGTTCCTGCTTGGGCCGATGTGGCTGGCCGACCGCGCAGTGCCGGTGGCGCTGGGCGGCACCGAGACCGTGGAAGGGTACGCGTGCGACATCGTCTACCTGCGGCTGGCGCCCGGCCTCGGCATGGCGGGCAGCGACCGAATCGCCCTGTTCATCGACCGCGACGACAAGCTGATGCGCCGCGTGCGCTTCACGCTCGATGGTCTGGGCTCGACCGTCGGCGCCGTCGCGGAAGTGGAGACGTTCGACTTCATCGACATGCACGGCGTGCGCTGGCCGACGCGCTTCTTCGAACGCATCGTCAAGCCGTTTCGTCTGGCCGTGCACGATTGGCGCCTGACCGGGCTGGACGTGAACCGCGGCTTGACCGCGCTTCAGTTGACGGGCCCGTCGTTCACCGGCGCCGCCGTGGCGCCTGCCGCCGCGTTGGCGGCTTCGGCGGTCAGATCATCCCGCCGTTGATCGAGATCACCTGCCCGCTGATGTAGCCCGCATCGACCGACGCGAGGAACGCCACCAGTGCTGCAACCTCGTCGGCGCGGCCCGCACGTTTCATCGGCACCATGCGCTCGATCAGCGCGGCGTCGAAGCCCTCGGCCATGCCGGCGTCGATCAAGCCCGGCGCGACCGCGTTGACGGTGATGCCCCGGCTGGCCAGTTCCAGGGCGAGTGACTTGGTCGCGCTGTTCAATGCGCCCTTCGCCGCGGCGTAGTTCACCTGCCCGCGGTTACCGGTGATCGCGGCGACCGAACTGATGTTGATGATGCGGCCCCAGCGCGTGCGGATCATCGGCATCGTCAGCGGCTGCGTGACGTTGAAGAAGCCATTCAGCGACACATCGATCACGTCGCGCCACTGCGCTTCGCGCAGCGCCGGGAAAGCGGCGTCGGCATGGATGCCGGCGTTGTTGACGAGCACCTGGATCGGGCCATCGGTCAGCAGCGTGGCAATGGCTGCGTGGGTCGCTTCGCGGTCCGTGATGTCGAACGCAACAGCCATTGCGTGACCGCCTTGTGCGCCGATCTCGCCAGCGAGCGCCGTGGCCGCATCGAGCCGGCTGTTCGCGTGCACGATCACGTGCAAGCCGTCGGCTGCGAGCCGCAGCGCAATGGCTCGGCCGAGGCCGCCGCTGGCGCCGGTGACGAGCGCGCGCTTGGCGGGAGTCGGTGTGTTGTTCATGAGGTGAGCGCCGTGTTGAGCACCACCGCCGCGCGGCCTTCGGCAACCGGCCGGCCCTGGTGGGTGACGCTGAAGGCATAGAGGATCTGCCGTGCATCGCCGGCTAAACGCGTGGCTTCGATGTGCAGCTCGTCGGGCTCGTCGCGCTCGTCAGCATCGCCCTGCAGTGGCAGGTCGTCGAGCCGCAGCACATGCAGTTGCACGCTGCGCGCACTCGCCAGATAGCCCGGCGTGGCCGGGGTGCCGGCGGCCTGGCCGATGAGCGCGCCGTGCAGCGCCATGGCCTGCGCGGCGTACTCGATGGCCACCGGCGCCAGCAGGCCGCTGGCGCTGCGCAGTGGGTGTGCAGCGTCGCGGTGGTTAGTGGCGCGGCATGCGATGCGCTGCGGGCCCCAGGCGCACAGGCGGTCGAGCAGGCACATCGCACCGCTGTGCGGAATGAGTGCTGCGATGCCGTCGTGGCCCAGGGCCTGCGGCATGGTGGGGTGGCGCAATGAAGCGCTGTTCGTCGCGCCGTTCACGGCTACAAGGACATGGTTCTCGTGGCGTGCACCGCCCAGGTCGAAGTACGCGGTGCCCACCCGCTCATAGCCGTGTCGCGCATAGAACGCAATGGCTGCGCGGTTCTGTGCATTGACCGTGAGCCACAGCCCGCCACCGTTTCGCGCAGCCGCCAGTGCGGCGGCATGGTCAAGCAAGCGCGCGCCGATGCCTCGACGTGCGAAGTGCGCCTGCACATAGAGCGTGGTCAACTCGGTGGTCGACACGGTATGCGCCGGGCATGCGTTCCCGAAGGTCACGACCGCATAGGCGACAAGGTGGTCGGCCAGCTCGGCCACGAGCACTCGGGCGGTATCGCTCGCCATCAACGCCTCGAACTTCTCGGGCGTGAACTCGCCGAAAGCGTATCGGGCAACGGTGTCGGACATGCCGTCGGTAGCATAGGTATGCAGCCACACCTGCATGCCCAGCGCTGCCAGTGGCAAAGCGTCGCGCGGCTCGGCGTTGCGAACCAAAGGCTCAAGCTTCATGCGACACCGGTTGCAATGCGAGCCACACGCCTGCAGAAGGCGGAAGCGCAAGCCTGAGCGCGGGGCTTGGGGCCGCCGCACCGCGTGCCAGTGCTTGCAGCAACGGCAGCGAGGCGGCGGCCGGGATGGCCACGCGCAGGGCCTCCAGGCGGCTGCTGTCGCACGGTGTCGGCACGCCCGCATCGGTGCGCGCGGCCAGGCCGATGTCCAACGCCGCAAACGATGCGGCGTCGGCTTCGGGCGCGAGCACCAGGGCCACGCCGAAGTGGTCGGGCAGCGGCCGCTTGGCGTGCAGCGGCTCGGGGTAGGGGGAGTCACTGCACACCAGCAGCACCGGTGCCCTCAAGTGCAGCACCAGGCTCGCGGCTTCCAGCAGGCCGGCGGCGAAGCTGGCGTCGAACGCGCACAGGCTGGTCGATGGCGCGCGGCTCGCCACGGCGATGTGCCAGCAGCCGGCCGCGGCGTTGTGCACCGAGTTCGTGAAGCGCGTCGGCGACACCATCGGCGCCGTCGTGGCCAGCGTTTCGCACAGCGCATGGCAATGCGTGCCTTCGCCGCTGGACGAACTGAACACGGTGGCGAGGTTTCGAGGGTCGAGCGCCGCTTGCACGACCGCTTCATCGGCCACCGCCAACGCGAGCTTGATGGCCGCACCGGCACGCCGACGCTCGGCCGGCGGCAAGCGTGCGGGCGGTGGCAGCAGCGTGGGGCTGGCGACGCACGGCCGGGCGCCGGTCAGCACCTCGTGCGATGCGGCCCACGACGCCAGCCCGGGCCCGACCAAACCCACGCCCTGGATGAACACGCGCAGGCCCGTCATGTTGCCGCTCCGAACACCAGGCTGGCGTTCGAGCCGCCGAAGCCGAACGAGTTCGACAGCACCGCGCGCAACGGTGCGTGCCGGTTGGCACGCAGGTAGTCGAGCGTGAGGGCAGGGTCGGGCCGCGTCGTGTTCAAGCCGGCAGGCAGCAGGCCGTGCCGCAGCGCCAGCAGCGAGATCACGGCCTCGACGGCGCCGGCCGCGCCCAGCGTGTGGCCGGTCGCGCCTTTGGTCGAACTGCACGGCGTGGCACCGCCAAACACGCTGCCGACCGCACGGTCTTCGGCCGCGTCGTTGCTCGGCGTGGCCGTGCCGTGCAGGTTGATGTAGCCGATGTCGACCGGCTGCAGTGCTGCGTCGGCCAGTGCCGCGCGCATGGCGGCGATTGCGCCTGCGCCCTCGGGGTGCGGCGTGCTCATGTGGAAGCCGTCGTTGCTCTCGCCGACGCCGAGCAGCCAGCCTTGCGGCCTGTCTTGAGTACGACCACTTGTCACCTGGCTCGCACGCTCGACCAGCGCGAACGCCGCCGCTTCGCCGATCGACAGCCCGTCGCGCGCAGCGTCCCAGGGCCGGCAGATCTGGGCCGACAGCAGTTCCAGCGAGTTGAAGCCGTACAGCGTGGTCAGGCACAGGCTGTCGACCCCGCCGACAACGGCCGCGTCGATCAGGCCGGCCTCGATCAGCCGCGCGGCGTTGCCGAACACCTTGGCGCTCGACGAGCACGCAGTCGACACCACCCAGGCCGGCCCGCGCAGCCCAAGCGCCTGCGCCACGAAGGCGCCGAGCGACTGCGTGTTCTGCGTGCGCTCGTAGTCGAAGCTCGCGGGCAGGGCGCCGTCGGCATCGCGCTGCCGATATGCCAGCTCGGTCTGCAGCAGGCCCGAGGTGCTGGTGCCCAGCAGCACGGCTACGCGGTCTGCGCCCCAGCGCGCCTTGGCCTGCTCGACCGCGCCGATGAAGCCGTCCTGACGCAGGCCGAGCCAGGCCAGCCGGTTGTTGCGGCAGTCGAACGCGAGGGTGGCGTCGGGCAGGGTGATGTCGTCGACGCCTGCGACCTCGCCCGTCCACGTGGGCAGCGTCGTCGCCATGAAGCGCACCGGCGCGAGGCCGCTGCGTTCGTCGCGCAGCGCGGCGAGCAGCGGTGCCACGCCCGCGCCCAGGGCCGTGGTGGCCGTGTGGGCCGAGATGGGCAGCGGCGTCATGCGGGCGCTGCCGCGCACATCGCTCGCGGCACTGAGGCGCCGCCACTCAACGCTTCCGGCAGCGTGACGCTGTGCAGGCCGAGCGCCTCGATGCGCCGCACCAGCGGCGGCAGCACATCCAGCAGCACGGCGCGGCCGCTGGCTGTGCGCGCCGCGTGGCCGTCGTGCAGCAGCACGATGTCGCCGGCGCCAAGCTGCTTCGTCAGGCGCGCCAGCACATCGGCCGGGTCGGCGCGAGCGGTGTCGAAGCCGCGCCGTGTCCAGCTCACGAGTTGCAGGCCGAGGCGGTGCAGCACCGGCGCGAGGAAGGGGTTGCGCAAGCCTGCCGGTGCCCGAAAGAACTGCGGGCGCTCGCCGGTGATCTGCGCGAGCACGTCTTGGGCCTGCAGCACCTCACGTTCCATGGCGCGCGGGCCGAGCAGCGAGAACGTGTGCACATGGCGCTGGCTGTGGTTCTGCACGCTGTGGCCACGCGCGGTGATCTGGCGGCACAGCCACGGGTGGGCTTGCGCGCGCTGTGCAATGCAGAAGAACGTGGCGCGCGCACCGAGCGCATCGAGTGCATCCAGCACGGCCGGCGTGACCTGCGGGTCGGGCCCGTCGTCGATGGTGATGGCGACTTCAGTGCGCGCTGCGGCGGCATCGGGCAGGCTGCGCCAGTTGCTGCCCAGCCAGGTGGAGCGGGGCCAGAGGCCCGTGGCGGTGATCACGACATGGTTCAACGCCACCGCGCCCAATGCCCACGGCCACAGCGCTGGCTGCGTGGCGACTGCAGCGCCAGCGCCCAGGTGCAGGCCGACGCTCGCCTTCAGCAACGCGGGTGTGCGCCACGGCGCAGGCGCAGAAGGGAGGGGCGTTGACGAGGTGTGCATGAGGGCGGGTCGAGAGTCGATTTTCCCATACGCCCCGCGCCGCTCAGGGCGGTGGGCGTCCGATGAATGCGGCCGACAACACCAGGCACAGCAGGATGCCCGGCGCCACCACTTGGCCGATGGCGAACAGCGCCGGAATGCTCGACGCGGCGAGCAGGCCGAAGGACACGACGGCGGTCAGATTCGCAAGCGCCAGCGAGGCGAGCGTGTCGGCGTCCAGCGCGCGCGCTTGCCCTGGCGCCAGCGCCTGCTGCGCCTCCTGCGACTCCCGCAACTTGTCGAAGAACAGCGCGTAGTTCGACCCGATGGCGACCGTCAGCAACAAGCCGACCAGGTGCAGGATGCCCAGGCCCACGCCGCTTGCCGTCAGCGCAGCCAACACGATGAGCACCGCCGCGGCCACCGGCTGCACGATGCGCCACAGCCGCGCCGCAGACCGCAGGTGCCACGCCAGCAGCGCGCACACGGCCAGCGCGCCGAGCAGGGCCTGCCACTGGGCTTCGTTCAGGTAGCGCGCATACAGCGCATCGAGCTCGTTCTTGATGTTGACGACCTGCGCGCCCGGCAGGCCCGCGAGCGCGGCGCGCAATGCGGCGGGGTCGATGCCTTGCGCGCCGGTCTGCAGGCTGAGCAGCGCACGCCACGGCCGGGTGGCGCTGCCGGGCACGAGTTGTGCGACGAGTGCGCTGGCGAGCGGCGTGCCTTGCAGGGCGGCGCGGTCGAGCAGCGGCAGCTGGCGCGCGGCCTGTACGTCGGCCATGAACGGGGCCAGGCGCGACGCGGGCAGTGGGCCGTCGACGGTGGCTTCGGCGAGCCGCGCGGCGAGAAGACTGGCATCGGGCAGCGCGGCACGGCGCTGGGCCTGCAACTGCGGGCTGGGCAGCAGGCGGGCGGGAGACTCGTAGCCGAGCAGGGCGCCGCTCGCGACCAAGCCGTCGAGGCGCAGGCCGGCGGCTTCGGCGGCTGCCAGCATGGCGGCTTCGCTGGGGGCGGACACCGCGACCAGCGTGCCACCGTCGGTCGCACCGATGTCGCCGCGCAAGGCGGCATCGACCGCCATCGTGCGCTCGCTCATCGGGCTCAGCGAACTCAGGTTGCCGCGCCATGCCGACGGCAGCAGCGCGCAGGCCAACGCAGCCGCAACGGCCACCCCCGCCAGCGGCCAGCGCAGGCGCGGCAGTGCCACGGTGAGTGCGCCCACCGCGCGGCCCAGGCGCTGGCGCAGGCCGGTGCCGGGGGCGCCGTCAGGGGCGAGCGCGGGGAACACGCAGCGTGTGGTCAACGCGGCGGCGGTGAGCCCGGCCATCGAGAACAAGCCGAGTTGCGCCAGCCCCGGGAAGCCCGAGAACAGCAACGCCGCAAAGCCGCACAGCGAGGTCCACAGGCCGAGCCGAACCGTCGGCCAGTTGTCGGCCGCCCACGCCTTCGCGCCCGAGCCCGGCGCGGCGCCGGGCCGGGGCCGCGCCTGGATCAGGTAGTACACGGCGTAGTCCACCGCCTCGCCGATCAGCGTGGTGCCGAAGCCGAGCGTGATGCCATGCACGTTGCCGAACACCAAGCTCACCAGCGCGATGCCGGCGAGCACGCCGCTGGCCACCGGCAACGATGCGATGGCCAGCGTGCGCAGCGACCCGCCGAACGCCGCGAGCATCAGCGCCACGATGGCCGCACCGCCGAACAAGGCGAGGCGCTCGACCTCGGCTTTGATCTGCGTGCGTGACGCCACCGCGAAGGTGGGTGTGCCGGAGACGACCAGCGTCAACGCGCCGGCTTCGGCGCTCGGCGCACCGCCGGTGCCGGTGCCGGTGCCCGACCGCGATCCCGGCCCCGTGCCTGCGGTGGCGCTGAAGCTCGTGCGCACCTGTTGCAAGGCGCGCTCCTGCGCGTCCAGGTCCGAGCCCTCGGCGCGCGTGGTCGCGACCAGCACCGCGCGCGCTGCCGTGCGCGACACCCACACGCCGGCTTCGCTGCGCGGTGACTGCGCGGGCAGCATGGCCTCGGCCATGCGCACCGTCTCGCCGGTCGGGTCACGCCAGATCAGCGGCTTGATCGCGACACCTGCCGGGGTGCCCAGCAGCGCGGTGGTGTCGTCGATGGCGGCGCGCAGGCCGGCGGCCGTGAAGCGCTCGGCATCGACCGCCGGGCTCAGCACATAGCGGTGCTCGAACAGGAAGCGGCCGGTGGCCTCGAATCCTGTGTTGTCGCCGTTGTGAACCGCGTCGAAGAGGCTGCTGCCGCGCAGCGCGCGGGCCAGCTTCATGGAAGCCTCGCCGCGCGTTGCCGCGGTGCCGCCTTCGATGCCGATCAACACCAGCTTCGAGGCCACGCCGGTGCGCAACTGGTCGAGCAGCACCGCCTGCTCAGGCGTGGGTGCGGAGGGGAGGAAGGCCGACAGGTCGGCGACGAAGGTCGTGCGGGCCGCAACGAACCCGCAGGTGATCACGCCCAGCAGCCACAGTGCCAGCGCATGCCGGCGCGCGAATGCGCGGGTCCGCTGCATGCGTTCGGCGCGCTCGATGCGCTCACTGCGCGGCATCAGCGCGCTGCGCTCGCCGGCCGCATCGGGCTGGGCACCGGCTCGATCGTCATCACCGAGCGGTCGCCATCGGCCAGCGCCACCGTCACCTCGCGCACCACGCCTTGCGTACCGGCCACGCGCACGGAAGCCACCTGGCCGCGCAGGCGCACGTCGAGCGGCGTCAGCTCGAGCGCCCAGCGCGGCGCGCTGCCCGACACACGGGCGCTGAAGTGGCGCTCCAGTGCATCGCGGTTGCCAGTGAGCGTGCCGCGCACCGCTTCGACGATGACGGCCGCCTCGGGCACCGCGTCGAGCGCCACGGTGCGCGTGCGCGCGCCCTGGCTCAAGGTCACGGTGTTGCCGACGACGGCGAGTTTCTGCTGGCGCGGCTTCAGGGTTTCGCGCACGAAGGTGTCGGGTGCTGCGAAGGACAGGCGGCCGGTCGATTCAAGCGTGCGGTCGAGCACAGCGACCGAACGCTTCTCGGTGAAGGTGGCGTCACCGGCCTTCACTTGCGCGAGCAGCTGTGTCAGCTGCTCCAGCGTGAACGGCTCGGCTTGCGCACGCGCCGGCTGCGCCCACGTCAGCCCGAGTACGAGCACGAGCACGGGCGCTAGCACCAGCACCAGCATCAGCACCAGCACGGCCATCGCTTCCAGGGCGCGGTGGCGACTACTCGGCAGAGGCTGCATCGGGCGCCCAGAAGTCGAAGAAGTTGAACCAGTTGTACGGCGACTCGATGCACAAGGCCTCGAGCAGCATCACATAGCGTTGCATTGCCGCGAGGATGCGCGCTTCACCGTCGCCGGTTGCAACCGGTCCACGGAAGTCGGCCAGCTCGACGAAGCGCAGCTCGTAGCGCTTGCCGCCGAGGTACAGCCCGGCCATGAACACGACCTGGCGGCGCAGCAGCGCGGCAAGGCGGAACGGCCCGTCCGAGAAGCGCGCTGGCTCGCCGAGGAAGGGCAGCTGCCGCGTGTGCGAATGAGAGTGCGGGTGGGAGATCGAGTGCGAGCGCTCGGTCTCCCCCGGCAGCGTGCGGTCGGCCAGCAGGCCGGCGATGCCGCCGCCGTCGAGCCAGCGGCGCAGCGACAGCATGGCCCCGGCGCGGCCGAGCGCGATGGTATGCAGCTGCGCCTGCGGTGCGATGGCCGCGAGCGTGCGGGTGATGAGGCGCGCGTTGTCCTCGAACATCAACATCGCGACCTTCACGCCGCGCTCCTGGCCGATGGCGCGCAAAGCCTCGAAGCTGCCCAGGTGCGCGCCGACGAGCATCACACCGTCACCCTGCGCGATGGCCGCGTCAAGCACGTCGAGGCCGGTCGAGCGCAGGTCGAACTCGCGCAGCCGGTCCTGCAGGAAGTAGACGCGGTCGAGGATCGCCCCGGCGAAGTGGTGGATGTGCCGGTACACGTCGCGCAAGGCCGCAGGCCGGTGCAGCGCGCGCGTGAGGTAGGCACGCGATGCGCGCCGCGCCTTGCCATTGGCGATCAGGAAGTACAGCGCAATCGGATGCAGCACGACCCGCGCGGCCGGCCGGCCGGCGCTGACCGCGATCCAGCGCATCACGCGAAGCACCCACAGGCTGCCGCGCTCGCGCTGCTCGGTCCAAGCGGCGCGTTGGCGGCTGCCCTTTTGGGTGGGCTCGTGGGTCGGCTCGTGACTGCGCTCGTCGCTGTCAAGCGGCGGGCTCATCGGGCGCCCGCCAACTCGAACTGCCCCGATGCGGCCACCCGTTCGCCTTCATGCACCTCGAAGCGCAGGCTGTGCGGCGACGCAGTCAGGTGGATCACGAGGGCCGCGCCGGGCCGCACCGGCGCCAGGAACTTGGCCGCGCCGATGCGCGGCGCCGGGCCGATCAAGGCGGCGAGTTCGGGGTGCGCGAGGGCAGCTTCCAGCACCTGTGAAAGCAGGGCCACGCCGGGCAGCAAGGGCTGCCCCGGGAAGTGCCCGGCAAAGGCCGGGTGGTCGGGCGCGACCTGCCACGAAGCGCTGAACGTGCGGCCCGCCGAGATGCCTGCGGCATCGGCGCTGTGCGTCGTCATGGCGTGCGCTCGCGCAGCGCGGCGAGCTGCAGCGGTGCCCAGGCATCGAGCACGCCGGCCGGCAGCTTGCCGGTGGCCTCGCGCGGCAACGCGGGCACGTCGATCAGGCGGCGCGGCAGGAAGGCGGGGTCGACACGCTCGCGCAGCGCGCTGCGCAGATAGGCATGCGACACGCCCGGCGCCACCACGAAGGCGACGAGGCGCACCACGCCATCGGCGTGACCGTGCACCACGCCATCGGCGTGACCGTGCACCACGCCATCGGCGTGACCGCGCACCACGCCATCGGCGTGACCGCGCACCACGCCATCGGCGTGACCGCGCACCACGCCATCGGCGTGACCGCGCATCACGCCATCGGCGTGACCGCGCACCACGCCATCGGCGTGACCGTGCACCACGCCATCGGCGTGACCGTGCACCACGCCATCGGCGTGACCGTGCACCACGCCATCGGTGTGGCCCTGCGCACTGGATTGCGGTGGCAGCCAGAAGGCACCGTCGCGCACGCCCTCGATGGCGTTGAGGTGGTAGTTCAGGTGGCTGAGCGAACTGCGCTTGCCGGCCACGTTGACAAGATCGTTCGCGCGGCCGAGCAGGCGGAAAGTCTGCGCGCCGAGCACCTCCAGCACGTCGGCCAGCGGCACCGGCTGCGGCACATGGCCACCTTGCACGACCGAGTGCTCGCCGTCGCCGCTGAGGCGCAGGCCGTCGTACACCTGCCACTCGTCGCCGCGCGTGGTGCGGCGAGACGCCACCTGCCCGGCCTCGGTGCAGCCGTAGATCTCCATCAGCGGCGCGCCGAACGCGGCCTCGGCCCGCGCCGCCAGTTGCGGTGACAAGGGGGCGGTGGCGCTGACGATCAGGTCCACCTGGGGCAGGGCGATGCCGGCGTCGACCAGCGTCTTCAGGTGCAAGGGCGTGGTGACCAGGAGGCGCGGGCGGGGCGCGCGCGCCAGTGCGGCGGCAATGTCGGCGGGGTAGAACGGCCGCTCGGTGTCGAACGCCGCACCGCCGACCAGTGCCACCAGCACGCTCGACTCGAAGCCGTACATGTGCTGCGCCGGCACGGTGGCCACGATCGTGCAGCCTTTGATCGATTCGCGTCCCATCTGCTGCGCCAGGCGGGCCGCGCCGCTGCGGGCGTTGCGCACCAGCAGGCCCCAGGCCTTGGGGTGTGGCACGGGTGCGCCGGTCGAGCCCGAGGTGAGCACCTGTGCGGCCAGCGCGTCGGCCGCGAACTGCGGGCAGGGCAGCGTGCCCGCTTCTGCATCGTCTGTGTCATCTGCATCATGGGCCGCCACCGGAAAGCGTGGGTGTCGCAGCACCGGCAGGTCGACCGCCGCTGCGCCGTCGTCGCACAAGGCATAGGCGCCGGGGAACAGCGCCGCGAGCCGCGCCACGGTGTCGGTGGTGTGGTTCGGCGGCAGCAGGTTGTTCTGGCCGCGCTGCATCGCAGCGCCCAGGCCCACGGCAAAGCGGTAGCGGTCGTGCGTGATGTTGAGCATCGGCCCACGGGCGGGCAGCAGGGCGGCCAGTGCCCGCACATCGGCCAGGTACTGCGCGCGCGTGATCGGCTGCCCCTGGTGCCAGGCCAGCGGCGCCGCGAGATCGGCGCCTTCCATCAGCGGCACGGCGTTCATGTCATGCGGTCGAACCGGGTTTCACGGGCGTTCGTCCGGCGCGCCCGACCTGCCCGGCTTGCGTGTAGGCGCTTATCGCGTCCGCCAGGCTGGTGCGCTCGAACTCGGGGTGCAGGCGGTAGCGCAGCAGGTACTCGCCGACGAACATCAGCGCCACCGCCAGCGGCGTGAGCAGGTTGGCGAACAGCGCCCAGGCGTCGAACGGCGCCAGCGCGTAGAGCGCGACCGAGACCGCGGCCATGCCGATGAAGTAGAGCGTCCACGCCAGCGTGGCCTTGCGCGTATAGGCCGCCATGTCGGCCGTGAACACGCGGTGCACCCGCTCGGCGAGCGTCGTGATGAACGGCTTGTGGCCGGCGCGCAGCGTGCCCCCGAACAGAAGCGCGAGAACCAGGTTGATGCCCACGTGCTGCGCAACGTAGAGCGCCGGGGCCGGAATGCGCACGCCCAGCAACGCCTGTGCGCACAGGCCGAGCAGCACGGCTGCCGCGCTCAGCGTCAGCCAGCGCTGGCCACTTCGCCAGGCGCCGGCAGCGACCAGTGCGAGCATCGGGCTGAGCACACCCACCACGTTCCAGGGCGAGCCGTTCGCGGACGTCATGAGCCAGTGTGTGCCGAGCACGTAAGCCACGCCGGCCACTGCGACGACCGCCACGCGGGCCACGGCGCGGCTGTTCACTGCATCAGCCGACGCGATGCGTCGCGATGTGATCGGCCAGGCTCGCCAGCGACGTGAAGATCTTGACGTTGTCTTCGTCGTCCGAGCGCAACTGGAAGCCGTAGCGCTGCGAAACGACGAGCGCCACTTCGAGGATGTCGATCGAGTCGAGGCCCAGGCCCTCGCCGTACAGCGGTGCCTGCGGGTCGATGCTGTCGGGGGCGGTATCGAGGTTCAGCGCTTCGACGAGAAGCGCGGCTACCTCGCGTTGCAGGTCGGTGTGGGCAAAGGTCATTCGGGGATCAGTGGTCTCGTGGCGTCCGCTGCCGCGTCGCTCGGGCGCGCGCAGCCTTCGCAGTGCTGGGTGTGCAAGCGCGGTAGGGTGCCCCGCGCCCGGGAGGATGAGTCTAGCAAAGGCATTCCAGCCTCGACTGACGCCGGCGACCGCGCACAAGGCCGTGCGCGGCGTGACGGGAGTCGCGCAGACAAGGGCTTGCACGGTGTGCTCTGCCGGTGCCGCAGCCCTATGCTGTTTCGTCTTCGAACAGGCAAGGGTGCAGCAACGTGGTCAATTCGATTCGGTTTGTCGGTTTTGTGGCCGCGCTCATCAGCAGCGTTTGGTGCGCGACGGCGTGGTCGCAGGCGGCCGCGCCCACGAGCAAGCCGCTGCGCGTGGGCTTCATCTGCCCCTTCAGCGGCGGCTCGCAAGACTTCGGCAACAGCGCGCGCCTGGGCGCCGAACTGGCCGTGAAGGAGATCAACGAGGTCGGCGGCTACCTCGGCCGGCCGATCGAGCTGGTTGCGCGCGACGACAAGGCCACGCCCGATGAGGGCCGCAAGGCCGCCGAAGACCTGGTGCTGAAAGAGAAGGTCGCGTTCACGATCGCGTTCTGCAACACCGGCGTCGCGATGAAGGCACTCGACGTGTTCCAGGAGAACAAGCACCTGCTGCTCGTGCCCGTGGCCACCGGCTCGGCGATCACCGCCAAGTACCCGGCCGGCACGAGCTATGTGTTCCGGTTGTCGGCGCGCGACACGATCCAGGCCAGCTTCCTCGTCGACGACATCGTCAAGCGCGGCCTCACGCGCGTGGCACTGCTCGCCGACAAGACGGGCTACGGGGAGGGCGGCTTCAAGGACGTCGAGAAGTTCCTTGCCGTGCACCAGCTCACGCCGGTGTACAGCGCGCGCTTCGACATCGGCGTGAAGACGCTCACCGAGCAGGTGGCCGCCGCTCGCGCGGCCGGCGCGGACGTGCTCGTGGGCTACACCGTCGGCCCCGAGTTCGCGGTGATCGCGCAGGCCCGCAGCGAGGCGCGTTTCACCGGCCCGCTGTACGGGCCGTGGACGCTGTCGTTCCGCACCGTGCACGAGAAGGCCGGCGCCGCGCTCGAAGGCGCGGTGATGGTGCAGAGCATCATCCCCGACCTGTCGAACGAACGGCGCGCCTCGTTCATCGCCCGCCTCACGCGCTCGGCCGGCGGTCAGCCCGTCAGCTCGTTGATGGCGGCGGCGCAGAGTTACGACGCGGTGCAGCTGATGCTGCGCGTGCTGTTCCAGACCAAGGGCGACACGAGCGGCGATGTGCTCAAGGCCGCGCTCGAGAACCTGCAGCGCCCCTACGCCGGCGTGGTGACGACGCACGACAAGCCGTTCTCGGCCACCGACCACGATTCGTTCACCCGCAACATGGTCTGGCTCGGCGTATGGCGCAAGGGCGCGATCCAGTTCCAGCACCCGGAGGATGCGAAGCGCGCCAGCGTGATCCGGCGCAAGGAACCGGCGTGAGCTGACCGGGCCCGCCTACTCGACCTTGGCCCCACTCGCCCTGACGAGCCGCTCGTACTTCGCGTTCTCGCTCTTCACGAACGCCGCGAATTGCTCGGGCGACAGGGCCATCGGTTCAGCCATCAACGTGGCCAGACGGGCCGCCAGCTCGGGCGAGTTGAGGGCGTCGACGAAGGCCTTGTTCAAACGCAGCGTCACGTCGGCCGGCAGCCGGCCCGGCGCGAACAGGCCGAACCAGGTGTCGATGTCGAAGCCGGCGAGGCCGACCGCGCGGCCGCTGTCGGCAATGGTCGGCAGCTCGGGCATCGCGCTTGAACGCGCACGCGTCGTCACGGCAATGGCCTTGAGCTTGCCGGCGCGGATGTTGGCCGACGCCGCCGCGAGGTTGTCGAAGTTCAGATCGACCTGACCCGACAGCAAGGCCATCTGCGCCGGGCTGCCGCCGGCATACGGGATGTGCACCATGAACACGCCCGCCTGCGCCTTGAACATCTCACCCGCCAGGTGCCCGGCACTGCCATTGCCGCCCGAGCCGTAGTTCAGCTTGCCGGGGTTCTTGCTTGCATACGCGACCAGGTCGGCGACCGAGCCGATGCCGAGTTCGGCCGCGCGCTGCGTGTTCATCACCAGCACGTTGGGCACGCGCGCCACGCCGGTCAGCGGCGTGAAGTCGCGCAGTGCGTCGTACGGCATCTTGGCGTACAGCCATGGGTTGATGGCGTGGGTGGCGACCGCGCCCATGACGAGGGTGCTGCCGTCGGGCACTGCCTTGGCAACGAGGTCGGCGCCGAGGTTGCCGCCGGCGCCGGGGCGGTTCTCGACGATCACCGTGCCGAGCACGGGCTGCACCTTCTCGGCCAGCGCGCGCGCCACGGTGTCGAGCGGGCCGCCGGGCGGGTAGGGCACGATCAGCCGGATGGGTTTGGTCTGTGCGTGCGCCGCCGTCAAGAAGGCCAGCAGCGCGGCCGTGATCACGCTGGCGAAGGTCTGGGGCGGCTTCATGCGGCGTGCTTGTCGGCTTCGCTGGTGAACGAGTCGGCGTAGAACTCGTCGTCGGGCAGGCCGCACTTCATCACGAAGTCGCGCTGGGCCGATTCGACCATGATGGGCGCGCCGCAGGCATACACCTGGTGCTGCAGCAGGTTCGGGTGGTCGTGCATCACTGCAACGTGAACCAGGCCGGTGCGGCCGGCCCAGCCGTCGGCCGGCTTGGGCTCCGACAGAACCGGGATGTAGGCCAGGCTCGGCATGGCCTGGGCGGCGGCCAGCGCCCAGTCGTGCAGGTACAGGTCGGCCCGGCTGCGGCAGCCCCAGTACAGCACGGCGGGGCGCTGGCTGTTCGTGTGCTGCAGGTGCTCGATGATCGCCTTGAGCGGCGCGAAGCCGGTGCCCGAGGCGAGCAGGATCATCGGCTTGGCCGAGCCCTCGCGCAGGAAGAAGCTGCCGAACGGCCCCTCCATGCGCAGGATCTCCTTTTCTTTCATGGCGCCGAACACATGGTCGGTGAACTTGCCGCCGGGCAGGTGGCGCAAGTGCAGTTCGATGCCGGGCTGGTCGAGTTGCGTGTGCGGCGCATTCGCCATCGAGTAGCTGCGGCGCGCGCCGTCGCGCAGGATGAACTCGATGTACTGGCCGGCGTGGTATTGCAGCCTGTCGTTCGCGGGCAACTGCATCTGCAGGATGGCCACGTCGGGCGCGGGCCGAGTGATGCTCGTCACGCGCGTGGGCATCTTGCGGATCGCGAACTCTCCGGCGCCGGGCACGGTGCGGGCTTCGACCACCACGTCGGTCTGCGGCGCGGCCTGGCAGGTCAGGATCCAGCCCTGCGCTTCCTCGTCGGCGCTCAAGGCCTTGGCCTGGTGCACGCCGTGGATCACACGGCCTTCCAGCAGGCGGCTCTTGCACGAACCGCAGGCGCCGTCCTTGCAGCCGTAGGGCAAGCCCACGCCCTGGCGAATGGCCGCACTCAGGATGGGTTCGTCGCGGTCGACGCTGAACAGGCGCCCGCTGGGTTGCACGGTGACGGTGAAGGACATGGGCAGACGCCTCGTAAACTGAGCGGCGATTTTGCCCGCAGAAACAAGCCCTTCGTGCCCGGTGCCGCCCCCTTCTCGATGTTCTCCTCCCCCACGCGTTTCAAGCGCCCCACGCTGCTGATCGTCGGCTGTGGCGACGTGGGCCTGCGCGTCGCGAAGTTGCTGCGCGGGCGCTGGCGGCTCATCGCCCTCACGTCGAGCCCGGCGCGCTGCGCGGCGCTGCGCACTGCGGGTGTGGTGCCCCTCGTGGGCAACCTGGATGTGCCGGCCACGCTGGCGCGACTCGCGGGCCTGAGTGATGCTGTACTGCACCTGGCACCCCCGCCGCTGCGCGGTTTGACCGACCCGCGCACGGCCAACCTGCTGCACGCACTGGCGCGCAAGCCCGGGCTGCAACGCATCGTCTACGGCAGCACCAGCGGTGTGTACGGCGATTGCGGCGGCGCGCGCATCGATGAGACGCGCACTGTCGCCCCGGCCAGCGATCGCGCGCGGCGGCGTGTCGATGCCGAACAGCGCCTGCGCGTGTTCGGCCGCGCCACCGGTGTGCGCGTGACGCTGCTGCGCATTCCCGGCATCTACGCCGGCGACCGCGAAGGGGGCCACCCGCGCGAGCGCGTGGCGCGCGGCGCGCCGGTGCTGGCGGCGGCTGACGACGTGCACACCAACCACATCCACGCCGACGACCTGGCCCGCGCCTGTGTGGCCGCACTGCACCGCGGCCTGCCGCAACGCGTGGTGCACGCCAGCGACGACACCGAGATGAAGATGGCCGACTACTTCGACCTGGCGGCCGATCTGTCGCAGTTGCCCCGGCCACCGCGCGTGTCGCGCAGCGAGGCGGCAACCCGCCTGTCGCCGATGCAGATGAGTTTCATGGCCGAGTCCCGCCGGCTCGACAACACGCGGCTCAAGCGCGAGCTGCGCTTGCGCCTGCACTACCCCACTGTGGCGACGGGCCTGCTCGCCTGAACCGCGCCGATGAAGGATGAGATGAAGACCTTGCTGCTCGCCGACCCGATGCCCGCCGGCTGGTTCAACACCGCCGTGCGCTCGCTCGCCCCCGACGTACCGCTCACCGACTACCGGCGCGACATGACCGATGCCGAACTCGCCGACATCGACGTGGTGCTCGGTTGGCGTTTCCCGCCCGGCGTGGCGGGCCGGCTGCCGCGGCTGAAGTGGGTGTGCTCGGTGGCGGCGGGGGTTGAGAAACTGCTCGTGCCCGACCTGGCGGCACACGTTCCCGTCACGCGCATCGTCGATGTTGAGCAGGCCGACGGCATTGCCCAGTTCGTCGCGATGATGGCGCTGCGCCATGTGCGCCAATTGCCGTTGTACGAGGCGCAGCAACTTCGCCGTGACTGGACGCGCATGCCCGTGGCCGCCGTGCGCAGCCGAGTGGCGGTGCTCGGCATGGGCACGATGGGCGGAGCCGTGGCGCGCCTGCTCGCGGCCGTGGGTTTCGACGTGCGCGGCTGGAGCCGCAGCAGCGGTGGCCCGCTCGACGCGGTGCTGGCCGCGAGCGACATCGTCGTGTGCGCGCTGCCACTCACGCCGCAGACCGACGGCCTGCTCGACGCCCGCGCGTTTGCGTTGATGCCGCGCGGCGGCTACCTCGTCAACATCGCGCGCGGCGCGCACGTGGTCGAGCCCGACCTGATCGACGCGGTGCGCTCGGGCCACCTTGCCGGCGCTGCACTCGACGTGCAACGCCACGAGCCGATGGCTGCGGACGACCCGCTGTGGGCGGTGCCCGGCATCACCATCACGCCGCACATCGCCGCGCAGTCGTCGGCGGCGACGATCGCGGCGCAGTTCGTCGAAGGGCTGCGTTGCCTGCAGCGCGGCGAGTTGCCGCCGAACCTTGTGGATCGGGTGCGAGGGTATTGAACCGCGACGTGTGGCGTGACCGCCCGAACGGTAGAGATCTTGAGTCACCGCCCGAACGGTGACTTTCCCTGCCAGTACCGGATCATCAGGAAGCCGCCGAGCATGCCGCCCAGGTGCGCGAAGTGGGCCACGCCTTCCTGCGAGCCGGTCACGCCGAGGAAGAGTTCGAGCCCGCCGTAGAGGGCCACGAAAACCTTTGCCTTCATCGGGATCGGCGGGAACAGCGGCATGATCGTCCGGTTGGGGAACATCATGCCGAAGGCCAGCAACAGGCCGAACAGGCCACCCGATGCGCCCACCGTCGGGTAGACCGAACCGCTGAGCGCCGCCACTGCCAACTGTGCGGCTGCCGCCGTCAACACGCTGGCCATGTAGAACTGGATGAAGCGCTTCGGGCCCCAGAGGCGCTCGAGTTCAGCGCCGAACATCCACAGGCCCAGCATGTTGAAGAACAGGTGCCCGATGCCGCCGTGCAGGAACGCATAGCTCACCACCTGCCACGGCAGGAACCCGTGGCCGAGCGGCCACAAGGCCAGCAGCCGTGTGAACCAGGGGCCAAGGAAAAAATCGATGCAGAACGCCGCCACGTTGATGAGCAGCAGGGCCTGGGTGATCGGTGGCATCGGGGGCATGTGCGGGTGCGGGTGCGCGCGCGGCGCAGGGCAGGTGGAAAGGCAAAAACAGGCGAGAGTCTAAGTGTCGGGCGCGAAGGCGGGTTTTCAAGGGGAAGGGCATGCCTGCATCGGCCGGGAGCATGGCTGCGCTGTGGCAGAATCGCGCCCTCTAGAGCACCAGCCTCGGTGGCGGAATCGGTAGACGCGATGGACTCAAAATCCATTATCGAAAGGTGTGCCGGTTCGAGTCCGGCCCGAGGCACCAACAACCCATGATCTTGCCGTCCGGCACGATCCCAGTGCCGGCCAATGTTCGACTCGATTCTTGGTTGGGGTTTCGGGGCATTGGCATTGTTGGTGGGGCTGATCACCTCGCGCTTCGCTGGCGGTTTGTTGTTCATCGAATCGCCTGCCGGCCGCAATATTGCGATCGACGGCCTGCGCGGCTACCCCGCTTTTGGCGCGTTCGTGCGCCACGCCGTCGTCTGGCACGACTACGTGCGCTCGGCTGCCTGGGGTTTGCCTCCACCCAGCCTGTACCGCGAGCTCGGCGCCACCTGCGTCAGCGTCTTCTTCATGATCACCGCGTACCTGTTCGTCGGCAAACTGCTCGATGCGCGAGAGCGCCCGATCGACTGGCTGACGCTATTCACGTCGCGCGCCTTGCGATTGATGCCGCTTTACCTGATCGCGATGGCGGTGCTGTTCGTGTCGGTCGGTGTGCTCTCTGGCTGGCAGTTGCGCGAGCCGATCGCGGCGCTGCTCTTGCACATGTCGCAATGGCTCGGGTTCTCGATCATGGGCATGCCGAGCGTCAACGGACTCGCGTCCACGGGCGTGTTGATTGCCTACGTCACCTGGTCGTTAGCCTACGAGTGCCTCTTCTACCTGTCGCTGCCGTTGCTGGCGGTCCTGCTGCGCGTGCGGGTGTCTCCGTACTGGTTCGTCTCGTGTTCGCTGCTGCTGCTGCTCCTGGCGCTGAACGTGCCGAAACTGTTTCTGCCGACTGCATTCGTCAAGGGTGCCGTCGTCGCAGTCATTGCGCGCCAGCCGAAGGTCGCCGCGCTGCTCAGTAGGCCGCTCTTCTCACCAGTGATACTGCTGGTGGCGTGGGTGTCGATGTTTGCCGATGCGTCGATCATCAACGGCGCAATCGTTCCAGTTGCGTTCTGCCTCGTGGCTTGCGGTAACACGGTGTACGGCGCGCTCTCAAATCGGGCGGCCATCATGCTCGGCGACATCAGCTACGGTGTTTATCTGCTGCACGGCCTGGTGCTCTCGATCACCTTCATGTTCATCGTTGGCGCTGATCGAGCGGCGACGTTCAGTCCGGCGATGCATTGGGGTGTGGTGACCGGGGTGGGGGTGGTCGTGGTGCTGGTCGCTGCAACCAGCTACAGATTCTTCGAATTGCCCGCCATGAGGCGGGTCAGTCGTGTGGTGGCATGGTTGCGGCCGCCTGCGAGAATCGCTTCCGAGGAGAGTTCATGAGCGACCCGATCCGTTCCAAAGCCGCCCCGAAATACCAGACCGTCGAAGACGTGATCGGCAACACGCCGCTGGTGCGACTCGTGCGCATCCCCGGTGCCGACAACGAGGCGCGCGGCAACGTGATCCTCGGCAAGCTCGAGGGCAACAACCCGGCCGGCTCGGTGAAAGACCGGCCCGCGATCAGCATGATCCGCCGCGCCGAGGAGCGCGGCGAAATCAGGCCGGGCGACACCCTGATCGAAGCGACTTCCGGCAACACCGGCATTGCACTGGCGATGGCGGCGGCGATGCGCGGCTACCGCATGCTGCTGATCATGCCGGAGGACCTGAGCATCGAGCGCGCGCAGACGATGAAGGCGT
>Ga0209724_1000231_pt1 | contig 57718 bp, 46 predicted proteins | sample grotaG_FD_184143 | JGI IMG/M metagenome (GOLD analysis project Ga0209724, IMG submission 184143) | Glacier valley bacterial and archeal communities from Borup Fiord, Nunavut, Canada, to study Microbial Dark Matter (Phase II) -... | ecosystem: Environmental > Aquatic > Freshwater > Ice > Glacier ...
TACTGGTTTCTAAATTGTTATCATCCACCAGACTCATAACATTAACCCTGATTGTTAGTTGATTTTCAAAAGTAAATCTTACAAAATTGGGTTGACCAAACCAAAAGAAATATGGAAGATTTATGAGTGCCAACTGGATTATAACCATTTATGTAGTGATTGACGATTTGCTGCAAAGTTTGGAATATCAAATCGAAAGTCGCCGTCGCGTAAGCGATAGTAAAATCTTGACCAATCCCTCATCTCTAATAAATGAGGTAATATTTGGAGAGTTGTTATTTGCCAGGTAATTATTCTTAACTGGTAGATCTAACATTTGTTCCAATTCGCCCCACTCAACCTCGCTAAGGTATTTGTAATAATGCATATCAAGCGTAAGTTTACTTGAGGATCTATCTAGCCACAAATTCTTTAAAACCTCATCGTTAGAGAAGAAGAGCAAGCCAATTCCACCAACCCCACCCACATTCAACTGATATTTCCAATTAGCCTGTCTAGTTTTTAAATAATCCTGAATAGCTTTGATTCTAGTTGGTGAATAGATAGTTTTAATTGGGTCACCCCAAATGGCTACGATTTCAATTCTGGTAGTTTTGTCCAACGTGGTAACATCAATCTCAGTTCGGCTATTCCACTCAAATTGCAATAAACTCAGTAGTAAAAAGGCTAAACCAAATGCAAGGCCACTACTTATTACCGCCAAAAAACTTGTCGTTCGGTCTGGTTGGATCGCCCCAAAGTATAAACGATAAGCCACAAATAAAGAAGGCGGGTAAAAAATGTAACCAAAGCCAAGCCAGACATAAGTATTGGTTTCGGCCCTCAATTGCCAAAAATTTAGCAAAACCGAAAAAAGGAGAGTTATTACCAATAAAATTAAGCCGTAACCAACTATATAGATGCCCAGGAGCCAATAAAGCCTTAATATTTTCAAATTGGTTATCTCACAACTCGAACAATCGGGCAGCATTCCCACCCAAAACCTGTCCAAGTTCTGGTTCGCTAAGGAGGCTTTCCTCTTGAACTCTTTTGAGCAAGCGGGCCTGTCCCAACAAAGGCCAATCACTGGCCCACAGAATTTTATTTACTCCGGCAATATCACAAACCGCCCGGAATATCCCGAAACGATAAAGATAACTGGTAGCGGCAGTATCATAATACAGATTTTTGAGGCTGGCAGCTACCTCTGGCATCAATTCGTAGAAAGGCAAGCCCCCACCCCAATGCGCCGCGATAATCTGGCAATCGCCAAAATTCTGGGCTAATTCTAACACTTTTTCAGGGGTAGTTTGGCCTTTACCGGGGTAAAGATGGCCTACTGGCTCGCTGGCGTGTAGCATCAGCACCCCTTTATGTTGTTGCACCAGTGTTGCCAAATCCTGAAATAGGCGGGGGTCGGTGGGGTCGAAGCCCTGCCCATCGGCGGTTAGTTCCCCCAGGCCGCGCAACCCCGCCGCAAAACAGCGTTCGGCCTCATACACCGCTTGGTCGCCCTCCAAAGGCTGTACTGCCGCCAGCCCGATAAAGCGGTCAGGATAATCCTTAACTGCCTGAATTATATAATCGTTGGAGATGTGGCAATATTCGCCACTGGCAAAGGCATAACCCGTCACTACCGCCCGGTCAACTCCGGCGGCATCCATCGCGGCAATCAGTTCAGGGGCGGTTGCCATTTTAGCTTTAGGGGAGGCGTAACACTCGCCAAAATGTTGCTCGCTCTGGCATAGTTCGGTGCGAAGGGCGATTAGTTCAGGGGAGAAAATGTGGGTGTGGGCATCTATAATCACGGTTTATTCGTCGGACATTTCTTCAAAATTATCCAGGCGGTTAGTAGGTTGGCGGCGGGGCGGTTTATCGTCAGGAATATGGCGCGAACGACGGCGTTGCTCAATCAAGCGTTCTAGCAACTTTAGCACTTCTTCCTCCCGCTCCTGGGCTAAATCCAGCCAGAATTTGAAACTGCGCTCGATTTCATGCTCCAAAAGCTGGGCAATCGGTAGATTAAAAGGGCGGGTAAGGGTACTGCTGATACGCCGCCCGGTCTGTCCGCCCGCCCGTAAAAGCTGGCTTAACATTCCACTTGGTAAAAAGCGTTGTTCCCGTTCGCGCTCAAGCAAAAGCTGGCTGAGAATGACCGTCGTTAAATCTTCCTCGGTGTCATTATCAACCACCTTTATTTCCTCACCCGCCGCTACTAGCTGAGCTACCCCTTCGAGCGTAATGTAGTTTCGGGTTTTGGTATCATAGAGCTTGCGATTGTTGTAACGCTTGATTACCCGCATGGCCTATGTCTTTTCTCTACTTAGTGTCTGCGTCGCTCGATTAAATTATCATTCTCATCGTAGCGTTCCTCAATAACCGTACCCCCTGGCACATCGTCCTGCATATAGATTCGGAAAATATCTTCAGGGTTGGCGTAGTCCATATTGTCACGTAAAATTTGCAGAATGGTCTTCAAGTCGTCCTTTGTTCCCTCAATATTGACGATAATTTTCACGCCCTCGTTCCTTTCTTTAACTTTTAGCTGAAAAACGCCCCATAAACATTTTCTTTGATACCCTGCAAACACTCCTCCAGATGACCAGTTACCTCCAGCTCTTGCCACTTTTTGTTATCGCGAAAATAGGCTAACACAAACAGGCTGTGCCCATCATCCACCGGGCTAACTCTGGCCCAGGGCGCATAATAACCCTGCCATTGCTCCAGACCATATGGCACAACATATTCGTGCATGGTTAAAACGCCCCGCCGTTCTTCCGCCAGAATATTTTCCCAGGCCGGGTTTGGCCCGATGTACTCCTGCGCCCGTTTCAACAATTCACTTATGCCTACTATTCGCACAATATTTAAATCAAAAAACTGGTTAAAGGTTAGTTTGTTGGTAAATGGTTTAGAGAGGGTATCTGCCCCAACGGTCTTCTGAGTTAAATTCAAAAGAACTAGCAACTCAGGAATCTCTCTTTTTATTGTACGCTCAATAACCATTTCGTCAAGTTGAATTTATCAATTATAGGAACTTTTTGGGTTTTTATAGTTTATTCTGCCAAATTCTGGACAAATTACCCTATTTCTATCCTGATAATTCCTGCGCGACTTTGCTAAAATCGTTTTTAGAAAAGCAGCTAGCTGTCAGCCGTTAGCTAATTTTCTAACTCGTTACTCATTACTCGTTACTCGTTACTTTCATCGCTACCGATTTGCGCTATCTGGTATAATTCAGATGATAAAAGTGAAATTAAAAGGGGAAATCTACCCAAATAAAGATAGCATCTGAGGACAGGTAGAGCACAAACTATGACCAAACGAATCGCCTTGCTGGGTTGCACCGGGTCTATTGGGCAGCAAACGCTGGACGTAATAGGGCTACACCCAGATAAATTTCAACTGGTTAGTATCGCCGCCAGTAAGCATAGTGAAGCCCTGGCCCAACAAATTGCCCGCTTTAAGCCGCTCCGGGTGGGGCTAAGTCGGCCCGGAACTGGCAAATTGCTGGAAACAATGCGCTTTAACCCCCAACCTGAGTATGTTTATGGGGCGGAAGGTCTGGTAGCTCTGGCGACTGACCCAGAGGTGGATGTGGTAGTAGTGGCGACCAGTGGGCAACATGGCTTTGCCCCCACTCTGGCGGCTCTGAAGGCTGGCAAGGAAGTAGCCCTGGCTAACAAAGAAGTTCTGGTGATGGCGGGGGAATTAGTTACAGCTCAGGCTAAAGCCAGTGGCAGCCAGATTCGCCCGATTGACAGCGAACATAGTGCTATCTGGCAGAGTTTGCGGGGTGAAAGTTTTATTACTCCCGGCGGCGACGAAAATTGGGCCGAGGCTAACGATAAAGTAGGTCGCCTGATTCTAACCGCTTCGGGGGGGCCGTTCCGTAGCTTTAGCAAAGAGCAGATGGCGAATGTTACGGTTGAACAGGCCATGAAGCACCCCAACTGGAATATGGGGCCAAAAATTACCATTGACTCGGCAACTTTGTTTAACAAGGGATTAGAGGTAATAGAAGCACACTGGCTTTTTGGCCTACCTTACGCTAAAATTGATGTGGTGGTTCACGCCCAGAGCATCATCCATAGTATGGTGGAGTTTCTCGATGGCTCGATTAAGGCCCAATTGGGAACACCCGATATGCGTCTGCCGATTCAATACGCGCTGGGCTACCCGGAACGTCTGTCTAATGAGTATCCCAGGCTGGACTTTACCAAGTTGCGCGAACTGACCTTTGAACTGCCGGATACTGACCGTTTCCCGGCCTTGCGTCTGGCCTATGAAGCTGGTGAGCAGGGTGGAACTTATCCAACCGTGTTGGCGGCGGCGGATGAGGAAGCGGTGCGGCTGTTCCACGAACGGCGAATTAGCTATCTGGGCATTGCCGAGTTGGTGGAACGTACTTTGAACGCCCATACTAATGTCGCGCATCCAACTCTGGAGGCGATTGCGGAGGCCGACAGTTGGGCGCGGCAAACGGCGATTCTGTTTTCTGAGAAGCAAGCGATAAATTCGTTTTAATAAATATATTTTAGAGGTAAATGCATGAGCTGGTTATGGTTTATTCCGATATTGCTGGTAATGGTTACCATCCATGAGATGGGCCACTTCTTAACGGCCCGTTTATTCGGGATGAAAGTCCACGAATTCGGGATTGGTTTCCCGCCCAAAGTCTGGTCGAAAAAGATGAAAGATGGCATGGAGTGGTCTATCAACCTCCTGCCAATCGGTGGTTTTGTGCGGATTGAGGGCGAAAACGGCGATAGCACCGACCCTAACAGTTTTGGGGCTAAGCCGCCCTGGCAACGGATGATTGTGTTAGCTGCCGGGCCTTTTATGAATCTGGTGCTGGCTTTCGTGCTATATTTGCTGCTGGCAACTGGCGGTAAGGATGTCCCTAATGGCCCGGTGGTGCTGACCAGGGTTGAACCAAGCTCCCCGGCAGCAGTGGCGGGTTTGCAGGTGGGCGACCTGATTGTAGCCATCAACGGCAACACCGTAACTTCTACCCGTGACGTTTCGATTGAAACTCAACTCAAGAAAAGCCAATTACAGGAATTTACCATCAAGCGCGGTGATCAGGTTTTCACCCGTAGCATTCAGCCCCGTCGCACTCCCCCCGAAGGCGAAGGCCCGGTTGGTTTCACAATGGGCAACTATTTCCAGCAGCTTAAATTGGCTGATGGTAACACCTCGCTCGGTTTGCGGAAAGATGATGTGGTGCTGGCGTTGGACGGCAAGCCCGTTACTGACATTATCCAATTCCTGGGTTATTTCAAAACTACCGATAAAATCAGTGTAGATGTGACGGTACAGCGCGTGGTAGATGGCAAAACCACTACCCAGGTCGTTGCGATGCCCCTGAAACTCTATGCCGGGTGGGTCTACAAAGGCTCGGAAGCAGCCCAACAGGGTATGGCTAACGACTCGGTTATTCTAACGGTCAACGGTCAGAAAATCGGCTCAGAGGTCGAATATCGGAATATTATGCAAGCGAACCAGAATAAACAGGTTACGCTAACCTTCCTGGACGCTAAGACTAAAACCGAAAAAACCGCTACTATCTTTGCCAACCTGACCGATAATGTTGCGGCGGAAGACCGCTCACCCCGTGCCGAAACGGTGCTGGACGGTTTGTTAATCAATCGTTTTACCCACAAAGACCTCGGCCCATTGGATTGGGTAACTGAAGCCTGGAATCAGACCACTTATGCCATTACCCTGATACCCCGCAGTATTGAGGCTCTGGTCAATGGCTCGGTTGGTTTTGAGAGTTTTGCTGGCCCGGTTGGGATGGCCCAAATCACTAACACCGTAGTGGAAAATGGCGGTCTGGTTGGAACTCTTTCGCTGATGGCTTTGTTGTCGGTGAACCTGGGTATTATCAACATCCTGCCCTTACCCGCCCTTGATGGTGGACGACTTGTGTTTGTGCTAATTGAGTTAGTTTTCCGTCGCCGCGTTCCTTCCGAAAAAGAAGGGCTGGTACATTTTGCCGGAATGATGCTCCTGCTAACCATGATGGTGGCCTTTACCTGGCAGGATATTTCCCGGCTAATTACGGGAACGGGATTCTAGTTAACGTAACCCCCTAACCCCCTTCTCTGTGAAGGAAGGGGGAACATAAATATAGGAATTCGTAGGGGCGGTTCGCGAACCGCCCTTAACTGTGTCAAAGTATATAAGGTAAAAGTAAGTTTGGATATTTCAAGTCTACATTCGGGTAATAAAAAAAAGGGTCGTGACAAAATAATTTCGGTAGCTCCTGGCTCGGCGGCAGATAAGGCCGGGGTAAAGCCCGCTGACCGTTTATTGACGATTAACGGGCAGCCAGTGCGCGATATGATTGATTATCAGTTTGGTACTGCCGAAGACCGCCTGAAATTAGAGGTAGAACGCGATGGCAAGCTGTTAGAGTTACGCCTCAAAAACGTGGCGGGCGAACCAGTAGGTCTTGAGTTTGCCGAGCCAACCTTCGATGGTATTCGGGTATGTAATAACGATTGCCCATTCTGTTTTGTCTATCGCACCCCCAAAGGTTTTCGTTCCAGCCTCTATATCAAGGACGATGATTATCGTTACTCCTTTATGTATGGCGGCTTTGTGACCATGACCAATCTGAAAGATGAGGATTGGGGGCGAATTATCGAGCAACGCCTGACTCCACTCTATGTTTCGGTTCATAGCACCGACTTACAGTTGCGCCGCCGCCTGCTGGGGAACTCCACCGCTCCGGACATAATTGAGCAGATAAAGCGGCTTGAGACGGGTAATATTCAGGTGCATACCCAGATTGTACTTGTGCCGACGGTTAATGATGGGGTGGAACTGGAAAAAACCGTCAACGATTTAGCGGCCTTATATCCGGCGGTGCAGACTATCGCGGTTGTCCCGGTGGGTCTGGCAGGTGGCGATGGTTATGATGGTGACAGACGGCGTAATGGGGCGGCACACGGGCGCGGCTTTGATAGCGTCCCCCAGATGCCTATGCGGACATTTACCCCGGCGGAGGCTGAAAAAATAATAGAAGTGACCCATTCCTGGCAGAAGCGTTTCAGGAAAGAAAAAGGAACACCGCTGGTCTATCTTTCAGACGAGTTTTATTTGCTATGTGGACAGGAAGTGCCGGGCAAGGCTCATTATCAGGAGTTCGACCAGATTGAAAATGGGGTGGGGTTAGTCCGCCGTTTCCTGGAAGATTGGAAAAAAACCGAGAAGAAGTTGCCCGCCGCCCTGTCTAGTCCACTACGGGCCACGCTTGTCACCGCCAAACTCATTACCCCCACATTTCTGCCGATTATTGAGCGGCTGAATCAGATAGAAGGCTTGAACTTGAACCTGCTGACGGTAGCTAATACCGCGCTTGGCCCGACTGTAACGGTGGCGGGTCTGCTCACGGGCGGAGATGTGCGCGAGGCTCTACTTGAATTCGAGCGAACCGGGCATGATTTGGGTGAGGTGCTATTTTTGCCACAGGTAATGTTGGATAAAAAAGGTTATGGCGGGCGGTTTCTGGATAATTTGACCCCCGCTGATATTGAACAGGCTACTGGGCGCACAGTGGTAATGGCTGGACTAATGAGCGAGGTGTGGGACAGTATCAAAACTCACCAGAATCAGCCAATCGCCGAATTAGCTACAGTAAAATAATTACAACAGTTTAGGGGATTGTCACACCCCAAAGGGGCGTGAGGCGAAGCCGAAGAATCTCAATGTTATGAGCAAGACCCTTCTCAAGATCAGGGTGACAAGCGGGGTGAACCCTTAAAAATAATATCAGGAGTATAACCAATGAGCATAAGCGAACAAATGACCCCCCCCTCTGATGCTACAGGTAAGTTTGAACGGGGGGAATATAGTATCCGTGACCGGGTTACGGCAGATGGCTCCTCTGGCTTTAAGGCCGAACCGGGACGTTACCATTTATATGTATCTTTGGCTTGTCCCTGGGCTCACCGCAGTATTATTGTGCGTAAGTTGCTTGGTTTGGAAGAAGTCATTTCGCTCTCGGTGGTTGACCCGGTACGCGATGAGCGCGGGTGGGCTTTTCGGGAAGGCCCAGGACATGGCCCCGACCCGGTGAATGGCTTTCAGTTTCTATCCGAAGCATATTATCGTACCCGCCCCGATTTTACCGGGCGTTTTACCGTCCCCTGTTTGTGGGATAGAGTAACAGGCCGCTTGGTGAGCAATAACTACCCTGACCTCACGATTGATATGGAAACCCAATTTACCGCCTTCCACCGCCCCGCCGCTCCCGACCTTTATCCTGTAGAGCTTCGCCCGGAGATAGATGCCCTCAATAATAATATTTATCACGATGTTAACAACGGGGTGTATAAGGCTGGTTTTGCCACTACTCAGGCCCCCTACGAAGCAGCAGTAACTGCCCTTTTTGCTCGCCTGGATGAACTGGAAGAACGCCTTGCCACGCACCGTTATTTGTTTGGCGACCAATTGACTGAGGCCGATATTCGGCTTTTCACCACGTTGGCGCGTTTTGATGCGGTTTATGTAGGCCATTTCAAGTGTAACCTGCGGCGGTTGATTGATTATCCTAACCTGTGGGGTTATGCCCGCGACCTCTACCAATCTTATGGGATTGGCGAGACCGTTAACTTTGACCACATAAAACGCCATTATTATATGACGCACGAACTCATTAACCCCACCAAAATTGTCCCGGTAGGGCCTTTGGTAGATTGGTCATTACCTCACCACCGGGCGTAACTTGCAAAAACTTTCCCGGTTTGTTACTCTTTCATAAGCGTTCACCGCTTGTCACCCTGAATACCTCAACAAGTAGATATTGTCATGTTCCCTCTCCCTTTCAAAGGGAGAGGGCCAGGGTGAGGGGTGACAGTTTTTCCTTGTCGCGGTACTGAACCTACGAAGGGTCTTGTTGATAAGGCCGAGATTTTTCGCTTCAGCATGACAAATCCCGTGACCACTTACATTTAATCATAACTTTGGGAAATGGAAATCGAAATAGAACCACCCAACAACGAAAATAGTAAGCCAAACTCAAGTGAAGTTGAGTTTGGTTTTGGTCTCACCGACAAAATCCCTATTTTCAATTACTTAATAGCCCACGAGCGGGTAGCCTGGTATCGCACCATCATGCGCGTCTTTTTGAGTCGCCATCGTGAAATCTATAAGTACCAACTAACTGCCCTGGAAATCTGGGAAGCGGTGCGCCAGGAATACGATCCCCATTACACTCAGGAAAAATGCCAGACCGACCTGAAAGCTCTGGAGGATTGGGGCAACCTGATTACGACCTACGATGCCAGTCGTCATACCTCAATTCAGAGTTTCCGCGCACCCGCTTTACTTTATCAGGCGACCCCTTTAGCGATTGCGGTTGAAACCTTCCTGGAACAACAACGGCGGGTAGGTGGCACGCTGGGGGCTTTACGGCAAGGAGACTTGCCCCGCCTGTGGGAAATGCTGGAAAAAATCAACCTCTGGCTAACCCCAAATTCGGAATTGAACGCGCCGAATCGGCTAGAAATTGCCGAGGAATGGCGGCGGGCTTTTGAGCTGTTTACCACGATGGCTCAGGAAGCGGCCCAATATTTGGCGAATATGAGCAGTGCTGGACATCGCCCCCGTGCCAGCCTGGAATCTTTTCAGAGCTACAAACGGGCGGTGGTGGAATACGTCACCAATTTCGGGCAAGCTTTAGCTAATTACAGCCTTTCTTTTCGCGAATTGATGGCAGGTTGGTTAGCGGGCGGGCAAACCCAAATTCTGGTGGAAGCGATTGCCGACAACCTGGAACCCCCCACCCTGGAGGATGAATATCGCCGTCCTTTCCCACAATTATTGCAAGAGGCCGGACGACAGATACAGGCTCTGACAACCTGGTTTTCGGTTGGGGAAAATGCCGATAAGTTTCGGCGGGCTGCGGCGGTTGAGGTGGAGAAGGTGGTACGACGGGCCGAGCAGTTTGCCACCGCCGCTCGTCCTAATGCCAGTTATGCCGCCGACTTGGATGCATTGGCCCGCCGGATGATGGAGGCCGTCAACCCCGAAGAAACTTCTCAACTCACCCTTTTAGCTTTTGGCTTTGGTCAGCCCGCTCATTTCCCCGAAAGTCTGACCTCGCCCACTTCCAGCACTGGTTTAAAATCTTCCTGGGATGAACTTGCGACAGTCAAGCCGATTTTACGGGTAATCGGGCGGGCGCGTTTTGACCGCACCCCCGAATTGGCAATTAGCGATAACCGGGCCGCCCAACAAGCCCTGATAGAACAACGTACCCGTGAACGGGAGGCCGAACGCGCCCGCTTTGCCGCGCTTTTTGCAACAGGTTCGCTAGAGGTCGGCGAAGTTTGGCTGGCAAGTCCGGCAGACCGTAATGCCCTTTTGCTGGTGGTGCGCGGCTGTCTGCGTGATACTAAATTCCGTTATCGCGCCCCCGATGGTTCTTTTATCCAACTGGTTAACCCTCGCGAAAAACGCTATGGCCTTTTGCGAGCCCCCGATGGCAGTTTATTAATGCCGCGCTATCGGCTGGAGAGGGTCGAAAAATGAGTAGCGAAGAACTGGAGTCGGAAAACCTTCCCCCTCGCTCTCCCCGCCAACGGGCCAGCCGGATTAACCCCCTGACCGAAGCCCTTAGCCAAGCGCATGTTGCTTTACTAGAAAGGGAGCTAGTTACCCGCAGCAATTTGCCCAACCTCTATCGCTTGATAAACAACCAGTATGCCGCCTTGCAAAACTGGCATGACCGCCACACCGAATGGCGTATCCGGCGTACTTCCGGCGTTATTCGGCTGGTACGCGCCCCCTCCACCTTTATTCCCGGCTATGTTTTCAACACTTTGCAAAAACCGCGTGATTTCGCCTGTTTCTGCTGGACACTCTGGTATGCCGAGAGTCGCCAGCAAGCGGGGCGTGGTAATGAACAGCAATTCCTGATGTCGCAACTAGCCGAGCGGTTAGAAGAACAGTCCGGCGGTGGCAAACTTGCCCCGCATGTGGCTGCCCTGGATTTTCGCAAGCAGGATGACCGCTATAGTTTGCAACGCGCCCTGAAAATCTTGCACACGCTTGGCGCACTTCAGTTGCAGGATGGTAGCACGGAGGATTGGGTGAATAAATCCGGGCAGGAAGATGCCCTCTGGGAGTTTACCGAAGTAACCCGCTCGCTGATTTCGGCCTTCGATTTAATAAAAGTACAGGCTGCCGGGCAGGTTCTGGATGGTAATCCCCAGCTACTCCAGCCGACCCGTTTGCCGGGAGCCGAACAACTTGAGCCAAAAGTTAGAGCGTGGCGAGCTTTGTTACTTGGCCCCCAGCTTTTGCGCTACGATGACCCAGCCGCTTTTGCCGCTCTGGAAGAGCACGCCGCCTATTTCCGCTCCGAACTTGGCGAGATTTTTGGCTGGCAACTGGACTTGCGCCGGGAATATGCTTCGATTATGCGGGCCAGTGGCTCGGCTGCCAGCCCGGTGATGCTGTTGAACCTGCAAGCGGCGGTTGACCAGGCGGCTTTACTTTGCTGTGATGCTATCCGCCAGAAGGTCGCGGCGGGTGAATGGCGACCCGACCAGCGTGGCTTGGCCCAAGAGGGTTGTATTTTTATTGCCGAGGGGGAAGTGGCCCAACTTTTGTTGCAGGTGCGCGAACGGGATGGCGACCGTTGGGGTAGCACCGCCCGCCAGACTGGTTTTGAAATGTTAAAGCGGGAGATTTACGCCAAAATGCGGCAAGCTGGGTTTATGCGTGGCCCAGACCGCAACGGCTATGTGCTGATATTGCCCGCCGCCGCCCGTTTTGCGGTAGGCTATAGCCGCGAGGATGAGGAGGAAGTAACCCCCGAAGTCGCGCCCCCCGCCGAGCAGTTAAATTTTGGCGAAAACTTGAACGGCGACGAGGTTAAAGGTTACAATACGGTGCAAGCCAGTCGAATCTTAAACGTTAGCGACGTAACTATTTTAAGCTGGATTAAGGCTGGGCGACTTAAAGCCGAGCGTTCGGGGCGGGTTTGGCTTATACCCGTCGCCGAGGTTGAGCGTCTCAAGAAAAAATAGGAGTGCCGAATTTGACCGATAAGTTGCAGCTAAATATTTTTGACACTCTGGCAAGCCGCTTCGAGGATGATGAGGATACTCGGCTGGCGGCGGCGATAGATGCCCTTCAGGTTCAGGCCGGGGGTACGGTGGGCTATCGTTTGCGCCGAATTATCCTATGCAATTATTGGCTGTATGGCTTGCAGGAGTTTGAGGTCGCGCATGGTCGCCTCTTTCTGGCGGGTGAAAATGCCAGTGGGAAATCCAGCGTCCTGGCGGCGGCTCTGCCTCTGGCTCTGGATGGCGATTTCCGGCCCAACCGACTGGATACCTTCGGTGGGCGCGAACGTAAAATGGAATATTATGTGCTGGGGGGCGAGTCCTCCACCGCCTATAGCCACGAACGTCGCACCACCTATATTGCCCTGGAATTTGAATGGCTAAATCCTCAAGAGCCGCCCTTTGCCCCCGATTTGCGCCAGATGTGGCTGGAAGGCGAAAGTCAGGAGCGCGAACGGGCACGCTGGCTGACGATTGGCCTGAGTCTGGCGGGTAACAAAAACCTCTCACCAGCCTTGCGGGCTTTGCGTTTTGTGGTGACGGATGGCACGCGCTTTGGGCATGAATTACATCTGGTTGACTCGAAGGCCGTCGCGCTCGACCATCCCGGCTTCAAACGCATGTTGGGCGAACACGGGCAGGTCTGCGAAACCGTTACCGAATATCAGGAGCGGGTGGCCCGTTATCTGTTTGGCATTGAGGAGGTGCGCGAGTTCCAGAATATTATGAGCATGCTGGTGGTTTTGCGGCGACCTAACCTGGGCAGTGAGCTAAATCTGACCAATGTTCACACCTATCTTAAGCAATCCTTACGCAAAATTCCCGAAGATACCACCCGGCGCGTCACTGGCACAATTGAGCGTATAGATAATATTCAAAGCCAATTAGAACGTTTACAAGATGCTCAGGAGTCTACCTCCCGGCTGGATACGGCCTCCCAAAAGCTGGCCTTTGCCAATGCCCGTCGCTCGGCTCTGGTTTTCTGGCGGGCGCGGCAAAGCGAAATCAGTGCGTTGGGTCAGGTTACGCTATTAAACAAGAATCTGAAGGGGGCGGAGGCTGAGCTTGAGGCTGCCCGTGCCCGTTACGAGGAACTGACCATTGAGGAGCAACAGGTCGAAGGTCAAATTGCCGCTCTGGAAAGCAGCGAAGGTTTGCAAATCGCCGAGCGGTTGGCCCAGGTGCGCGATACTGCCCAAAAGGCCCGTACTCAATTAGAATTGCAAAAAGAGCAGCTTGCCAGAGCCCGAACTACCCTGACTCAAGCCCGCGCCCGTCAGGAACGCTTGCGGAGTAGCTGGCAGCAGCAACATCGCGAAGTTTTGGGAACGGTAGAGCGGTTGCAAAGGCTGGCAGCGGAACAGGCGGGCTGGTTGCTGGCTCAGTCCCAATTGCAAGAGGTCGGGCGGCAGCTTGAGTCATTCAACCTTGATAATCCCACCCGCCCAATTATTCCGCCGGGAATAGCGAGTCTGGCGGGAATTTCCAGCGAGGAACGCCTTGCCCGTTTGCGCCAACTTGAGGAATTACACCAGCAGCGTGAACAGGCCGCCACCCAGGAAAAAAACGCCCGTGAGCGCGAAACCGAAAAACTAAGTGACTATGATGCCGCCCGCCAGAGTCGTGACACCGCTCAGGCCGCCGTTGTAACCGAGCGCGAGTATCTAGCGGCCCGCTTGCGCCAACTTTACCGCGAAAGTGAGTGGGTGGCGGAGTTGCCCGAATATCGGTTGGCGGAGGTAGTCCGAACCGTTTTGCACGAGAGCTTTTCGCAATATCAGGAAGTGGCTCAGAACTTTGCCCATGAGCTAGAACGCTCCGCCACTCGGTTGCGGGACGAACAGGGGCGGCTTTTCCAGACCAAAGGGGTTCAGCAAGGCCAGTTGAATGAACTTGAAAAATTATATCAGCAAAAACAAAACGAACCCGACCTGACTCCCGCTCGTTCCGCCCGTCGCCAGCAAGCCCGTGAGCGTTTAACTCAGGCTGGAATAACGGCCTACCCACTTTATGCCTTGATCGATTTTAGTCCGACAATAGAGCAGCAACAGGCCGGGGCGATAGAGCGGATGCTGGAAGACTCCGGGCTGCTGGACGCGCTGGTTATTCGGCCTGAGCAGCAACAGGCGGCGGCTAATCTATTACAAAGTGAGGGGTTAAGCGACTGTTGGTTACAGCCTGATAATTTCCAATCGCAAAGTGGGCCAACTCTGACCGATTGGCTTGTTTTTGATGCTCAAGCGGTGGAGCAAATTGGCTGGCAAAGTACCATCGAAAAGTTGCTGGGGGCGGTTTCACGCGGAAATTTGTCCAGTCTGGCTAACCTGGCGGAAAATGGGGAGTGGCGGCAAGGGTTGCTGGCAGGGCAGGCTGGGACGGGGGCCGCTATCGGGTTTATTGGTACTGCCAACCGCCGCCGCTTGCGCCGCCAGGAACTCGACACTTTGCAGAGCCGCCTTGAGCAAGCCAGTCAGGATTTAGGGCGGCTTGAGCAACAGCTTGAACAGAATCAGTCCCAGCAGAAACAACTCGTTACCGAGCAAACTAGCCTGACCGAATTAGTCCGGGCGGAAGGGGTTTTCCGGGCCGAAGCCGAACGTGAGCGGCTTGAAATAGCCCGCAACCTCGCCGAGAAAGTTTTAATTGAATATCAAACTCGCGCCCGTGAAGCCCGCCAACAACTCACCTCCCTTTCCAGCCGTTTATTACAAGAAAGTGCTGACATTCCGGGGGCTGATAGCGATTTGCGCCGCCTACGAAGTTTGTTGGAGGCTACTCGTGAGTTGAAAACTGAGTGTACTTTGCTTGGGCAACGCCTGCAAAGCCAGACCGACCTCTGGTTGCAATACCACGAGAATCAGGCTGACCTGGAAAACGCCCTGAAAAACGAGCAACTGGCGACCCAGCTTTATACCGAAACTCAGGCTCGTTATACCCAGGTTGAGGCCGAGCGGTTGGAGTTGGAGGGGATAATGGCTCAGGCGGGAGTGCAGGACTCGCTTGAACGGCTGACCCAACTCCGCCAGCGTCGTAAGGAGTTGCCCCCAGCCCGCACCGATGCTTACGGCGAACAGGCGCGGGCCGAGGAGCGTGTCCGCAATTTTGCCGAAAATCTGGCGCAAGCCGAACAGTTTTGGCAGCAAAACCAGCAACAACGGGCTGCTGCTCAAACCGCCCTTAACCTACGTTTAGCGGCCTACCCCGTGCCGCGCCTAACCGATATTCGCCTACTGGCAGAGCGTGAGGATTTTACCAAAGTAGCCCAACGTTTGCTCGGCAACCAGCCCCTGCCGGATGAGGAACAGCTTGAGGCCGACTGTAGCCGCGCTTTTAATCAATTGAATATAGAGTTTCATCAAGAACGCTCTACCCTGGCGGAATATGGCCCCGAAATGGAAGCCGAGGGGCGCATTACTTTTGTGGTGGAGGAACGGGTCGAGCCCCCCGCCCTTTTAGAAATGTTGGCCTACCAGATTGATATTCAAAAGACCCTGCTGGGTAACGAAGAACGCGCCCTTTTTGAGGATTTTCTTTTGCAAGAGATGGCGGAGGCGATTCGTTACCATATCGGGCAAACGGAAGAATGGGTTCAGAAAATCAATCGGCTGTTGAATAATCTGCCAATGGTGGGCGAACATTATACCCTGGACTGGAAACCTGCCGAGGAAGCCACCTTTGTTAACGGGTTGGGCAGTCAGATTGCCCGCCAGCAGCGTCTCCTTCGCAAAGCCGCCCGTAGCCTTACCGAAGAAGAAAAACAACTTCTGATGGACGCTTTCCGGCGCGAAATCGAAAATTTACGCTTGCGCCAGAAAGAGGAGCCCGGCCTTAACTTTATGGAAGCCCTGATTCAGGTTTTTGATTACCGGGAGTGGTTCCATTTCTCCATTTTTGTTACCCCCCAGGGTGGCACTCGCCAACGCCTGACTGACCGCTCGCTTAGTAGTCGGAGCGGGGCAGAACAACTTTTCGCGCTCTATGTGCCACTTTTTGCGGCTCTGGCGGCTCTTTACGATAGTGTCGCCGCCCCCGGTTGTCCCCGCCTTTTAGCTTTAGACGAGGCCTTTGATAAGGCCAGTGCGGCTAACACCCAGAAAATTATGGAATTCCTGGTAATGCAAGGTTTTCAATGGATTATGACCGGGCCGCAGATTAGCGGGATGGGGGCGGGCGTGCCAGTTAGCACCGAATATCAGATGATGCACGAAAAAGGTTCGCTGGTGGCGACGGCGGTGCCTTTCTTTTGGGTAGCCGGACAGGAGCTAACCGAATAAGGGGTAAGGGCGGGTTGCCCAAACCAGGGCGTTATAACCAAGAGCGCGATTTCAAGGCTTGTTTGCCGAATAAACCAAGTTGCACCTCATAATCAGTGCCCTTACTTTCGGGGTGCAATTCAAAACGCGCTCGCTCGAAATATTGCACCACATAGAACTTGCCATCCTCCGGGTTGGCCTCGCCAAATTCCTCGCTGATGGGATAACCAAAGATAGCTAATCCACCTTTTTTATCCCAATAAGCTTTGAACGTGCCTAATAAGTTATGACCTGTTTCATTGAAATAGTAACGGTCGGGCGGAGGTGCGGGTTTTTTAGGGTCAGAGTTGGGCGGCGCAGGAATTCGTACCGCCCGTTTGAAACTTTTGCATAGCCCAGAGGTCAATTCGTTACCTAACAATCCTAACAAAACCTCGTACTTTGTCCCGGCAAATTCAGGATGATATTCAAAGCGTTCCCGTTCAAACCACTGCACGATATAAGTTTTGCCATCGTTCTGGTTAATTTCAGGGTAGGGGTCGGTCAGGGGATAGCCAAATAAATCCAGCCCGCCGTTTTCCTGCCAATATTTCAGGAAGGGCCCTGCCAGATTATGTTCGGTTTCGGGGAAATAACGCGTGGAAGCCGAGTTGGGGGCGGTGGGGGCGGTGGCTTTTACGGTGGGTAGTGGTGGCAAGGCTAATTGCTGATAACTGAGATAGGCGGGTTTGTAGCGCACTATTTTGCCGGGATAGGGGCTATAATTATCGCGGTTAGCCGACAGATGCACTAACCCGAACGGCTGTACCTGCCCATTGTCGTAAAAATCCTCATATTTAAACCAGAACACCGCCGCAATATCCTGTTGTCGTTTGGCGGCCTCCTGATAAATTACCCTCAAATAATAAGCCTGAGCATCGTCGGCTTTGTTGGTCGCTCCAGTGGTACAGTTCTGGTTATTAAACGCTCCCCAAACCCCCGTTTCGGTAATCCAGAGTTTGTTATAAACATCGCCCGCCCGCCGCATAACCGCAATAGCCTGGTCGGCGGTATAAAGCGAGTCCCAGGGGCTAACAAAATAAGGATGCCAGGCCACCCCATCAAATGGAAAAGGATTCTCACCCACATGATTGGTACGGGCCTTAAACGTCAGCACTCCCTTTGAATTATAAATATTGGTCAGGTAACCCACGTGGTCTAGGTAAGGATCGCCTGTCGCAGCCGTTGCCCCCAAAATTAGTTTTACATTGGGATGGTCGGGCTTAACCTGGTCATAGGCCAGGGTGGTTAATATTCCCAGATTTTCGGGGTTAGCCTTGATGCCACCCCAGTTGTTGGGTTCATTTAACAGTTCAAACGCGGCAATATTATCGCCATAGTGGTCGCTAATCTCTTTCAGGCGGTTGGCGAAAAAACGAATAAAGGGGTTAGAGCCGTCTTCTTGGTCGGGCTGGTCATTTAGATGGGCGTAATTCAGGTTCTGGTCGTCGGGGTTTATCCCAAGCGTTGTGCCTGAGCCCACCAATGCCAGAATTTTCAGGCCATATTTTGGAGCTATATCATTAATAAAGGAGTCGTATTTGGCAAAATCCAGCAAGCCGCCCCGCACACCACCTTTCGGGTCAGCGTGAAACTCAATTCTGACCCACTTTGCTCCCATCCACTGTAACTGCTGGGCCATATTCTCCTGGAAAGCCCGGTTAGGCTGGTTGGGATTTTTAGGGTCGGTATTAAAATCGTACCAGGGGTCACGTCCTACTATTCCAAAGAAATCCGGCGGGGCAATCGGTTGGGGAATATCAGCATAATTGGCCGAAAAACGGGCCTGACTAACGGCAGGGTTTAGCAAAAGTATCGCCATCAGACAAAAGATAACAAACAGGTTTAGCCGCTTGCGGGGCGGGTCAAAAGCGCACATTCGGTTGTCCAGTCGTTAAGAAGCTCTCAGCCGTCAGCTCTCAGCTTTCAGTTTAAGGTCAAAAGTCAAAAATCAAAAGTCAAAAAGGTTTCGACCTTAAACTTTAGACCTTTGACCTTTGTTTGGATTTTAGATTAGCTTTAGCTCTACATAACACTAACGATTAATGCCACCCGTTGGTTACGGGAAATTCTGAAAAGGGGATAGGGGGTAGGGGGTGGTTTGTGATTTTCAATTTTAGATATTAGATGTTAGACCTTGACAATTTTTGGCAATATTGGTATTCTTGCAATAACAGACCGAGCGGTCTGAAAAATTCAGGAGAAAGAAAATGGCAAAAGGCGACCAAACCAGAGAGATGATTTTAGACAAGGCGGCTCAGCTTTTCAGCCTACAGGGTTATTTTGGCTCGTCCTTATCTGATATTATGCGGACTACGGGGCTGGAAAAGGGTGGTATCTATAACCATTTTGCCAGCAAGGAAGAACTGGCCCTGGAAGCCTTCGATTATGCCGTTGGGCTTATAACGGAACGCTATCGGTTGGCCCTTGAAAAGGAAACCCATTCGGTAGAGCGGCTAGTGGCAATTGTGGGAGTTTTTCGGAGTTTAATTGATGCGCCACCTTTACCCGGTGGTTGTCCAGTTCTCAACACTGCTATCGAGAGTGATGATGCCCAACCAGCCTTGCGCGACAGAGCTAAAAAAGCCATGGATCGCTGGTATCGCTTGATTACTCGCACCGTCCGGGATGGTATTGAGAAGGGCGAAATCCGGCCTGGGGTTGACCCGGATGCCACCGCTACGATTATGATTAGCACTCTGGAAGGGGCGGTAATGCTCAGTAAACTTTACCGTGATAAGGTATACATGCACCGGGCCGTTGACCATATTATTGCTTTTATCGAAACCGCCATTCGAGCCTGATTTTACTCTGGTTTTAGAATGGCTTTTCTTTTGACTAAAAACAGACCGTTCGGTCTTAAAAAGGAGTAAAAAATTATGTGGCAGCATTATGTGGCGATAGGTGACAGTCTAACTGAAGGGATTGGCGATAGGGTAGCGGGTTATGAGCGGTTGGGTTGGGTAGACCAGTTTTATGACCTGCTGGCTTCCCAGAATCCAGGGCTACGTTATACCAATCTAGGGGTGCGCGACCTTCTCTTCAGTGAAATCCGGGCTACCCAGCTTGCCCTCGCTCTGGAACTAAAGCCAGATTTGGTAAGCGTGATTGCCGGGGGTAACGATGTTTTGAAGGGCGGCTGGAATCCCCGGAATTTTGAAAATAATATAGCTGAGATGTTGAGGCAGTTGGTAGCGTCTGGTGCAACAGTCATAACTAGCACTTTGCCCGATTTCTATTACTTGCCAGTACCCGCCAAAGTCAAGGAAAGATTGTCGCTTCAAACTCAGGAGGCAAATGGAACTATCAGGCAACTGGCTCTAAGTTATGGCGTTAAGTATGCCGAAGCCTGGGATCAGCCTGAACCTCGTCAGGAAAATTTCTGGAGTAGCGATAAGGTTCATCCTAACGCCTACGGCTATAGTGAGATAGCCCGGATTATGCTGGAAGCTCTGGAAAGCAAATCGCCAAAGGTGTCGGCAGAAGTCCAGAAATAACTCGGTGGCTAGTTCGCTTTTAGCGAAAGCAGAGGATAGTATGCTGACCAAAAAATATCAAAATGAATTAAGCGATAATATCAATCTACACTTTACCAAACAGGGGCAAGCTTTTCAGGTGAGGCCACTCAGGGAAAGCGACCTGGAGCTAGTAGCTGATTTGTTAGTTCATTTGTCCAGAGAAAGTCTCTTTCTCCGTTTTATGACCCCTTTTCCGAAACAAACCCCCGAAGCGGCTCTTGAAAAAACTTTAAAGCTCTGGATAGCTAATCCCCAACTGGTGGTGGCGATGCTGGCGATAGTGGAAATTGATGGTCAGGAACAGGTTATTGGTATTGGGGAAGTTAATCGCTTGGCGGATGCGCTCCCGGTAGAAGTAGGGTTGGTGGTGCGGGATGATTTTCAGCAGCAAGGGATAGGTAGTGCCATTGTTTTTGAGCTAAGCGCGTTTGGCAAAAAACACGACCTGAATTCCTGGCAAGCCATTCTTCAGACTGAAAATCGGGGCGTAATGGATTTCGCCCGTAAGTTAGGATTTGCCTTTAACTCAAAAAGGGACAGGGAGATGATAGAGTTAAATGGAAATCTGTAAATAATAAAGTTGACAGCAACCCTTATGTTATAGTATAACCAACTAAGCTAAATTTGGTTTTGAAACTATCGAGTAGAGAAAATTGATGTCAACACCACTGGAACTGATTGATATTGGGGTAAATCTTGACCACCGCTCCTTTGACCATGATCGTGACGAGGTTATAAAACGGGCGATTGGGGCGGGTGTTAGGGTAATGGTGCTGACGGGCACTAACCTGAAAAGTAGCCAAACCGTCCTACAACTAGCCAAACGTTACCCCAAAGTTTTTTATTCTACCGCCGGGGTACATCCCCATAACGCCCGCCAAGGCGATGCCGAAACTATTAAAACTCTCAAGGAATTAGCCCATAATTCAGAAGTTGTAGCGATTGGCGAATGTGGACTGGATTATAATCGAGATTTTTCGCCCCGCCCGGTGCAGGATAAATGGTTTGAAGCCCAGGTTGAATTGGCTTGTGAACTACAAATGCCGCTCTTTTTGCATGAACGGGACGCTCATTTTCGCCTTATCGAAATCCTGGAAAAATATAAGGGTTCGCTACCCCCGGCAGTAGTACATTGTTTTACCGGGACAGGTGAAGAACTTGATAGCTATCTTGCGATGGGGCTTTATATCGGGATTACGGGCTGGATATGTGATGAGCGGCGGGGCTTGCACCTGCGCGAACTGGTTAAACGGATTCCGTTGGATAAGCTGATGCTGGAAACCGATGCCCCTTTTCTGACCCCGCGTGACCTTGTGCCTAAACCTAAAGATGGGCGTAACGAACCCGCTTTCCTGCCCCATGTGCTAGAAACAGTGGCAAGGTCTATGCGAAAATTGGCGGAGGAGGTAGCCCAGGCCACTACCCACACCGCCCGGAACTTTTTTCAGCTATAACTCAACATGCAAAAACAACCAGGAACGGTGAACGCTGAAAACTTCAGCCCTTGCCGTTTATCACACATGCGCTTTGATTCATGTGCGGGCGTAGCGCATAAACACAACGCCTGATGGAAGTGGCTTGGCCTCAATCAGGCTCAGATTAAGGCGCGGCCCGTCAGGAAAAAGCTTCTTGCCACTGCCGAGCACAATCGGATAAACATGCAAGCTGTATTCGTCAACCAAATCGTTCTCGATCAAGGTATGAACCAGCACACTACTGCCATCCATGACGATATTCTTACCGGGCTGGGCTTTTAAGGCGCGTACTTCCTCAACCACATTGCCACTAATCAAGGTTGAGTTGCGCCAAGCCGAGGCTGTTGTCAGGGTTGTAGAAACCACGTATTTAGGCATGGTATTCATTAAGTCGCCAAAAACGTCACCGGCTGGCATTGGTTCAAAGGCCCCACCGTGAATCTGCCATGTTTTGCGACCCAGCAGCAGTGCGTCACTTTGGCCCATTGCCTCAAAGAAGTGCGCGCCAATGTCGTCGTGCCAGAACGGCCATGTCCACCCGCCCTGAGTAAAGCCGCCATCAGTATCTTCTTCTGCGCCACCGGGGGCTTGGATGACGTTGTCCAACGACACAAACTCTGCTACTACAATCTTTCGCATTATTACCTCCGTATCCAGCAATAAATCCAGCTTTTCAATAGTAATACTCACCTTACCTAATTGAGCAAAGAAGGTGAGCTATAACTTGAACCAATAATAATCGTGGGGGCCAACTGATAGGAAATAGGGCGAATCGCCAATTGCTGGAAAAGCTCCATTGCCCAACAGTTCATGGGGAGTGCGGCCCTGATACTGGCTTAAATCCAACTCACACGGTTGCACATAGCTGGATAAATTGTTCACCACCAGTATATTATTATCCTCAAAGCTACGAATATAGGCCAGTATCTTGCTATTGCTGGAAGTTAGAAATTCACAGGTTCCCGCCCCAAAGACCGGGTTTTCCTTGCGTATTTTTATCATACCCTTCATCCAGTTATAAAGTGAAGAAGGAGAGCTTTGCTGGGCTTCGACATTTATCCCTTTATAGGTAAAAACCGGGTCGTCTATCAAGGGATAATACAGGTCGGCAGGGTCAGCCTGAGAAAACCCAGCGTTAAAGCCGCCGTTCCACTGCATGGGAGTGCGTACTCCGTCGCGGTCTTTCAGATTTACATTATCGCCCATCCCGATTTCGTCACCATAGTAGAGAATTGGCGTGCCGGGTAAGCTAAAAAGTAAGCTATTGAGAAGTTCAATCCGGCGGCGGCTATTATCCAGCAAAGGGGCAAGGCGGCGGCGAATTCCCACGTTTATTTTATGGCGGGGGTCGGGGGCGTACTCACGGTACATATAAGCCCGTTCCTCGTCCGTCACCATTTCCAGCGTCAGTTCGTCGTGGTTACGCAGGAAAATACCCCACTGACAGCTCGCCGGAATTTCGGGTAGTTGGCGCACAATCTCCACAATCGGGGTGCTATCCTCAAGTTTCAGAGACATGTACAGGCGGGGCATCAGGGGGAAGTTAAAAGCCATCTGGCATTCATCATCGTCACCAAAATAGGGACGCACATCCAGCGGCCATTGATTAGCCTCCGCCAGCAATATCTTGCCGGGATAATTAGTTTCTACTTCATGGCGAACTTTTTTCAAAAATTCATGAGTTTCGGGCAAGTTTTCACAGTTAGTACCTTCCCGCTCGTAAAGGTAGGGCACCGCATCCAACCGAAAGCCATCAATCCCCATATCCATCCAGTATTTGACAATCGCGATCATTTCATCGTGGACAGCAAGATTATCAAAGTTAAGGTCGGGCTGGTGAGAGAAAAAACGATGCCAGAAATATGCCTGGGCTTCTTCGTCCCACGTCCAGTTGCTTTTCTCGGTGTCAGTAAAGATTATCCGCGCTCCCTGATATTTCTGGTCGGTATCGCTCCAGACATAATAATCCCGTTTGGGCGAGTGCGGGTCTTTTCGGGCTTCCTGAAACCAGTGGTGCTGGTCGGAAGTATGGTTTAGCACCAGGTCGGTTATAACCTTGATATTGCGCTGGTGAGCCTCTTCCAGAAAAGCTTTGAACTGGCTCAAGTTGCCATATTGGGGGTTAATTTCGGTGTAATCCGAAATGTCATAACCATCATCCCGCAAGGGCGATTTGTAAAAGGGCAGCAACCAGATACAATCAATCCCCAAATCCTGAAAATAATCCAGCTTTTGGCGCAATCCCTCGAAATCCCCAATCCCGTCGTTGGAGCTATCGAAAAAGCATTTAACGTGTACTTCGTAGATAGTGGCGGTCTTATACCAGGGTAGGTTAGTAGCCATAAGTTTTTCTCTTTTATTAACTAATGCTGCTTTTGGAAAGAGGTTTTGCAATCGGCAAAAAGCTAGTTCTTGGTTCTTTTTTATGATACGGTGTTTGAGATAGTATCATTTGGAAAGAGTTCAGTCAAACAAGGAGTCAGAAGTTAGGAGTCAGCATAAAAAATTCTTGTTCCCCCTTCCCTATAAAGTTTAGGGGGGGATAATTTCCCAGATATTAGATATTAGATTTACCTGAAAGCTTTCCAGATTTTTTCGGGGCGGAGCGGCATATCCAGATTTAATTCGTCCGCCGCAACTCCTTGATGGCGCAGGGCATCCAGCACGGCATTGACCACCGCTGGTGGGCCACCGATACAGCCACTTTCGCCGATGCCTTTTGCCCCTAACGGATTCAGGGGAGAAGGGGTTTCCTGAAAATAGCTCTCATAATTGGGCAGCATATCGGCGGTGGGTAGGGCGTAATCCATCAATGTCCCGGTGATAAGCTGACCATTTTCATCATAGACCACTTCTTCGTACAAAGCCTGAGCGATACCCTGTGCCAGACTCCCTGCCACCTGTCCCTCAGCCAGGGTTGGCATCAGGATTTTCCCGGCATCGTCCACCGCCACATATTTCAAAATCTTGATATCCCCGGTTTCGCGGTCAATTTCGACCACCGCAATGTGAGCCCCGCTAGGATAAGTTGCGCCGTCCGGGTTAAAGTTCCCGGTGGCACTTAGTCCGCCCGTTGCCGCTCCAATCTCCTCAAAACTGAGGCGACGGGTAGGCAGACCTTTAATCTGCACCCCGCCATCCACGATTTCCAGGTCAACGGGAGCTGCTTCCAACAGGTCAGCCGCCGCCGCGATAATTTTCTCCCGCAAACTTTGGCTGGTTAGCAAGGCGGCACTCCCCGCCAACGCGGTATTACGACTGCCAAAAGTGCCAACCCCATAGACAGGCAGGTTAGTGTCGCCCATCCGCACTGTAATATCTTCGCTTTTCAGGCCAAACTGCCCCGCCACAATAAACGCCTGAGAAGTCATATGGCTCTGCCCATTGGTAGTTACCCCACTAATCAGCTCGATTTTTCCTTCAGGAGAAAGGTGCGCCTGCATATTTTCGCCGGGGGGTAGGCCGGGAGTTGCTACCGTCACTGGTCCCGCCGCCACTTCCACAAAAGCCCCAATCCCAATCCCCAAACAGCGTTCGGGTTGCTCAACCTGCTTTTTACGCCAACCCGTGTAATCCGCCGCCGCCAGAGCCTTTTCCAGCATTACCGGGTAATTCCCGCTATCGTAAACCAAATTCGTTAAGGTTTTATAGGGAAAAATATCGGGCGGGATAAAATTGCGCCGCCGCATCTCTGCCGGGTCAAGGCCGAGTTTATGAGCCGCCGCCTCAATTAACCTTTCGATGGAATAGGCTGGTTCGGGACGGCCCGCCCCCCGGTAGGAAAAGATAGGAACTTTGTTGGTTAGCACTCCTACTACCTCAATATCAATCGCAGGCAGATTATAGACCCCTGGCAACATCATCGCACTCCGGGCCGCCATAAAGGTGTTGATGCCAATCAGGAACGCGCCGAGGTCAGCCAGAATCCGCCCCCGCAAGCCCAGCAATCTCCCGTCCGCATCCACCGCCAGTTCCAACTCGTGCAACTGACCCCGGCCCTGTGGTGCCCCTACCAGATTCTCGCTGCGACCCTCCACCCATTTCACTGGGCGTTTTAGCTCAAGGGCTAACTGACAAACCAGCGATTCTTCGCTGATTAGCCGTCCCTTGATGCCAAAAGCACCACCGCAATCAGGGGCAATCACCCGCACCTTTTCAAGGGGCAGTCGCAGCACCTCGCAGACTTGCTCCCGGATACGATAAACCCCCTGTGAGGACATCCAGACCGTCAATAAATCCTGTTCGGGATTATAATCGGCGACCAGCGCACGGGCCTCTAAAGAGACAGGGGCGAGGCGTTGGTTATTCAGTTTCACCGGGATGATATGGGCGGCCTGAGCAAAGGCAGCCTCAATATCGCCCGCTTTAGTGCGAGTGTTATAGCCAATATTCGTGCCGTTTTCTTCATATAACAGAGACGCATTATCGGCTAACCCAGCTTCCAGGTTGGGTGATACTGGTAGCGGCTCATATTCGATTTCAACCAAATCCAGCGCATCACGGGCGGTATATTTATCCTCCGCCAGCACTACCGCTATGGGGTCGCCTACAAACCGCACTTTATCCACCGCCAGAGGATAGCGGCTAGCAGGTCGGATATTCTGGGCCGGAAACCAGCTAAAAGGAGCAAATTTGCCCACAAAGTCCGCCGCCGTGTAGACCCCCACCACTCCCGGCATCGCTGAAGCCGCGCTAGTATCTATTTTTGTAATCCGAGCGTGGGCATAGACCGAGCGCACCACTGACATATGCAGGGGCGGGCGGGAAAATTTTAGGTCATCTACATATTGGCCTTCCCCGCTAACAAGGGGTTTATCTTCCAGCCGCCGAACTTTGGGATGATGGGCCGCCGTCGCCTGACTCATGAAATAGTTCTCCTTTTTAACCTTCGACTTTTCCTAACCCTTAGCCCCTTGATTGGTGGTGAAAGCCGGGTGGGCGGTTAGGTGGGCCAGCAATAGCTGGTTAAATTCGGCGGTATGCTCAACGTGGGGGGCATGCCCGGTGTCGGGGAAGGTGTAGAGTTGGCAACCGGGAATGATCTGGGCAATTTTGAGCATACCACTATTGGGGGTTACTAAATCCTTTTCGCCCGCAATTGCCAGGGTAGGGGCCGAAATAAAGCCCAACCGTTCCGGGGTGGTATCGTGGCTCATAATCGCTCGAAGCTGACGTTTATAGCCTTCGGTAGGAGTATTAAAGGGGCCGCGCCCGCCCTGTTCCCGCAGTAACCGCACAAAAAGCTGGTCGTTAAAAATTTTCAGGTTTACCGCAAAGGGTGCTATCAGGTCGGCGACAAAGCCATTTTGGGCCAAAGTATTAAGCGGGCCGACCTCACGCAAGATTTCCAGCCCTAACGCTCCAAGACGCGAGAAAGTAGCCACAAGAGTCAGGCTGGTAACTCGTTCGGGGAAATTAATCGCAATTTCCTGCGCGATAGCCCCGCCCATCGAGTGACCCACGACATGGGCGTAATCCAGGCCGAGGGCATAGCTAAGTTCAACCACATCACGGGCCATATCCTGAATAGAATATTCGTGGTCAGGGCTGCTGTCGCTCAGGCCACTATCCCGGTTATCGAAGGCTAGACAAAGGTAATGTTGCTCGAACTCGGCAAGCTGAAGTTGCCAGTTAGTCCAGTCCGCCCCTAGCCCGCTAATAAAAATAAGCGGCTCCCCATCTGCCGGGCCGGAAAGTTTATAATGAATATTAAGTTCGCCCGCCCGTACCGTTGGCATGTTGGTGGTTTCTAAACTCCTTTTTCTGCGCCTGTCTCGCCTCAACTATAATAGCGGCAAGCCCTTTGATTAGCAAGATATCGCCGGGGCTTTGGTGTCAAGTACATACTAAATTTTGTTTGTGGAAGAAATCTAAAATCGGGGGACTTCGTAGGGACACGCTGCAGCGTGTCCGGGATTGGTAATACCGGGCGGTTCGCGAATCGCCCCTACAGTTTTCTTGCTTCTTCTTCCGCCTCATATTGCAAGCCGTGAAGGAGCGAACGGAGGGTCTGGGTAAATTCTTCGGAGAAGTTTACCGCCAGGACTTGCATATCGGGTTCTTGCAGCACTTTCTGGGCGATTGGGCCGGGATTAGCTTGATGGTAGAGGCCAATTATCAGGGCATCTATTTTCGTTATTACTCCAGCTCCCTGCCCCACTTTGAGAAAAGAGAGGCGTTGCTCTAACAACTCGCCCGTGATTATCAGGTGGTCACGCAAGAACTGTTTAAAATGATAGATAGCGGCAAAGTCGGTATTTTGCTCCAGGGTGGTGTGTAGTATCGAAAGTAGCCGGGTCAGGTTGTCGCGCCCCTCCAGCGAGGCACAAAACAAGGTTATCACCTGGTCTAGAGGGTCGTTGCCAGACAGTTGTTTTAACTGGTTATCTACATCCTCAAACCAATCGTCCAGCAGTTGTTCCAGAACCTCTAAAAATAGTTCCTCTTTGGTTTTAAAATAGAGGAACAGCGTACCCTTTGCCAACCCGGATTTCAGGGCCACTTCCGCCATCGTGACAGCCTCGTACTGGGTCTGGCTAAAAAGTTCGCTGGCGGCATTCAGTAAAGTCTGGCGGCGAGCCTGTTTCTGGTTTTCATTTCTGGCGCGACGCATCTCCATACAGGTTTCCACTTTCTAAACGGGAAAATATTCACAAGGATGAACAGGATAGACAGGATGTTTCGGCGGGGAACCTAGCCCCGGACACGATGTATCATGTCCTACGAATTCATCCCGATTTTAGATTTTGGATATTCGATTTTAGATTTCCCTGACCCCCATCCCCTATCCCCCGACCCCTGATTTATTTGTGGGTGCTTTCCTGCATATTTCGCACAATATTAGTGACCATTTTGCGGGGAGTAAAGCGCACACTCAGAGTCATAATCTGATTCCTGAAGCCGGGAATTACTACTGCTTTACCTTTTTTCAGGCCATTGTAGCCAATTTTCGCCACTGTAGCTGCGTCCATAATCTTTTTGCCACTGACCAGCCTGGACTCTTCCATTGCTGCCCGCTTTTGAAAACCTGTTTCGGTGGGGCCGGGACACAGAGCCGTAACGGTTACGCCTGTACCCTTTAATTCATTGGCAATCGCTTCGGAGAAGGATAACACAAAGGCTTTGGTGGCGTAATAAACTGCCATTAACGGCCCTGGTTGGAAGGCGGCAGTTGAGGCCACATTCAGAATCTTGCCGGAGTGCCATTCTACCATTTCGGGCAGGAATAAGTGGGTCAGGTGAGTTAGGGCGAACATGTTAATCTGCATAATATCCAGCTCGTTATCAGCTTTAAGTTCAACAAAGGGGCCATAGGTGGCATATCCGGCGTTGTTAACCAGTACCTCTATCTGAATACCCGCCGCTTGCAGTTAGTCAAATATTTCCTGGGGCGTGTGAGGTTGGGTAAGGTCTTTGGCAATTATTTTTACCGCCACCTTGTAATTTTTCTGGTAGCCCTGAGCCTGTTGCAGCATGGTTTTCTCGCTACGAGCCACCAGCACCAGATTATAACCATCTTTGGCAAACAATTTGGCAAACTCTACCCCGAAGCCACTGGATGCGCCCGTAATCAAAACCGTTTTAGCGTTTTTGTTGTTATCACTCAATTATTTACTCCTCCTAGCTAACCCCTATCTAAATGACCGCTAGTCAGTTATTAGTATAGCTGACCATCGGTCATTTGTCAAGATTACGAAGTAAGAACCGCCTCGAAAGTAGCGATGATTTCGGCAGATTTAGGAATATTTCCCTCTAATAGTTGGTCAAGGGAGGTCAGGCGGGTAGAGAGCAGGTTTGTAAGCAGTTCCCGGTCAGTGGGGGATAACGCTAACAAGTTGGCAAAACGGATGGCTTGGGAGTGTAGCGGCAACCCACACTGGAACAGCGACCCCACTCGCCGCCGAATCTGGGCCAGCCCCACCAGTTTCCGATTTCCCACCGCCACCTCGTAGGGTGAGAGCGTTCCAAAACAAACCAGGCCCGCCAGTTTATGCTCGTGGCGTTGCTGTTCGTCCCAGGTGTCGCGGGCGTGACGTTCGGCCCGCACTTCCGCCACCGTCACCAGACGCGCCCCTTCCACCCCCAACCTTTGAAGCGTTTCCAGCCAGCATTCCCCCAACCAACGATAGCTTTCGGTAATATCAGATAGAATTAGGGGATGATTCGGCGGCAGGGCAATATCCAGGCTCAGGAAATCGGGTTCGGCTAAGACCAACGTCCCACCCGAAGTCCGTTTGACAACCTCAATTCCGGCTCGTTCACATGCGGCTAAATCTAGAATCGGCGGTTTTTGAGCGGCTCCCAGAATCAAGGCTGGTTTGGCGGCACTGTACCACCATAATGTGGGGGCGTTGAGGTGAGTTAGGAGGGTTTCGCTGATAGAAAGTTGCTGTTCGACAGTTTTATCGGATAGCGATGGCGGCAACCTTATCCAGCTATCAAAAAACTCGTTAGTCATTTTTAATTTATTCTGAAGAAGCAACATTACCATTTTAACCTGGGCAGGCACGGGGACCTGCCCCTACGAAATGCGGCAATATCGGGCGGGTTTCCCCCTGAGTACAGGAGGGACAGGTGAAACCACGCCCCAACCAAATCTTATTCCCCCTTCCCGACACAGGAAGGGGGTTAGGTTTGCACGCCCAACGAAATTCCCCGGTTTTAGATATGCGACATTTGATTTTAGATTTCCCCAAATATCCTGTTAATCCTGTCCATCTTTGTGAATATTTTTCCTAACCCGTATCCCCTTCATGCGTCTGGCAGACGCGGCGAATGACCTCAATCATGCGGAGGCTGGCGGGGGGTAAATATTGGTCGCGACGATAGAGCAGCCCGGTTCGCATAATCAGCTCTGGTTCTTCGATGGTCAGGCAGACCAGTTCGCCCAGCCGCACCTCGTCCGACACCAGCAACTCAGGCAGAAAGGTAATACCCACCCCCCGCCGGGTAAGTTGCACCGCCACCCCGATGCCCATCAGTTCTACCACCGTTTTGAGCGGTATTGAGAACTGGCGATAGGCATTTTCGATTTGCTGGCGGATACCATACTGGCGATAGGGCAGCACTAGTGGCTCGCCCGCCAGTTCGGGGATTCGCACCTTCTCACCAATAGCCGCGCGATAGGCCAGACGGTGATTAGAGGGCACTATCAGGCGTAGATTTTCGTGGTAAAGCTCCTCCACCTCAAGTTCGTCCACTTCGACAGGCAAAACCGAAAGGGTTAAATCCAGTATTCCCAGGCGCACCTGTTCAACTAGCGTTTCGGTTGGTAACTCCACAATTTGGATATAGACCCGAGGATAAAGTTTGCGATACTCGTCCAGAATTGGGGCAAGGTGCGAAAAAGTTGAGGCCGAAGTAACCCCCAGAATCACCTGCCCGGTGGTGACCTCGCGTAACTCGTCCAGCCCGCGCCCCGCTATTTTTAACTCGCTCAAAATGCGCTGAGCATGACTCAAAAACTGCTGTCCGGCCTCGGTAGGGATAACGCCCTTGGCCGTTCGGTCTAGCAGCGTCACTCCTAACGCATCTTCCAGCTTTTTAATTTGGCCGCTTAGCCCAGGTTGGCCCATGCTCAAAGTTTCTGCCGCCCGACTGAAACTGCGCTCCCGCACCACTGCTACAAAGTATAGAAGCTGGCGCAATTCGACTTTTTGGGCTAAATCAAGTTCCATAATTTACCTGCTATCACTGATAGCGATATTGGTTATTAGTATTATCGTATGGCACAATACTATCACCTTTGTTATACTTAATCAAGAAAATTTATTTCAGGCCTGGATGGCAGATTAAGTTCATTATAATCAAGTAGTTCCACCAACGGAAGCGATAAAACGGCCTGTAGTATCAGCAAATAAAGGTAATTGGGGAGGTTAACCACCTACCCCGAATTTCATTTTTTCAAAAACTGGTGAGATAATAAAATGGCTGAAGCGAATGTACAAGAATATGATTTAGTAGTAATTGGCGGTGGGCCGGGCGGGTATATTGCTGCTATCCGGGCTGCCCAACTTGGACTTAAAGCCGCCGTGGTAGAACGCGAAGAACTTGGTGGCATCTGCCTTAACTGGGGCTGTATCCCCTCCAAATCCCTCCTCCGCAACGCTGAAGTAGTAAACCTCTTTAACCACGCCAAAGATTACGGCATTACCTTGAACGGAACCTTTGAAGCCGATTTTACCCTTGCCCTTGAACGCTGCCGGGGGATTATTGACCGCCAGACCAAAGGCGTGGGCTTTCTGATGAAGAAAAACAAAATTGAGGTTTTGCGCGGCACTGGTCGCATCCTGGATAAAAATACCGTTGCGGTAAAAGCGGCGGACGGTAGTGAACAACAGGTCAAGTTCAAGAATGTAATTGTTGCCACCGGGTCGCGGGTGCGCCTTCTGCCGGGGATGGATGCCAAATTGCTGGATGGCGAAACCGTTATTACCTCCAAAGAAATGTGGAATCTTAAACGTCAAGCTAAATCAGTAATTATTCTGGGGGCTGGGCCTATCGGGGTCGAGTTTGCCACCGCCTTCAAGGCTTATGGCTCAACCGTCACGGTCATCGAAATGCTATCCCGGATTGTGCCGCTTGAGGACGAAGAAATTAGCAGCACCCTGGCCCGTGAGTTCAAGAAAAAGGGCATTAACGTCTTACTCGGTCAAAAAGTAACCAGCCTCAGCCGCGAAGGTGGCATCGTTAAAGTCAATATTAGCGCGGTTGAGGGCGAGAAAACGCAAACGCTCGAAGCCGAATTGGTGATTATCGGGTTGGGCTTTGCCCCCAATAGCGACGGGCTGGGCCTGGAAGAATTGGGTGTAAAGGTTGAGCGTGGTTTTATCCAGATTAACGAAAAAATGCAGACCAACGTAGCGGGGGTGTATGCCATCGGCGACGTGACGGGCAAATTGCCCCTGGCCCATGTAGCATCGGCGATGGGGGTAGTGGCGGCGGAAGTTATCGCTAACCACGAAACTATCAAGCTAGACTATATTAATATGCCGCGTTGCACCTACACTTCCCCCCAGATTGCTTCTATCGGTTTGACCGAAGCCCAGGCTAAAGATAAGGGCTACAGCATAAAGGTCGGGAAATATGGTTTCCAGCCCAACGGTAAGGCTCAGGCAATGGGCGAAGCGGTGGGTCTGACGAAAATTATCTCAGATGAAAAAACGGGCGAAATTTTAGGGGCACACCTGATTGGCCCTGAAGTGACCGAGTTGATTGGCGAATTTAGTCTTTTACACTTGTTGGAAGGTACAGCCGAAGAATTGCACAGGGCCGTGCATCCTCACCCCACCCTCTCGGAAGTGTTAGCCGAGGCAGGGATGGCAGTAGACGGTCTGGCGTTAAACGCCTAGTAGTAAACAGAGAGGAATGGAACTATGAGCAGCGGAATTAGTGGGAAAAAATCTAAAGTAGAACATGTAAATCGGGGGCCGCTAGAAGCACGCGCCAGCCGTGAGGAACTGCTGAAATATTATCGGGAGATGCTGCTAATCCGGCGTTTTGAGGAAAAGACTGCCGAGATGTACAAAAAGGCCAAAATCGGGGGCTACTGCCACCTGAATCTGGGCGAAGAAGCGACGATTGTGGGGGCGATGGCTACCCTGGAACCCCGCGACTATATTTTCACTAACTACCGCGAACACGGCTACATTCTGGCACGCGGTTCCAAACCCGGCAATATTATGGCGGAGCTTTTTGGCAAGCAGGACGGGGTTAGTAAGGGCCGGGGCGGTTCGATGCATATGTTTGATGTTGAGAAGCACTTTATGGGTGGTTACGCGATTGTCGGTGGACAGTTGCCGTTGGCTACGGGGGTCGGTCTGGCTATCAGCTATCGGGGCGAAGATGCGGTGGTGTTGGCTCAAATGGGCGATGCCACCACTAACATTGGGGCTTTCCACGAATCCTTGAATCTGGCGAAAATCTGGCATTTGCCAGTAGTTTTCTTTGTGGTAAATAACCATTACGGGATGGGTACGACTGTCGAAAAAGCCTCCGCCCAACCAGAGCTTTATCGCCGTGCTGCCGCTTACGATATGTATTCTGAACGGGTTGATGGCAACGATGTGCTGGCGGTGCGGGATGCGATGCGGCGGGCGGTGCGCTTGGCCCGTCAGGACAAAGAGCCCAGCCTGATCGAGTTGGTCAGTAATCGCCTGAAAGGACACTCGGTGGTAGACCCCGACAAATATCGTAGCCCGGAAATCAAGGCCAAGTTTGCCGAGGACGACCCGATTCTGCTTTTCCAGAAGGGTTTGCTGGCGGAAGGCATTTTGAGTGAAGCTGCCATTGAGGAAATTGAGCTGGATGTTGAGCGCGAGGTGGATGAGGCGGTTGATTTCGCCGATGCCAGTCCCTTCCCGCCTGTCACCGAACTGTTCGACCATATCTATGCTACACCCGTTGCAAACGGCATTCCCAGCGCACCCGTTTATTAAAGGATGAGGGATGAAGGATGAAAAAAGCCTTTGCCTTCATCTTTTTATTTATGGGTTTAGTTTGACCTAACCCCCTAGCCCCAGACACAATACATCGTTCCTTACAAATGAGGCAGGGTCAAGGGAAAATTACTTGTAAGTGTAAGACTTGGGTGGCACAGGGTTAGTCCTAACCGACAATCGACAACTGACCACCGACAACAAACAAGAGGGGTTGATAAAAAAGTGGCTGTTACAACATATCGTCAGGTATTAAATGAAACCCTGGCTCAGGAAATGACGCGGGATGAAAACGTCTTCCTGATGGGGGAAGAGATTGGCGTTTTTGAAGGCTCCTATAAAGTAACGGCGGGCTTATTAGACAAGTTTGGCCCGCGCCGGGTGCGGGATACACCGATTGCCGAGGAAGGTTTTGTGGGGGCGGCGATTGGGGCGGCAATGGTTGGGTTGCGCCCGGTAGTCGAGATTATGACCATCAACTTTATTGTGGTGGCTCTTGACCAGATTTTGAACCACGCTGCCAAAATTCACTATATGTTTGGTGGACAGACTGCCGTGCCGATGGTAATTCGTACTCCCGGCGGCGGTGGTCAGCAATTAGCGGCGACCCACTCCCAGAATCTGGAAGTCTGGTTTGCCCATATTCCCGGTTTGAAGGTGGTTGCGCCCGCCAATCCCTATGATGCGCGGGGGTTATTGCGCTCAGCTATCCGCGACAACGACCCGGTGATTTTCCTGGAGCATCTAGCCCTGTATAATAGCAAGGGCGAAGTGCCGGAACTGGAAGCGGATAACGATTATACTATCCCGATTGGGCTGGCGGAAGTAAAGCGCGAAGGTAGCGATATTACCATTGTTAGCTACTCCCGCATGACCAGCGTGGCTCTGGAAGTCGCCGAGAAAATGCAAGGCGAAGGGATTAGCTGCGAGGTGATAGATTTACGCTCGTTGCGCCCGCTCGATACCGCCACAATTATTAACTCGGTCAAGAAAACCAGCCGAGCGGTAGTGCTGGAAGAAGATTGGCGTAGTTACGGGATTGGGGCGGAGATTGCCGCTACCCTCCAGGAAGAAGCTTTTGACTATCTGGATGCGCCCGTGCTGCGGGTTGCCAGTGTCGAAGTGCCGTTGCCCTATTCCAAGCCGTTGGAAGTAGCGGCTCTGGCTGGCCCTGAGCAGTTAGAAAACGCCATCCGCCGCACCGTCACCCGCCGGAATTAAGGATGAGGGATGAAGGATGAAAAGGAGCAAAAATGGCTGAAGTAACAATGCCCCGTTTGAGCGACACCATGACTGAGGGTGTTATTGCAAGCTGGCTCAAAAAAGAGGGCGACCCCGTTAAAAAAGGGGATGTGCTGGCCGAAATTGAAACCGATAAGGCCACCATGGAACTGGAAGTCTACGAAAATGGCGTGCTGGAAAAGATTCTTGTCCAGGCGGGACAGACTGTGCCAATCGGTCAGGTGGTAGCGATTGTGGCAGCGGCAGGTGGTGCAAAAGCTAGTCCTGCCCCAGCAACGGTTGCTGCTCCTGCTCCTGTCGAGGCTATTGCTACGCCTGCGCCCGTTGCGGCGGCTCCTGTTCAGGTTGTCGCTCCCGCCCCGGTAGCGGCGGCTGTTGCAACCATTCAAAGTGGTGAAAGGGTAAAAGCCTCACCGTTGGCCCGTCGCCTTGCTAGTGAATACCAGTTGGATTTACAGACGATTGCCGGAAGTGGCCCTGGTGGTCGGGTGGTACGTGATGATGTGGAGGCTTACAAGGCTTCGGGGAATGGGGCAACTGTTGCTACTCCCGCTCCTGCCGCCGTAGCTGCGTCAGCCCCAATGGTAGCCCCTACGCCAGTGGTTGCGCCCGCTACCCCGCCCGTTGAGGCTGCTCCCGCCCCAACTACTACCAGTAGCGATGTTGAGATTATTAACCTTAGTATGATGCAGCAGACCGTCGCCCGTCGCCTAACCGAATCCAAGCAAACCGTGCCGCATTTCTACGTCTCTACAGAGGTAGATATGACGGAGGCGGTGAAGTTGCGCGAACAGCTAAACTCCAAGCTCAAGGAGGGTCAGGTTAAGGTCAGCTTTAACGATTTGGTGGTGAAGGCTTGCGGTATCGCTCTGGAACAGATGCCAGAAGTTAATACTTTCTACAAGGATGGTAAATTCCAGCGCAACAAACACGTTAACATCGGGGTGGCGGTGGATGTGCCGAACGGCTTAGTAGTGCCCGTACTGCACGACTGCAACCAGAAGGGCGTGCGGACTCTGGCGAAAGAGGCCAAAGCTCTGTTTGAGAAGGCCCGCACTGGCAAGTTGCGCCCCGAAGATTATCAGGGAGGCACGTTTTCGGTCTCTAACCTGGGGATGTTCAATGTCACTCATTTCCAGGCGGTGATTAACCCACCCGAAAGCGCGATTTTGGCAGTCGGGGCGATTCAGGAAAAGGCGGTAGTTATCAATCACGAGATTGTGATTCGCAGCCGGATGAGCCTGACCCTTTCCGCCGACCATCGGGTACTATACGGCGCAACGATTGCCCGTTTCCTGGGCTTGCTCCAGTCGTTGCTAGAGAATCCCTTCGACTTGTTGGGGTAATTCGTGATTTGTGGGGCGAATCTTGTGTTCGCCCTTATTTTTATTCGGCAAGTACCTCATCGGCGAATTCGGGGTATAGATTTCTGACGCAGGTGGGGCACATGCTGTGGCTGAGTTTGGCCTCGGAATGTTTCTCAATATAAAGTTCCACTCTTTCCCACTTCATCTCGAATTTTCTGGCAATTAGCACAAATTGGCAACAATCCTTTTAATACTTTCACCTGCGACAACGCCTCTTTAAGTTCCCGAATAAGCTCCTCGCGTTCTTCTTCCAGCATTTTGCGTGAGGTAATATCCCGTAATAACAAAAGTTTCCCGGTTATTTTATTACGGCGGTTATGTAAAAGAAAAGTACGTAATTCATAACAGCGTTTTGCCAGACCTTCCCCAATTAAAATTTCGGTTTGACCCTCCAGACTATTTTTGAGATGCGTTGCCAATTCAGGGGCTTGCTCCAGCGCAATATTAGCCGCTTGCCCAACCAGATTTTTAAGTCGCCCGCCTGTTATTTTTTGGGCGGCAGGATTGAAGTCTACAAAACGCCCAACCACGTCCACCACAATCCAGGGGTCGTCCAGGGTTTCCACTAACTTGCTACGGGCTATCGGCAAAACATCCAGGAAACGATAGCGGTACAAACTCCAGCCCAATAGCAATACCGAAAAAGTCAAAACAACCGTGCTTAAGTTAAAGTTAGGGACGGGCGAAATTCCCAAAATATAGAGCAGGTTGAAAAGCAAAGGCAATAGCGTGCTAACGATAAGTAATATTAATTGATTACGGTAAGCTCCGGACGCACCCCGAAGAGCGCGAATCGTAAATACAAAACTGGCAAGAAACAGGAGATAGACCATCGGCATCTGAATCAGGTAATACCAGAGGCCGTAATCGTTAACCAATATCGGAAAGGGGGCGAGGGTAGTATCTATGTGGGGATTACCCCGAAAGAGATGATGCCAGGGATTTGTCCAGATTATCACTTGATTCAACAAAGGCAGAATTGAAAACCCGATTAAAAATGACTTAAAGCGTTGAAGCTGCCCGGTATAGGCAAAGGTCATTGCCAACCATGCTACTGGCACATAATCTATCCCGATGAATTGTAAATTTGCCAGAATTATTTTTGCATCCAGCTCAGTTACGGCAATTTCAAAAATAAAACCTACCTCCCAAATCAGAAGGCACAACATTTCCGAGGTGAAAAACGGAGCGGGCAAACGATGGCGTTGTAACCAGGCATAAAAGGCCATTGCAACCAGCAAAAGGGTCGAGAAAATCAGTGGTAATAGATATGGGGTAAATTGAAATATAAACCCTTTCTTCTAGCCAATATATTTTAGACCACAAACATTCTGTAACCGCTCAGGTTGTTGTCATTCTGAGGGCATAGGGTAGAATATCAGGATTACAAAGGAGACCCTTCGCAAATTCAGGGTGATAATCGTAGTGAACGCTTATAAAATTTAATTTTGGCTAATCTCTGGTGGATACTAAAGTAGGGCCACTATATCTTTACGGTTGAGGTTTGTCAATGGTTTAACGGTATCAGGCTATGTCTATAGCGATTCTGGTAATATCGTCACGGTCAAACCTGACCTGCACATTCGCCCCTGGCTGGAAACGGGGCACTAAATTCGGTGGCACAATCGCTTTAGTCTCGGCCTGGAACATCTCGCGGCTGATAGGGCGCACCTGTATCATAAAACCCATCACCCGACTACCCCAGCCATCCTGAATGTTTATATCCCAGGCGGCAATCACGTTTGCCGGAGCAGCCTCGCCCGTTAGAGAAAGTTCGCGATTAAGGTCTTCAATCCGTTGCATAATTTCTTGTATCTGGGGAGTTTGAGGGGCGGGGTTTTGGGCTGCCATCATCCCCTGATTCATGCCCATCATCGGGTTGAGGTTTATAACCTGAGCGTTGACGGGCATATTTCCACCCAGGAAGGCTTGCATGGTGTTCATAGCCTGTGCCGGAGCGATAATTCCCGAAATGGCTACTACGGAGGGATTGTTGGGGTCAAAACGTACTTCCACGATTGTGCCGGGTTGGTATTGCAAAATCTCAAACATCGAGATTATTTTTTTGGCTTCGGCCCGGAAGGGTGGGCGGTTGGCGGGTCGCACCTCAATGCTAAAGCGGGCCTGGGGGTTATCGTTGACCGTTAGCCCGGTGTTAGAAACGCTCAGGATTGTACCCTGCGCTATTTCGCCATTCTGGAGTAACTTCCGGGTACGACTAAAACTAGCTATAAACGGCGCAAACGCCAGCGCAAAAATCACCAGGATGATAATAATTATAATCCACTGTAACCCCATCACTCGCTTCTCCTAAAAAGTCTAACGCTAAAGTCCAACACTTCCTACTATATTATATACTGAAAAACCCGTTTTGAACTAGACCTTTTCTGGCTAGAATTGCGCTTATCTAACCCCAAATGTTACAATAAAAAGCGCAAAATTTGCTTTTCTAAAGGGTAATTTGAAGAATCGAGAGACGGAAAGAGAGTAACAAACATGAAAAAAGTAGGATTTATTGGCTTGGGTATCATGGGCAGTGGCATGGCGGCTACTTTGGTGAAGAAGGGCTTTGCCGTAACCGTCTGGAATCGCGACCATTCCAAAACCAACCCATTAAAAGAGCTAGGAGCCAGCGTTGCTACCGAAGTTTCAACCCTTGCTGCGGAAGCTGAGGTGGTGGTTAGCATGTTGCGGGATGATGCGGTGGTGCGGCGGGTACTGCTGGAACAGGCTATCCCGGCAGCTAAACCTGGCACAACCTTTATTGATATGAGTACAGTTACGCCGGGAATGGCGCGGCAGTTAGCGGAAGGTGCGGCGGCGCACGGTTGCAACTTTCTGGATGCCCCCGTAAGCGGGAGTAAAGCGGCGGCGGCGGGCGGTCAGTTAAATATTATGGTGGGTGGCTCGGCGGAGGTGTTGGAAGCCCAGCGCGATGTTTTGGCGGCGATGGGTCAGAATATTGTGCATGTTGGGTCAAATGGCGCAAGTGCCTACCTGAAACTGGCAAACAATCAGCTTGCCGCAGTCTTGTTGGCGGCTATGGGCGAAAGTTTAGCGATGGTCGAAAAGGCCGGACTTGACCGTACTATGGCTCTTGAAGTGCTGGTTGGCACTGCCACCCGCGTTACCCAGCTAAAACAGGCTAAAATACAGGCGCGTGATTGGGAGACCCAATTTGCCCTTGACTTGATGCACAAAGATTTAACCCAGACTTTACAGGCTGCCGATGAGTTAGGTATTCCGATGCCTATTCTGGCGGTAGCCCGCGAGAGTTATCAACGCGCCTGCCAGCAGGGTAAAGGCTCGTTAGATTTCGCGGTAATCACCGAATAATTTCTATCACTAAAAAGGGCGAACCTCGTGTTCGCCCCTAAATTTAATCTATTTGAATCAGCAAATTTTAAGTGAAATCTAGTAATCAATTAGGTTTATTAGCTGGCTGATAGCTGGTGAGTCGGTCATATGATAGAGGTCACGGAAATGTTTAACCTGCTCGGTAATAAACTTACGGTCACGCTGGATGGTTAGCCAACCGCCGACCCCGCTGCGTTGCCGGATTTTTTCCACGAAACGATAGTAGGTTCGGGCCAGTGCCACCCGCAGCAAATCGGAGGAAGGCGCGAAACCTTCCAGATAACCCAACGCCCGGATGTAGCGTTCAATCGCCCCCTGCAAGGCTAAGGGCTCATAGTGAGCGTGGCTATAATCCTCGGTTTGGAGATAGACCTGGAATAAAATATCGCCGCGCAGGAGTTCGTTTTTGCCCAGCGTCGAAATACATTCCGGCACAACCTGCTCCAGCCGGGGGAAATCGGGCAGGTGCAAGGTATCGTGGTCAAAGAAATAGCGCCCGTCAATCTGGTCATCAGCCAAATCCAGGTAGGCCAGGGCCGAGTCATCGTTGCCCCGCCGATAATAAACCTCAGCTAAGTCGTGGTAACAATCGGCCTTCTCAATCGGCATTTCGTTACCACACAAAGAAATAGCCTCACTGAGATACTCAAAAGCCTGGGAAAAGCTGTCTGAACCGCCCTTGCCTAATTTCTCCTGCACCACCCCCAGCGCGCGGAAGGCACAACCCAACTCATTATAGGCTTCGACCTGACGGGGCGGTTCGCGCAGGTCGTCGAAAATACGGGTGCTATTACGTAGATAGGCAATCGCTTCCTCAATCGAGCGTTCGTTCTTCCAGCGTCGCCCGTAGCTGCGTAAAACTTTACCCAAAGCGTTATAAACCAGCCCTACCCCTCGGCTGTCCAATCGCCCTGTCGCTCGTTCAATCAGGCGGCGGGCGGTCTGGCACTGTTGCAAAGACCAATCGTATTGGTCAAGGCTGAGGTAAATCAGACCTAGCGTGTTATAGCTGAGGGCGACGGCGTAACTATGCCCCTGCCGCTCCCGTTCGCGTAAAGCCTCGTCGCACAGGATACGAGCCTCGGTGTGTTTACCTAGCAAACGATAGACAAAGGCCAGATTATTAACGGTATCGGCCCGTTGCCCCTGCATGCGGCTGACCTTCCCAAGATAAGGCAGAGCCTTGCGGTAGGCTTCCTCGGCCTGTAACAGCCAGCGTTGCACCCGGTAGGTATAGCCCAGGTTGTTGTAGGCCACTCCCAGCAGCACATTGTAACGCCACTCGGCATAATCTACAGGTCGGTAATCGCCAAATTTAGGCAACTCGTAATCCACCTGGCGGGGGGCGTTCTGTTCCAGACTCTCGATAGCCCCTTTCAGGCGGGCGATCAAAGCCTCACTGTCGCGGGTTTTCAGCACCGAATAAGACCAGTCGGTCAGCACCAGGTCGGCATAGAACAAGGAGTCGCTCAAACCTTCAAAAGGTCCGTCAGCTTCAAAGAACAGGCTCAGAATATTTTGAGCCTCTGGCGCGTCGCCCCGCCCGCGTGCTGCCAATCGCTTGAGCCAGTGCAGGGCATCGTCGCGCTCCACAATCCCCAACGAGACTCCCTGATTATTTAGCTCCTCTACCCGGTGGCCTTCCCGCTCCGCCATAAAACGTAAGAATTCATCGCGTAACCGCTCGTCGGTTTCGTAATTATTCCCGCTAATCGCAAGGTCGCCCAGGCGGCGATACTCATCATAGCCACTGCGGATGTCGGCACAGAGATGATAATAAAGCCGCTCCAGAATAACCTTTTGTAGCCGCACCTCCGCCCGTAGATAATTATCCAGGCTGGTAGGGTTGTTATACCACTCCGCCCCTTCCTTGAAACGTTCGGCTTCAGTGGCAATCTGACGGGTTTGCTGCCCGCTATGTTCAATTAACAGGCGATAGGTAATTTCGCCCGCCCCCGGTCCCAGATGCAGGTTCATAATCCGATAAATTTCGTCATGCAAGAAGAAAAGCTGGTTGCTCTCTCGCACCTTGATAAAACTGAGTTGGCGCAAGCGGTTCAGAAAACCTTCACAGGCTTCCAGGGTATATTTTTCGGGCTGCTGGTTAGTGGTGTGACTCAAAAGGTAGGCCAGCGACTCGGCCCGTAGCCCTTTTCTGGCCCAACTTAAAAACTCAATGGCTTTGCGCTCATCTTCTTCCTCCAGATTAAGACCCCGCCCACGCTGAATCTCCCCGATAATAGCTTCCTCAAAACTGTTAATTAACCCCTGCGCTTCTCCGGGAGTTTTCTGGTCAATCTGCCGCCAGGGATTTTGCCCGCACAGCTCGGCAAACCAGCCCAGCATAATCGGTTTACCCCCGGTCAGAGTTTTGACGTTCTGAATATAGGGGCTATCGGGCAGGTAGGGATTGCCCTCGAAGAAATCAGGGTTGGATAACTGTAAATAGCTGACAATATCGGCCTCTTGCAAACCTTCCAGATTAATAACTTCAATTTGGGGAGTTTTGCCGCGCATTCGGCCTAGCGTTTTACGCAGCAAGGTTTCAAGTTGAAGCTCTTCCTCCACCTCGGTTTCAGGTCGCCCCGCCAATAGCACCACCGAATTATTCATCTGCAATAGGGTGTTACACAGCCAGTTTTTGAGCAGGATATTTTCGTTGGTCAGGTTAAGTTTACGTTGGGCCTGGTCAATTTCATGCTGCAAAAGCTCGATGGTATCGAAACACAGCACCACCCGAAATTTCGACTCAAGCTCTTTGTAGGTGTCAATAAAACTTTTGCTGAGGGCTTGCCGCTCGTTTTCAACCATACGGTTTTCGCCACCACTGGCAGGTAAGGCGAAACGCCGTTCCTGATACTCCTTGCTACGTCGTTGGTAGTTGGCAATTGCCGCTTTGATACGAGCTGAGGCCATCCCCGATTGCTCCAGATTTTCCCGCAAGCCATCCAGAATAACCCCTTCCAATCCGCTAGGGCTGTGGTTATCGTAGTCGTAGAGGTCAATGATGCCGCTATAAAGATAGTCAGGGCGGGGCTGACGGGCGAAGAACTCCGAAACGTATTGCAACAGGGCTGTCTTGCCAATGCCGCCCAACCCCTTGAAATAAAGCACCCGCAAGCTACCCTGGTCGGCTAAAGCCTTGTCTACCAGAGTTTTTTCGCGTTCTCGCCCTATCAGGTTAAGTCGAAACGGCAAATCTGCCATTAGTTTTCCCTTAATCGGTTATCGGTTGTCAGTTGTCGGAAGAAAATTAACAAGGATGGACAGGATTAACAGGATATTTAAAGATACTAAAAGTTAAACCTGTTCTTATTCTGACTCCTGACTCCTTTTAACTCGCTACTCGTTACTTTTCCCAGCCCCTATCCCCCGACCCCCATCAGGCGGCTGGTCGGCCCGGCCCTGGCGGTAGATTTTCCCGGAGGGTGCGCCGGATAATCTCTACCTCTTGCCCAAATTCATCTTTCATATCCTGGTCATCGGACAAGGATTGGGCAAAGCGGCCAAAATATTCGATGCGGTTCAGATAGCGCAAATGCTCCACTACCAGACGGCGCAAGGCTTCCAACTCGCGACTTGGTTCCGCCCGTTTTATCAACACAACTTTATGATAAAAGGCTTCTACCAGCATCGGGAAGCGGCTGTAAAAATCGGACTTTGGCAGCCACTCGCTGTAATATTTGTCGGCAAGCTGGTTTACTTTAACAAAACTCTCGCTCTGCGGGTCGGCATAATACAAAGCCAACTTTAAAATCTGGCGGATAGTAGGGTGCATAAAATAGGCCTGCCGCGATTCGATAAACTCCAACTGCTCGTTTAATTTGCGCCCAAGTTGCATATAATCGCCAATCCCACCCTGACTATACGGCTCGCCCGCCCCTAACATTTTGGGCAAAACCGCCGCCAACAAATCGGCATTAAAGCGGCGCAAAGGGGCAATCACCCGGCAAACTCTAGCTAGGGCGGGCGGGACGTGGCGTAATAACTGCTCCACAATCGCTTCCGAAATTTGTTTAAAAGCTGGTTGGTTATAATTCTGGGCGTTTTTGCCAATTAACTCAACCTGAGCAATCGCTTCGGCTAACGCGCCGGGGTGTCCCGCAGTAATTTCGGCCAGTTTTAGACTTACTTCCGACGGTAAGTTATAAAGCTCTAAAATCTGAAGGGTTTCCTCATAAGTGAGCGGCTCTAAAATTTGGGTGGCAGTCAGCCGCATCAACGAACCCCCCGGCATATTCGGCGGCTCATATCCGACGGTAATGCTACAGACCCGGAATGGTTGGGCTTGCCCAAATTCATCCTTCCCCACCAGCAACTCTTTGTAAAAGTGGCGGGCTAACCAGCTAAACATCTGACCGGGGGCATCGTCATGGATTAGTACCACAAAACAATGTTCCTGCGCGCAATGGTGGGTCAACTCCTTTGCCAGGGTATAGGCTTGTGCTTCAAGTTGAGTCAGGGAAATTTCGCCGTTATCTACCGTCATTTGTTCATATTCTTTGAAAGTTTCGGGGTGATTGCCTTTCGGTAACAAAACGCGAGCCTGTTGGTAGACCTTTGCCAGCCAGTTTTCGATTTCATTCTGACAATCAGCCGTCATCAGGGGGTCTAAACCCTCTAGCGAAAAATTATAACGGGGGGTGCTAGAGGTGCTGATGACAAAAAGGTTAGGAGCAGGTGGGTAATCAGTCAAGTCCTGGCGTAAGGTTTGGAGCAGACGAGTTTTGCCAATGCCCCGCACGCCGGAGAGATATACCAGTAAGCGGGGGATGGAATTATTGTCCCAGAGGGTCGCGATGCTTTCCTGCAATTGCTGTAACACCACATTACGACCAGTCAGGGGGAATTTAGACCCTTCCTCCGACCAGTTCATCCGCCAATTCCCTTTCCAATAGCCCAATCTGACGATCTCTGCCTGACCATCGCTGGGGAAGACTCTCATGCATTTTCATTAATAACTATAGGCCCCGATGGTTTTATCTTAAACAGGTTAGTGAAGCTTGTCAACTTAAAATACTTTAATAAATTCAGGATTACAAAAAGGAAATTAGCAGGTTATACTTAATCAGACAATACTATTGACAGCTTATTAGGGAAATTAATGGATAATCACTACCCCTTGAGCAGTTGGTTAACCAGACAGGGCTTTACCAGCAATCCTTTTGCCAGCAAAGAGGCAGATTTTGAGGCTGCCAGCGACCCCAACCGCTTTAGTCACAGCTATTTTATCAGTGATTACTGGTTCAGCCTGATAGCGGGGGATTGGCAACAGCCCCGTCCGGCTCTTTTGTATGGGATGCGGGGTTCGGGCAAAAGTGCGACCCGCTTGGCCCTGGAATACGAATGTCGCGATAATTCGTTAGCAGGACGGGTTCTGGCAACTTCCTACCTGGATTTTGAGGAGGCGGTGCGGGCCACTACCCCCGAAGCCACCCGGCAAGCCCACCTTACCGCCATAACTCGGCAGGTGGCAATCGCCCTTTTTCACTTTTTAGAGGCTCGTCCAGCTTTGTTGAGTCAATCCCTTTCTAACCCCTGGTATGATTTTTTTGCCCAGGTATTAGCTTCATATACCCCGCTTTTGCAGCCGTTCCACCTGGAGAAACTGCTAAGGGCTAACAATTTGCTCGGTTTGGCTCTTAGCCGGGAGTCTCTGGATAATCTGCCTTCCGCTAATACTCGGCCCTGGCTGGAACTCTTGCTCAAAGCCAAAGAAAGTGAACCACTTACCGATCACCCCAGTCGCTCTACTTTAGCGGGACTGTTTGAGGTAGGTCAGCAGGTTGGTTTAGTGGCAATTTACGTACTATTAGACCGGGTGGATGAATTGCTGGAGACGGCGGGCGACCCCCAGGTTGGAGCTAAAATGTTAACCCCGCTCCTGGCTGATTTACGGCTGTTGGAATTGCCGGGTTATGGTTTCAAGTTTTTTATCCCTGGTGAGGTTTTTCAGGCTTTACAGCAAAACTCGGCTTTTCGGGCTGACCGCCTGCAACATGTTGAAATCCGTTGGACGCAGCCACTCCTCAAACGATTTCTGACCAATCGGTTGCGGGCTTATAGTCACTCCCGTATCTCTAGCCTCGGCCCGCTCTGCAACGAAAATTTGAGCCCGATTATAGACGATTGGCTGGTTGAATTAGCTGGTTTGTCCCCTCGAAACCTGTTGCGGTTGGGCGAATTACTAATTACCCAGCATATTTCCAGCGCACAGGCCGACGAGCTTTTAAGCCGGGCCGACCTTGAAAATGCTTATCAGGTGCTTGTATCCCAACTTCAGCGTGAGGGGCAACCGGGTGGTTTTAAACTGGATTTGCCCGGTGAGCTACCTTCTGAGCCCGATAGCGGGCCGCGCCTGGGTGAAAAGGGCTTGCGGCTGGATATGGCTCGTCGGATGGTCTGGTGCGACGGGCGAGAATTGGCCCATCCCCCGGTTGGGCTGGAACTCGATTTGCTGGAATATCTTTATGAGCGGGCTGGATTTGTAATCAGCAAAGAGGAAATTATTCGGGCGATCTATCGCGAGGAGGCAATGGAGGTGGAAGACCAACGCCTTGCCAAGTTAGTCCAGCGTCTGCGCGATAAATTAGAACCGCCCGCCTCTAACCAGCCTGAGAAACGTCGGACTTCTAGCTACATTGTCACTATTCCCCGTGAAGGTTATAAGCTGGAAAACCGCGTTCTCTAGTTGGTTACCGGTAACAAGCCTTTTGGTTTTTGACTCAAAATTTAAAACTTTTAATCTGCTGTTTATCCTTGTAAATATTCTTCTTTCCAGCCCCTATCCCCCATCTCCTAACTATGCTATAATCTATACAGAACGTTTGTTTTAATTTTAGGCACTTATGTTGATACTTTCAGATTCAATATTGCAATAAAGTTTTTAAGCTGAGAGGAGAAACAGATGGAACAAGTATTTAACGAAGAACAACTTAGATTACTAAATACCCCCCTTACCAGGGATGAAATTGCCTACAAAGAGGGGCAACGTTATTTGCCTAGCCATTTGGCGATTGCTAAAGCCAATCGAATTTTTGGTCCAGGCAATTGGGGTTATCATATTACTAGCCCTTTCGAGACAATGGATACAGGCAAAACTACCAAAAACGGCAGTATTATCTATCGGGTGCGGGTGCAGGTGACGTTGGAGGTGCGCGGTGGACTGCCCATCACCGATATTGGCGACTGCGAGGCCAACGGCACGACTGCCCCAGCGATGGGGATGGCCGAAAAGGGAGCGGTTTCGGACGGGGTGAAACGTTGCTTGCGAATCTATGGTTCGGCTTTTGGCCTGGATTTGTATGATGATGACTGGAAGCCGGAACAGGAAGCCCCCAAACCCTTGATTAAAAATGACCCTGTGCCCGCCCTGGTGCGCCAGATTGAGGCCGCCGAAACTAATGAGGAACTGGACGCGATTGCCAAAGAAGTTGCCGCCCTGAAACTAGCTAAAACCGATATCCGTCGCAAGGAGTTAGTGAGTGCCTACGACAATCGCCGCGCGGCCCTGGCAACGCTGGTTAAGGCCAGTTGAAAATCCAAAATCTAAAATTGGGGAAATTCGTAGGGGCGTGGATACCGCGCCCTTTTTAATTCACGGGAATAAAGAGAAACAAAACGGGAAAAATTCCGTAATAATATTGTAACCCCTGTAAGAATTAGCTAATTATTAGGAAGTATATTGGATTAGCTCAAGATTTGAGCCTGAAACAAAAAATCGTAGACTCTTAACACCTAAAATAATGAGGAAAAAAATGCCAGATTTAAAAAATATGCCAGAAAATTACTGGAAAGAGAAACTAACCCCTGAGCAGTATAAGGTTTGTCGTCTCAAAGGCACGGAACGAGCCTTCAGTGGTAAACTTTATAATAACCATGCAAAAGGGATTTATGAGTGTGTGGCTTGTGGGCAGGCTCTCTTTTCTTCCGATACAAAATTCGAGTCGGGAACAGGTTGGCCTAGTTTTGACAACCCGGTAAATCTGGAGCATGTAGAATTGCATGAAGACAACGCCTTTTTCATGAAGCGTACCGAAGTAATGTGTAAGAATTGTGGGTCACATCTGGGCCATGTTTTCGAGGACGGCCCCAGGGAGACTACTGGCCTACGCTACTGCATTAATTCCGCCGCCCTTAATTTTAAGGCTCAATAATAGCAAGCCCAGTTCCAGGGGTAGGCTCCGTGCCTACCCTGTAACTACAGGGGATTGCTTCTATATGTTTCTCCTGATTTGATTGCCTCGCGAACCGCCCCTATAAATCATTCTGTCCATCCTTGTGAATATTTCCCCTAATGCAAGGCACAAGTGTATTCCTATACGAATCTCCCAGATAGTGGGCGGTTCACGAACCGCCCCTACGAATTCGTTTTCAGTTTTAGATATTCGATTTTGGATATTCGATTTGGATTTCCCCTAACCCCTGACCCCTATTATAGATTTTCCTGCCAAATTTTATTATTCCCATTGTGAAAAACAATACAAAATTCACCAAATTATAAATATTGTCCTCTTGACACGAACTCAAAATCAGGCTATAGTAATCCGACAGAGTAAACGTAACTTTGACAATAACTAAAGGCAGTAAAGCCATCAACATAAATCACTCTCAGGAGTATAAAATGACTAGCATAATCTTAAATCCAAAATCAATCTTCGCGAACGACATCGTTTGCAGCCCAGAAGTAAACCAGCCGACCTGGGCATTGGATGTGGAAGAAGGCCAGACGGCGGTGCCCGAATATGGGGCGGGGGCCAGCCAGTGGGACGAAGCCCCGGCCACAACCCCCCTTCAATCTGAAATCCCGGCCCGTTACCGTCAAATGGAAGCGGCGGAATTATATCGCCGTATCGAAAAGGCCCGCAGTCTGTTAGGGGATAAGCTGGTCATTTTAGGTCATCATTACCAGCGCGACGATATTATCCAGCATGCCGACTTCCGGGGCGACTCCTACAAACTTTCGCAGGAAGCCGCCGCCCGCCCCAATGCCGAATATATTGTTTTTTGCGGGGTGCATTTTATGGCGGAGAGTGCCGATATTTTGAGCGGGTCTCATCAGAAAGTTATCCTGCCCAATATGGCGGCGGGTTGCTCGATGGCGGATATGGCGAACCTGGACGACGTACTAACCTGTTGGGACGAAATCGCCGAGGTTTTGGGCACTGAAACTGTCAACGGCAAGCAACCAGTTCTGCCCGTAACTTATATGAATAGTGCGGCTAACCTGAAAGCCTTTTGCGGCGAGAATAACGGGATTGTTTGCACCAGTTCCAACGCGGCGGCAGTGTTGGATTGGGCTTTCGAGCGGGGCGAAAAGGTATTGTTCTTCCCCGACCAACATCTGGGCCGTAATACTGGCCTGAAAATGGGCATTCCGCTAGAGCAAATGATTTTGTGGAATCCTAACAAGCCGTTGGGTGGTAACACTCCGGAACAAATTAAACAGGCCAAAATTATCCTGTGGCGCGGTTGGTGCTCGGTTCACAAACGCTTTACCGTTAAGCAAATCGAGAAGGCTCGCGCCGACTATCCGGGCGTGCGGGTGATTGTTCACCCCGAATGCCCGATGGATGTAGTCCAAGCCAGCGACGAAAACGGTTCAACCGAATATATAATCAAGGCAGTGGCAGATGCTCCGGCGGGATCGGTGCTGGCAATCGGCACGGAAGTAAATATGGTACGGCGTTTGGCGCGGGAATATCCCGACAAGACTATTTTCTGCCTCGACCCGGTGGTTTGCCCTTGCTCCACAATGTACCGCATCCACCCTGCTTATCTGGCCTGGGTATTAGAAGGTTTGCTGGATGGACAGGTCTACAACCAGATTGCAGTAGACGAAACGGTTACAAAGTGGGCGCGGGTAGCTCTTAATCGGATGTTGGCGGTTAAATAAATCCAAAATCGAATATCGGAAATTGGGGAATTCGTAGGGGCGGTTCGTGAACCGCCCGTATTTGGGCAATATTCACAAATGGACGAGAAATTTTGGATTTTAGACCTTCGATTGGAGAAATTAGCATGTATGACTATGTAATTATCGGGAGTGGGATTGCGGGGCTAAGTGTAGCCCTGGCGGCGGCTGAAGCGGGCAAAAAGAGTCTGCTGGTGACAAAGAGCCACCTGGAGGAGAGCAACACCCGTTATGCTCAGGGCGGAATTGCGGCGGCAGTAGCGGCGGGCGATTCCCCCCGCGCTCATTATGCCGATACTTTGGTAGCTGGTGCGGCTCTGTGTGATGATAAAGCGGTGGAAGTGTTGACCGAAGATGCCCCCGCCCGTATCGCCGAACTTATCCGGTTGGGCGTGCCGTTTGACCGGGAAGATGGCAAGCTGGAATTAGGCCGGGAAGGGGCTCATAACGCCAATCGGATTTTGCACGCGGGTGGGGACGCTACCGGGTATCATATCGAACATTCGCTGGCTCAAACTGTCCGCCAATCGCCCTTTGTGACCTTGCTGGAAGAACATTTTACTATCGGGTTATTGGTTGAAGAAGGCCGGGTAGCGGGCGCGAAACTCCTGACCCCTTCTGGTGAAGAAATTGAGGTGCGGGGACAATTTACGGTGATTGCCAGTGGTGGAGCGGGGCAACTTTACCAGTACACCACCAACCCGGCGGTAACTACGGGCGACGGTATTGCGTTGGCGTGGCGGGCGGGGGCGGCTTTGGCTGATCTGGAATTTTTCCAGTTTCACCCCACTGCCCTTAACTTGCCAGGCGCACCCAGCTTCTTAATCAGTGAGGCGGTGCGGGGCGATGGGGCTATTTTGCGGAATGGCGCGGGCGAGGCGTTTATGGCTGGTTACGACGCAAGGGCCGAACTTGCCCCGCGTGATATTGTGGCACGGGCGATTGCCACTGAAATGACCCGCACTGGAAAGCCCGTCTATCTGGATGCGACCCATCTTGGCGAAAAAGTGATACGCCACCGCTTCCCCAGCATCTACGATACCCTGAAAAAGTACGGTCTGAATATGGCTGACCAGCCTATCCCGGTTTCCCCGGCAGCGCATTATTTTATGGGCGGTATTCTGACCGGGTTGGGCGGCGAGACTACTCTACCGGGCTTGTTCGCCTGTGGGGAAGCGGCTTGCACGGGGGTGCATGGGGCTAATCGGCTTGCCAGTAACTCTTTGCTGGAAGGGCTGGTTTTCGGGCGGCGCATCTATGATTATACCGCTAACGGCCCAGCCTTACCCCTGAATCTGGCTAATCCCAGCACCGAAATGCCTTTGATGGTGTTACACCCTTCCAGCCAGGATGATATTTATGCAGGTGAGATGGCTGTTCCGACCCTGCCAGAACTGCAAAAGCTGATGTGGGAAAAGGTTGGCTTAACCCGCGAGGCGAATGGTCTGGGGGATGCCCTCTTAACCTTGAATAGTTGGGAAGTGCTGCTAGGCGAAACTGTTATGACTGAACGGGCCCAACTTGAGCTAAAGAATTTGGTTACGCTGGCTCGTTTGATGGTAATTGCCGCGCTGACCCGCACCGAGAGTCGGGGAGCCCATTACCGCCGCGATTACCCCACCCTTGACCCGACCTGGAAGAAACATATCACAATCGGGGGCTAGGGGTTGGGGGTCGGGGGTTAGGGAAAATCCAATATCTAACATCAAGAGGATTTTTGTAGGGACACGATGCATCATGTCCAAAATTCAAGGGCGATTCACGAATCGCCCCTACAAACTAGGTGGGGTCTCCCCGACCTGACTTTATTCTAACTTTTGACTTTTGACTTTCGACCTTTGACCTTAATCCAAATCTTCCCCGGTACGCAAGGAGCGTAGGCGGGCGATTTCCTCGGCAATAGCCTCGGCGAAACGGTTGGCGGCTCGACTACTGAAATAAGCCTCATGCTCCGGCTTGGCATTGACATACATATCAAGCATGGCCTGCGCTACTTTGAGGGCAGTGCGATAGTCATTCTCGACATAAGCCGGACTACTTTCCATCCGATTGATAAAAACCTGAGCCTCAATCAGGCTATTAAAGCCCTCCCCCTTATCTATGCGGCGTTGCGGTCCGTCCCAGATGGTATAGAGGCCACCGTTTGGCCCGGTGGTGCGCTCGATAGTATAGCCGTGATAATAACTCTTGCGTTGCACTTTCTATCTCCCCGGTGTGGCGGTTGGACGATTGTTAGCACTACCTTCTAGCAAACCTGGGGGCGGAGGTGGGGCCACATCCTTACCCTGATTAACCAAAACAGGCACAGTAGGGGTAGTTATTGCGATTACCTGGGGCGAAATGGTGACGCTAACAGTTGCGGTTGGGGCAGGAGTTGGGCTAACAATGTTAATGGTTGGCAGGGAAGTGGGGGGCACATCATTTGCCGTAACCTGGGGCTGCCTGTTAAAAAGCATCCCTAGCAGCACCACAATCGCAATCCCTGCCAATATAATTCCCGCCAGATAGGTTGCAATTACCTTATCACGTCTGGCCCACCTCAATATTCTGCCCAAAAAAGTTTACCCCCGAATTGCCTTAGCGGTCTTTGTCGCCTTCTCTGGCCTTAAACCAGTGCCGGAAAAGCTCGACCACCTCATCTTCTTGCCCTGGCCCTGCACCTGCTTTTAAGGCTTCAAGTATATCATTTTCCCCAGCGAATTTGTAGCGGTTGTTGTCATAATAATTTTTAGCAAAGCGGATAAAGGCCGTATCGCCGAATTTTGCGCGATAAGCGTTATAAAACATCCCGCCTTTGTTATAGACCGACCAGACATAACCGTTGAAATCCTTCCAGGCATATACCGACTGGTCAACAATATCATCGCGTCCGGCATCCAGAGCCGCCCGAAAGCTACTTTGCATATAAGCGTTCAGGATGCGTTGTCCCTCGGCTTTGCCCTTGAAGCGTTCGTAATATAAAATGGGGCTGAATTGACTCAAACTTTCGTCCTGCCAGGCTCGCAAAATTTGGTCGCTACCTACCAGCCCATACCACCACTGATGGGCGATTTCGTGGGCAAGGGCATATTCCAGGGCAAAGGCGTTAGTGTCGGTGTAATAGCGGTTGGTTATAAGAGTCATGGTTGGGAACTCAAACCCACCAAAACTGACCAGCGGAGCTTCAGCGATTTTGAACTCGCTATAAGGATAGACCCCAAACAGGTCGTTATAGCTCTGGATAGCGTTGGCGGCAATCTGGGCGGCTTTTTCCCCGGCTACCCGGTCACGCTCCAGAAAATAACTGACGACGGTAGTATCCCCCACTTTAGTATCAATTGTCTGATAATTGGGGCTAAGGGTCGCCACCAAATCCCGTACTGGCCCGGTAGCTACCCGGTAGGTACGGCTATCGTCGGGATTCGCTTTGTAATCGAGGATTTTGCCGTTAATTACCGGGATTTGCTCGGTTGGAACCGTCAGCCACAGGTTGAAAAAAGAAGTTCGAGAGTTGGTAATGTCGCCTTGCTGGTTAAATTCGTGGGTATCCCAACCGCCATAGGCCGGGTCATAAATCGCCAGTTGAGGATACCAGAAAGTAAGCGAAAGAATCTGACTAGCCGCATCGTACTTAAAGTATTCATAACGACCCGCCGGAGGTATTTTCAGGCTAAAATCCAGCTCAATTACCGCCTGGGCGTTTGGCGCAAGTTGCCCCAGGTTTATTTTTAGTTGCGCCCCGTTATTAGCTAGTGTCCAGGTGGCGGATTTACCGTTCAGCCGAATATTAGCTACTGTCAGCGGTGGTTGGTAGCCCACTTCGGTAGGGGCGTTGGCCCATAACCACAGATAAAGACTGTCGAGGGTTTGGCCTGTATCGTTGGTGTAAAAAAGCTGTTCGCTGGCGGTAGCCTGGGTGTTATCCGGGTCAACCATCACCGCAATATTATAAATTGGGGCGTTTTGAAGTTGAGGAAGATTGAGGTCACTTTTGAAGGCTGGGAGCATCGCTTTTTCATGCTCGGCTAAATTCGGGCGTTTAGTTCCAGCACGATAGGCTTGCCAAGGCAAAGAAGCCAAGCTACCAGTCGTATTTGGAGGTTGGGTTGGGCGTGGGGTCAGGGTTGGAGTTGGTAGCTTTACGGCTGGGGTAGTTGTACCGTTTCTGCCACCAGGGCTTGGGGTGATGGTTGGCACAGGCGAAAAGGACGGTTTGGTCGGGCGGGGAGCCAGCGTTGGCGTTGGGAAATTAACTTGGGGGGTATTGGTTGGTGTGGCGGCTGGTGAGACTTCCCCGCAAGCTACTAATGATAACAACAAACAGCACAGTCCCGCTAATCCCACTCGAAAACCGATTTTAGATATTCGATATTCAATATTCGATTTCTGAATTATCCTGTTCATTCTTGTAAATATTTCTTGACCGGGCGGTTCGCGAACCGACCCTACGAATTGGGGCAGGTACAGGGCGGGGAGACCCCGCCCCTACGAAATTCCCCTTTCATCCTTCCCCTAATTCGGGGCACAGTCTTCGGGGTCGCCCATAATTTTTTCGAGGGCGTGGGGCAAGGCGGGTAATATTGCCTCCAGGCACTCTTTTGACCCTTTGGGGCTACCCGGCAGGTTGATAATCAGGGTTTGACCCCGAATACCCGCCACCGCCCGTGAGATAACCGCCATTGGGGTCTTCTGCAAACTGGCGTAACGCATCGCCTCTGCCATCCCCGGCACCTGTTTATCAATTACTGCTAGAGTCGCGTCAGGTGTTACATCCCGCGGGGCTACGCCAGTGCCACCAGTAGTCAGAATCAGATTTAGCCGTAATTTATCAGCCCACTCCACCAACTTGGCCTCAATGGTAGGGCGGTCATCCGGGATAATTTCGTAAGCTTCCAGGCTATAGTGGTCGTCCAGCAAGTTTTGGACACCCGGCCCGCTGGTGTCGGTTCGTTCTCCCCGCGACCCCTTGTCACTCAGTGTCAAAACCCCCACCCTGAATATCAATTTATTTTCTTCAGCCATAGTAATAATTCCTTTTAGTGCTATTAGTTACGCCAGATAATTGGAAATCTCTAACAAATTTCCATCGGGGTCGCGCAAATAAACCGACTCAATTGGCCCTAACGCCCCAGTGCGCTGGACTGGCCCTTCCTCGATTAATATTTGGCAGCTTTTAAGGTGTTTAATAACTTCTATCAGGGGAAGGTTAGTGATAAAACATAAATCGCTTGACCCGGCAGTAGGTTGCGTGGCTTTAGGTTCAAACTCGTTACCAAGCTGGTGCAAATTAATCTTTTGTTGCCCAAATTGTAAGGCTTTGCGACCATTCCCAAAAGTTACTACTTCCATTCCCAAAACCGTGCGGTAGAAATCAGAGGTAGCCTCAATATCGCGCACCGTCAAAACTAAATGGTCAAGCCGCTCAATCATCCCCCATACCCATCACTTCATCCAAAACCTGTTTCAACTCCTGCACCCGGTAGGGCTTGCCCACCATTCCCACAAAGCCATATTCCTGATAATTCGCCATCACTGGGTCATCGGAATAGCCACTTGATACTATCGCCCGCGCTTTGGAGTCAATTTTGAGCAGCTTCTCAATCGCCTCTTTGCCGCCCATTCCGCCACGTACCGTTAAATCCATAATAACCACATTAAAAGGTCGTTGGTTAGCGGTGGCTTGCTGATATTTTTCCAGAGCCTCTGCCCCGTCCTGACTGGCCTCCACCTCGTAACCCAGCCGTTTGAGGACTATCGTTAACGCGCTTCGCACCATCGCCTCGTCATCCATAACCAACACTTTTCCAAGTAGGCTGGGGGTCTGAGCTTTTTTCCCAGGTTGGGGAGGCCGAATAGCTTTGACTGAGGCGGGGAGATAAATCACAAAAGTTGTGCCCGCCCCTGGCTCAGACTCAACCGTAATATGCCCATCATGTTTTTTTACAATCGAGTAAGCCGAGGCTAACCCCAGACCATAACCAAACTCCCCGGTAGTAAAATAGGGGTCGAAAATTCGGGGCAGATGTTCCGGGCTAATCCCGCCCCGTTTAGTTTCAATCAAAAGACGCAAATATTGACCGCCCGCTAATGCAGGTACTTCATAATTCTGCAATAAAACATTTGCCGCCCCAACCTTGAGTTCGCCACGCCGCGCCATATCCTCCACCACATACACCACCAGATTCTGAATAGCGTGGTTTAGCTGGGCAATATCCACATCTACCGGCCATAATCCCTCTGCCAGCTCGAACTGACACTCTATTAGCGAGTTTTGTAAGCCAGCACGAATAGAGTCCTGAATAATTTCGGCTAACATCGCGGTTTTGCGGATAGGTACGCCGCCTTTGGCAAAAGTTAGTAACTGGCGGGTTAAATCGCGGGCGTGGAGAGTCGCCATCTCCGCTTGTTCCAAAATAGAAGCATACTCCTGGGGCAGTTCCGAGTACATCCTGACCACCGAAATATTACCCAAAATCGCCGCCAGAGCATTATTGAAATCGTGGGCAATACCACCCGCCAACAGCCCTAGCGACTCCAGTTTGCTGGCTCGTAATAGCTCTTCGCTCATTTTACGGTCTTTAGTAATATCCAGCGACATTGCCATCCCCGCAAAAATCTCGCCCTGCTCATTGCGGACTGGTAAAAAGTGGATTTGATAGGTCTGACCTTCATAGGTTAGTTCTGTGACAAAAGATTTACCAGCGAGTGCAGCCCGATATTTTGGTTCCAGGAAATCTGCCAGGGCGGGGGAGACTACTTCTCGCAAAATTCCCCCTTCGAGTTCGTCTTTATTAAGACCCGCCGCCGCTAAACCCATGCCATCCACCACCAAAAAGCGTAAATCATGGTCCAACAAGAATACCGCGCCATTCGGGAAGTTTTGGGCCAGGGTGCGATAGAGCTTCTGGTTTTTCTGCCTTTCGTTTTCTATTTGTTTGAGCTCGGTTATATCCTCCCGAACACAGATTCGTTGAACCTCGCCGGAGGTATATAGCTCACTGATTCGCACATATGAGGTGAAAATAGTGCCATCTTTTTTGATGTTCCTAAATTCCCCGCGCCAGAAACCCCGCTGTTTTAGTTGGGCCAGAATCTCCTTCATCGTTTCGTCAGTGGTATGCACAATTTCTGCGTCCAGGACTGTAACATGTTTACCGATTAATCCGCCTCGCTCGTAGCCAAACATACTATCGAAGGCCGGATTAGTAAAGACAATTTGGTCATTCTGGTCGTGAATGCTAACCCCCTCGCTCATACTCTCCAATACCAGGGCCTGAGTTTGCAAAAGTTCCTGGGCTTTTTTGCCTTCGGTGATATCCCGCCCGAACCCACCAATAATATTTTCAGTTATTCCCGTAAGGTTCAAACAAACCCCACTCACCTCGCCGTCCTGCTCAATAACCGGAATAAAATTGAAATCAACCAGCAAGTTTTTACCTTCCAGGTTCAGCCAACTTCCTTTGTGTTCAACCGTTTGGCCTTGCAAAGCCTTATTAAAGTCCTGCTCAAAAAGGTCTGAGTCCTGGGAGGGTATAAAATTCTGAATAGAGTCGCCCGCCTGGATTTCCCGCTTAAAAGATTTGGCGACTCGGTAATCAGCGATTCTGTTGAAAGCCTGAATTTTAGCCTCGCGGTCAAGCAAAAAAAAGGAGACCAGATTATTTTCAAAAATGGCTTTTGATCGTTTCAAATTTTCAAAAACACTCGAAGATTTTTCCAACTGTTTCTCTGACATCCTACCCTTGCTCGGTGGAAATTGGGATTTTCCTCACAATTATACTTGTTTTTAGCTGACATGAGAAACAAAAACGCCATGTTATAATATTTTACTACTCATACGAAAAATAAAGGTAGGGGCAGGTTCCCGTGCCTGCCCTCTTCCAAAAGGAGACGGATTGTGTCCGAGATTGTCACTAGAGGTCAAAATAATGCTCACTCACTGATGGTGAGTGGGAACTAATTATGCCACATTTACCTGTCCAAGGTGGTGGGGGTCGCCGTCGTCAGCACTGCTGGCGCGAAATACTCGATGGGGTCTTTTATCTAACCCGGACTGGCTGCCAATGGCGCAAC
>Ga0209724_1000236_pt1 | contig 56330 bp, 48 predicted proteins | sample grotaG_FD_184143 | JGI IMG/M metagenome (GOLD analysis project Ga0209724, IMG submission 184143) | Glacier valley bacterial and archeal communities from Borup Fiord, Nunavut, Canada, to study Microbial Dark Matter (Phase II) -... | ecosystem: Environmental > Aquatic > Freshwater > Ice > Glacier ...
GCTATTGTAGCGTAGCTGGCAGTTACGCCGCCAAAGCAGGGGTCGGTGAGCAGGGAGATGTAGGGCAGCCCTGCGCTGGCAAGGCGGTTTAGGGTGGCTGTTGTCTTCGCCATCTGCATCAGCGAGTAAATACCCTCGTGCATCCGCGCCCCGCCGCTAGCCGAGCAGATCATCACCGGCAGACCGGCAGCGCACGCCTGCTCTACCGCCCGCGCCAACCGCTCACCGTAAGCCGTCCCCATGCTTGCGCCCATGAAGCTAAAGTCGCTGACGATCAGCATTAGGGGCTGACCCTCGACCGTGCCGATCCCGCTGACTACCGCCTCGACCAGGCCGGTCTTGCGCTGGGTGTCACGCAGCTTCTTCGGGTAGGGTTGCTCCATGATGATGAAGCCCAATGGGTCGGCGGGCTGGACAATGTTATCGTCCTCGACGAAACTCTGCTCGTCCAACAGCATCTCGATCCGCTCACGGGCGTTGAGCCGGAAGTGGTAGTTGCACTTGTGGCAAACCTTCAGATTGCGGCCCAGTTCCTTGTTGTAGAGCAGTTCGCCACACTTCGGGCATTTAGTCCACAAATCCTCTGGGATGGCCCGCTGGCGTTCTTCGGTGTCATCGGGGCTGGAGAACTGCTTTGGGTGTCGCTTGAAGAAATCTAGCATCGGCCTTCTTCATCCTTTAGAGCTTCAACAGTGGGGCATGGTGAACAGCATTGTTCGGGCGATAGGCAAGCCGGGGTATTATAGCACATCTGCGGCCCACCGACATCGTACAGGCTTGAGTCCACAACATGAATGTCAGCTAGGTTGTACTAAGTTAAAGAAGAATGGTAGGCTTGTACCTATGCTGACCGCCTCATGCCACCTGCTCGCCGCTACAAGCTGTTGGATTTTACTTAGCTTGAGCTATGTCGTGATCAGGAGTGGCTAACACCGCATACCTCTTACGCTCACATTCGCACCCATTTTGGGGCTAGTATGTATGCTGTATTAGCCAAACCCTCGTGATTTGATGGGACTAATGTATTTACAAACTACACAACCGCCACCTTGCATACGCAAGATGGCGGTTGCCACAAGGTCTTGTTGCAATGTCAGCTAGGATGCAACTGTCAACGAGAGCCAACTATCCTTGTTGCTCTTGCCACTACGCAGCCAGTAGGATTACAGGCATCGAAGGTATAGTAGACTCGGATAGCTTGGTAAGCAGGGTTGCCGAATCTGTAGGACCTTCTCGGCCCAGGCACATCTAGCCGTGAGCAGGAAGAGCAGCTTGCTCCATCGGTTCCTATACTGTGCCAGGTGTCATTGATTTTGTACGATATCTCGATGCCTATGTTTATCTCGTCAACCGCATTGCCGCAGAGAACACTTGCAGAGATGAGAGCCTGACTAGGAGAGCCAGATAGGTTAGCGGCAGCCCTACAGCTTGGTGAGCCGTCCAAGATAGCACTATTGTTCGACTGAAGATCAATTACCATCATTGTGTCTGTACTTGTGGATGTGCTAGTCAGCACTGTCCCTGCTGGACTATCCACTTGCTCCCAGCCGTTCGCATGGCTAACAGCAGGGCTGCTAAGGGATGCAAAGAAGGGGAGCATTATCATCGCCAGGAGTATGACCCTGCTCTTCTTGCACATAGTCTTGTCTTTCACTAATATCCTCCGCTTCAAGCCTAAACGAGCTGCAGATGTTCTGCACGCTTATCTGGCTATGCTTACCTTGTGTGTTGGCACACGAACCAACCTGCATCCACCAACTGCTTCGGGGTTGTGGAACACGGATTGCTTGCTGAACCCATGTCCATAACCACTGAGGTTTCTGTAGATGTAGATTCCTCTGTTAGCTCTGGCCTACTGGGATCATCTACAACCTCAAGTGTCAGAGGATCAGATTGTTTGTTTTGATTGGTAGACTGTTCATGTACGCTTGTTGATGGTAGTGATACGATCCGATAGCTGCTGCTTTCAAGCTCTGGTCTAATAACTAGGATGGCGAACGTCAGCAGAAAAGCTATCGAAATGCAGCCGGTAAGTGCCTTTGACATTGGTTAAGCCTCCTTGGAAACTTGATGACCCTGCTCATGTTATAGCACAAATTAGGAGCAGAGTCAATGCCTTTTTCTAAGATTACAACATGAATGTTAGCTAGATTGTACTAAGTTAAGAGAGAGCGATGAGCTTGTACCTACGCTGACCCCCTCATGCCGCCTGCTGGCTGCTACAAACTATTGGATGTTACTTGGCTTGAATTATGCTGCGATCTTACACAGGCTGCTGTTTAGGGCTTCAGGGCGCAACCTCGCCACTCAGCCGCAGCGAGAGATCGCCAGCAACCACCCGCTGGCTGCTGCCGTCTGCCAGGCCGAGGATCAGTGCGCCGTCCGCGTCCACCCCCTCAAAGATGCCGCGTAGCACAGGCTGGCCGCTGTCGCTGACTGTTACCTCTCGCCCGCGCCAACCCAACCTACTCGACCACTCGGCCAGCACTGTTGCGTGGTCGCCCGCCTGCAACTGGCGGTAGCGTTGCTCGAAGCCGGTGCAGAGGTGGCGAAAGAGGATGGCGCGGGACAGAGGATGGCCGACTGCTGCGCTCAGGCTGGTAGCGGTCGCAGGCAGTTGGGCCACGGTGGCGGGGTCAAAGTTGACGTTGATGCCCACCCCGATGATCGCCCAACCCACCGTTTCACCGCTGAAGTCCACCTCGGTGAGGATACCCGCTACCTTGCCGCCACTCAGGTAGAGGTCGTTCGGCCACTTGAGATAGAGCGCGTCGCCAGGGGCGCAGGTCTGCTGCACGCTCTGCCACAGGGCCGCCCCCATCGCGGCGGTGAGCAGGAAGGCAGAGCGGGTGGGCAAGCCTTGCGGGCGCAGGATGAAGCTGGCGAGGATGCTGCTGCCAGGGGGGGCGACCCAGCGACGACCTAGCCGCCCGCGCCCTCCCGTCTGCTCCTCGGCGAGGATCACAGTGCCGTCAGCCGCCTTGCGGGCGAGCAGGCTGCGGGCGACATCGCTGGTGCTGACTACTGTCTGGCGGTGCTGTACCTTGCCGCCGATCAGGCCGGGTAGTGGGTCGGGCGGCCAGCCTGGTTCTACGTCCTTCATCGTGAGCCAGCCTCGACTGGCACGACCAGGCGTTGCGCCCCCGCCTGCACCAGGGCGTTGCCGTTGCTGCTGGCGGCGGCCTTCAGCTTCAGCCCGGCTCCGCGCAGGGCAAGTAGCTGCTGCTCGCTGGTCTGGCGGTCACCGAAGCCGCTAGCCGGTTGCAGGTAGTCGGGCCGCCCTTGCTGCGCCGCTGCTACCACCGTCTGCACCTGCGCTGCGCTCAAGAGGCTGCTCTCGAAGATCAGCGTCACCTCCACTGCATCGTCGGCGGCTAGGCGCGCCTGCTTGACCACGTAGGCAATCTCCTGTGCGCTGGCTGGTGGGTCGTTGAGCAGCACCGCCGGGTTGAGGACAAAGGCCAGCAGTTGCGCGCCGTCAGTGACGGCTAGCCGTGCTGCCAGCCCCTTGACCGAGGCGATCTCGGCACCGAGCGGGTAGCCAATCACCGTGCCGACTTGCACCGCACTCTCCTTGCCCAGGTGAGCGCGGGCCAGACGCAACCAGTACGGCTGCACCAACACTGCCGCGTAGCCACTGTGGGCCGCCACGTCGCAGAGGGCGCGCACTTCGTCGGCGGTGGCAGCGGGGTTGAGGTTGGCGTATTCGATCAAGCTGGCGGGGTTACTGCTCATTGTCTTCCTCCAATTGGGCGGCGGTGAAGGGGCGGGTATAGATACGATCCAGGCTGGTCGTCACCACCGCGCCCGCCAGGTTAGCGAGGGTGAGTGGTAGCTTGGGGTTGAACTCGGCGATCACTTGACAGCAAGCCCCACAGGGACTACTCAGCCGCCCGGCGGGTACGTCGGTGACGACGCAGATAGCTAGCAGGCGGCCTGCACCGTGCGCCACCGCGCTACAAATCGCCGTCCGTTCGGCACAGATCGTCGAACCATAGGCAGCGTTCTCCACATTCACCCCAATGTGGATCGTACCACCTTCGTCTAGCAGGGCAGCCCCCACCTTGAAGCTAGAGTAGGGGGCGTAAGCCTGCTCCCGCGCCGCCACCGCTGCCACATACAACAAGGTCGTTTGTTCGTCCAATTTGGTCAATCTCCTTCAATATTATGGTCTAGCGGCTGGTCGAGATTGCGGCGATCGGGGTTGTAGGGTAGCATAAAGGGACGGGTACCACTGCGCGAGCCGTTGCCGCTACTGCCGTTGCCACGCTGCTCGCTGGCATCCTCGCTGCTGTCGCCGCTGACCCGCACCAGGTAGAGTTGGCGCAAGCGGCGGCCCTCAGTGCTGCGAACCTGTATCTGCACCCCATCGAGGGCTATCTCATCCCCAATCACTGGGATGCGCCCCAGGCGGTCAAAGACGAGGCCGCCAATCGTGTCGTATTCGTCGCTATCCCAATGCACGTTGAACAGTTCGTTCACCTCGGCTACGCCTGTGCGCGCATCCACCAGATAACCACCCGCTTCGGTGGGCTGGATGTCTGGCTCCTCCACGTCGTACTCGTCCTGTATCTCACCGACGATCTCCTCCAACAGGTCTTCGACAGTGACGAGGCCAGCAGTGCCACCGTACTCGTCCACCACCACGGCCATTTGCACGCGGCGAGTCCGCATCTCCTTAAGTAGTTCGTCTACCTTCTTCGCCTCTGGCACGTAGAGTGGCTGGCGGGCCAGGCTGGTCAGATCAAAGGTCGGTGGGTTGTTGGCGGTGTAATCGCGCAGCAGGCCAAGCAAGTCTTTGACATAGAGGATACCCTTGATCTCGTCCACTGTCTCGCTGTAGACTGGTAGGCGGCTATATCCAGACTCCAGCGTAATATCCAGGATCGAGCGCAGGTCGGCCCCGCTCGGCACGGCCACAATGTCGGGGCGCGGCACCATCACCTCGCGCACGAGCGTAGAGCGAAACTCTACCAGGCTCTCCAACATCTCCTCCTCCTCAGCGGGCATCCCGCCCTCATCATCTCCGCTGCTGATCAGTTCCAACACCCCCTCTTGCACATCCGAAGGGGCTACTACCGGCTGCTTGCCCGCTACCCGCAGGACAACGCGGCTGACCGCCAGCAGGGGGCGCAGCAGCCAACTGGTGGCCGAGCGGATCGCGCCCAGGTAGGGGAGGTACTTGAGAGCAACGTACTCTGGCTCGTAACCGGCGCGGGTGCGCGGTAGCACCACCCCCAGCAGCAGCACGACCAGGATCGCCAGGATCGCTACCAGCCAGGCCAGTCCCAGGTTGTCGCCCGGTTGCTCGATCAGGCGTAGGGCAAAGCGACCAATCAGCACCGCGTTGATCATGCTCAGGAGCGACTCGGCAAGCTCTGCCGCAGAGATGTAACCACGGGGGCTATCCACCGCCAACATCAGGCGATTGAGCGAGCGCGGATTGACAGCCATCTCGCGCAGCCGCACCCGGCTGATACTGTTCAGGGCGGTCTCGACCGCAACGGCTACCGCCATCAGCATGGTGCAGATAGCGATAGCCAGGATAGAGAGATAGTCAGGGACATCCAAGTAGCGCACTCCTTTTGATCAGCCCTAGCGGAACAAGGTGCTGACCGACAAATCTTTGTGGATGTGGATGATCGCCTCGGCCAACAAGGGGGCGATGGTCAATTGGTGGAACTTGCCTGCGCTGTCAATGTCAAAGGGTACACTGTCGCTGACCAGGATTTGCTTGAAGGGGGCCGCTTGCAGGGCCGCCGCCGCCCCCTCAATCAGGGCGGCATGGGTGGCGCAGGCGTAGACTTCCAGTGCGCCCCGCTTGAGCAGCATCTCGCAAGCAGCAATCAGGGTGCCACCAGTGAGGATCATGTCGTCGGCAATGATCGCCACCTTACCAGCCACCTCGCCCACCATGTCCATTGCCACCGACACGTCAGGGCTGGGGTGCATCTTACTAATGAAGGCCAGGCTGCCCTCTGCGCCGATTCGGTCGCGCAATTCTAGGGCGCGGCCCACCCTTCCGGCATCGGGAGCGACGATTACGAAGTTCTCTGGGTGCAGATTGCGGAAGTAGTCGGCGACGATCTGGGTTGCTCGCAGGTGGTCAACTGGGATGTCGAAGAAGCCCTCGATAGCCGGGGCGTGCAGGTCGACGGTGAGGATGCGATCAGCCCCCGCTTTGGTAATCAGGTCGGCCAGCAGCTTGGCAGCAATCGGCTCGCGCCCAGTCATCTTCTTCTCCTGCCGCGCATAGGCGTAGTAGGGGATGACAGCGGTGATCCGCCCTGCCGAGGCTCGTTTGAGCGCGTCGATCATCAGCAGCATCTCCATGATGTGGTGGTTGGCCGGGCCGGAGAGGGCTTGCAGCAGGAACACGTCGTTGCCGCGCACATTCTCCTCTATCCGCACCCGCGTCTCGCCATTGCGCCAAAAGCCGACGACTGCCTCGCCCAGGCGCACGTTGAGATGGTAGGCGATCTTCTCGGCCAGTTGCGGGTGCGAGTTGCCACAGAACAGTTGCAAACGACCAGCCATGTTTCCTCCATTGCAGTGCAGATTGTGGGCAGCTTGCTAGCTGCTTCGTGCTTCCTACTGGCTACTCACTTCCTACTGGCTACTCAACTGAAGGCGGCTCTGCCTTCTTCGGCAACATACGGGCTGGTACGCCGACGGCGATCATGCCCGCCGGTACATCTCGCGTCACTACTGCGCCCGCTCCAGTGCTGGCCCCTGCGCCGACGGTCAGCGGGGCGCGCAGGATAGTATCGCTGCCAATGAACACGTTATCGCCGATCAGCGTCCTGTTCTTGCGCTTGCCATCGTAGTTGGCAGTGATCGCGCCAGCCCCAACGTTGACGTGCTGGCCCAGCGTCGCGTCGCCAAGATAGCTAAAGTGACCCATCGCGCTGTGGTCACCTATGGTAGAGCGGTTGACTTCGGCGAAGTTGCCGAGGCGGACATGGCTACTGAGGTGGCTGTTGCCGCGCACGTGGCAAAACGGCCCCATCTCTACCTCATCATCCAGGCGCGAGTCCTCGACGTAGCTAGCAGTGACGCGCACACGGTCGCCCAGGCTGGCATTCAGCAGGTGGCTGCCTGGGCCAATCTCGCAGCCCTCACCAACGACAGTGCTGCCCTCAAGGTAGCTGTTGGGCAGGATAGTGCTGTCGCGGCCAACCTCTACGCCGATGTGCAGATAGACGCTGGCTGGGTCGGGCATGGACACGCCAGCCAGCATCAGCCTTCGGCGCAGAGTCTCCTGCACCCGCCCCTCGGCCTCAGCAAGCTGGATGCGGTCGTTGATGCCCTGCGTCTCGTAGTAGCCAGGCAGACCCAGGGGCAAGGCGTGTGCGCCCCCCTCGGCCACCGCCATCGCCAGCAGGTCGGTAAGATAGTACTCTCCGGTGCGCGGGCTGGGGCTTAGCAGCGGCAGGTGCGCCCAGAGCCAGGCGGCCTCGTAAGCAAACACGCCACTATTGACTTCGCTGATCGCCCGCTGTGCTGCGTCCGCTTCCTTCTCCTCTACGATAGCAGCGACGTTGCCCGCCACATCGCGCACGATCCGCCCATAACCGTAAGGGTCAGGGGCTTGGGCGGTCAGCACCGTCAGCTTCGCCCCCGACTGGCGGTGCGTTTCGAGCAATGCCGTCAGGGTGACAGTGCTGATCAGCGGCACGTCACCAGCGAGGACGATCACCTGGGCTAGCTCCAGGCGGCCTTGCAGCAGGGGGGCTGCCTGCATCACCGCGTGGCCTGTCCCCTGTTGCGCCGCTTGCAAGGCAAACTGGCTGCCAGGGAAAGCCTGCTCTGCATAGGCCTGCACCTGCGCCGCCTGATGCCCGACGACCAGGAGCGGCTGCACGCCCAGCGGTTGCACTGCGGCCAGCACGTGGCCGACGAGTGGGCGGCCAGCGAGCGGGTGTAGCACCTTGGGCAGGGTAGATTGCATCCGCTTACCCAGGCCCGCTGCCAGGATCACGGCGGCAACGCTGGGGTTTGCTACTTCGTGGTTGTCCATGCTCTCCTTTTGCGGGCAACAAAAATGGTGAAGCAGAGTCGCTCCACCGCCCTTGCGCGGCAACCCGCAATATGATCTTGTGGCCTACGTTCACCAGCGTCCATCAGGGCGGTCACAGTCTCTACTTAGGCTAGCTGTTGCACATTCCTGCCTCAATAGTAACGGATCGTGGGGGGAGTGTCAAGCCTCGTAGCGGTGGGAGGCGGGCGCAGCGGTTGTAGCGGGAGGGCAATTTGCAGAACCTAAGTTCTAGCTCTTGCCAAAAGGAAGGGTTTGCAGTATAATGAAGGCTAGGGTTCGTCGGCTTCCACAAAGACCGAGGTGCCAATATCAACCAGGCAGTACAACTGAGGCGGCCTGCCTCAGTTTTTTCAATCCTGCCAGCCATACCGCCTTGCGATGATGCAGCGGCGGGGAGAAGGAAGACGAAGATGATCGACCACACCGTGTACCTTACCGTTGAAGGTAAGGCCCAACTTGAACAAAAACTGCACCACCTGCTTACCGTGCGCCGCCCCGAAGTTGCCGACCGCATCCACAACGCCAAAGCCGACGGCGACATCAGCGACAGTGGGGAGTATGACGACGCTAAGAACGAACAGGCAATGGTCGAGGGCCAAATCCGCGACCTGGAACATAAGCTAGGTAACTCGCAGATCATCGCGGACAGTGGCAGTCGCGAGACTGTGGCCCTCGGCTGCACCGTCGTGGTGCGTGAGGATGACGGCACAGAGGAGCGTTACAGCATCGTCGGCTCTGCCGAAGCCAACGCTCGCCAGCGCAAGGTGAGCAACGAGTCGCCCACTGGTCGCGCCCTGATGGGCCACAAGATCGGCGACACTGTCAACGTCTCTACGCCTGGTGGCCTGCTCAAACTTGTCATCGTCAGTATCGAGTAAGTGCTGCCTGCCTGAGTGCCAGGTGCTACGTAGATGCTGGCCGGGGGCGCGTGGTGCGCCCCTTTGTTGTGACAAGAGCAATCGCCGCAGGTGGAGCAAGGCGGGAGCAGCGGGAGGAGCAGGAGCATGGAAGAACAGCAGCAGCTTGACGCACAGTTCGTGCGCGACCTTGATCTGAGCGACCAGGCCGAGCAGCGGATCGCCAAGCTGCGTCGCTTGCAGGCAGCAGGTAGCGACCCCTACCCCGCCTGTGCCGAGCGCAGCCACAGCAGCGAGGCCGCTCGCAATCTGTGGGCCGAGATCAGCACAGCGGGCCTGGACGAGCATGGAGAGCCGCGCTCCCCCGGCGTGACGGTCGAGCGCGAGGATCATGCGCAGGGCGAGATGACTACTTTCGCAGGCGATGCTAGCGAGCGCAACCCGACGATCAGCCTGAGCGGGCGGATCGTACTGGTGCGGATCATGGGCAAGGCTAGCTTCGTTACTATTGAGGACATTAGTGGGCGGCTGCAACTATACTTCAAGAAGGAAGTAATGGGCGAGGCAGCTTACCAGTCGTTTAAGGACGATCTAGACCTCGGCGACTTCATCAGCGTCAGTGGTACACTGTTCGAGACCCGCACCCACGAACTTAGCCTCAAGGTGCTGGGCTGCACGCTGATTAGCAAGTCGCTGCGCCCACTGCCCGACAAGTGGCACGGCGTAACCGACGTGGAGACGCGCTACCGCCAACGCTACGTTGACCTGTTGGCGAACCCAGAGACGCGGGAGGTCTTCCGCACCCGTGTGCGCCTGGTGGCGTTCGTCCGCCGCTTTCTGGACGAGCGCGATTACTACGAGGCCGAAACGCCGATTTTGCAGCCTGTCTATGGCGGCGGGGCAGCAGTGCCGTTTACTACCGAATACAAGGCACTAGACCAAACCTTCTACCTGCGGATCGCCGACGAACTCTACCTCAAGCGGCTGATCGTCGGCGGCTTCGAGCGAGTGTACGAGATAGGCCACGACTTTCGCAACGAGGGGACGGACGCGACCCACAGCCCAGAGTTCACCATGATCGAGCTGTACCAGGCATACGCCAACTACGAGACGATGATGGAGCTTTTCGAGGCGATGTGCGTAGGGCTGGCCCAGCAGATCAAGGGCAGCTTGCAGTTTGACTACCAGGGGATGCAACTGGACTTCACCCCGCCCTGGCCGCGCGTAGATATGCGGCAGGCTTTGATCGAGCAGGCGGGCTTCGACTTCCTGGACTACCCCGACGATGAAGTGGGTCGGCGGCGGCTCTGTGAGCATCTGCGCGGGCGTGGCCTGCGGGTTGAGCCAACGATGCGCTGGGCCAAGCTGGTGGATGAGGCACTAGGCGAGTACGTGGAGCCGGGCTTCACCAGCCCCACCTTCCTGCTCGGCCACCCAGTCGCTCTCTCGCCGCTGGCGAAGCGCAAGAGCGACAACCCACTGCTGACTGAACGCTTCGAGGCGTACATGGGTGGCTTTGAGATTGCTAATGCCTTTAGCGAACTGAACGACCCCATCGACCAGTACGCCCGCTTCCTGGCTGCTGGCCGCGATGCTGCCGCTGGCGACGAGGAGGCGCACCGCATGGATGTGGACTTCCTGACCGCCCTTAGCTACGGGATGCCGCCCACTGGTGGTATGGGAATTGGTATAGATCGACTGGCGATGATCTTCACCAATCAAGCAGCAATCCGCGACGTGATCCTGTTCCCGGCTTTGCGAAGCAAGGAGTAAGCGAGCAATGCTCACCTCGGTGATGTTCTGGAACGAGCCAAACAACCTCAGTCATTGGGACTTCCTACTAGACCCAGAGTGGGAGCAGTTTGGCACGATGCTGCGCTGGGCTGGGCAGGTGGTGCGCGAAGCCAACCCGAACCTGACCCGCGTGTTGGGTGGCATCTCGCCCATAGACCCAGGGTTTGTGGAGAAGCTGGGCGAACATGGTGCGTTGCAGGCGGTAGACGTAGTGGCAGTACATGGCTTCCCCCTAGACTGGAACAACTGGGCAATCAACGACTGGCCGCAGAAGGTGCTGCTGATCGAGCGGCTCGCGGGCAAGCCGGTCTGGGTGACAGAGGTGGGGGTGAGCAGCTTCGGGGCTGAGGAAGTGCAGCAGTTTGGCCTGCAACGGACGATAGAACTGCTGCGCGAAGTAGAGCGTGTCTACTGGTACTCCCTATTCGACCTGCCAGGCCACCGCCCGGCGACCACGCGGCACAAGGAGAGCGAGGGTAGCGCGTACTACCGCCACTTCCACATGGGCCTGATCAACGAGGACAAGCAAACCCCTAAGCTAGCTTTGGAGACCTTCAAGCAGCTTGCCCACAAGCCTGGTATCTGCCAGTGGTTCCACTACGAGGATTATGAGACGCTAGAACGCGCCGTCTGGTGGCTGAAGCACCTGGGGGTGAAGCAGGTGCGCACCGGCCTGAGTTGGGCCGACTCACACATCCCTGGCGCATGGTCCTGGTTCGACGCGCAGATGAAGGCGTTGGAGAGCTTCGACGTACTGGCGACCCTTTGCTTCACGCCGCCCTCGCGGGGGCAGCGACCCGACCACACCAGCCCGCCACTTGATGCAGGCGAGTTCTCCTACTTCTGCCGCGAAGTTGCCACCAGATACGCGCCGGGGCGGGTGTATGAGGGGATGGGAAGAGTGTAAGCTCAACCTTTGCTATTGCTTTTCCTTCTTGGGGCCTTACGCTTTGGTAGTTGAGCAGGGGCATTTCTATCATATGGCTTGATGATCTTCAAGCCAGTGACGTTCCTAAAATCATTATCATTGGTACAGAGGGGAACTCGTCTACCTGCTGCACACGCAGCGATCAACGCATCTGCCACACCCATGCCGTCTCTACGATATTTGATAAGGTAGTCAACAGCCTTTTCGCATTCGTCTTTCGTGGGCCAGTAGATATCAAAGTTCTCGGCAAATGCCTCAACCTGGACAATTTCATCATCGTTCCTACATCCAGCAATAAGCTCCATTACTACAAAGCCAGGTAGGATGATTTCCTTCTCACCAAGCGAGTCGAACCACTTGACCAGCTCTTGCCGCCCACGCATGAGGTCGATCATGATGTTGGTGTCCATCATCATGTACGATTGTCTCTCCGCTGCCAGGCTGCTTGGCGCAACTGCCTTGCATATTCAACGTCATCTGTAATGTCATCTCTGTCTGACCAAATACCGGCAATGTTAGAGGACAGCAAAGCTCTCGCCGTCAGCTTGCGCTTGCTAGTTGTTGCAGTCGGAGGCGTAGAGGGATCAAGGACGCGCTCAATCTCCATGTCCTTAATGCTGTACCCTCTGTTGGTGCGCTTTACCATTGTAGCTTCACCTTCTACCTCTACCGTTCTGTTAAAGAACTTCTCTATTGCAGGCTTTAGCTCGTCAGGGAAGGAGCAAATGATCACATCACCATCGGGCTGAACAATCTCACAAGAGTTGCGTCGGAAGTCTAGTTCACGAAGCTGCCCTTGAATAGATAGGCGCGTGATTGTGGCCGGATCAAACATCCGTTCCACACGATCACGTACTGTGCTGTTAACATCTGCAACTACTCTGCCTGAAGTATTGTGCTGATAGGTCAGACCTATGTCCGTGTAGCCTCTGTCCAAAACTTTGGCAAAGTCATTCAAGGATGACAACACACCAAGGTCAAACTCCTTTGGCACAAAGAACTCTTCAGCAGCAAGAGAGCTTATACCTTGAACAAAGGTCTTGATGGAGGCCACACCCAGAGGATCATCCTCACCAAAGAGCGTGACTACTGGCGGCTGTTGCTGATGCAAGTCTATAGCTAGCTGAACACTACCGGAACTTATTGCGATCATGTCCAACTTGCAAGCCTTCTTCACTGCATCACCAACTTGCCCCTGTGCGGCATTAGATTGTCCGCCAGAAAGCACCTGCCCGACTTTCGTCACACAAATCTGCAACTTCTTGGCTATCTCGGCCAAATCATCGAGAGCGATACGCCCGGACTCTACGTTCGCACCTTCTAGCTTGATCGTCAGAAGTGGTGTTTGGTCAGTCACTTAAATCCTCCTCTAGCTGGCACGGGTCGGAAGTCAGTTGCTAGCACTGCGCGTCTTTGGTATTATATCATGTTGGGTATTAGGAGGCAATGGTGTGGAAGCTACTTTTCGAGTCTTTGTTCTAAAGTAGCTAGCGCAGCAATCTCCCTATTGCCCTCCCCGCCCCTCCTGTGCTACAATGCTGTTGACATAACACGCAGCCAGGGAGAGGTCATGGAGCTACCGCTTGATCGCGTCATCGTAGGCGACTGCCGCGAGGTGCTGTACCAGTTGCCAGAGAAGTGCGCCGATGTCGTCTTTGCCGACCCGCCCTACAATCTCCAACTGCAAAACCAACTATGGCGGCCCGATATGAGCCGCGTAGACGGAGTGGACGACGACTGGGATCGCTTCAGCGACTTCGCCGCCTATGACCGCTTCACCATCGAGTGGCTGACCGCCTGCCGCCGCGTCCTCAAAGACAACGGCACGCTCTGGGTGATTGGCAGCTACCACAACATCTACCGTGTGGGCCACGCGCTGCAAGACCTCGGCTACTGGATACTGAACGACGTGGTGTGGGTGAAGTCGAACCCAATGCCCAACTTTCGGGGTGTGCGCTTTACCAACGCACACGAGACTCTGATCTGGGCCAAGAAGTCGCAGGGCCAACGCCGCTATACCTTCAACTACCACGCGATGAAGAACCTAAACGACGAGAAGCAGATGCGCTCCGACTGGGAGCTAGCCCTAGCTACCGGCCACGAGCGGTTGAAGGAGGGCGGCCACAAAGCGCACCCGACCCAGAAGCCCGAAGCCCTGCTCTACCGCGTTCTCCTCAGCAGCACCAATCCTGGCGACACCATCCTCGACCCCTTCTTTGGCACTGGCACTACTGGGGCGGTTGCCCATGCCTTGCATCGACGCTTCATCGGGGTGGAACTTGACCCTCATTACGCCCAACTGGCCCGCGACCGCATCGCCGCCGTCACCCCCTCAATGTTCAGCGACGAGGTGTACAGCAACACCAGCAAGCGCGAAGCCCCACGTATCTCCTTCGGTGCCGTGGTCGAAGCGGGGCTGCTGCTGCCCGGGCAGCGGCTCTACCTCAAGCGCGGGACTGAAGCGGTGGTGCGTACCGACGGCACCCTCAGCAACGGTGAGTCGAGCGGCAGCATCCACCGTCTTGGCGCACTACTGCTCGGCACCCCCAGTTGCAACGGCTGGGAGCAGTGGTACTACGAAGGGGAGGATGGTGAGCGGATCGTGATCGACAGGCTGCGCGAACAGCTACGCACCGCACGAGCAGCCCACTAGCCAGTAGTCCCTACAACCAAGTTGGAGCTACAAATCGCATCCTTTGGTGGATAACTTTTGTCGCGCAGTGGGAAAGAGGTGCGCAATGTTCTATTTTTGTGGAAAAGACGGTGGATAACCAATTGTTTATGGGGAAAAGCGATGAGCAGCGGACGATTGTACCAGCCGCTAGCATCAGCGACCTTGTGATTGAACCGTAGGCAATAATGCTAGCACATTAACTAACTTCACTTGACATAATTGTGGAAAGTCGGTGGAAAATCGATCCAAATCTGTGGATAACTCTCTTGACAGGAGTCGGCGAATCTGGTACTATAGGGGAGTCAGGTAAGTGTTCTAATCGGCTACAAACTGAATCGGCGGGCGGCAATCGGCTTTCGGGCCGATTAGTGATTCTAGGGCCGCGATCAGGTTTGTAGCAGCAACGTCTAGCAGTCAGGGTGCAAAGTGCAGTCCTTTCCCAACCACACAGGCCGCTGCAACCAAGGTGGCCTGTTTTGATTCAGCGACTGTAGCAGAGAGGATTGGCTACCATGATCCTGTCAGACAGGCACATCCGCGAAGCAGTCCTCACAGGCCGCATCAAGATTGAGCCGCTGGCAGCGGACTGGCAGAGCCGCCTCGGTAGTTGCTCCATCGACTTCCGCCTCGGCAACCGCTTTGGGGTCTTCAACTTTAACAGCTACCCATACGTAGACTCCCGCGACAAGGAAAGTGCTGCCGCCATCGTGCGCCAGATCGAGGTCGCCGAAGACAAGCCGTTCATCATGCACCCCGGTGAGTTCATCCTGGCAACTACCCGCGAGTGGCTGGAACTGCCCGACGACCTGCTGGGCCGCATCGAGGGGCGTAGTAGCCTCGGTCGCCTCGGCATCATCGTGCATGGCACCGCCAGCATCTTCGACCCTGGTTGGCGCGGCAACCCGACAATGGAACTGGGCAATCTTGGTCGCCTACCGGTCGCTCTCTACCCCGGTATGCGAATCTGCGCCTTCACCTTCGAGGAACTGACCAGTCCGGTTGACGTACCTTACTACAAGAAGGTGGGCAACAAGTATGCGGGCCAGCGGCGGCCCGAAGCTAGCCGCCTCGCCCAGGACGACGAACTCCGCCACATCGGTGAGGAGCAGTGATGACCGCTGTCCGCCAACAGCCAGATTCGCTCACAGACGATCAGCCAGCCCTGCCGGTACCCTGGCCCGTCGTCCACGCCGACACCTTGTTGTGCGGCAACCCAGCCTCCCCGGTCGCGGTCTGTTCACTCTGGACCGAGACAAAGCGGGTGGCAAAGTTGCTTGACCCGGCCTGCTACTCCGTGATCGGCAATCTCTACCGCCATCGCGGGGTCAACGCTCTGATTCGCAACATCCTGGCTAACCCGCGCATCCGCCACCTCTACCTCTGGGGCAATGACTTGAGCGAGACGGGGGATACACTGGCTGCTTTCTTCGCGCAGGGGTTGTGCGAGGGCATGATTAGGGGAACGAACGTAGCTATCGAGCCAGAGCTACCACCGGCTGCGGTAGAGTTGGTGCGTCAGCAGGTGCGCTTTGTTGACTTGCGCGGCCTGCCCGCCGAGCAGTTGCAGGCCGCAGTCAGCCGGGCAGCCTGGCTGCCACCCTTTGCCGAAGCCAGCTACTATCCCCTGCTCAGGCCAGAGACAGAAAGCATGGCTGCCGAAGCGTCGGGCTACCGCGTGGTTGGCGAAACAGTCGCCCAGGCCTGGATCAAGCTGGTTAACCAGGTGATGCGCTACGGTCAGGTCAAGCGCAATCCGACTTCGAGCAGCGATGAGATCAAGGAGTTGTACAACGTGGTGGCAGTGGTGACGGCAGAGAACCCCGATGAGCCGTTCATCCCCCCCTATATCGCCAGCATTCCTGATGCACCGACGACGGCGGAGAACATCAAGCGGTACTACGGTGACATCCTCAGCGGCACGGGGGCCGAAGGGGTCAGCTATACCTACGGCCAGCGGCTACGCAACTACCCTGGCGGGATCGACCAGGTAGCAGAGATGATCGCGGCGGCCCGCCAGCGACCACACTCGCGGCGGATGTTCGCCACTACCTGGGCGGTGGCGGTAGACGGAGCCAGCGGCGAACCGCCCTGCCTGACCCAAGTGCTGGGCAGCGTGCGCGAAGGCCGCTTCTACCTGACGGCCCACTTCCGCAGTCACGATTGCTACAAGGCGTGGGTAAAAAACACCTTCGCGCTGCGGGCCTTGCAACAACTGGTCGCGGGCGAAGCAGGGCTAGCGATGGGCTGGCTGACCGTGATCAGCCACTCGGCGCACATCTATGCCAGCGACTGGCTGGCCGCCGACACTACATTGGAGAGCAGCTATGCGACTAGCCTAAAGCGCGGGCGCAAGGGGCAGTACGACCTCGATCCGCGTGGCTACTTCATCATCAAGATTGAGGGCAGCGAGATCGTCGCCACCCTGCACGATTACGCAGACCGCCCGCTGCACACCTTCCGAGCGGACAAGGCGCGCAAGCTGGTAGTAGAGTTGGCCGACGGCGGCTGGCTTAGTCAGCCAGGCCACGCGCTCTATCTAGGCACTGAGTTCCAGAAGGCGGAGATCGCCCTCACGCTCGGCCTCGCATATCGGCAAGACAGGTCGTTGCCTCTGGCAGAGAGGGCTGGGGGTGACGACGCAGTACCAGATTGAGAGGATGCGGCAGCCCATTTTACGCTAGCTCCTCAAAGGGTCGTGGCTGGTTCGTTTGTCCGCACGGGGCCATACGTGCAGACAGGTGGGCCAGCCACGACCCTTCTAATTGACAATCCCGCCCCTCAATAGTGGTTGGTGAACGGTAACGCGAAGGAGGGCTGGCAGCTTGTAACAACGGTAACACCGCCCTGGCTGCCCCACTCGCCCGCCCTGCGGCACCCGCCAGCCCTGCAATCAGCAGGCTGCTGACGACAACCAGACCGAGACCAATGCTCAGACCGAAACCCCTACCGACAAAGCCGATCAGCGGCGGCCCTGCGAGTAGGCCGAAGTAGCCACAGGTACTGACCGCCGCCACCGCTGGCCCAGCCACTGGCCCACTGCGCCCCGCTGCGCTCAGCAGGGTGGGAAAGATCGTTGCCAGCCCCGCGCCCACACAGGCGAAGCCGAGGATCGCAGCGTAGGGATTGCCTGCTAGCAGCCCCAGGCCGAGGCCGACCGCCGCCAGCAAGCCGCCCCCACGCACAACAGCGACCGGCCCCAGACTGCTGTTCACCCAGTCGCCGACTAGCCGCCCCAGCGTCATCGTCAGCGAGAAGGCTGCGTAGCCGACCGCCGCCAGCCCCGCACTGGTTGCCAGCGTCCCTTGCAGGTAGACCGCGCTCCAATCGGCCACTGCGCCCTCCGCCAGCAGGCAGCAGAAGGCAACCGCCCCCAGGCCCAGCACGGCCCTACCCGGCAAGGCGAACACTGGCCCACCCGCCTTCGCCAGGTCTTCGCCCAACATCAGCCGCCCAGCAGCCAGGGCGATCAGCACCAGCACGAGACCAACCGCCAACAGGTGGATCGCCGGGTCGAGGCCACTGTTGGCGACCAACCCACCTAGCACCGCCCCGCTGATCGCCCCCAGGCTATAGAGGGCGTGGAACGATGACATGATTGGGCAACCATACACCCCCTCCACCGCTACTGCATTCGAGTTCATCGCCACGTCCATTGCGCCGGTGCTGGCTCCACCAAGCATCAGGGCGAAAAAGAGGGTGGGCAGGTTAGTAGCAAAGGCGGGTAGAGCGAGGACGAGGAAGTAGGCAACCGCCGCCAGCGTCGTCACCAAGCGGCTGCCGAAGCGGGCGACCAGGCCGCCAGTTAGCGGCATCAGCAGCAGCGCACCGATCCCGCCGCCCAGCAGGGCCAGCCCCAACCCACCCGCGTCCAGCCCCGCCCGCTGCTGGATCGCGGGGATGCGCGCCACCCAGTTCGCCCCTGCCACCCCGTTGATGAAGAACATAGTGGCTACCGCAAAACGGGCGGTCGCTGGGGCTGCCTGCACTTTCGGCTTCAACATATTTGCGTTCCTTTGCTGCACCACGCAACTGCCACTTCGACTCCGTTCGCCAGCATTACAACTTCGCGTTCGTGCATATGCAGAGGCAAAACGTGCATAATCGGGCAGGATCGTGCAGAGTTTAGCGGCCCAGCACCATCTGGCGCACTGCTGCGAGCCGCTTGCTAAGGGCTAGCAGGTCTGCGTCGCTGTAAGCATGGTCGCCGAGGCTGCTGGCGCGGTCGAGTTCGCTCAACAGCGCAAGCAGGGCGGCTCGGTCGATGGGGCGGGGGCTACTGCGGGCGATCTCGTCAGTCAGGGCAGCCACTGGCGAGTCGGGGTCGAGGCCAAAAGCCTTGCCGAGGTCGGAGCGCAGACCCCGCCGATAGTGGTCAACCACCCAGCGGCGGCGGCCCGCCCGGCGGAACATCCCCCCAACCGCCGCCACGTACTCGCCACTACTGCGCCGTGTCCCCGGCGGCACTAGTGGCACGATCCGCCCAAACCGCCGCCCACTGATTACCAGGTAGGCAGCCAGCACCAGTGCGCCGTAGAGGACGGCCCATCCCCAGCGCGTGCCGAAGATCGCAGCCCCAATGCTCTCAGCCTGCACGTAGCCATGATGATACTCGTCGAAGGCAACGCTCGCCCCCGGCTCCACCGCTTCCAACAGGTTGAGGATCAGCTTCGCGTTGTCCTCCTTGCCCAGGTTAGCGTTAGCGAACAGAGCAGGCGCGCTGCACAGGTAGACGCGCCCCTCACCCAGCCCCAAGCCGACGAAGATCGGCTGCCTGCTGCTGGCACTGCTGCCCTGCGCCAAGTAGACAGTATAGCCATCCTTGCGCTTCTGCGCGTCCAGCACATACTCACTGTCGGCCTGCACCCGGCGCACTGGCGGTCGCTGCCAGAGCGGTTGGCTGGTAGTTAGCACTGGGCGGGCGGCTCCGTTGTCGAGGGCGAAGTCCAGCCCGGCCAGCAGCTTGCTGGCGGTCGTCCCCCCTTCAGCCAGCACGAGGGTATGGCCCGCTCGTACCCAATCCAACACGGTATCGCGGTTCACGTTGCTGAAGTCGCTCTGCGGGTCAAGCACGAACAGCAGATCAGCCGTGTCGGGGATAGCAAAAGGGCCGTACTCGATCCGCTGCGGCTGGTAGCCGAGGCGATCCAGCCAGCGGTAGAGGGCTTCACCGCCGTCCGCCGCTGCCGAGTGGCTTGAGCCGCTGGCGACATCGCTGCTGCGTGGGGGATTGCTGGCGAAGGCGAACAGGCCGACGACCACCAGTCCGCCAAAGACGATCAGCAAAACGCGCTGATCGGTGTCGAGGCTGAAGCGACGGTGCGACTGGCTCATCGTGCCGCCTGCCCGGCCAGCGCAGGCAAACCCACCTGGGCTACGGTGCGAACCTGCTCCACCAGCCCGGCGTAGCGTTGGTACTCCGCCGCGTCGGGGATGCTGTGGCCGTACCAGGTGCGGTCGAAGGTCTCTACGATGGGGGTGAGCAGGTCGCTCAACTGCCCCTCGCGGGCCAGGCGCAGCAGGTACTCGCGGTTGGTCAGCGAACGGTCGTAGCGCAGCAGGCCACGCTCGTCCAGCAGGATCAACGTAGTCAAGTAGAGGTAGCGGATCGCGTCGCGGTAGTTACCCTGCCCTGCCTCCACGCTAGCCCGGCTGCTGCTCTGCTGCGAAGTCATCTGCTGCTCGTCAGCCAGCACCGCCGCCTCGCTCTGTGCGCTGCTCAGTAGCCGCCCACTGTAGGTGACGAAGGCCAGGATGATCGCCAGCAGCACAACAGCCAGCCCCAGCAAAGCCCAGGGGCCAAGCAAGTTGATCGACTGCCGCCCATCCTCCGCTTGCAAGACTAGCATATAGAACAGGGTGAGCAGGAAGACTGCTCCCCCACTGCCTACGATCCAGAGGCGGCGCACCCTTGCGCTCAGGCGCGTCCCCCGCGTGGCAAGCCAGGCGAAGGCTGCCGCCAGCAGCCCCACCCCAGCAGCGGTGCCAAAAGCGCGCACTGGGCGGTCAAGCCGCTGATACCAGTTGATGATCCCCTGGAAGAAGTCTACAACGCCGTCCAGGAAGTCGCGGGGGCGATCCGGCTTGCCATACTGATAGCGGCGGTCGTTCAGCACCTCACCGAGGCGGGCTAGCTGGCCGTCCGCAGGGCCAACTGCGGTGGTGCCGAGCGCAGCAACCAGGGCTGTCACTTCGCGCTCAAGCGGGGCAAGGTCAGTCGGGGGGTCGGCCAGAGCTGCTAGCAGCAGGCTATTGTCGGGCGTGAAGCTGCTACCATCCGCCAGGGCCACTGCGCCGATCGCCGCCAGTTGGCTGCGGGCTGGGGCTACAGTTGTGCTGGCCGCTCCCTTGCTCTGGCCCTCTGCCCGCTTCAGGGCAGCGGCTACCTCGGTCAGCGTCTGGCGGTACTCGGCTAGCGTCACCGTCGCAGCCCGCGCCAGGCCAGGCAGCAGCAGGCTGATGGTCAGCAGCAGCAAGGTGGTCAAGCCCAGCCCAGCCCGACCCCTCTGTTGTCTACTACGTAGAATGATCAAGCCTGCACCTCGTTGGCGGCTACCTCTTGCGTCAGTTGCGCCAGGGTATAGCCCTCCTGCCTTGCGCGTAGCTCGAAGTAGAGCAGGACGAGGGCGGCGAAGCCGAAGGGTAGCACCAACAGGCGCAACAGGTAGCCAAACACATCCACCGCCCACACCGCTAGCGGGCTGTTCCCTGCTGCACTGAAAAAGGGCAGGATGATCGGGGCCACCCCGGTTAGCAGCAAGGCGGGCAGCACCGCCAGGACGATCAACCCCCCCGCGTGCAGGAAGTTGCGGCCAGTTAGCTGCCAGCTACGCCCCAGTGACCGCCCGCTATTCTCGCGTTCCATCATTACCACTGGCACAACCAAAGCCCAGCGCAGCAGTAGAAAGCTGACCGCCAGCAGCACTGGCGAACTCCAGTAAACTGTCTGCTTGACCGGCTCTGGCAGGCTGGCGAAGCCACCGTCCCCCGGCTTGAAGCCCTGGTCGGCGATTGCCTGGAAGTTGAGGATAGTGAGGAAGACGGTGAGGATGACCACCAGGATCAGGCTGGCTAGCCCGGCGAAAATTACCGCTCCGATACCGCCCAGCAGCGGCTTGAGCCGGGGCCGCACCGCCGCATATGCCCCCCCCACCCCCAGCCGCTGGCCGACATAGAGGTAGCTGATCGCCCGCGTTAGGGCCGCCAGGATGATGAAGCTAGCGACCACCTCGACTAGCACTAGCAGCAGGCGGATCAGGATGTAGAAGGCAAGGGCGAGGATGTAGTCGCGGTTGTAGATGTTCTCTGGTCGGCCTGCACGGTCGGGGTTGAGCAAGGCAGAGGTGACAGAGTTGAAGACGGCCAGCGGCAGTTCCAGCGGCAGGATGATGGCGAACAGCAGACCGAACTGCGCGCCGTACAGCCGGGCTGCGTCGGCCAGGATCACCCACAAGCTGCGCTGGTGCAGTGGCAAGGAAGTAACCTTTGACTGCCCCAAATCATCCATCTGCGCCCCCTTCACACCCGGCCCAGTTCTGGTTGGGCCGCATCTACGGCCCGTTCGCGGCGCAGGCGGTCTAGCGCGATGTCGAAGTCCAAGCCCTCCTGCCGCACCCGCAAGTCCAGGTAGAACAGGGTGAAGGCGATCACCGACACTGGTTCGAGCAGGAAGCTGGTCACCCCACTGACCACCGCGCCAATTGCCGCTACCAAGTTGAGGTCAAGGGTGGGCAGGAGGATTTGCACGAGGGTGTCCACCAGTTGGCGCACCCCGCCGGTCAGCAGCAGACTGAGCAAGATGGTCAGCAACCAGAGGCCGATGCTGCGCCCCCATGCGCCGTTCTTGATCAGGGCGCGGCTGCGGTTCAGCGCGCTGAGTGGCCCCAGCCGCTCGATCACCAACACTTGTAGGCTGACCAGGTAGAAGGGGGCGAGGAAGAAGGCGGCCACCGGCCCAGCAAAGAGGCAGAGTACGCCCAGGCCAGCCACGGCAAGGGCGAGACTAACCAGGGCTAGCCAACCGAGGAGGCTACCCAGCCGCCCAAAGGTGTAGCGGTAGGTTTCGACCAGGGTGAGTGGCTGGCCCAGGTAGCTCTCTGCCGCTGACTTGATCAGGGCCGCCGTTGCGATCTGCAACAGCACCCCCAGCAGCAGGCTGAGGCCGAAGTACAAGCCTAGCCCAGCGTAGATGCGACCCAAAGAGTTGATGAACTCAGGGCTGCGCGTAAATTGTGGATCGCTCAAGCCAGTGTTCAGACTCCAGCTTGTGAACCACTGGATCAGGAAGGTGTTGATCATAATGTAGGGGACGTAGGCGAGGCCGAGGATCGCCAGGAAGCGGCTGGCATGGCGACGGTAGAGGGCGAAGCTGCGGTCGAGTATCTCGCTGATCAGCAGTGGGCGCAGCAGCCCGCCGCCCGCCCCGTAGTTGTAGGGGATCGCCCGTTCCTGCGCCAGCGGCTGGGCCACTGCTGCTGCCGCCGCTACTGCTGCTGGCGGGGGGGCTGGTACAGCATAGGGATTGTAGGGTACGAAGTTGGGGCTGGCTGGTAGCCCCCCGCTAGCATCTTGTGTTCGCTCGTCCATCACGCCCCCTTTTGCTCTGCGCTTGTTACTCAAATATAGCATAACTAAGGCGGCTAGACAAGGGTGGCTAGGTGGCAAAGCAAGCACCAAATAGCTAGCTGCCGTCGTCGGGTAGCTGAACTACTGCACTGCTCATTTGCGTGCCGTCCACTGTGACTCGCACGTAATGGTAGTAGCCGCCCATCCAGGCTGGCAAATGGAGAGGCGAACCAGCCCCGCCTGTGATGATGCGTGGCACCCCCGCCCGCTCGTAACTGGCGTAGGCTTGCAAGTGGCCGCTAAACACCGTCGCCACCTGCGCCGCGCTGACGATCTGCTGGAACTCAGCCGCGCCCGCTTGCAGCACCCGCTCGGCGTTGAGCGGCAGGGCGAAGGGGGTCTCTGAGGGGATGTGCATGAAGACGAACTTGAGCGGCTGACTGCTGGCTGCCAGGTCGTCGCGCAGCCAGGCTAGCTGGGCGGCAGCCAACTGGTTGTCGGCATCGTCGTAGAGGGTGAAGTGGGCCGCTCCATAGTCGAAGCTCTGGTTGAGCGGCCAGCGCACTGCGAACGAAGCCCGCCCACCATTCAGCACGTCGTGGTTGCCCGGCACGGGGTAGACTGGCTTACCCAGCCCGCTGGTTAGCCGCTGGAAGTCGTCGAACTGGCTGGCATAACCCTGAGGCGTGATGTCACCCACCACGATCATGAAAGCGTCGTTGCCCGCCACAAAGTCGCGGATGATCCGCCGAAAGATCGGCTGATCCTTCCAACTGTCGCCGCAGACGATGAAGCTGAAGCGAGGGCTGGCGGTGGCGGTTGGCGGCAGGGGTGGATAGGTCGGGGTGGGAAAGAGGGTTGGCTCGACGAGAGCGATTCCCTCACCCGCAGGCGCAAGCTGGGGGATGGGGCTGGTTGCGCCGTCGCAGGCGAGCAGCAGCAAGAGCAGTAGAGCGAAGCTAGCCCTCACGGCTGAGATTGCTGAGCCTGCACTGTCTTCTGCAACAAGCGCGCCCGTGCCAGGGCGGCTGCTGGGCGCAGACGCACCTGCAAGAAGTAGAGGGCGGCCAGCGCAGGCAGCAGTAGTAGGGCGGCTACCACTGGCGCGAAGATCGCCAGCACTGCCACCCCAGCAGCGACGATGTCCTCTAGCAGGCTGACTAGCGCGTTGGCGTAGCCGCGAGTGGCGAGAGTAACGAGTGGGCGGGTGGTCATCTTCAGGGCGTGGACGGCAGCCGCCGCCAGCAGCCCCAGCCCGCCCGCGACCACTGGGCTGACGAACTCACCCCGCGCCGCATTGTAGGCAAGGAACAGTAGCGCGCCAGCCAGCGGGCGGATTATGGTAGCAACCCGGTCGTTGCGGCTGTCCCACCCCGGTATCTTGTCCAGCATCAACTCGACGGTCACGGGTAGCAGGATGATGAAGATCGCGAGCCACTCGCTGAGGGCGTGGTAGGGGGCGGGTAGGGCGAGCTTGCCGAACCGCCCCGCCAGCGCGAGGATCAGCAGGGGTAGGTAAGCGTTCAGGCCCGCAGAGGCGGCCAGGCAGAGACCCGCCAGGATGTCCATAAGCAACGTAACCTCTAACTTTGTCCGCCACCAGGATTGTTCGGGTTATTTGGGTTGTTCGGGTCATTCGGCTGAACATAGCCGGTTGGCGGCTGCTGGCCGTAGCCCGCTGGCGGCTGTTGACCGTAGCCCGCTGGTGGCTGCTGGCCGTAGCCCGCTGGTGGCTGCTGATCAAAGCCGGGGGGGACTTGGCCGTAGCCAGTGGGCGCAGGCGGGTAGCCGCCTTGCTGCTCCTTAGCCTTGTCGAAGGCGGTGCCATAGGGCTGCTGGCCGTAGCCCGCTGGCGGCTGCTGGCCGTAGGGAGGCTGGCCGCCGATCATGCCCGCTGGATACATCGCTACTGGCTGCTTGTTGGCGTTGTTGCCAATCGCCCCAGTGATCAGCCCCGCCAGTGCGCCGATCAAGGCCCAGAGTAGTGGCCCGCCAACCACGCAGCAGAGGCCAACCCCGACCGTGCCGCTGCTGTAGAGGAAGTCGGCAAGCTGGTTGACGCTCAGGTTGGCGCGCTCCAAAGAGGCCGCAGTGCTGGGGTCAGCATTGACGCGGCTCTGGATCGCGCTCACCACCTCAGCCCGATCTACGCCGTTGAGGGCGAGGGCGAAGGAGACAGTGACGGCAATGCCAGCGATCAAGCCGCCAACCAGCCCGGCAATTGCGCCGCTACCGGCCCCGCTGCCAGCCGAGCGGCCCCGGCTGACGAACAGTGCGCCGACTACCCCCGCCGCAATCGGCGTGAGGAGTACCGGAATGCCAGTGATGTACTGGCTAAAGAACAGTAGTGGGATGGAGATAATGCCAATCAGCAATCCCCCCTTCAATCCAGCCATACCCATTGCGAGCAATCCCTTTCTTGAACACAGCTCAGCGAGTCAACGTTGTCGGCTACAGGATAGCACAAGAGGCGGCGGCGGTCAACCAGCCTCCCCTTGTAGACAGCGTTTGCCACTGTGATGTTGCAGCGATCAGGCTTCGCGTCGTGCCGCGCGACGATAGAAGTAGCCGCCCAGCCAGCCAGCCCCAGCCCCACCGAGGACGAACAGGATGGTAATGGCGGCCTGCACGTAGGGGTTACGGTCTGCGGCAAAGATGCCAATCGCTTGCAATCCTAGCCACAGGCTGACCAATAGCGCGCCAAAGCCGACCAACAGACCCGCAGGGAGGCCGCCGCCTGCCAACACTTTGCCGCGTAGGAGGGTGCTGAACACCCCCGCTAGCAGCGCGCACAGCAGCAAGGTAAGGGGCTGAAGGGGGATGGGCAGGAAGATGCTAACTATCAGCCAGAGCAACAGGCTGAAGAAGGCGGGGATCATTGCCACCCCACGACTGGCGATGAAGGCTTCGTGCGCCTCGTCGGGCTGCGCCACCACCAGGGGCGGCAAGTCCTCCAGGGCCATGACCGTCGGGATGTCCAGCACTGCCACACTGCCCACCTCGACCATCTCGCTCTGCTCTACGCTCCAGGGCTGCACTGCACTCTGCGCAACTGGGGGCGGTACGTTCTTGAGCTTGATGTAGGTGGGATTGGGCAGCACGAAGGCGGGAGCGGGCTGGGCAGGGCGGTAGTTGACGGCGGCGTGCAGCAAGGCACCAATCATGCTGGCTGCCGCTGCGACAGTAAAGGGGGTGAAGCCAGGCCAGTAGCCGCCACCGCTGACGCTTCGGATCAGCACCAGCGAACCGAGCGAGTAGATAGCCGCTGCCACGCAACCGGCGATGATGCCGCTGATCGCTGTCTGCCAGAAGCTATCCAGTTCGGCTATGCGGCTGCTGAGGATGCCGCAGGCGAAGGCGATCAGGCCGAGCAGCACCCACAGCCAGGCCGCCTCGCCACCACCAACCCGCACCACCAGGGCGGTGAGCAGCACCAGACAGATCGAGAAGCTGCCGCCCCCAGCCCCAGCCAACAAACCTGCACCTACCATCGTGGTACCTCCCTGCTTATTTGTTGTGCGGCGGCCACGCCCCTTTGTCGAGGACAGCGCGTGCGCCTGCTGCATTGGCCTGCTGCAAGATCGATTCCAGGCTGCCAGCAGCCAATGCGCCCAGCCCTGCCGCCCGTAGTTGGCTGATCAGGGCGGCCATGAAAGCGTCGCCCGCCCCAGTGGTGTCTACCGCCTGCACGACGGGGGCTGGCACGCTGCCATACTCACCACTCGCCAGCAGCAGGTATGTACTACCCACATCGCCGAGGGTGACACTGACCAAGCGGGTGGCCGCCCCTAGCAGTTGCCGCTGCAAGATAGGCAGGGCAGACAACACGTTGGTCTCGCCAGTGAGAAACTCTAGCTCTACCTCGCTGAGTTTCACGATGTCGGCCTCGCGCACCGCCCGTGCAAGTTGCAGCCGCGCTTCGTCCAGGCTGGCCCAGAGCGACGGGCGGAGGTTGGCATCGAAGCTGATCGGGATACCACGCTGGCGGGCCAGAGCGACCGCCTGCCAGTTGGCCGCGCGCGCCGGTTCACGGCTGAGGCTGACCCCACCAAAATGCAACCAATCGCCCCTCATTATATACTCTGTTGCCAGTGGATTCAGTTCAAATTGTGCGTCTGCCCCAGAGAGGAAGCTGAAGTCGCGCTCTCCCGCCGCGGTAAGCGAGACGAAGGCCAGGGTGGTATGGCTGTTAGCTGGCAGTTGCAGCCCGCCTGCCTCTACCCCACGCTCTTGCAGGGCAGAGCGCAGGTAGCGACCAAAAGCGTCATTGCCAACTGCACCGAGGAAGGCGACTGGCTGATCGAGAGCAGCCAGCCAGACGGCTACGTTAGCCACCGCCCCACCAGCGGCCTTGATGAAAGCGGGCGCATCCTCCAACCGCCCAGGCTGGCTGGCTACAAAGTCGATCAGGATTTCGCCGATGCAGATGATCATGCTGGGGATTATACTACTTGCGCGGCGAACTGGCAAAGTGGCTGCTTACTTCGCAAAGTCCAGCGGGTTCTTGTTCACACAGACGCGCTCTGTGGTACCAGATTTGGTCGGGTCACCCTTGCAGAGCCACACCTGATAGTCCACGTGGCAGCCGGTGGAGTTGCCAGTGGTACCCATCTGGCCGATCACGTCGCCACTGGCTACGCTCTGGCCGTCTTTCACGGCAATCTTCTGCATATGCCCGTAGGTAGTGCTGTAGTTCTTGCCAACCACGTAGACAAGGTTGCCATACACCGGGTCGTTGAGCAGCGTCTTGACCACGCCAGGGTGGGTGGCGACGAGGGCCGAGCCACAGGCATCCTTGTCGTGGTAGTAGGCGTAGTCTACCGCCCCATAGGGGCCGGGGCCGCCATGCCCAGCGTAGTCTTTGGTGATCACCCAGTCAGTGCGCTTGGGGTCAACCGGGCGAATGCTGGGGCGGTCGTCGCTGGTGGGCATGGTCAGTGCGCCGCTCTGAGCGTGGGCGGCGATGGTGCTGACCGCCTGACTAACCTCCCGCGGGCCGGGGCTGCTAACCGTGAAGTGGCTATCACGGCTGGCATTCCTGAAGGCGGCGAGCAGCAGCACGCCTGCTACCAGGATGGCCGCAACCACGGCGAGGCTGATCCAGGTGCTATGGCGGTTGCGTTGAGGCTCCGCATTATAGTTCAACATCGCACGGCCCCCCTTGCAGCCCGGCTGGGCTAAACTACACTACGTTGATGATCGCCGCGTCGTCGTTGGTGGCAAGTAGCACCTGCGTGCGCTGCAAGGCGGCCACTGCCTGCGCTACGGCGGGCGACAGGTGAGTGAGGGCAGCAAAGGACGCATAGCTACCCGCATCCTGCCGCAGCAGCAAGTGATGGGGAACGTGGCCGAGCAGCGACGGGCTATCATCGGCTACCAGCAGGTCATCAGCGCGGTCAGCAAGCAGCCAGAGGCTAAGCGGCTGCCCCTCATCCACCAACGAGCGACGGGCTGCATCAGCCAGGCCAGGATCGCTCAAGGCGGCGGCTGCGTCAGCGAAGATGAAGGCGGGCCAGTTGCTAGCCCCACGCCGCAGGCCTGGGAAGCCCGCCAACGCCACCCCCGGCGCAGTAGCCCGCAGGTTGACCAACAGGCGGCTGACCGTCAGCTTAGCCAGGTAGGCGGCGAGCGGCTCTGGCACCTCAGTCGGATGGGCGTGGCCGACGAGCAAGATACTGGCGGCAGGGTCTGCTTCATGCTCCACCTTGCCTAGCCTGCTATCTTCCTGATTTACAAACAGCCTGCGCCAGCGACCACGACTGAGGGTGAGCAGGGCGTGACCAAGCTGGCGGTAGCCACCCGCGTTCAGCGTGCTTGCCAGCAGCTTGAGGCTGAGGGGCTGCCGCCGCTCCAGGTGGTTGAGGCCCAGTTGGAACAGGGCCGCCTTCAGGTGGCTGACTTGCTCCTCGTCCAGGCCGCCAGCCAACAGGGTGAGCAGGTCTGCCGACTCCACGATCCACTGCTCGAAGCGGGCAGGGTCGTCCAGTTCGGCGTAACTTGTCGCCAGCAGGTTGAGATTACCGCCTTGCTCGCCCTCGGCACCGGGCAGCAGGTAGTGACCGCCAAGCTGCTCGGCGAAGATGCGCCAGCGGCCTTCGGGGTCGTAGCCGTACAAGTCGAAGCTAGCCAGGTAACTGAGGACTGCCCACTGCTGGGCGAGCTTGTGGCGGTACTCTGGCTTGCCGCCGCTGATCGTGCGGTGGCCGGGGGCAGCCGCGGCTTCAGGGGCGAAGGTGACTACCGTGCGGTCGCGGGCGAGGCCGAGCGGGGGGTAGGTGAGATCAGGCGGCGGCGTGGCACAGGCCAGCCAGGTGAGCGGGGCGACGGCTGCTGCATTGAGGGTGAAGTGGCGGCCACATTGGTTGCGGTTGAGGGGCAGGCTGGTACGTAGCCCGCGCTCGACATCGCTGCGCCCGCGCATGAGCGTGGGAGCAAAGCCGAGCCGTTCCAGTTCGCCAGCGAAGCGGGTCTGCTGGCTAGCGGCATGGCCTTGCGGCGCACGCAGAGCAAACAGCAGGCTCAACTCCTTCAGCCGATCTTCACCCTGCCGCATCTGGTGTAGCCGCTTTTCCACCTCAGCCCGCTCGATCTCCAGGTTGGCGCGCTCGATGAGGGTAGCGGGAGTGGTCGGCTGGCTGTAGACCAAATGGGGGCCAGTGATTGGGCCATCAGGCAGGGGGGTGCGGAAGCGATCCCGCGGCTGCTCCGCCTCGTCAGGGGCGACCAGTTCGGCCAGGCGCGCATCAATGTGGGTCAGACGACGTTCCAGCACCTTGAGCATCTCGACCTCGTAGCGGGCTGGTTGCAGGTGGACTGTGACATCGTACTCATAACCGGCCAGCGCATCACTCCGCAAGACCGGCCAGAGCCACTCGCCAGCGGGAGCGGCAGGACTGGGCGGCTGAGCGCAGTAGAAGCTGACGCTGGTCTGCTTCTCTAGCAAGATGCTGTCGGCGGTGAGGTAGGAGGAGGTAGGGCCGATCACGCTGAAGGGACTGTCGGCCAGGCGCGCCCGCTCATCCTCGCTCAGGTCGCTGCCGGGGCGCAGCCAGGCCAGCAGCCGTTCGGCGATCTCGTTGCTGCCGAGGGTGCTGCACTCAAAGGGCAGGCTGGCGTAGAGTTGGGCCAGACGAGCGGCCAATTCGCTCTCGCTGCTGCCGCTGACCGCCAGCCCACACCAGACCTCCGCCGCGCCATGCTCGTGCCAGCGGCGTACCTGCCCGCTGAAATCAGCCCACAGTTGCTCCCCGGTCGCCGCCGAGTGGACGAAGCGGCGGGCAACCCGCTTGCGCCAGCGGGCCACATAGCGATCCACGTCGAGCAACCGCCGCTGCAAGATGAACTGCACCGGGAACTCTGGCAGATGCTGCTGCAAGGTTTGTAGCACGCCCTGCTCGCGCTCCCGTGCTGCCAGCCAGTAGTTGAGGCCACGCAGTTGTAGTAGGCCAGTCAGTCCGCCACCGGTCAGTTGCAGCGCACCAAACCGCTCTACGCCCGCCTCGTTGGTGACGGCGTAGAGATCGGTGAAGCCGAGCCGTCTTTCCAACGCCCGACTATCGAAATCAGTGCTGAGGATCGAGAGGAGCATCAACCCACCTTCGCCACAAAGATTAACCAACCGTGCCGCAGAGATCGTGCCACGTCACGCCGCTGCGATTATATACCGTCAGTTTGGCCGCAGGCAACTACGCCTATTGTTCGGCGGCCCGCCACTGGGCAACGAGGCTGTTGACCACGTTGGCGTAGCCGTTAGGGTCGTTCGAGTCGCCCGACGGGGCGTAACGAGTGGTAATCTGCTCTGGGGTAACCAGCCCGTCACCGATGTAGAGGCTACTGGTGAGCAGCTTGTACCAATGTTCTATAGACTGGTCGTAGTTGTCGTACAGAGCATAACCGCCATTGACTTTGTAGCACTTGTACTCTGTCACACAGCGTATGTTGCCCCAGGAGTGCGTAATCGTAGCCATGCCCTTAGTGCCAGCACTGCTTTCGTGGATGAAGAAGGCCAGGGGGTAAGCCGGGTCAATGCCATACTTGAGGCCGAGGTCGTAGAGTACCTGACCCTTGCCCTGGGCTGGCGAACTGTAGTCCTTCAGCACGCGCTCTATGGTGGCGACGCTGATGCTGGGCAGGCCGCGCAGGTCGTGGGCATCGGAGCCAGGGTGCCGCATCGCCAGGCCGTTGCCAACTGGGGGCTGCTGTGGCAGGGCAGGCTGCGGGGGTTGGCTGCCAGTTAGCTGCTCCTGCATCAGTTGGCCGGTTGCCATCGCCGCCCCGCCGCTGAAGCTGACCGCGCCCAGGTTGCTGGCAACAAAGTGACTGCTGCCAAAGATCAGGGTAGCACTGAGCAGCAGTGCCGCGCCAGTGGCAGCCAGGAAAGAGGTAGCCTTACGCCCACCTTTCGCCTGCACCACAGCTTGCACATCTTCGTAGTCTGCGCTGAACATCTCTGCCGAGTAAGTCGGCAGGTTCACCTGCGGCAAGCCCTTACTGTGGGCTGGCGTGGGGGGCAGGGGTGAGGCAGCGGGTGGCTGCTTGACAGGCTTGCTCTGCTCTGGCTGGAAGGAAGCGGGTTCACGCTGCCAGGCACGGGTGTAGGTCTCGCGGTAGGCTGCCGCTTCAACATCTACTAGCGGGGTCTTGCGAGCGGCTGGGGGCAGAGGGGTGGAGTAGCCGCGCTTGCCCTTCGTGGGGCTGGCGGTGGGGGCGGCGGGAGCGGGGGCGGCGCGACAGAAGCTGCCAGCCACGTAACTACCTTCCTGCTCAAGCCACTGCTCGAACCTGATCGCCTTGCTCACGGTGCTTTTCCTTTGCGCTAACTGGGCGGGGGACGTAGTTAACCTCTGGCAGATGGGCCATGCGAACAGATAGCAACCTGCAAAGGTGAGTACGTTACGGCCATCCAACGTACCCACCTTGCAAGTGGGCTGGCCCTTCCAGCCCTGGGCGAAAAGCCGATCTACTTGGCAGGGGCTGCGGCACTGCCGCTGACGGGCTGGGCCGCCGCTGTGCTGCTGGCGTTGCCGAGGGCGCGCTCGACGCTGGCTCTCTCCTCCGGCTTCATGGCGCGGAAGGCGGTGCCGTCGTTGATATAGGCAGTCTGTGCGCCCTTCGCCGAAATCACCAGGTCGGACTTGCCATCACCGTTCAGGTCACTGATCTCAAGCTGCACTGGCACCTTGTCTTCGCCCTTGCCGAACAGGTAAGGGCCAGTGATCGTCATCGCCTTGCTGGGGTCGCTACCAGGGAACTCGACCACCGTGATCTGCCCATGCAGGTTGATCGCCAGGAAATGGCTGGGCAGGCCGCTACTCTCATGGCCGACAAAAGCCTCAACGTGGGTAGTGCAGGCCTGGTCGCAGAGGTAGCCGAGGTTGTCCATGCGGCTGCCCATGAAACCGACTGCGCTGCTGATCAGCAGGTAGGTGACGATCACTGCGACGGCGAAGCCGCCAGCCAGCATGATCGGCTTGGCCTGCCCGAAGCGGTCGCCTGCCCCCGCAAACTTGCCGCCCAGGTCGAAGCTGGGGCGCGGCTTGCTCACCTGTTGAGTGGGGGCAGCGTAGGTAGTGGTGCTGGAGCGGCGCAGGTCACCTGTCGCCTGCCGCTCGGCAGTGCGCACGATGCGGGGGCCTGGTGCGCTAGCAGCGGGCATCTCCTCGGTCGCGCTATCATCCATGAAGTCCAGATTACGGTTGACGAGTTGGCTCCAGCCGGTGTTGCGGCTGCTGCGCTCCTCCTGAAACTGACGCTGGGCCTGGCTAGCCATCTTGCTTCCTCCTCCTGGTTTGTTCCAGTATGTGTACTAGAACACACTGGCTTTTGAGCCGGGGTACCGCCGTTTGCGATACCCCGCAATCTGGTTGGGTACTGCTTAGTTCTCGGCGAAGCGGCGGATCACGTAGAGCAGGCGCGCCTGCACGCGCACCTCGGCACTGGGGACGAAGATCGGTGTGTAGGCCGGGTTGGCGGGGGCCAAACGGACGGTTGCACCTTCGTGGTAGAAGTGCTTGAGGGTGACGGTGTTATCGTCCAGGCAGGCGACCACGATCTCGCCGTTGCTGGCGGTGTCACTCGGCTGCACGAGGACGAAATCGCCATCGCCAATCCCAGCCCCGGTCATGCTGTTGCCGCGCACCTTGAGGATGTAAGCATCCGGGTGGTGCTGCAACATAGCGGCGGGGAGGTCGAGGCTGCCGCTCTCTGGGTTGGCCTGGATCGGAGGGCTGGCAGCGATCTCACCGATGATCGGCACACGCACTGCTGGCCGCTCCTCCTTGCGCTCAGTTTCGATCAGGCGCAGGGTGGGTGGTGGGGGCGGAGCGATCAGCACTTCGATGCTGCGGGCCGCATTGTCGGTGCGGCGGATGTAGCCTTTGCGCTGCAAGGCATCCAGGTGGTAGACGACGGTGCTGACCGAAGCCATCTTCAAACCCTCGGCGATCTCGCGGTAGGTCGGTGGGTAGCCCTTGTCGTAAGACCACTTGGCGATGTACTGCCAGACGGCCCTCTGCCGCTTCGGTAGATGTGCGCTTGCCATCAAGCCTGCCCTCTCACTTCTCATGCCCGCTTAAGCGGGATGTACGCTGCTGTTCGCTACTGCCTTGCTAGAACATCTGTGCAAAACTATTGTACTCAGAACTGCCGTTCTTGTCAATACCTTTTGGCCCCAATTTTGGCAAATCTGTTCTAATTCGCCAAGATCGCTGTTCTAACCCCATGGAAAGGCAGTTGCTGCCACGCCGCCACTGACTAGCTGCTACGAAACCTTTGACACTGCAACCATCTTCGGGTATACTTGCCCTAGCAACGGTTGATGGTGCAAGCATTGTGTGAGCAAGGGTTGTAGCAGCAAAGAGTGAAAGGTGGCAGCAATGGTGAAGCAACTAGTAATTGAAAATGAGGAGCCTGGGAGTGCTACCCCGCTGCCAGCAACAGGCGGTGGGCTGATGGGCTGGACGAGCGAGTGGGGGATGGACAACCTGGTGACTGACATGGGCAGGGTGATGTACAGCTTCCATCGGGCGGCCCACGTTACTACTGGCCTAACTAGCGCGCAATGGCGGATGATCTCGATCCTGCTACGCCACGAAGGGGTGGAGGACGGTGAGTTGGAGCAGGAACTGCACAGCAAACTGCAAGACGAAACCAGCTTTATGCAGAAGTTCAAGAGCGAGGCGCACCCCGGTCTCAGCCAGCGGCGCATCCAGGAGATGCTTGGTGTGGACGCAGCAGGGATCACGCGCACGGCCAAGCAGCTTGAGCAGGACGGCTGGATTAGGCGCGAAAGCGACCCGAATGACAACCGCTACACTGTGATCCGCCTGACCGAGCAAGGGCGCAAGCTGGGCGAGGAAATGCCGCAGCGGATGATAGCCATGTGGCAAAAGGCCAGCAGCGGGATTAGCCGCGCCCAGATGGAGCAGATGCGGGCTACCCTGCACCTGTTGGCAGACAACCTGGGCGCAATTGATGATACAGCTTGTGAAGAGTAGCTCTCCCCGCGGCTTTAGCAGAGCGGCCCTCGCACCCTCGCAGCTTGACACCTATGCGGTGTGGCGACTTACGTCCCTTCGCACCCACTATGTTACGAATGTGCAATCCATCACTAAAGTGCTATTTCCTGGTAGGTTGGCTGGTAAGGTTGCCCTGCTATAATGGTGATTGCCAGGGGAAGGTACAAGCCTGAGTACAAGGAGGGTACAAGGTGAACAATATATTGAGGCACAAGGTCAGCGGACTGCTGCTCGCGCCGCTACTGTTTGCGCTACTTGCTAATGGGCTGACTGGCCTAGCCAGTGGCGCACAGACCGCGCAGGCGCATAGCCAGATCGCTGCTGCGAGCGGGAACTCAGGCAACCAGGCAGACGCACGACCAAACGTCTGCCCTGATGTGATCGTGAACGGCAACTTCAGCAACAATCTTGTCGGGTGGGGGGTGTCCGCCTCTGGTGGCAGCACCGTCACCATCCAAAACGAGAGCGGCCACGGCAACTTCGCTCGTATCAACGATGTCAACGCTAACATCACCCAACTTAGTCAAAACTTCACGGTACCGACTGGTGGTGCAACCCTCAGCCTCAACTATCGCCTCAGCACCTCCGCTGTAGCGGCCTCTTACGTGTTGCTGTACATCGGAGGCAGTCCCGCAATCCTCGGTTCGATCTACAACAGCAGTTGGACTAACGCCAGCTATGACCTATCATCCTATGCGGGGCAATCGGTGCAGGTGGTGTTCAACCTGCGGAGCAACACTGGCTCTAGTGCCAACCTGGACATAGATAACGTGAGTGTGATCGGCTGCAATCTAACTAGCACCAACACGCCTACCGCTAGTAGCACGCCGACCAACACCCCTACGCGCACTCCCACTAACACCCCCACTAACACCGCAACCAACACCGCGACCAACACGCCCACGCCTACGCCAACCACCACAGCGACCAACACCTCCACTAACACCGCGACCAACACGCCTATGCCAACCAGCACAGCGACCAACACGCCTACGCCGACCAGCACAGCGACTAACACCTCCACTAACACCGCAATCAACACGCCTACGCCGACCAGCACAGCGACCAGCACCCCTACCCTCACCAGCACAGCGACCAGCACTAGTACCGCCACCGCCATAGTCAGCACGCCTACTCTCACCAGCACAGCGACCAGCACTACTACCGCCACCGCTACTTTGAGCGCAACGGCAACCCTGACCGCTAGCACGCCGACCGTCACCCCTAGTCCCTGTGCGCCGATCAACTTCAGCGACGTGCTGACGAGCAACATCTTTTACAGCGACATCCAGTTCCTCTCTTGCCGCGGGACCATCAGCGGCTTTCCCAATCCGAACCCGCCAGGTGGCTTCAGATTCGAGCCGAACAGCAATACCACTCGTGGTCAGTTCGCCAAGATCGCCGTTAACAGCTTCGCCCTACCCTCCTTCATCCCCCTCACGCCGACCTTTAGCGACGTGCCGAGCGGCAGTGTCTTCTATGCTTTCGTCGAGACGGCGGCTCACGCGGGGGCAGTCAACGGTCTCAACCAGGCAGACTGCGCAGCTATCCGCGCCACCTTCCCCTGCTACGGCCCCAATGTGGTCAACGTTACCCGCGCTCAGGTGGTGGTGATCGTGCAGCGGGTGCGCCAGTACGCCACCTACAACCCGTCCACCCCCACCTTCGCGGACGTGCCAGCCAACGCCTTTGGCTACGCTGCCATCGAGACACTTGTACACCAGGGCATCATCAGCGGCGCAGCGTGCAGCACTGGCAGCAGCACACTCTGCTTCCGCGCCAACGACTTCATCAAGCGTGGTGAGCTAAGTAAGGTGATGCGCCGCGCCATCCTGACTCTCCCTTAGCACTTTCGCAAAGAGAGCAGTAGCTAGGGATCGCAGGGCTGGGGCGTAACAAGTTACTCCCCACCTCAACTCAGCAAGCAACAGCCAGCGCAGCAAGTTACGCCCTCACAAACAGGCGAGAATTGCTTGTCGTAGCGTTCAGGTACTATTTAGGCAACAGAAAGGGTACATAGAGTAATGGCAACTGAAGTAGTTGAGAAACCAAAAGCGGAGATCAAGAACGAGGAGCCGCAGCTAAATGAGAACCGCCTGAGTGGGCGACCGCTCTACCTGGCGATTGGTGGCATCCTGCTCACCATGCTGATCTCTGCGCTCGACCAAACCATCGTTGGCACCGCCATGCCACGGATCATCACCGAGCTAAAGGGCTTCGAACTGATCTCCTGGGTGACAACCGCTTACCTACTCACCTCGACGGCAGGCATCCCAATCTTCGGCAAGCTATCAGACATCTTTGGCCGCAAATACATCCTGATGGGTGGGATCGCCCTGTTCGTCCTCGGCTCGATCTTCTGTGGGGTAGCCCAAGACATCAACCAGCTAATCTACGCCCGTGCCTTCCAGGGCATCGGGGCAGGGGCAACCCAGGCCGTCACCTTCACAATCATCGGCGACATCTTCACCCCGGCAGAGCGGGCCAAGTGGCAGGGTATCTTCTTCTCTGTCTTCGGCCTCGCCAGCGTGATCGGGCCAAGCGCCGGCGGCTGGATCGCCGACAACCCTGGCTGGCGGTGGGCCTTCTACGTCAACATCCCGCTTGAACTGCTGGCAATCGTCGTTCTTTACTTCGTGCTGCCAGTCAACATCGGGCGCACCTACCAGGAGGGTTCGGTTCGCAGCAAGCTGGGGCGGATCGACTTCCTGGGCGCGGCCCTCTCGCTCGTCTTCATCGTCCCCCTGCTACTAGCTCTGGTTTGGGGTGGGCAGACCTACCCCTGGGGTTCGTGGCAAGTGATCGGGGCGGTCGGGCTGGCAGCGGTCGGCCTGGCTGCCTTCATCTGGGCAGAGGCGCGGGCGAAGGAACCGATCATGCCGCTTGACCTGTTCAAGAACAAGGTGTTCAGTGTTGCAGCCTTGCTGACCCTGTTCAGTGCAGCCGCCCTGTTCGCAGTGATCCTCTATAGCCCCTGGTTTGTGCAAGGGGTGATCGGCAAGAGCGCAACCAGCAGCGGCGCAATCCTCACCCCGCTGATGCTGATGCTCGTCTTTGGCGGCATCGTAGTAGGCCAGATCGTGGCCCGCATCGGCAGGTACAAGGTGTTCGCCGTAGCCGGTACCATCGTCCTCACCTTCGGCGTGTACCTGCTCAGCGGCATGGGAGTGGGTACGGATGAGGGAACGGTCGTCCGCAACATCCTGATCGTTGGCCTCGGTTTCGGTATGTTCTCGCCCATCGTCAACCTGGCGGCGCAGAACTCGCTGCCCATGCAGCGGCTGGGTAGCGGCACGGCCACCATCTCCTTCCTTCGCAGTATCGGCTCGACCCTCGGCGCAGCAGTGGTTGGTACCCTCGTGACCAGCACCTTCAGCAACGAACTGCACGCCAAAATCAGCGACAGCACGATCAGCACTGTTACGCAGGCGGTGGAGAGGTTCGGCCCGTCGCAGGGCTTGACCCCGCAGGCGGCTACCCAGTTTGCCGAAAACATCTTCAGTGTGCGTTCGCTAACTGACCAGACCTTTCATGCTGCCAGCCAGCTTGCCCTCACGCGCATCGTTGGGGCGGAGCAAGCAAACAGCATCTTGGGCAACCTTGCCTTCGCCTTGCAACAAGCGTTGCACAACGCCTACATCGCTGGGGTGGTCATCAGCGGGCTGCTGATCGTCCTCGCCATCGTGCTGAAGGAAGTCCCCTTGCGGGCCAGCCCCAAACGCGAGCGGGCTGTCCAGAACCAGAACAACGAGTCGCTCGCGCCCGCCCCGCCAATGGAGCCGGTGATCTAGCAGCCACCCACCGCCAACCCTCCTCTCTGCGGGGAGGGTGCGGGGGAGCCAAAACTCGTGGCTAGCGAGCCTTGACTCTGCGCGCAGGTTGTGGTATCATAAGTCTGCGCGAGAGATCGAGCAATGTGGAGGTGTGGTGTAGCGGCCCAACATGCATCCCTGTCAAGGATGAGACCGCGGGTTCGAATCCCGTCACTTCCGCCAAAATGAGAGAGGTCAGGCTAACCGCCTGGCCTCTTTTCTTATGCTGCATAAGAGCAAGCAAAAAGCCCCTTCTGTCACCAGAGGAGGCTTCTGCCCGCCACAGATAACTGGCCGCGCCTGCGAGTGAGAGTGGGCAGCAAGGCAAGAGCCAGCCCGAAGACGATCATGGCTAGGCCAATCCAAATCCAGGTGGGATTGTTGTTCATGAAGCTAGGCAGGGCAGTGAAGATACCCGTCCCTTGCAAGAAGAAGACCAGGCCAGAGAGAGCCAGTAGGCCGCCGATGATCTGTTGAACCCGATTTGCCGTAGACACAGTTTGCTCCTTTGTGCTTGCCAACATTGGTTTCGTCGCCTCAGCGGTCGTGCATCTCGCGTTCGGCTTCGCGCTTTTGGTCGCGCTCGGCCAGTGCATCGCGCTTGTCGTAGGTGTGCTTGCCCTTCGCCACCGCTAGTTCGAGCTTGGCCCGCCCATTCTTGAGGTAGAGGCGGGTAGGGACAAGGGTCAGCCCCTTCTGCTCGGACTTGATGCGTAGGCGCACGATCTCGTCCTTGTGCAGCAGCAGCTTGCGCGGGCGCAGCGGGTCGTGCTGGAAGTAAACGCCAGCCTGCTCGTAGGGAGAGATGTGCATCCCGATCAGCCAGACCTCGTTGTTCTCCAGGCGGGCATAGCTGTCGCGCAGGTTGACCTTGCCCGCCCGCAGCGACTTGATCTCGGTGCCACTGAGGACGAGGCCTGCCTCGTAACTCTCCTCTATAAAGTAGTCGTGAAACGCCTTGCGGTTGGAGGAGATCAACTTCTCGCCCGCTCTATCATCGGCCATCGTCTTGTCCTATCTTCAGCCCTTGCACCAGAGTCTCTAGTGCTAGCGAGCTATGCAGCAATCATACCAACAACCCACCCGCTTGGGCAAGCCCCAATCTACAGCGCAAGGAGCATCTCGTGCTGCGTGCTGACATCCTGGAAGCCCAGGGCGCGGCAGGCTTGCAGCACATTGCGGTCAGCGGGCAGGTCGGTTAGCTCGATCTCGGCCCACTCACCACCAACGTGCTGGATCAGCAAAGCTAGATCGTTGGCACTAAGCGGGTCGATCAGGGCGGCAGCGTAGACGGTTACTTGCTGCGCCCGCCTGCGGTAGATGATCGCGGCAGTCGCGCCACCGGGCCGCATTGCCACCAGACCCTCACCGCCTATCGCCACCAGGCTGCTACGCTCGCGGTACCAGATTGGCTGGCGGCCTGTCAGCAGCCAGTCGTGCAGCTTCTCCGACTCGGCGGGCGTGACCTTCGCGGTAGTCACGTGCTGCGCCAATGCAGCCAACTCAATAGCTAGCTCGATGTGGCCGTATCGGCGGACGAAGCCAACCCCTGCATACAGCCGCAGCGCGCGCTCGTTCTGGGTCAGCACTTCCAGTTGCAGGCTGGTCAGGCCAGCCTCGCGAGCCACCGCAAGCTGGCGGTCAAGCAGCAGCTTACCCGCACCCAGGCCGCGAAACTCTGGCACCAGGGCAAAGCCGCCAAGCCAGCCCCGCTTGCCACGCACCCCCAGTCTGCTGAGGCCGACGAACTGGCCGTCGGCGGTGTGCATCGCCAGCGAGTGGGTCAAATCCAGGCTGCTGATCCGCATAAAGCTAGCCTCAGTGCTTGCATCACCCCTAACTGGCACATAGTAGTTGGCAAAGCTGCGGTTGTGCAGGGCGGCGACCTCGGCCATGTTGTAAGCGAGCAGGTCGCTAAAGGTGTATTCGCTCATGCCGCTAGTATAGCAGGTTGTGGGCTGGCTCACTCGCAGGCGGGTGGCGGTGGTGCATCCAAACTCATTGGGGCGAAGGGGGCGACGGATAGGCTGTCGCGGAAGGTGGTGATGGCGGGCTTGGCAGTGTCGTCGCTGCGGTAGAGACCGTAATGCCCCTCGCTGTTGGCGGCATGATTGGGGAAGTCGTGGAGCCAGCCTAGCAGGCCCACCCCCTCAGCTGCGTCCGGCAGGGTGTTGGCGTAGAAGGCACGCTCGGCCTCCTCACTGCCTGCACCTTCACCCGCACTGGACTGACCAGCCTCCTCCACCAGCAATGGCTTGTCTGTCCAACTGCGCAGTTCGAGCAGCACGTCGCGCAGGCTGCGCCCTGGGTAGTTGCGACTGTAGTAGTGGAAGGAGATGAAATCCACCAGCCTGGTCAGCCTGCCTTCGGCCACTGGCACGGCGGCTGCCAATGCCAGACCGACGGTCAGCGGATGGTTGCCGTCCAACGCCCGCACCTGGGCCGCGATGCGGGTCAGCCAATCCAGCCGATTGCTGGCGTGATCCAGCCAGAGCCACTCCCGTTCGCTCACCACGTCTGGCTCGTTGGACAAATCCCAGCCGAGGATGCGGGGGTCGCCTGCGAAGGGGGCAACGACCGCCTTCAAGTAAGCACGCTCGTCGTTGGCTGCCAGATCGTCTGCGCCGGGCCAGGCATCCCAGCCGGGCGCGGGGTATTTGCGGTAGCCGTCAAAGAGGGTGACTAGCAGGCGCATCCCCTGTGTGTCGGCGATCCGCAGCACGGTGTCCATTTTGGCTGCGCTGTAGTCGCCCTGCTGCCAGTCGCCGAGGGTGACGAAGACGCGGGCGGTGTTGCTGCCAAGGTCGGCCATGCGCTGGAAGTCGCCGCGAATGGCCTGCTCATCCCACTCGCGCCAGGTGGCCCACGCATGGTCGCCCGGATAGTAGTTCAGCCCCTTGAGGGTGACACTGTGGCTATCAGCCCCAACGACCAGGCGGCTACCCTCTACCCGCACGAAGTCTACTGCACTAACCTTCATCTCCGCAGCGGCGTAGTTGTAGCCACGAGCGGGCTGGCAGTCGTTGCGGGCTAGCCGCTCAACCAGACCCCAACCGACCGATAGCAGAACCAGGCAGGCGATCATGGTCAGGGCGCGCAGAGTTCGCATCCACTAGCTCCTTTGCTTTGCGCTCCCGCCCAGCAAAGAGCAGGTAGCTATAGAGGACGATGCCAGTAAACAGGCCAAACAGGTAGTGGTAGGGCGGAGGGATGCTGTATGCGGGTGAGAAGAAGCCTTCAATAGTTCCCGCGATCACCAGCAGCACCGCGCCGCCGATTACCAGCTTGCCTGCCTGCGGGGCGACCAGCGATAGAGCCTCGGTGCGGCTGCGTTGGCCGGGGCGGAGCAGGGCGTTGCCCATCATCAAGCCCACCCCACCGGCCAGGAAGATCACCGAAAGCTCGATCACCCCATGCCCGCTGACGAAACTGAGCAGTGGGGTCAGCATCCCATAGCGGGCGGCCAGGCCACAGATCGCCCCGAAGCTGATGCCGTTGAAGATCGCCACGTATAGGGTGAGCAGGCCGAAGGTCATCCCCCCGGCCAGGGCGACGACGATCACCCGGATATTGTTGGTGATGATTTCGGCGGCGGCTTCGGGACGGGCAGCGAAGGGTATCTTGGTCCAGATTTCGTGCTGGCGGAAGTTCTCGATCACCCCATAAGCCTGGGTCGGGCCGAGCATCGTCACCGCTGTCTGCTCATCTACGAAGGCGGTTAGGCAGAAGGCGATTGCGCCGGGGATGAAGAACAACAGGAAGGAGAGCAAGGTGAAGCCGAAGGTCTGGCGGTAGAGGCGGGGGAAGCCAGTGGTGATGAAGCGTAGCAGCCGCTTGCCATCGAAGGCTTCGCGGTAGTAGACTACCGCATGGGCCTGGGCAACGAGGCGGTTGAGGTAGGCAGCTAGCGGGTCATGGGGGTAGTCGCGGCGGGCTATCGCGAGGTCAGCGGTGGCGTGGCGGTAGAGTTGGTTGAGCCGCTCTAGTTGGGGCGCGTTGAGCAGACGCATATTGCCGCCGCGCACGCTGTGCAGTAGGCTCTCCAACTCGCCCCACTGCCCCTGCCTGCTGCTAATGAACTGTTCGACCGACTGACCGGGCATCTGCCACCCTCCTGATCGTTTTCTCCTGGCCTACTTATGTTATATAATAGTTGTAGGTCGCGTTTTTGTCAACGGCTAGAGCCGGGGCTACTGCAAGATTGTCCTTGTAGGCAGGGGACAAAAGCAACGGCTAGAGCTAGCCACAGAGAGAGGTAGCCAGCATGGACGAGATCGAGCAGCAGTTTGTGGTGGACACGCCAGAGAGCGTGGAGTTCCGTTATACGCTGGCGGGGATTGGGTCACGCTTCTGCGCCGCCCTGATCGACCACCTGATCATGGGGCTGATCCTGCTGCTGGTCATCTTCCTGGGCGGGATCGCAGTCAACTTCCTGAAGCGGGGTGACGCAGAACTGTCCGCCTCGCTGCTCACCGCCCTGATCGTGATCGTCAGCTTCGTGGTGCTGGCGGGCTACTATGTGGTGTTGGAGACGGTGCAGCGGGGGCAGAGCATTGGCAAGCGTGCGCTGGGCCTGCGCGTAATCCGCAAGAGCGGCCTGCCGATCACCTTCAGCGACTCGCTGCTGCGTAATCTCCTGCGGGTCGTAGACTTCCTACCCGTCTCGTACGCCCTCGGTGTGGTAACCATGTTCTTTGATGGTCAGTGGCGTAGGCTGGGCGACCTGGCGGCGAACACGGTGGTGGTGCGCGAGGGGAATGTCTACCAACTAAGCCAGATTAGTGTGCGGCCACAAGCTCAGCAGCCAGTTTACGCCGTCAGCAGCGGCAACAATCTCTTGCAGAAGGCGGTGCCATTGAGCCAGCCCCTGCCCTACCAGCCCCAAGCCGCCCGCGTGCTGTCCGCTGCTGAAAGCGGCATCCTGCCCAGCGGCTACCAGTACGTACCCAACATCGAGCGGATGAGCGAGTTCGAGTACCAGTTGGTGCGCGACTACCTGATGCGCCGCCTCGCACTGCCCTACGAGCGGCAGGTGACGCTAGCCCGCGACCTCTCTTACCTGGTGGCGAACAAGATCGCCCTTCACCAGCCGATCAACAACTATCTGATCTTCCTCAACCAGGCCGCCGAGAGTTATGAGCAGAGCAGGCTACGCTGATCTCCTACTAAAGGAGGAGGAATTGTCCAGGCTCTGCACAAAAGGGGACAACGATGCTGTCACATTTTGCGACTAAAACAATTCGCTTCAAATCTAACAGAAAAGTTTGACAAAGCATTGTCCGCTATGATATTCTTCAGCGCATCACGTAGACAGAGGTTACGGCCTGGTCTACGCGGGTAGGCTTCAGTTACAGCCTACCTCCTGGCTCACCTTCGGCAACGCTGTTGCTGAGGGCTGAAGCCCAAAACCTTCCTTGCCAAAGTAGTACCCCCGAACGCCAGGCGCGAGTTCCGCGCCGGTAGCCAGCAGCGATGCGGTTGCCCCTTATCAGCGGCGTTCTCAGCGGCAAGGTAGCGCAGGAGGAGCAGTCTTGTCAATCTCAGGTGAAGCAGGCAACCCGAACAGCAGACGGTTTCTGGCTTTTAGCCTCATGTTGCTGACCTCGGCAGCCACAATCTTGCCCAAGTTCATGGCCCTCAGCGTGGTTGCGCTCTGCAACCCTGCCAGCCTTGCTACCCACCTGCAATCCCTCTGCCATATAATAGCGCGTCCCGCTTCGGCTCGGCCCACAGCTACCCTTGCAGTGTCCCCCGCAAAGATAGCTAGCAAGCCATCCCGCCAATCGGGGATCAGCCATAGCTACCACCCCCAGGCTATCAGCCGCAGGGTGGTACTCTGCTGCCCGCGCGCCTAGTCGAGCAGCTAGTCGCCCCACGTCAGCTAGCTGTGGTAGTGCGACTATGCTACAAGCGTTCCAGATACAAGCGGAAAGGAGGTTAGTTGTCAGCTTAAGCTCAGTACACGTACGCTGCACCCGCAGCCCCGCCCCCGGCCCGAATGTCGGCAAGGCGATCAACCAATACCCTAAAGGATAGAGGAGAATCAAGTTGTCCAAACGGAAGATAGGAACTAAATACGCAGTGGTCATGGCCCTGGTTGCCGTTGCCCTGCTCAGCATGACCGGCAGCACGTTGGCTGCCCCCAAGCCAGGTAGCATCGCTCGCGTTGCTGGTGACAGCAGCGACCGCATCAATCTTCGCACTGGCCCCAGCACCAACTACGAGGTTAACACCCGCCTCGCTGCTGGTGAAGCAGTCGAAGTCTACGACGGCCCCCGCACCGACAGCGAAGGCAACAGCTGGCTGAAGGTTCGTAACCAAAATGGCAGCGGTTGGATGAGCAGCGACTTCCTCGCCAGCACCAGCAGCAAGCCCGCCACCAGCAGCAGCAAGCCTGCCGGCAGCAGCAAGACCTCCCCCGCCACGACCAGCAAGCAGCAGGCTGCCACGAGCAGTAGCGCGGCTAAGATCAAGATTGGCGGAGCGGTTGTGGTCAAGGATGCTGCCAACGCTGGCTTGCGTATCCGCAGCAAGGCAAATGGCAACAGCACAGTGCTGGCAACAGTTGACCCTGGTACAGTATTGCGCGTGCGTGCCGAGCCAGTGACCGACGGCAGCGGCCAGCAGTGGTATCCGGTCAACGGTCGCTACACCGTCGGCTGGGTCGCCAGCGACTACATTGCCCCCAGCAAGGCCGCTGCGCCCCAAGTCAACACCAAGACCGCCGCAGTACAGGCCGCCGCAGTGCAGGCACTGACCACTGCCCGCACTGGCGTTTCGCGCAGCCCCCGCCCCAGCACTGACGACACGGCTAGCCGCCCTGCCCCAGCCGTCAACGGCCAGGCTGGTGACATGGTGGCTGGTGCCTACCGCTATCTCGGCTACCGCTATGTCTACGGTGGCGACAGCCCCCGCAGCGGCTTCGATTGCAGCGGCTATATCGCCTATGTGATGAACAATACAGGCTGGAGCATCGGCCACAGCCTCAGTCAGCAGCTTGCCAGTGGCCCCCACGTGGCTATGGCTAACCTCCAGCCAGGCGACCTCGTCTTCTTCGCCAACACTTACCATCGTGGCCTGTCGCACGTCGGGATGTATATCGGCAACGGTAACTTCATCCACGCCGAGAGCGAGGCCACTGGCATCCGCATCAGCGACCTCTATTCGAGCTACTACCAGGCTCACTACTACTCTGCCACTCGCCCGACCCGCTAACCTTGCCAATAGCTTGGTAGCAGTACACGGTCAAAGACGAACCTCTCTCCGCAAGTTGGAGAGGGGTTTCGTGTTGCTCGTCAGGTTTGCAGCCCGAATAAGGGGCGATCAGGCTCCACCTTCGTGCGCTACGTAGACGGCCAGTGCGTCGCCAACCCGCACACCGAGGCGGCGGGCTGCCGAGCCGTTGCGCGCCGCCAGTTCGAGCAGCAACTCGCTGCCTACGAGGCCAAGCAGCGCACCCTCCTCCACAGCGGCATAGGTGTGGTGGATGGGGAAGACATTATCGCGGCCCACTGTGGCGCGCAGGTGGCTGAAGTCGGGGTCGAGGCGGGCCAGTTGGTCGCGGTGCAAGTTGCTGATCAGGTTGCCAAAGCGGTCAATGTGGATCACCTGACCCACTAGCCGCTGGCGGGCTGGCTCTGGCTGGGGGCTGAGGTTGGGCAGGAGAACAGGATTGAGGACGGCGGGGCCGAACTCGCCCCCTGGCACGCCGAGGCTGAGGTGGGCGGCGGCGGGGGCGAAGATGTCGCGCCCATGGAAAGTATTGCTGACCGTCGCCAGGGAGTAGGCCGGGTTCTTCAGTTCGTAGAGCGGCAACGGTGGGTCGTCGGCCAGCCCCTCAAGGTCGAAGGGTGAAACCGCAAAGGGTAGTTGCTCCCGGTCAGCACGCAGCAAGTGACGTTCAACCAGGTAGATATAGCTGAGAATGCCATTATCGGGGCCGATGAAGCGACCATGCGGCGTTTCGAGCAGCAAGCAGCGGCGGTCGCTACCCACCCCAGGGTCAACCACCGCCAGGTGGATCGCGTGGGGCGGGAAGAAGCGGTAGGCGCGGTAGAGGACGAAAGCGGCCATCGCCACGTTCTGGGCGGCCACCTCGTGGCTGAGGTCAACAACGGTGGCTGCCGGGTTGATCGTGTAGATCACCCCCTTGATCGCGCCCACGTAGCCATCGCCCAGGCCAAAATCAGTAGTCAGGGTAATCAAGCTATCCATCTGCACCCTCCGTTGGGTTGATCGTGATATCGCCGTAAAGTTCGCTCTGCGCCACCCGGCCCAGCCGCCGCCGCTGCACTTCAAGGATCGCCAGGAAGGTGACGACTGCCTCCTGCACCCGCCCGCTACGCGAAGCCGCCGGGTGCGCCGCCAGCACCGCCCTGTAGCTAACTGCGCCCTGCTGCAATGCCGCCTGTAGCTCCTTCAGCCGCCCGTTCACGGTAAGGCGGTGCGGTTGCAGCGGTGAAGGCTCGCCCGCCCCTGGACTGAGATCGAGGCTGAGGGCAAGCTGCATCCTGCGCCGAGCCATCGCCGCCAGTTGTGCCAGGCTCACGTTGGTCAAGCCGTAGTCGGTGGTCACTGCCGCCCCTCGCGGTGGGGTAGGGAGGGGCTGGCGCAGGTAGGTGACCAGCCCCTCTAGCGGGCGCAACTCGGCCACTAGCTCCTTGATCCGCCGGTACTCTTGCAGGCTGCGGATTAGTTCCTCAGCCACATCATCCTCGTCGGGGGCGTTGGCAGCAGCGGCGGCAGGGCGGGGTAGCAATTGTTGCGACTTGATCTGGAGCAGCTTGGCCGCCAGCACCAGGAAGCTAGCCATCTCTGCCGGGTCGCGCCGTCCCTGGTCGGCACGCACCAGCACGAGGTACTGGTCAGCGACGGCGGCGAGCGAGAGGCAGGTGATCTCCAACTCATCCTTCTCGATCAGGCGCAGCAGCAAGGCTAGCGGGCCGCTGAACTGCGGCAACTGCACCTCGTAGGCGGGCAAGCGGTTGAGCAGGATGTTCGGCTTGGCAGTGGTAGTCATCACGGTGGCTTTCCCCTTGTGGGCGAGGCAAGGTGGGGCTAAGTTGCGGTCATCGGCCTGCTGCAAGGCGCGCAGCAGCGGCGGGCCGCCCACTTGCGGCGGACGCTGGTGGAGCAGCACAAGCTCCACTACCGCGCTGTCCAGGCTATAGCCACGCAGCAGGTCAGCACCAAGCTCACCATGATGCACATTGACGTAGAGGGCGCGCTGCCAGCCTTTCGCCCCCGGCCCGCCAACCCGCGCCAGCCGCCCTCTGCCCAACGGCAGCCGCAGCAATACCGTCAGCACCCGCGCCCAAAGCGGCACGTGCCAGACCCGCCTGCCGCCCACAAACACGCTCTTGCCCACATCGTGCAGCAAGGCAGCCTGTAGCAAGGCTGGTGCGTCCTGCCCTGCGGTCAGCAGGTGATTGGCTACTGCCAGGCTGTGGCGGCGGTCGTGCGCGGGCAGCAGCCGAAACAGGTGTTGCAGATCAGGGCTAAGGTAGAGGGCGAGCAGGGCCGCGTCTGCCTGCTGGTCGGGCTGGGCAAGGAGGCTGCTAACGGCCAGGTAGAACTGGCGGATGCGGTAGAGCGATTGCCTGGGCAAGCTCAGACTCCGAGCAGCAGGCTGCCAACCAGGTCGCGCACCGGGCCGATGATACGACCGAGGAAGTTGAGCGGCACCCCAATTACCTGGCCTACGTAGGGTAGCAGGAAAGCGACGACTAGCAGCACGGCCACGCCCGTTCGTTGCAGCGGGGCCATCAAGCGATACCAGCTGTCGGAGACGAAGCCGCTGATCAGGCCGAAGCCGTCGAGCGGCGGGATCGGGATCAGGTTGAAGGCAAAGAGCAGCAGGTTGGCGGTGAAGACCGCAGCCAGAACTTTGTAGAGGTCGCTGCTGTGGCTGAGGCTGCCGAAGCGTAGGGGGATGACCACGATGGCAGCGAGGATGATATTGGCGAATGGCCCAGCGAAGGAGACCACCGAGCTACCGCGCCGCCCGCCCGCCAGGTTGGAGGGGTTGACTGGGGTCGGCTTGCCCCAGGCGAAGCCAGAGGAGCCGAAGGCCAGCAACACCATGAAGATGAAGCCAACCGGATCGAAGTGGGCCACCGGGTTGAGGGTGACGCGGCCCATCCTCTGCGCCGTGTTGTCGCCCAGCAGCAGGGCAGAGTAGGCGTGACCGAACTCATGCACGGTAGTCCCCACGATCAGGCCCAGCAGCAAGCCGAGGGTGTAGACCAGATCAATATTGTTGAGATTAGGCACGCGCAGCCTCCCCTAGTGTGATAGGCTCATTATAACGGAGCGGCGGGCGGCTGGCAAGCTACGCGTATCGGCGGGCGTAGATGGTGGCGGCGGCGAGTAGCAGCAGAGCCGCGATCAGCAGCCCCTCGAAGGCACGCAGCCAGTTGAAGCTACCGCTAGCCACAGTGGTCGGCTGGTAGACGGTGGTGCCAACCGTATTGTTCTGCGGCAAGGTGTCGCGTGGGGCGATAGCAACGGTGGTCGGCGGCTGGCTGGCCTGACCCAGGTAGGTGGTAACGGTGCTACTTTGCCTGCGCAGCACGCTGTCGCCAGTCCGCTCCGTGTTGCTGCCTACTGAGGGAGCGTAGGCGGGAAGTGGGCTGTTCGTCGGGGAATTATAGTAGTTACTCACGGTCATCGCATAGGTAGAGTTGCTGGTCATGGTCGTTGCCTGGGTCTCACTGAGGACGGGAGCGGTTGGGATGTCGGGGCTGGTGGTGGGCGCACTGTTTGGGCTGGCCGCTGATCCAGTGCTGTCACTGGTGGATGCGGGCGCACTGTCGCTCGCTACGGGGTTGCTACCAGGATCGATAGGGGTCACATTGGAGGCCGCCGCAGCCACCAGCAACGGCGTGTAGGTGGCTGCAACTTCTGGCAGGGTTGTGCTGCTTGCAGCAGTGGCGAGCGGGGCTTGTTTGGCCGACTCGCTAGAGCGCGCCACCCCTTTCGCCCCATCCAGGTCTGGCCTGGGCGCAGAGGCGGCTACGGAGGCCACTGCCTGAGTGAAGCTATCCCTGTTCAGGGTGTTGAGGGTAAAGTCGAGGCCGAGGGTGAAGATCAGCAGCAAGGTGGCGAAGGCGGTAGCTGCCTTCAGGTTGCCATATGCCGCGTTGAGGCTATCCAGCCCGCCGAAAAAGGGGCGGCGGGGGCTAGCAGCCACCATTGCAGGGCGCAGGGCAAAGCTACGCGGCGTGGGCAGCGGCTTGAGGTCGCGCAGCATAGTGGCGGTAGCACGCAAGGTCGCCAACTCGTTTTCGCAAAGGGGGCAGCGGCGCAGGTGCGCTTCCACCAGGCCACGCTCACCAGCCGACATTTCACCGTCCAGATAGGCAGACAGGCGGTCGGTCAGGTGCGGGCCATTCAGGTCATTAACATTTTGGTTGGAGCCAGTCATCTAAGTTCTTCTTTTCTTCCTAGGATAGCACTACTAGATTGTTCTCTTATGCAAACGGTGTGGGGCCAGCGATTGTTCCCCCGCAAACGATCTTCTAATATTACCGCTTCTGGCGGTCGGTGGGTAGGCGCACGCCGCGTTCTAGTAGGAGATCGCGCATCTTGCTGCGACCACGGCTGATGCGCGACTTGACAGTACCTAGTGAACTGCTGGTAATCACCGCGATCTCCTCATAGCTGAAGCCCTGCACATCGCAGAGGATCAGGGCGAGGCGTTGATCCTCGGCTAGCTGGACGAGGCTACGCTGAATCTCGCGGCTAAGTTCGGAGCGCAAAGCACTGGCCTCTGGCTCGTCCCCATGCAGGCTGGTGAAGCCGAGGCTGGCGAACTCGCGCTCGCCCGCTAGCTCAATCTGCTGATCCAGACTGCTGGTTGGGCGGCGTTTACGCTGGCGCAGCACATCGTAGCAGGCGTTGGCGGCAATGCGGAACAACCAGGCGCGGAAGCTGGCGGCCAACTCGCCCTCGTCCTTTGGCCCACGAAAGCGAGCCAGCGACCGCCAGCAGTTGAGGAAGGCATCTTGGGTGGTGTCGGCTGCCGCTTCGGGGTCGCCCAACATCCGGTAGCACAGGTTGTAGACCCGCTGCTCGTAGGTGGTCACCAGCTTATTGAAGGCATCGAGGTTGCCCTCCAGCGCGCTTTGCAAGTGCGTGTGAGCCAGCAATTCCTCCTGCCCGGCGTGGTCGGTACCATTGGTAGACAAGGCTTGACTATCCCGCTGCGATTTCTTATAATTAGCGATAGGCCGAAGTGGCGGAACGGCAGACGCATTCGCCTCAAAAGCGAACGGTTAACAGCCATGTGGGTTCGAGTCCCACCTTCGGTACCAACCAGCGACGATCCTGAACAAGGGTCGTCGCTTTTATTATAGCAGTTAAACAGCGATACGGCTAGCCTGTTGACGCTGAACCACCCAGCCGCTATAATGGCAAACACGATGAACGATGAGCGACGGTACTATCTGGCCTTTAATCTTACCAGTGGGGTTGGCCCCACGCGCCTGCGCTTGCTGCGTGACCGCTGCGGCAGCTTGGCGGCGGCTTGGCAGGCCAGCGCAGCAACCTTGCAAGCGACAGGGCTTGACGGCAAGACGGTGGAGGCTATCCTCAGCAAGCGGGCGAAGCTCGACCTTGACGCAGAGCTAGCGAAGCTGGAGCGGCTGGGGGTGAGCATCGTCACCTGGGATGATAATGAATATCCCTTGCGTCTGCGCGAGATTGCCAACTCGCCACCCCTGCTCTACGTGCGTGGTGAGGTCGGGTTGAGGGATGAGACGGCGGTGGCTATCGTTGGCACCCGCGAGATGTCACCTTATGGCAAGCAGATTGCCTACGAACTGGGGCGCGACCTGGCCCAGAACGGCGTGACTGTGGTCAGCGGGCTGGCTCGTGGAGTGGATACAGAGGCACATAGGGGGGCGTTGGCGGTGGGCGGGCGCACCATCGCAGTGCTGGGTTGTGGGGTAGACACGATCCACCCCTTCAGCAACCGCCAGCTTGGGCAGCAGATCATCGCCAGTGGCGCACTGGTCAGCGACTATGCGGTGGGCATACGGCCAGAGGCGGCCAACTTCCCGCCCCGTAACCGCATTATCAGCGGCCTCAGCCTGGGGGTGATCGTGGTCGAGGCGGGGGCGCGCTCTGGTGCGCTGATCACCGTCGCCTTTGCTTTGGAGCAAGGCCGCGAGGTGTTCTCCGTGCCAGGCGACGTGACCAGGCTTAGTAGCATTGGCACCAACGACTTGATCAGGAATGGCGCGCGGCTGGTCAGTAGCGCGCAAGATGTGCTGGATGAACTGCGCCTGGCAGACGCGCCGGTGCAGTTGGAGATGAAGCAGATGTTGCCGAGCGACCCGACCGAGAGCAGGCTGCTGACCATCCTCAGCCGCCAGCCTCAACACTTGGACGAGATCAGCCGCGAGAGCGAACTGTCCGCCGCCCAGGTCAGCGCAACCTTGCTAATGATGGCCCTCAAAGGGATGGTGCGCGAAGTGGGGCCGGGTCTGTACGTCAGTACGTTAGTACATTTTGAAGGACAGGACGGGTAAATGACCACAATCGGCGAGCCGTCGCTGCACCTAATGCTGACCACCGACGCGGTGGGCGGGGTCTGGCGATACAGCCTGCAACTTAGCCGCGCCCTGGCCGCCCACAACGTCGCGGTGACGATGGTCTGCGTTGGGCGGTCGCCAGACAGCGAGCAGCAGGCGGAGATAGCAAGCATACCAAACCTGCGTCGCCTGCACCTGATCCCTGGCAAGTTGGAGTGGGAGCAGGATAGCGCGGCGGAGATAGTGGCGGCCCGCCAGCAGCTAGCCAGCATCGTAGCCGAGGAGCAGCCTGATCTGCTGCACACCAACCAGTTCTGCTTTGGCGACCTGCCGACCGCCTGCCCGCGCCTGGTCGTCGGCCACAGCGATATACTCAGTTGGCGCGAGTGGTGTGCAGATGACTACACCGCACCCTCCTGGCTGGCCTTCCTTGCGTACTACCAACGGCTGGTAGAGGCTGGCTTGCGGGGGGCGCAGGCGGTGGTCGCGCCCTCACACTTCATGGCAGGCTGCCTGCAAAAGCATTATGCCTTTGCTACGACCCCGCAGGTGATCGCCAACGGCATCAACATCAAGCCTGCGACGGCAGTGAAGGAGCGGATCGCGATTGTGGCTGGGCGGCTGTGGGACAAGGCAAAGAATGTGGGTATCATGGTTGAAGCCCTCAAGAGCCTGCCTAGCAGCAGCTACCAGGCTACCGCCAACCTGCTCGTGCTGCTAGCCGGGGAGGGAGATGTGACGGGCACTGGTACGGCGGTGAAGTTGAACGACAGCTTGCCACGCCTGCGCCCCCGCAATGACGGCGCGATCCAGTACCTCGGCTATCTCGACACCGAGCATCTTTACCAGCAGCTTGCCCGCGCCAGCATCTATCTGGCGGTCAGCCGCTACGAGCCGTTCGGCCTGGCGGTGGTCGAAGGGGCATTGCATGGCTGCGCAGTATTGGCAAACGACATCCCTACCTTCCGTGAAGTCTGGGGCGACGATGCGGTGTACTTCACCCACAACAGCCCTGCCAGCCTTCGTTCGCGCCTCAGTTGGCTGCTAACCCACCCGCAGCAGTTGGCCGACTACGGTGAGCGCGCAAGAGCGCGGTCAGCCCGCCTCTACAACGCCAACACAATGGCAGCGGCATACAATCTGCTGTATAGAAGCACGGTGCAGCACAGGGACGGAGGATGATGATCGACAAGCCTGGCAGCGACCGCCCTCAGCATAGCAAACTAAACTTTGCGATCTTCGGCCATTCGATCCGCTCGGACTGGAACCACGGCAACGCCCACTTCCTGCGCGGTCTGGTGCGGGCGTTGCAGGGGCTGGGCCACCGCGTTACCTTCTATGAAGCGCGTAGGAACTGGTCGCTGGACAACCTGCGCCGCGATCACGGCGACGCGCCGCTGATCGAGTTCACCGCGCGCTTCCCTGACATCGTGATGGAACTCTACCGTCCTGGCCTGCTGCAAGAGCCAGCAGCATTGAGGGCGTGGCTGGGTGAGACGCTGGCGGGGGTGGATGTGGCGATTGTACATGAGTGGAACGAACCTGACCTGGTCCACGCGGTCGGCGAACTGCGGCGCAGTGGGCAGTTGCCTGGCAGTCGCGTCTACTTCCACGACACCCATTATCGGGCCTACAGCGAGCCGGAGGTGATGCGCGCCCTGCGGCTGGAACATTACGACGGCATCCTCTCCTTCAGCCCGGCGATCACCGAAATCTACCAGCGCGAGTTTGGCCTGCCGCACGTCTATACCCTGCACGAGGCGGCTGACCCCGACACCTTCCGCCCGCTGACCATGCCGAAGGAACAGGACGTGGTGTTCATCGGCAACTGGGGCGACGGCGACCGCAATGAGCCGCTGGAAAGCTACCTGTTGGAGCCGAGCAACCTGCTACCAGAGCTACGTTTCTCGCTCTACGGCGTACGCTACCATGAGGAAGCCCTGCGCCGCGTCCACGAGCAGTCGCGGGTACGCTACCGGGGCTGGGTCGCCAACTACCGCACGCCGCTGGTCTATGCCGCCAGCAAGATGAGCATCCACCTGCCACGCAAGCAGTACACCGAAGCAGTCTGGGGTACGCCAACGATCCGCGTGTTCGAGGTGCTAGCCTGCGGCCTCCCCCTCCTCAGCCTGCCCTGGCCTGACCCGGAGGGGCTGTTCCGTGTCGGGGAGGACTACCTGGTGGTGCGCGATCAGGCAGAGATGGTGGCAACCATGCGCGCCCTGGCGGACGATGAGGCAGCCCGCAAGAAGATAGGGCAGAGCGGTCGCCAGCGCATCCTGGAGCGGCACACCGTCACCCACCGGGCGCGGCAGTTGGTGGAGATCGTTACCGCGCAGTAGTTAACGGGGCGTAGGGAACAAGAGAAAAGAGAGCCTCGCGGCGGACGCTTGTACTGTGCAGTGATCTTTTCAGCAGCTCACTAACTTGAGGAGCAACTTTTGGCAAACATCACGATGATCGGCAGCAGCATCGTCTCTGCCTACTGGAATGGCGCAGCGACGTATTATCGGGGCATCTGCAAGGCACTGGCAGCGCGGGGCCACGCTATCACCTTCGTCGAACAGGACATCCTGGAGCGGCAGCAGCGGCGCGACATCGAGCCACCATCCTACCTGGCTGCCTGGCGATTGCTGGACGTGAGCGCGGGGACAGAGCAGCTAGAAGCCGCCATCGCCGAGGCTGGGCAGCAGAGCGAGATCGTGATCTGTTGCAGCGGGCTGGGCGCGAATGACGGGCTGGTCCAGCAGCTTGTGGCCGAGTTGCCGGGAACGGCGGGCCGCGGGCTGCTCAATATCTTCTGGGATGTGGACGCACCGGCTACGCTAGAGCAGGCCGCAGAGCGCGACTGGCCCTTCAGCCGCCTCGTGCAGCACTTTGCCATGATCCTTACCTACGGCGGCGGCCTGCCAGTTGTCGAGGGCTACCAGCGACTGGGGGCGCGGGCTGTCTACCCAGTCTACAACGCGGTTGACCCAGAGGAGTACCACGTGGTCGTCCCCGACCCGCAGCTAGCCTGCGACCTGCTGCTGATGGCGAACCGCCTGCCTGACCGCGAGGCGCGCATCCACGACCTGTTCTTTGCGGCGGCACGGCTAGCCCCTGACAAGCGGTTCATCCTCGGCGGCGAGGGCTGGGCTGATGTGGACTTGCCCGCCAACGTGCGCTACGTCGGCCATGTGCCAACCACCCAACACAACGTGATGAACTGCTCGGCGCAATTTGTCCTCAATGTCAACCGCCAGGCGATGGTGGACTATGGCTACTCGCCACCCACACGGGTGTTCGAGGCGGCGGGCTGCGCCAGTTGCCTGATCACCGATGCCTGGAAGGGGGTGGAGATGTTTCTTGAGCCGGGTCACGAGGTGTTGGTTGCTGCCAGCGCAGAGCAGATCGCGAGCTATCTGTACCAGATCAGCGCAGTGCAGGCCCAGGCTATCGGTGCAGCAGCCCGCCAGCGCGTCCTTGCCGCCCACACCTACGACCAGCGTGCAACACAGCTAGACACGATCTGGCAGCAATACCTCGCGCACATAGGCCAACAATGAAACTGATCTTCTTTGGTCTCTCAATCACCTCTAGCTGGGGCAACGGCCACGCGACCACCTATCGCGGGCTGCTTAAGGCCCTGGCAGCGGCAGGTCATGACCTCACCTTTATCGAGAAGCGCACCGACTACTATGCGGCCAACACCGACGCGCCTCCAGCAGCCATCCCCTACGCCCGCGTGATACTGTACGAGGATTGGGTGCAGGAGGGGCAGCCACAAGCCGCCACCGCCGCCCTGGGGGCCGATGCGGTCGTCCTCGGCTCCTATTGCGCCGACGGCGTGCAGATCGCCAACTGGCTGGCCGCTAGCTATGACGGCCCCAGCTTCTACTACGACATTGATACGCCGGTGACGCTTAAGGCCTGGCGGGCGGGGCAGGAGGTAGCCTACATCCAGCGGCGGCAGTTGACCCAGTTTGCGGCAGTCCTCAGCTTCACTGGCGGACAGGCACTGGCTGACCTGCGCCACTTCGGAGCGCGGGAAGCGGTGCCGCTCTACTGTGCGGTCGACCCCGACCTGCACCGCCCGGTGCCGATCCGCGACGATTTGCAGGCAGAGCTTGGTTACATGGGGACTTACTCGGTGGATCGGGTGGCGGCGGTGGACTACCTGTTCTTTCAGCCCGCCCGCACTCTGGTAGAGCGACGCTTCATCATTGCTGGGCCACAGTACCCCGACGTAGATCGCTGGCCTGCCAACGTGCTGCACATCCCCCACCTCTACCCAGCAGACCACAGCGCGTTCTACTGCTCTACCCGGCTGACGGTCAACGCCACAAGGCAGGCGATGGTTTACTACGGCTACTGCCCATCAGTGCGCCTGTTCGAGGCGGCGGGCTGCGCGGCACCCGTGCTGAGCGATGTCTGGCAGGGTTTGGACGAGCTATTCACGCCCGACAAAGAGATTCTGCTAGCCGAGAACGCCGCCGATGTACTCGCACACCTGCAACGCCCTACTGCGGAGCTACGCGCTATTGGGCAGGCCGCCTACCAGCGCGTGCTACGTGAACACACCTATGCCGTCCGCGCCCACCAGCTAGAAGGCTATATCGCGGCTGCCCG
>Ga0209724_1000238_pt1 | contig 56233 bp, 46 predicted proteins | sample grotaG_FD_184143 | JGI IMG/M metagenome (GOLD analysis project Ga0209724, IMG submission 184143) | Glacier valley bacterial and archeal communities from Borup Fiord, Nunavut, Canada, to study Microbial Dark Matter (Phase II) -... | ecosystem: Environmental > Aquatic > Freshwater > Ice > Glacier ...
CTCGATCCAGCAGACCTGCGGCCGCTGCCACGGCACCGGCAAGATTATTCCGGAGCCGTGCACCACCTGCGAGGGCGTCGGCAAGATCAAGTCGACCAAGACGCTCGAGGTGAAGATCCCGGCGGGCATCGACGACGGGATGCGCATCCGCTCGTCGGGCAACGGCGAGCCGGGTGTCAACGGCGGACCGAGCGGCGACCTGTACGTCGAGATCCGCATCAAGCAGCACGCGATGTTCCAGCGCGACGGCGACGACCTGCACTGCGAGATGCCGATCTCGTTCGCGACGGCGGCACTCGGCGGCGAGTTGGAGATCCCGACGCTGTCGGGCAACGCGGCCATCTCGATCCCCGAGGGCACGCAGAGCGGCAAGACCTTCCGCCTGCGCGGCAAGGGCATCAAGGGCGTGCGGGCGGGTTATCCCGGCGACCTGTACTGCCACGTCGCGGTCGAGACGCCGGTGCGGCTGACCGAGCACCAGAAGAAGCTGCTGCGCGAGTTCGACTCGTCGACCAACGAAGGCGGTGCCAAGCACAGCCCGCAGACCAAGGGCTGGGCCGAGAAGGTGAAGGACTTCTTCGCCTAGGCACGCCCCGTCGTCGACGACCGTGGCTCGGCGGCGACGCGGCGGGCGGTTCAGCCCATCTCGCGGCTCGCCATCGCGGCGGCTGCCGAGCGGGTCTCGACGCCCAGCTTCTCGAACAGGTGTTCGAGGTGCTTGTTGACGGTGCGCGGGCTCATGCCGAGGATTTCGCCGACGTCGCGGTTCGTCTTGCCTTTGGCGATCCACGACAGCACCTCGGTCTCGCGGCGTGTCAGCGAGGCCGTCGCGAGACGGGACGGCGCCGGTGCGCCCGCGGCGGGCGCGTCAAGCAGCCACATCTCCTCGCCCAGCCCGGCGCGTGCCAGCCGGCGGGCGGTCAGGGTCCTTGCGCCGACCGTGCGGGCCCTGACCTCTTCCGCGTCGACGCCGGACGTGAGCCACGCGATGCACGACTCGTCCTTCCCATCCCCGAAGAACTCGGACAGCCAGCGCTGCGCTCTGGGCGAGCGCCAGGCGATGCGCTGGCGGCCGTCGATCATCAGCACGCCGTGCCCGCCGACGTCGATCGCATGGCGCGCCATGCGGACCGCCCGCGCGTTGCGCACGTGGGTCACGAGGCGCGCGAGGACCTCGCGTGATCGCACCGGCTTGACGACGTAGTCGACGCCGCCGGCCTCGAAGCCCTTGACGATGTGGCTGGTCTCCGAGAGGCCGGTCATGAAGATCACCGGGATGTGCGACCACGCCGGATTCAGCTTGATCCGCCTGCAGGTCTCGAATCCGTCGAGCCCGGGCATCAGGGCGTCCAGCAGGATCGCATCCGGCGTGATCAGGTCGAGCCGCTCCAGCGCGGCGGCGCCGTCGGACGCGACCAGCACCGTGTAGCCGTCGTCCTCGAGGTCCAGGTAGAGCGCTCCCAGCGATTGCGGCACGTCGTCGACGACGAGCACGATGTCGCCGGCCTGGGGGCGCGCCGCGGGTCCGGCCAACGCGGGCGCGATCGCGTCCGTCATGCGGGCTCCGCGTCCGCGACGTTGCCGAGCGCGGCGATCAGGTCGTCCCATGCGAAGCGCGCGGCCAGGCTGCGCAGGGCGTCGACCTGGCGCTCGCACTCGGCGTGCTCGGCCGCGAGTGCGTCGAGCGCCCGCTGCAACCCCTGCACGTGACCGAGACGTGCGAGCCGCAACAGCGCCTCGGCATGCTTGCGCGGGACGGGCGCGAGGAAGGCGGACGGGCTCGACGGGATCGGCGCCCAGCTCGGCAACGCGAGTTCGGCGACCCATTCGAGTTGCAGATGGCGCTGCAGCTCCGCGAGGAGATCGGACTCGATCACCGGCTTGTCGACGAAGCCCTGGCAGTCGGCGGCCCGGATGGTATCGATCTGGTTCTCGAATGTGTTCGCGGAGACGATGATGATCGGCATGTCCGTGATGCCGTGGGCCCGGATGCTGCGCGCCGTCTGCCACCCGTCCATGTCATCCATCGAGAGGTCCAGCAGCACGGCGTCCGGTCGCGCGTCCAGCACGCTTTCCAGGCATTCGCGCCCGCTCGCCGCTTCGCGGATCCGGAAGCCGAGCGGCAGCAGCATGCCGGCCAGCATCTGGCGCTGGATCGGATGGTCGTCGACCACGAGCAGGCTGCGGCGCCGCCCGACGTAGCCGCTGACCGGGCGGTGGCGGGGCGCCCGAGCATGGCCGTGCTCGGCGGTCTCGCTCAGGTAGAGCCGCGCGGTGAACGTGGTGCCTTGTCCCGGCACGCTTCGCACGGTCAGTTCGCCCCCCATCAGCTGCGTCAGCAGGTGCGTGATCGTGAGGCCGAGGCCGGTCCCGGGCTCGCCGGTGCGCCGGCCGGCGCTGCCCCGCTCGAACGGCAGGAAGATGCGTTCCAGGTCCTGCGGGGCGATGCCGATGCCGGTGTCGATCACGTGGAAGCAGGCCACTTCACGGGTCAGGTCGAGCAGCAGGGTCACGCTGCCGCGGTCCGTGAAGCGCACGGCGTTGCCCAGCAGGTTGATGAGGATCTGGCGCAGGCGCCTGGCGTCCGCGCGCACGAAGCGCGGGACGCGTCCCTGCGTGCGCAATTCGAACGCGAGCCCCTTGGTCGCCGCCTGCGGCGCGACCATGCGGACCACGTCGTCGAGGAACTCGCGCATCGGCAGCGGCGCGATGTCGAGTCGCAATTTTCCGGCTTCGATCCGCGCCAGATCGAGCAGCCCGTCGATCAGGCCGTGGAGATGCTCCCCGCTGTGATGGATCGTGTCGACGGCGGCGCGGTGCGACCCGCGGATCGACTCGTCCTTCAGCAGGATCTGCGCATAGCCGAGGATGCCGTTGAGCGGCGTGCGCAGCTCGTGCGTGATGCCGGTCACGTAGCGGGTCTTCGCCTGGTTGGCCGCTTCGGCGAGGTCCTTGGCCGCCTGCAGTGCCGTATCGGTGCGCCGGTGCGCGTCGATCTCCCGCGTGAGCAATTCGTTGTGGCGATTCGATTCGTCCTCCGCCATCCGGCGGCTCTCGCTTCCCAGGACCATCCACCAGGCCCCCACCGCGGCGGCCAGCGACAGCAGGGCGAAGGCCTTGAGCAGCGGGACGCGCAGCATCTCGTGGTCGAGGGCGTGCAGGGGACCACGCTGCTGATAGACGATGCCGAGGATCGCGGCGAACAGCAGGATCAGCGACAACGCGACGACCAGGTAATGGGCGATGCGGAAGTTGATCCGCCGGCTCAGTGCGGGAGGCAGCACGGACGTCAGCGCGGCATGCACCTGGTCCGCCACGCGGGACTCGGACTTGCAGCGATCGTGGCAGCGCGACTCGAGCGTGCAGCACAGCGAGCAGATCGGCGCGTCGTACGCGGGGCACTGGGCCATGTCCTCGGATTCGAACGCGTTCTCGCAGACGGTGCAGGTCACCATCTGACCGGGCGTCCAGGGCGACAGGTTCGGGCGCGCCTCGTAGTAGCGTCCCTTCGTCCACCAGGCCAGCAACGGCGACACCACCATCGCGGTGGACAGCGCGACGAACGGGGCGAACGCCTGCGCCATCGCGCCCATCGCACCGGAGTAGGCCGTCATGCCGAGCGCGGCGGCGGCCAGCATCGCGCCCAGTCCGACCGGATTGATGTCGTACAGATACGCCCGCTTGAACTCGATGTGCTTCGGGCTCCACCCCATCGGCTTGTTGATGACGAGGTCGGCCACCAGCGCACCCACCCAGGCGATCGCGACGTTGCTGTAGAGCCCCAGCACGCCTTCGAGCGCCTCGAACACGCCGAGGGTCATCAGCAGCACCGCGATCAGGACGTTGAACACCAGCCAGACGACGCGCCCCGGATGGCTGTGGGTGAGGCGCGCGAAGAAGTTGGACCAGGCCAGCGAGCCCGCGTAGGCGTTGGTCAGGTTGATCTTCATCTGCGAGACGATCACGAACAGCGTGGTCGCGCCGAGGATCCAGGCCGGTGAACTGAAGACGACGCCGAACCCCGCGAGATACATCTGGGTCGGCTCGGCCGCCCTGGCCGGGGTGATCTCCTGCTGCAGCGCCAGGAAGGCGAGGAAGGCGCCGCCCAGCATCTTGATCATGCCGGGCACGATCCAGCCGGGCCCGGCGATCACGACCGCGGCCCACCAGCGTTTCGCGTTCGCCGGGGTCTTCTCGGGCAGGAAGCGCAGATAGTCGACCTGCTCGCCGATCTGCACGACCAGCGAGAACGCCACCGTTGCTGCAGCGCCACACATGATTGCGTCGAAGCCGCTGCTGTGCGAGACGGCGCCGGTCAGGGTGGTGAAGTCGGCGAAGGCGTCGGGCTTGCGGATCAGCACGGCGAGGAACGGCAGCACGAACAGCGCGATCCAGATCGGCTGGGTCCACCACTGCAGCTTCTGGATCAGCGTGAATCCGTGCATCGCCAGCGGGATGACGGCGAGCGACGCCACCAGGTAGCACACGCCGATCGGCCAGCCGAAGAACATCTGCAGCGCGAGCGCCAGGATCGCCGCCTCGAGGGCGAAGAAGATGAAAGTGAAGCTCGCATAGACCAGCGACGTGATGGTCGACCCGAGGTACCCGAAGCCCGCGCCGCGGGTCAGCAGGTCCATGTCGACGCCGTATTTCGCCGCGTAATAGCTGATCGGCAGCCCCGTCAGGAAGGTCACCAGCCCCACCACCAGGATCGCCCACAGGGCATTGGTGAAGCCGTAGCTGAGCACCATCACGCCGCCGATCGCCTCCAGCGCGAGGAAGGAGGTGGCCCCGAAGGCGGTGTTGGCGACGCGGAACTCGCTCCACTTGCGAAACCCGCGCGGGGTGTAGCGCAGCGCGTAGTCCTCCATGGACTCGTTCGCGACCCACGAGTTGTATTCGCGGCGGATGCGGAAGATGCGTTGCGGCTGCGGCACGGATGGGATTCTGGAAGGGCGTTCGTCTGCGTCGCAGAAGCAAGAAACACTCCCGACCAAACGCGACGCGCTCGGGCCGCAACGGATTCGAGGGTACGTCGATTGACGTATTCGCGTACGGCCCGATCGCTCCCAGGATAGCGCCAGCCGAGCAAGAACGAGCGGCTCGCCATGCCCCCGCCGGCCCTCTTGAATGGAGAAATGAACCCATGTCCCGTGACAACGATCCGATTTCACCCGTACGCCGTCGACTGATCCAGGGCGCCGCCGCGCTCCCCCTCGCAGGCATCAGCGGCATGAGCTTCGGACAGTCGACCGCCTCGGTCAACACCACCAAGCTCGCGATCACCGACACGGAAGTCACGGTGGGCCAGCTGCATTCGTCGACCGGAACGATGGCGATCTCGGAGACCGGGTCGATCCAGGCCGAGCAGCTCGCCATCGACCAGATCAACGCGATGGGCGGCATCCTGGGCCGCAAGATCAAGGTCATCAAGGAAGACGGCGCGTCCGACTGGCCGACCTTCGCCGAAAAGGCCAAGAAGCTGCTGATCAACGACCACTGCGCGGCCGTCTTCGGCTGCTGGACCTCGGCGTCCCGCAAGGCAGTGCTGCCGGTCTTCGAGAAGGAGAACGGGTTGCTGTACTACCCGACCTTCTACGAGGGCCTGGAGCAGTCGAAGAACGTGTTCTACACCGGCCAGGAAGCGACCCAGCAGATCCTGTACAGCCTGGAATGGGCCAAGAACGAGAAGAAGGCCAAGACGTTCTTCCTGATCGGATCCGACTACATCTGGCCGCGCACGTCGATGAAGATCGCGCGCAAGCACATCGAGAACTTCCAGAAGGGCAAGGTCGTCGGCGAGGAGTACTACCCGCTCGGCAGCACGAACTTCGGTTCGCTGATGAACAAGATCAAGCTGCAGAAGCCCGACTGCATCTATGCGGCCGTCGTGGGCGGGTCGAACGTGGCGTTCTACAAGGCGCTCAAGGCCGCCGGCATCACGGGTGACAAGCAGCTCCTCGTGACGCTGGCCGTGACGGAAGACGAGATGACCGGTGTCGGTGGCGAAAACTTCGCCGGCTTCTACTCGTCGATGAAGTATTTCCAGTCCCTCGACAACGCGAATAACAAGAAATTCGTCGCGGACTTCAAGGCCAAGTACGGCAAGGACTCGGTGATCGGCGACGTGACGCAGGCCGGATACCTCGGACCGTGGCTGTGGAAGGCCGCCGTCGAGAAGGCCAAGAGCTTCGACGTCGACAAGGTCGTCGCGGCCTCGCCCGGCATCGAGCTCAAGCAGGCGCCGGAAGGCTACGTGCGGCTCGACGAGAACCACCACCTGTGGAGCAAGTCGCGCATCGCGATGGGCCTGCCCGACGGGACCTTCAAGGTGGTCTCGGAGTCGCCCGAGCTGATCAAGCCGGATCCCTTCCCCAAGGGTTACCAGTGATCTTCCGGACCTGAAGCCGGGGCCGCGGCAGGACGCGCGGCCCTGGCGTCTCGCCGTTGCAGGGTCCCCGCTCGCCGCGGGGTCGCGTTTCGTGCCGCCGGAGTCGTCGCATGAGCTTTTCCGAACTGCTGAATATCGGCGTGATGCAGGGCTTCGCGGGACTGAGCCTCTTCTCGGTCCTGTTGCTGATGGGCCTCGGCCTGGCGATCATCTTCGGCCAGATGGGCGTCATCAACATGGCGCACGGCGAGTTCATGACGATCGGCGCCTACACCATCTACCTGATCTCGCACCTCGCCGGCGTCCACGCGCCGGCCCTCGTGCCGTACTACTTCCCGTTCGCGGTGCTGCTCGCGTTCGGATTCGCCTTCCTCGGCGGTTGGCTGGTCGAGTGGGCGCTGATCCGCCACCTGTACCGCCGTCCGCTGGACACGCTGCTGGCCACCTGGGGCATCAGCCTCGCGATGCAGCAGACGTTCCGCACCTTCATCGGCCCGAAGGAAGTGAGCCCGACGTTGCCGGACTGGCTGCTCGGCTCGTGGGCGCCGACGCCGGGCCTCGATATCCCGATCAACGGGCTGTTCGTCATGGGCCTGACCGCGGTCGTCACGGCCGGTGTCCTGCTGGCGCTCAGCAAGAGCCGGTGGGGACTGCGGGTGCGCGCCACCGTCAGCAACCGGACCATGGCCAACGCGATCGGGATCAACACGATGAAGACCGATCGGCTGACCTTCGCGATCGGCTGCGGGATCGCGGGCATGGCCGGCGCCGCGTTCACGACCATCGGCTCCACCGGCCCGACCTCGGGGCAGCTCTACATCGTCGACTCGTTCCTGGTGGTCACCTTCGGCGGCGCGGCGAGTCTGCTCGGCACGGTGCTGTCGGCATTCGGCATCGCCCAGACCCAGTCGATCGCAGAGTTCTTCCTCACCGGCTCGATGGCCAAGGTGCTGACGCTGGCGATGATCGTGCTGATCCTGATGGTGCGTCCGCAAGGCCTGTTCGCCAGCAAGGTGCGTCGATGAACCTGATTCGCGACTTGGTGAAGCGCTACCAGCTGGCCAGCATGCTTCTGCTGGCGGTCCTGCTCGTGGTCGTCCTGCCGCTGTGCCTGGACATCTTCCGCCTGAACCTCGTGGGCAAGTACCTGACCTACGCGTTCGTCGCGATCGGCCTCGTGATGGTGTGGGGCTACGGCGGCGTGCTCAGCCTGGGGCAGGGCGTCTTCTTCGGGCTCGGCGGTTATGCGATGGCGATGTTCCTGAAGCTCGAGGCCTCCGACCCGGTCACCACCGCGATCCAGTCGACCCCGGGCATCCCGGACTTCATGGACTGGAACCAGATCACCGAGCTGCCGTTGCTCTGGCTGCCGTTCAAGTCGTTGCCGCTGACCTTGATCCTGGTGGTCGCGGTGCCGACGCTGCTCGCGTGGATCGTCAGTTTCGCGATGTTCAAGCGGCGCGTCGGCGGCGTCTACTTCGCGATCATCACGCAGGCCGTGGCGCTGATCGTGACGGTGCTGATCATCGGCCAGCAGGGCTACACCGGCGGCGTCAACGGGATGACCGACCTGAAGACCGTGCTCGGATGGGACACGCGGACCGACCACGCCAAGTACGTCCTCTACTTCCTGTGCGTGGGGCTGCTGCTGGCCAGCATGCTGCTGTGCCGCTGGATCCAGCTCGGCAAGGCCGGCACGCTCCTGCTCGCGATGCGCGACAAGGAGGACCGCGTCCGTTTCTCCGGCTACGACGTCGCCAACTTTCGCATCTTCACCTTCTGTCTGGCGGCGGCTCTGGCCGGCATCGGCGGGGCGCTGTTCTCGCTGCAGGTCGGCTTCATGTCGCCCAGCTTCGTCGGCATCGTGCCGTCCGTCGAGATGGTGATCTTCGCCGCTGTCGGCGGCCGCATGAGCCTGGTGGGCGCGGTCTACGGGACGCTGCTGGTCAACGCCGGAAAGACCTACTTCTCGGAGAGCTTCCCCGACGTCTGGCTGTTCCTGATGGCGGCATTGTTCATCGGCGTCACGATGGCCTTCCCGATGGGCCTGGCCGGTCTCTGGGAGAGTCACGTGATGCCGTGGTGGCGCAAGCGCCTCACGGCGCGCGTCGCGCCGCCGGTCACCGGCGACGGCAACGCGGACAGCGAGCCGGCGGTGCGATCGGTCGGCGATGTGCAGTGCGACGAGGCGGCGCTGCCGCCCCATGCCAGCGGCCAGCGTGCCTGACACCGGGAACCTTCGATGAGCAACACCGATTTCGCCCTCGCGATCGAGGACCTGACCGTCTCGTTCGACGGCTTCAAGGCGATCGACGACCTGACGCTCTACGTCGACCGCAACGAGCTGCGCGTGATCATCGGCCCGAACGGCGCCGGCAAGACGACGCTGCTCGACCTCATCTGCGGCCGCACCAAGGCCGCGGCCGGCAGCATCAAGTTCAAGAACACCGAGCTGACCCGGATGGCCGAGTTCCGCCGCGTGCGCCTCGGCATCGGCCGAAAGTTCCAGACGCCGTCGATCTACGAGAACCTGTCGGTGTTCCAGAACCTCGAGGTCTCGTTCCCTGCGGGACGTTCGGTCCTCGGCGCGCTGATGTTCAAGTGCAGCGACGAGGTCAAGGCCCGGGTCCAGGTCGTCGCCGAGGACATCTACCTGTCGGACCGGCTCGACCTCGAGGCCGGCCTCCTCAGCCATGGCCAGAAGCAGTGGCTCGAGATCGGGATGCTGCTCATGCAGGAGCCGGAGCTGCTGCTGCTCGACGAGCCGATCGCCGGCATGAGCGCGCGCGAGCGCGAGCTGACCGGCGAGCTGCTGCAGCGCATCTGCAACAACCGGTCGGTGATCGTCATCGAGCACGACATGGACTTCGTCAAGCGCATCGCGCACAAGGTGACCGTCATGCACCAGGGAAAGATCCTGGCCGAGGGTCCGATGGAGCAGGTGCAGGCCGACCCGAAGGTCATCGATGTGTATTTGGGCCACTGAGCCGGGCCACTGACATGCGCACTGCGCGGAAGAATCCGACCCCATGCTGAAAGTCACCGACCTGTTCGTCGCCTACGGCCAGAGCGAAGCACTGCACGGCATCTCGTTCGAAGGCAGGGCGAACGAGACCGTCGCCATCATGGGCCGCAACGGGATGGGCAAGACGACCCTGTTCAAGAGCCTGATGGGGGTGCTGCCGATCAAGAGCGGCAGCGTCGAGGTCGGCGGCCAGGAGGTGTCGAAGGACCAGAGCTTCCGCCGCGTCGCCAAGGGGCTCGCCTACGTCCCGCAGGGCCGCATGATCTTCCCCACGCTGACCGTCGAGGAGAACATCCAGACGGGCCTCGAGAACGCGAAGACGCGCCGCATTCCCGACGAGATCTACGCGCTCTTTCCGGTGCTCTACGACATGAAGCGGCGCAAGGGCGGCAACCTGTCCGGCGGTCAGCAGCAGCAGCTGGCGATCGCGCGCGCGCTCGTCACCGAGCCCAAGGTGCTGCTGCTCGACGAACCGACCGAGGGCATCCAGCCGTCGATCATCAAGGACATCGCCAAGGCGCTCAACGAGATCCGCAAGCTGCGCGAGATCACCATCATCGTGTCGGAACAGGTCCTCAGCTTCGCGATGGACGTGGCCGATCGCCTGTTCGTGATCGAAGGCGGCCGTCTCGTCCACGAGACGTCGCGCGCCGACACCGACGAGGCGCACGTCAAGCAGTACCTGTCCGTCTAGACGGCACCCCGTCACGCCCCAACCCTTCCACGAGACGCTACATGACCGATACACTGATCAAGGTCGATCTGACGAAGTCGCCCACCGAGAACGAGAACATCCACAACCGCTGGCATCCGGACATCCCGATGGCCTGCTGGGTGAATCCCGGGGACGACTTCATCCTCGAGACGTTCGACTGGACCGGCGGCTTCATCAAGAACGACAACAGCGCCGACGACGTGCGCGACATCGACCTGACGACCGTCCACTACCTGTCGGGTCCGGTCGGCGTGAAGGGGGCCGAACCCGGCGACCTGCTGGTCGTCGATCTGCTCGACATCGGTGCGAAGCCGGACAGCCTCTGGGGATTCAACGGCTTCTTCTCGAAGAAGAACGGCGGCGGCTTCCTGACCGAGCACTTCCCGCTGGCCCAGAAGTCGATCTGGGACTTCCACGGGATGTTCACCAGCTCGCGTCACGTGCCGGGCGTCCAGTACGCCGGCCTGATCCATCCCGGACTGATCGGCTGCCTGCCGGACAAGCCGATGCTCGAGATGTGGAACACGCGCGAGCAGGCCCTGATCGACAGCGACCCGACCCGCGTTCCGGGCCTCGCGAATCCGCCGTCGCCGGGCACCGCGCACATGGGCAAGATGACCGGTGAAGCGAAGGCCAAGGCGGCCGCCGAAGGTGCCCGCACGGTGCCGCCGCGCGAGCACGGCGGCAACTGCGACATCAAGGACCTGTCGCGCGGCTCGAAGGTGTTCTTCCCCGTCTACGTCGACGGCGCGGGCCTGAGCGTCGGCGACCTGCACTTCAGCCAGGGCGACGGCGAGATCACCTTCTGCGGCGCGATCGAGATGGCCGGCTGGGTGCACATGCGCGTGACGCTGATCAAGGGCGGGATGGCGAAGTACGGGATCAAGAACCCGATCTTCAAGCCGAGCCCGATCACGCCGAACTACAACGACTACCTGATCTTCGAAGGCATTTCCGTCGACGAGTCCGGCAAGCAGTACTACCTCGACGTGCACGTGGCGTATCGCCAGGCGTGCCTCAACGCGATCGAGTACCTGAAGAAGTTCGGCTACTCGGGCGCACAGGCGTATTCGATCCTCGGGACCGCGCCGGTGCAGGGGCACATCAGCGGCGTCGTCGACGTGCCGAACGCCTGCGCCACGCTGTGGCTGCCGACGCAGATCTTCGACTTCGACATCAACCCGAACGCGTCCGGTCCGACCAGGTTCATCGACGGGTCGATCGACATGCCGCTGTCGCCCGATCTCGTCTGAGGCCGCGATGCCGACCTACGACTATGCGTGCCCCGACTGCGGCGGGTTCGATGCGCTGCGGACGCTGGCACGGCGCGACGAGCCGGCCGCGTGCCCCGATTGCGGCACGGCATCGCCCCGCGTGCTCGTCACGGCGCCGCGGCTCGCGCTGATGGCCAGCGGCACGCGCAACGCGATCACGACCAACGAACGGGCAGCCCACGCGCCGCGCAGTTCGCGCGACCAGCCGGCCCGGCATCCGTCGGGCTGCAGCTGCTGCGGCTCCGGCAAGCGCGGCGGCACGGTGACCGGCACCAACGGCGCCAAGGCATTCCCGAGCAGGCGTCCCTGGATGATCAGTCACTGAAGCACGCGACGGCATCGAACGATTCGAGGAGAAGTGCATGCATCACGGAGACATATCGAGCAGCCGCGACACGGTCGGCGTGGCCGTCGTCAACTACAAGATGCCACGGCTGCACAGCAAGGCCGAGGTGATCGCGAACGCGCGGAACATCGCGAACATGGTGGTGGGCATGAAGCAGGGACTGCCGGGGATGGATCTCGTGATCTTTCCCGAGTACAGCACCCACGGAATCATGTACGACTCCCAGGAGATGTACGACAACGCCGCCTCGGTGCCGGGCGAGGAGACCGAGATCTTCGCCGCCGCCTGCCGCAAGGCGAAGGTGTGGGGCGTGTTCTCGCTGACCGGCGAGCGTCATGAGGACCATCCGAACAAGGCGCCGTACAACACGCTGATCCTGATGAACGACCAGGGCGAGATCGTGCAGAAGTACCGCAAGATCATGCCGTGGGTGCCGATCGAGGGCTGGTATCCGGGCAACTGCACCTACGTCAGCGACGGCCCGAAGGGCATGAAGATCAGCCTGATCATCTGCGACGACGGCAACTATCCCGAGATCTGGCGCGACTGCGCGATGAAGGGCGCCGAGCTGATCGTCCGCTGCCAGGGCTACATGTACCCGGCCAAGGAGCAGCAGATCATGATCTCCAAGGCAATGGCCTTCGCGAACAACGTCTACGTGGCCGTGGCCAATGCGGCCGGCTTCGACGGGGTCTACTCGTACTTCGGCCATTCGGCGCTGATCGGCTTCGACGGCCGCACGCTCGGCGAGTGCGGCGAGGAGGAGATGGGCATCCAGTACGCGGCGCTGTCCAAGAGCCTGATCCGTGACTTCCGCAAGAACGGACAGAGCGAGAACCATCTGTTCAAGCTGCTGCACCGCGGCTACACGGGCCTGATCAATTCCCGCGAAGGCGACAAGGGGCTGGCCGCCTGTCCCTACGACTTCTACGGCGAGTGGATCAACGATCCCGAGGGCACGCGCAAGCGCGTCGAAGCCTTCACGCGCGACACCGTCGGCACGGAGGAAGCGCCGATCGAAGGCATCCCCAATCCGGCGACGCTGGCGCACGGCTGACCGCGATGCGAACGACGGGCGCCGCAGCCGGCGGGCCCGTCCGGTCACCGCCCCGCCGACCCCCTCGACCGCGATGAATCACGTGGCATTCGGCGCCGATTCCAGGGCGGCCCTCGCGCCGGGCGACCCGCTGGCCTCTTTCCGCGTGGCTCGCGAACCGTTCTACCGGCCGATCGCCGACGAGATGGCGCTGTTCGAAGCGGCATCCGCCCACCGGCTGCCGATCGTGTTGAAGGGCCCGACCGGCTGCGGCAAGACGCGCTTCGTCGAGCACATGGCCTGGCGCCTCGGTCGTCCGCTGGTGACCGTCGCCTGTCACGAGGATCTGGGCGCCGGCGACCTCGTCGGCCGCTGGTTGCTCGATGGCGACGGCACGCGATGGCAGGACGGGCCGCTGACGCTCGCCGCGCGCTTCGGCGGCCTGTGCTACCTCGACGAACTCGTCGAGGCCCGGGCCGACGCCACGGTCGTGATCCATCCGCTGACCGACACGCGTCGCATGCTGCCGCTGGCGCAACGCAACGAGATGGTCCACGCGCACCCCGACTTCCAGCTGGTCGTCTCGTACAACCCGTCGCCGATGGCACGCCAGATGAAGTCGTCGACGCGCCAGCGCTTCTGCGCCCTGCACTTCGGATACGCCAGTCCCGAGGAAGAGACCGCGATCGTGGCGCGCGAATCGGGACTGGGTCTCGAGGAGGCGTCGGCGATCGTCGCCTTCGGCCTGCGAACCCGGCGGCTGCAGGGATTCGGTCTCGACGAAGGCGCGTCGACCCGCATGCTGGTCCACGCCGCGATCCTGGTCGTGCAGGGGTTGACCATCGTGTCCGCCTGCCGGATGGCGATGGTCGATGCGCTCAGCGACGACAGCGCCGTGCATGCGGCCCTGCAATCCGCACTGGACGCCGCGTTCTGACCGATGAAGACGATCCTGTCCTGCTGGCTGCGGCTGCTGTGGGACACGGCCCCGCCGCTGCGCATCGACGGCGACGTGCCGCACATCGTCGACGGGGCGATCCACCTGCCCGCGAGCGATTGCTGGACCGGCCATACGGCCGCCGCGGCGCACGCCACCGCGCACCTGGTCTATTCGCCGGTCCGCTTTGATGGCGACGGCCTGGGCCCGATCGTGCGGTGCGTGCTGGCCCTGCTCGAGGACGCACGGGTCGAGGCGCTGGCCATCCGTGAACTGCCGGGCCTCGCGCGCCTGTGGCGGCCGCTGCACACCGCGACGCCGGCGCTCGGGTCGGGATTCGAGGCGCTGTTGCAGCGCCTCGCCCGCAGCCTGATCGATCCGGACTACGACGATCCCGATGCCTGGGTGCGCAAGGGTCGCGAACTGTTCTATCTCGACCGCGGACTCGGACTGCCCGCCCTGCGCACGCCGAGCGAACTGCGCGGCGCAGCGACGCGGCTGGGCAACGACATCGGGCAGATGCGCCTGCCGTTCAACGCGAAGACCTACACGCCCGTCCCGACCTATCGCGACGACCATCGCTGGATGTGGGCGGCCGATCGGCTCGAGCGGGTGGCTCACGCGGCGCCATCGCCGACCCGCGGCAGCAGCGACGACGATCGCGACGACGCCGAGGTGGACCGGGAGATGTATCCCGAGTGGGACCGGCTGATCTCGCGAATGCGGCCCGACTGGTGCAGCGTGTCGGAGCGCCCGGCTCCCCAGGCTGCGACGTCGGGCGCCGACGCCGCGATCCGAGAGGTCGGGGTTCGGCTGCGCGCGCCGTTGCGGTCGCTGACGCGACGGCCCGTCGTGCTGCGCCGCCAGGAGCATGGCGACGTGTTCGACCTCGGCGCACTGGTCGACTGGGACGTCGCGCGCCGGCTGCGTGCCGCGCCGGACGGCCGGGTCTACCGTGCGCGTCGGCTGCGTCCGGCGCACCCCCTGGTCTGGCTGCTGATCGACCATTCGGCCTCCACCACGACCCCGCTGGGTGCCGAACGCGGCAGTCTCCTGGATGCGGTTGTGCAGTCGGCCACCGCGACCGGGCTGGCATTGCAGCAGCTCGGGGTGACGTTCTCGGTCGCCGGATTCAGCTCGTACGGTCGTCACGACGTCCGCATGCAGATGGTCAAGGGCTTCGATCCGTCGAACGACACCGAGTGGACGGGCAGGCTGCGCCATCTGCGCGCCGGGGGTTCGACCCGGCTCGGCGCCGCGTTGCGTCACGGGACCCGGCGTCTGGCGCGGCGCGGCAGCGGACCGCGGTTGCTGGTGGTGCTGTCGGACGGTCTTCCCCGCGACGTCGACGTGCACGACCCGCTGTACCTCGTGGCAGATGCGCACCGGGCGGTGCAGGAAGCCGCGCGCCTGTCGGTGCGCACGGTCTGCCTCGTCTTCGCCGGGCAGGGCGCCGACGAGGCGAGGAAGGTGTTCGGCAGTCGCGGCGTCCAGCGGATCGACGACCTGCGCGATCTGCCGCAGGCGATCGCCCGCCTCGTCGACGACTGATCGGCGAGCGACGGACGTGTTCCCTATGCGGCCAGGAAGGCGCGCCAGCCCCCGTGGTGGCTGATGTCCTCGGCGCCGTCGAGCGCCCACGGTTCGCATAGGAACCCCTGCACCATCGAGCCGTCGGACAGTTCGATCGATCCGATGCCGAGCGGTGACGGGATCATCGCGACGAACGAACCGTAGTGTTCGACCGGCAGGGTCCACACCTCGGCGGCGATCGGCATGCCGTCCTCGGCGACCCGGACCAGGCCCGGCTTCGGCGGGACCGTGCCGGGCAGCGCGTAGAAGCGGTAGCGCGGCGCCGTCGTCACCGCGGCCTCGAAGCGCGCACCGCGCTCCACGAGCTGCCCGTTGAGCGGCAGGCCGGACAGGTGGGCTCCCACGACCGCCACGCGAACCGTCGTGCCGGGCGCGACCGGTCGCGCGAGCGGTCGCGGCGGTGGCAGCGGGAGTCCGGTCGCACCGAGCGTCAGGCCGGTCGCATGGTGATAGCGCTGGGCCAGCTCGGCGAGCCGCAGGTCGCTGCCGGCCGGGCCGATCAGCGTGATGCCGAACGGCAGGCCGTCGGGCCGCATCGACGACGGGATCGCGATCGCCGCCATGTCGAGCAGGTTGACGAAGTTGGTGTAGGTGCCGAGGTTGCGGTTGAGCGCGATCGGGTCGGCGAGCACCTCGTCGATGCGATAGATCGTGGGCGCGGTGGGGACCACCAGCAGGTCGAAGCGGTCCCACAGGGACGCCGCCTTCTTCACGGCGAGTGCGACGGCGTCGATCGCGTCGAACAGGTCGGCCGCGCTATACCGCCTTGCGCTGCCGACGATCGTCCGCACCGTCGCATCCATCGCGTCCTGGTGCGTGTCGAACCAGGGGCGGATCGCGGTGTAGCGCTCGGCGACCCAGGCGCCTTCGTAGAGTGATCGCGCGACCTCGGCCATCGGCGCGAAGTCGAAGCGCGCCTGGCTGCCGCCCATCGTCGCCAGCTTCTGCAGCGCCGCGTCGAAGGCGGCCGCGGAGAGCGCATCGTCGAAGAACGTGAGGTGCGCGGCGTCGGGGATGCCGAAGCGGAAGCGCGGCGGCATCGGACGCGGGTCGAGCGCCAGCGTGCGCGAATGCGGATCGTCGGGGTCGAAGCCGACGGCCGCGACGAAGACGTCGACGGCATCGGCCACGGTCGGCGCGAAGATCGAGATGCAGTCGAGATGGCGGCAGGCCGGCACCACGCCGCGCGTGCTGATCAGTCCGCGCGTGGGCTTCAGGCCGACGATGTTGTTGAAGCCGGCCGGGATGCGACCCGACCCCGCGGTGTCGGTGCCGAGCGACGCGTCGACCAGGCCCTGAGCCACCGCGATCGCCGAGCCGGAGCTGGATCCGCCGCTGACGTAGCGGGCGTCGAAGCTGTTGGGGACGGCGCCGTACGGCGAGCGCGTGCCGACCAGGCCGCAGGCGAACTGGTCGAGGTTGGTCTTGCCGACGACCCGCATGCCGGCGACCTGCAGGCGCTCGACGACAGCGGCCGATCGTTCCGGCTCGTAACGATAGGCCGGACAGGCGGCGGTGGTGCCGAAGCCGGCGACGTCGATGTTGTCCTTCACGGCCAGGCGCCGGCCGGCGAGCGGACCGGCCTTCGGGCCGGCGTCGACGGACGCGTCACGGGCGATCCAGACCGGACCCGGTGACAGGTCCGGCGGGCACGTCGAGGGAAGGTCGGAAGGGACGTCCATGCGTCGGAACACCCGTGAGGTCTGCGAGCCTGCAGCGTCTCCGGGACGAGCAGGACGCGTGCCATGTCGTCGGGTGAGTCGCTGCGCGGGTCGGGGGAGGGGTGCTCCGCCTCGGCGCCGCGGTCGAGACTCGCGCAAGGACGGTGCGCGCGATCGCATGCCGGTGCGTCGCCTGACCTGGCTGGCGGTCCGGTCCGGCCGCCGGCGGGGCAGGGGATCGACCGCCTTCGCTCTGCTACAGTCCGCGCTTCCGACGCACGAGGAGTGCTGAATGACCTGCGGTCTCCATGCGGTTTCCGTTCCGGTGTTCGCGCGCATCCTGCGTCAGGTGTCGTCGCTGCTCGACAAGGCCGTCGCCGACGCCGAGGGGCGCAAGTTCGAGCCGGCGGTGCTGCTGCAGTCGCGGCTCTATCCCGACATGTTTCCGCTGCTGCGCCAGGTTCAGCTCGCATGCGACTTCGCGAAGGGCGCATGCGCCCGGCTGGCCGGCGTGGCGGTCCCGGCCTTTCCCGACGAGGAGACGACCGTCGACGAACTGAAGGCGCGCATCGCCCGGGTGCTGACGTTCATCGAAGGCGTGTCGCGCGACGACGTGGATGCCGGCTTCGAGCGGATGATCACGATCAAGCTGCGCGACCGCAGCGTCGAGATGAAGGGCGTCGACTACCTCAACAACATGGCGATGCCCAACTTCTATTTCCATGTCACGACGGCGTACGCGATCCTGCGGCACAACGGCGTGCCCATCGGCAAGCGGGATTTCGTCGGCGTCTGAGCGGTCCGACCTGCGGCTGAATCCAAACGGGCCGTCCGTCCCGTTGTCGACCGGGAGCGTCCGAGTCCCGCGACGCGGTTCTCGCGACAGCCTTTCCCAACCAAGGAGAAACCCATGCATCCGATGTTTCGTTCCTCAGCACTGCTGACCGCCACCGTCGTGTCGAGCGGGCTGCTGGCCGCCTGCGCGGGCATGATGCCGACGAGTGCCCCCGAGGTGCCGTCGGCCCTCGCCGTCCCGGCCGGCAACAAGGTCGCCTTCGTCTACAAGGGTTCCGGCCTGCTGAACTACGAGTGCCGCGCCAAGGCCGATGCGCCGACCGAGTTCGCGTGGGTCCTGGCCTCGCCGGACGCCGCGCTCAAGGACAAGAACGACGCCCTGGTCGGCAAGTACTACGGCGGCCCGACCTGGGAGCACGCAGACGGCAGCAAGGTGACCGGCAAGCAGCTCGCCGTCGCGCCTGCGCCCACGCCGGGCAACATCCCCTGGCAGCTGGTGCAGGCCACGCCCACCACCGGATCGATGGTGATGAACGGCGTGACGTACATCCAGCGCGTCAACACGAACGCCGGTGTGGCGCCGGCCGATCCGTGCACGGCCGCGACCGTGGCGGCGAAGAAGCAGGTCCGCTACTCGGCCGACTACTACTTCTACAAGGCCTGACCGTTCGGCCATGTCGAGAAATGCGCCCCGAGGGGCGCGTTTTTCATGGGCCAACGAAAAGCGCTTGACACTCATTTAGTCGTTTAGCTAAATTACGGCCCATGAACAAGGTCTTCAAGGCGCTCGCCGATCCCACCCGCCGCCGCGTGCTCGAACTGCTGCGGCAGGGGCCGATGTCCGCCGGCGAGCTGTCGGACCAGTTCGCGTTCGCCAAGCCGACGATGTCGGCGCATTTCGCGGTGCTGAAGGAGGCGGACCTCGTCGAGGCCCGCAAGGACGGCAAGCAGGTGATCTATCAGCTGAGGCTCTCGGTGCTGGAAGACGCGTTGCTCGGCTTCTCGAAGGTGTTCGGCATCGGGGACGGCGTTCGTCGTTCCACGGCACGACCCCACAGACAGGAATCACGCTCATGACTCCCTTCATCGGCAGGCCCGGTCGCCTGGCCTGGATCACGTCGCTCGTCGTCGCACTGGCCGTGGTCGACTGGATCCTGCGACCGGATCGGGCGTGGTCCTGGTTGCTCGCGTTGAGCCTGATGGCGGCAATCCGCCTGGTCGCCAGCCTGTTCACGCGGGCGCGTCGATCGGCAGCGCGACGGCGTGCCCTGCGCGACGCCGCCGCCTTCGGCGGGCTGGTGCTGGCCGCCGGGCTCGCGGTCGCCCTGTTGCGTGCTCTCGGCCTCGAAGACAGCTGGGCGGCCGAACGCGCGCTGGGCATCGTCACGAGCGCGGTGCTGCTGGTGATGGGCAACGCGATCCCGAAGCTTTCAATCGCGCACGCGACCCGGGCGTGTGTCCACGGCAGCTACGCGATGCGCCGCTTCGCCGGATGGATGTTCGCCGGTGCCGGTGCGTTCGGTCTTTCGGGATGGCTGTTCGCACCGGTCGCGCAGGCCCAGGTCATCGCGACGGTGACGTGCTTCGGCGCGGTGGCGCTGGTCCTCGTGCGCTGCATCGCGAGCCCGTCGACGAAGTCGGTCCGGCCCGACTGACCCCGGACGCTAGCCCTTGTAGAACAGGTAGTCGGCCGTGTAGCGCGTCGACTTCTTCGCGCCTGTCGTCGCCGCGCTGCACGGATCCGACGGCGCCGTGCCGCCGCTGGTGTTGGTCCGCTGCACGTAGGTGACGCCGGCGAGCATCCCCGGGTTCGCGGCCGCGGTGCCCTTGAGCAGCAGCCACGGGATGTTGCCCGCCTGCGGCGCGGCCGACGTGGCCAGCACCTTGCCGGTCACCTTGCTGCCGTCGCCGTATTCCCAGCTCGGTCCGGCGAAGTGCCGGCCCACGATCGCGTCGGTCGTGTCCTTGAGCACGGCCTCGGGCGACACGAACACCCACTCGTGGCCGCCGGCCGCATCGGCCTTGATGCGGCATTCGTAGTTCTGCAGGCCTGCGCCCTTCAACGTGACGGCGAGCGTCGAGCCCGTCGGCGCCGCGATGGCCGACGGGATCTCGGTGGGGCCCGCAGTGTTCCCCATGCTGCCCGGGCTCATGCCGCCGCAGGCGGCGACGACGAAAGGCAACGAGACGACGGCCAACGGACGGATCAGCGATTTCATCGAAGCTCTCCTGGGGTCAACCATGAACGGGCCCTGAGCATGCCGCCAGGCGGTCGGCGCGGTGCATCGGCCGGTCGCCGATTCACCGCACCGGCGCGCGGTCAGATCTCCTCGTACAGCGGCAGCGTGAGGAACTCCTCGAAGGCATCCTGCGTACTCATCGTCGTGAAGATGTCGGCAGCGCGATCGAACTTGCCTTCGAAGCCGCCGGCCTTGATCCTGGCCAGCTCCTCGGGCACCAGCGTCTTGACGAGCTCGGCCGTGATCCTGCGTCCGTCGTCGAGCACGCCCTTCGGCGTGCGGATCCACTGCCATACCTGGCTGCGGCTGATCTCGGCCGTGGCTGCGTCCTCCATCAGGTTGTGGATCGGCACGCAGCCGTTGCCGGCCAGCCACGCGCCCAGATAGTGGATGCCGACGTTGATGTTCATCCTGAGACCGTCCTCGGTGATCGGGGTCTCGGGCTGGAAGTTCAGCAGGTCCTCGGCCTTCACGTCGACTTCCGGCTTCTGCTTGTCGAACTGGTTCAGGCGGTCGCCGAGCACGTCGACGAACTCCTTCATCGACGCCTCCACCAGGCCCGGGTGCGCGACCCAGCCGCCGTCGTAGCCGTCGGTCGCGTCGCGCCGCTTGTCGGCGATGATGCCGGCCATCGCGGTCTCGTTTTTCACCGGGTCGTTCTTGATCGGGATCAGCGCGCTCATGCCGCCGATCGCCGGCGCGCCGCGCTTGTGGCAGGTCTTGAGCAGCAGCAGCGCGTAGGAGCGCATGAACGGCGCGGTCATCGTGACCTTGGCGCGGTCGGCCAGGCAGAAGTCGCGGTCGACCTTGAACTTCTTGATGCACGAGAAGATGTAGTCCCAGCGACCGGCGTTGAGGCCGGCCGAATGCTCGCGCAGCTCGTAGAGGATCTCCTCCATCTCGAAGGCCGCGAGGATGGTCTCGATCAGGACCGTGCCCTTGATGGTCCCCTGCGGCAGGCCGACCTCGTCCTGCGCCATCACGAAGACGTCGTTCCACAGCCGCGCCTCGAGGTGCGACTCCATCTTCGGCAGGTAGAAGAACGGTCCCGCGCCGCGCGCGACCTGCTCCTTGCCGTTGTGGAACAGGAAGAGGGCGAAGTCGAAGATGCCGCCCGACACGCGCTTGCCGTCGACCAGCACGTGCTTCTCGTCGAGATGCCAGCCGCGCGGACGCACCTGCAGCGTGGCGATCTTGTCGTTGAGCTTGTAGGTCTTCTGGCCCTGCTGCAGCGTCAGCGTGCGACGGATCGCCGCCTTGAGGTTGATCTGCCCCTGGATCTGGTTCGACCAGCTCGGCGAGTTGCTGTCCTCGAAGTCGGTCATGTAGCTGTCCGCGCCCGAGTTGAACGCGTTGATGACCATCTTCGCGTCGACCGGACCGGTGATCTCGACGCGGCGGCAGTACAGCGCCTCGGGGACCGGTGCGATCTTCCAGTCGCCCTCGCGGATGGACTTCGTCTCGGGCAGGAAGTCGGGCCGCTCGCCGGCGTCGAGGCGCTTCGCGCGTTCGACGCGGGCGGCCAGCAGCTCCTGGCGGCGGGGCTCGAACGCGCGCGAAAGCTTGGCGACCAGCGCCAGGGCGTCGGGGGTGAGGATCTCCGCGAACTCGGGCGTGATCTCCGCGTTGATCGTCACGCCCTGAGGAAGGTTTGCCATGAAAACTCCGTTGATGAATAGTTGGAAATGCGGACTGGACGTGCGGGCGCGGATCGCGCGAGGGCGAAAGTCTAAGCGTTTCGGCGCGAACGAGCCTCGCCTGTCCGGTCGCGAGGCCGATCATCGACGCGCGATGGTCGACCCGTCGCGCGATCGAAACTAGAATTTCCGCGTTCCGGGACAGGCGTCGAGGTCACTGAATGAAGAATCGGTTCATCGTCGCGGCGGCCCTGACGCTGGTCGCGGCTCGAGACGCTGGCGGCGCAAGCGAATCGCGAGGCCTGGTCCGCGCTCTCCTGGGACTACCAGGCGGGGCTGGTCGTCGATCGGGACTACTGGGCCTCGATCAAGTACCAGGCGGCCACGGACGCCACGAGCCGTCGCCCGGATCGCGATCCCCTGTCGTGGTCCTTCGTCGCCGACATGGCCCGCACCATGAGCCGGGAGGACGTGCAGGCCGCCATCGCGGAAGGGCGCGCGCTGGCCAGGCGGTTTCCCGCGGGACACGGGTGACCGCGGCCGGTCAGCCCTGCGCGAGGTACTCGACCACGTCCTGCATCGTGCGACCGGTCCCGGCAGGGACGACATCGAGCTCTTCCAGCGGCGCTCCCGCGCGATTGATCCAGAAGCTGCGATACCCGTACCAGGCGGCGCCGCACGCGTCCCAGCAGTTGCTGGAGACGAACAGGATCTCGTCGACGTCGCAGCCGAATGCCTTGGGCCCGAGTTCGTAGGCTTCGGGTGCGGTCTTGAAGCGGCCCACCGAGTCGACCGAAAGCAGGTGATCGAAGGTCCCGTCGAGTCCACCGTTGGCGACGATCGCGGCGAGCATCGGCGGGTCGCCGTTCGACAGGATCGCCAGCGGGATGCCCAGGGCCTTGAGGCGCACCAGGGCTTCGGCCGAATCGGCGAAGACGGCGAGGCGGTCGTATTCGCTCATCAGCGCCTCCGCCTGCTCGTCGTCGATCGCCAGGTCCATCGCACGGACGACCTGCGTCAGCGCATCGCGCGTCACCTTCGAGAACGGCGCGTAGCGATCGGACAGCGTGCGCAGGCGCGTGTAGTCGATCTGCTTGACGCGCCATGCAGCCGACAGCGCGACCCCCCGGCCCGGCACGAAGCGGTCGGCGAGGGTCGCGATCGAGTGGACGTCGAAGATGGTTCCGTAAGCATCGAATGCGATGGCCTTGATCGCCATGAAGAGTCTCCGTTGTCCTGCGATGGGTGAACCGTTGTATCGGGAAGGGTCGTGACCGGGCGCTTGCCCGCGATGTACACGCGGTTCAGACCAGCACCTCGACCGCGGGGGGATGGCTCAGGAAGTGACCGGGACTCGCCGTGAGGCCGTACGCGCCGGACTGGAACACGACGACCAGGTCGCCGATGTCGGCGCGTGCGAGGTCCATGCGGTCGGCCAGCAGGTCGAGCGGCGTGCACAGCGGACCCACGACCGACGCGACCTCGCGATCGCCGTCGGCAGTGCGCGTGCCGATGGTGACCGGATAGTTCTTGCGGATCACCTGGCCGAAGTTGCCCGACGCGGACAGGTTGTGATGCAGTCCGCCGTCGGTGACCAGGAACACCTGGCCGCGCGAGACCTTGCGGTCGATCACGCGCGACACGTAGATGCCCGCCTCGCCGACCAGGTAGCGGCCGAGCTCGACGACCAGCTCGGCCTCGGGCAGCACGCGCTTCGCCTCGTCGACCAGTGCGTGCAGGTGCACGCCGACCGCCGCGAGATCGAAGCGCGACTCGCCGGGGAAGTAGGGGATGCCGAAGCCGCCGCCGATGTTCAGCATCCGCACGGGTCCGGGCGCGAACGCGGCGAGCTCGACCGCGAGGGCGAGCGCCTTGGTCTGCGCATCGATGATCGACTCGGCCTTCAGGTTCTGCGAGCCGCTGAAGATGTGGAAGCCTTCGAAGACGAGCGGATGCGCGATCGTGGGGAGCAGTTCGGGGAGCTGCTCGGCGTCGATCCCGAACTGCTTCGGGCCGCCGCCCATCTTCATGCCCGAGGACTTGAGTTCGAAGTCCGGGTTGACGCGAATCGCGATGCGGGCCGTGGCCTTCAGTTCATCGGCGAGCCGCGCGATGGTCTTCAGTTCGGTCGGCGACTCGACGTTGATCAGCACGCCCGACGCGATCGCCTGCGCGAGTTCGCCCGCGTGCTTGCCGGGACCCGCGAAGCTGATCTCGTGCGGGTCCATGCCGGCGTCGAGCGCGACGCGCAGCTCGCGGCCCGACGCGACGTCGATGCCGTCGACCTCGCGCGCCATGTGGTCGACCACGGCCGGCATCGGGTTCGCCTTCATCGCGTAGTGCAGGCTGATCGACGGCGGCAGATGCCGGCGCAGCTCGGCCACGCGCTGCGACAGCAGCGCGCGGTCGTAGGCGTAGAAGGGCGTCTGGCCGACGCGGGCCGCCAGACGATCGAGCGGGATGCCGCCGACCGTGAGGCGATCTCCCTGCATCGGAAAGCCTTCGGTCGGGGCGTGCACGAGCTTCGGACGATCGTTCATGGCAGCGTGGATTCCGGACTCGCCAATGCGGCGAAGGGATTGACGAACTCGGTCGACAGTTTCTTGCGGTCGATCTTGCCGTTCGGATTGCGCGGCAGCGCGGTGTCGCGCAGCTCGATCACCGCCGGCTGCATCCACGCGGGCAGGGCCTTCTGGCAGGCCCGCCTCACCGTCGCGACTTCCGCGTTGCCCATGCCGATCACGATGATCGCCTGACCGAGCACCGGATGCTCGACGCCGAACGCCGCGAGCTCCGACAGCAGCCCGGTCGCGTGGATCGCTTCCTCGATCTCGGTCGGGCTGACGCGATAGCCCGACGTCTTGATCATCTCGTCGCGTCGGCCGATGAAGTACAGGTAGCCCTCGGCATCGCGCCGCACCGTGTCGCCGGAGAACACCGCGACCTCGGGCATGACGAGCCCGTTGGTCGCACCGTCGGCCGCGCGGGGCAGGGGCTTGTAGCGCTCTGCGGTCTTGGCCGGATCGTTCCAGTAGCCCATCCCGACCAGCGCGCCGCGGTGGACCAGCTCGCCCGGCTCGTCGGCCGCGCACTCCGTGCCGTCGTCGCGCAGCACGAGGATCTCGGCGTTGGGGATCGCCTTGCCGATCGAGTCGGGCCGGCAGTCGACCTCGTCGGGCGGCAGGTAGGTGGAGCGGAAGGCTTCGGTGAGGCCGTACATGAGGAAGGGCTTCGTCTGCGGCAGATGGGCACGCAGCTGATCGAGTGTGGTACGCGGCATGCGGCCGCCCGTATTGGCGAAGTAGCGCAGGTGCGATGTGATCGATGGGGGCCAGTCGAGTGCCGCGAGCTGGATGTACAGCGGCGGGACCGCGGTGAGGCCGGTGATCTTCTCGGCATCGAGCGCGGCGAGCACGTCGCGCGGCAGCAGATAGTTCATCAGCACCGTCGTGGCCCCGCTCGCGAACGCCGTCGTGAGCTGGCTGAAGCCCGCATCGAACGACAGCGGGAGCACCGCGAGCAACCTGTCGCCCGGACGATTCTCGAGATAGCTCGCGACGCTCTTCGCCCCGGCCACCATGTTGCGGTGGGACAGCACGACGCCCTTCGGCTTGCCGGTGCTGCCCGACGTGTAGAGGATCGCCGTCATGTCCGTGTCGATCACGCGATGCGTGCGCGCGTGCTCGGCGAGCAGGTCGTTCCATCCGATCACTTGCCAGGGTTCCTGCGGATGCGCCTTCAGCTCGTCGTCGAGCTCGTCGATCAGCACGACCTTGTGCAGGTCGGGACAGCGCGTCAACGCGTCGCGCAGCCCGTAGTAGCGGTCGCGCGACGTGACCAGCATCCGCACGTCGCAGTCGGCCAGGATATACGCGACCTGGTCGCTCTTGAGGAGCGGATTGACCGGGACGAACACACCCCCCGCGGCGGCGGTGCCGAACACCGACACGACGAACTCGATGCGCTTGTCGAGATAGATCGCGAGGCGCTCGGAGCGTGCGAGGCCGGCCGCCACGACCGCGCCGGCGAATCGCTCGACCGCGGTCGCGAGGCCGGCGTAGTCGAGCGTCGTGCCTTGCGAGGACAGCGCCGGGGTCTGGGGGTCGCGCGCGGCCGAGACCGTGATCAGCTGATGAAGGAGATGGTTGTTCATGACGTCATGCCGAGGCGGTCTCCGCGGGCGCGGGGGTCGGTGCGGCGGTGGGGACGGAAGCGGGAGTGGCGGCAGCGGCGTGTCGTGCGGAACGCGCGCGACGCATCGCATCGAGCTTCGCGACGACCGGCCAGCGATAGGTGGTCGCGTGGTACAGCGTGCGCTGCTCCTCGCTCCACTTCGTGTGCCATTCCATTACGCGGCCGTAGAACTCGATGCGCGACAGTCGCCTGGTCTCGAAGATGCCGGGGAAGTAGTCGTGGCGCATCAGGAACGCCGGCGACGTGCCGCGGATCGTCTCGTCGAACGCGGTCTTGAGGATGACCATCACGCCGTGATGCTCGATGCACAGGTCCATGGCGGCGAGCTGGCGCTCTTGCCCTGTCTGGTAGAAGCAGCGGTAGATGCGGCCCATGCCGCGCGAGCAGAAGCGCTCGAACACGTCGCGGTAGAAGCGTCCCTGCGCATTGTCGGCCGAGACCGCCGTGCCGCCCGACGCCTTCCAGCCGGCGCTCTCGAGACGGCCGTAGTCGGCGATTGCATCGGCCACGCCGGCCGGATCCGTGATGCAGTCGAAGCGCAGCGCGACGCCTTCGGCGTCGAGCTTGTTCTTCTGCTTCTTCATGTTCGCGCGCAGGTTCTTGCCGCGTGCGGCCCAGTAGTCGTCGAAGGTCCCGGTAATGGTCACGCGCGCGGTGTCGATGTAGTCCAGCGTGACGTAGCCGGACGGCTCGCCGCGCGCGACGAGCTCGGGGTCGAGCTGACCGAGGCCGACCATCACGGTGGTCGCGCCGAGCGCCGCGGCGAGCGCGGACATCGTCGCCGCGTCGGGCAGCCCCTGCGCGCCTTCGTCCTGCAGCCACAGGCCGATCGGGGCCTGCGACGGCTGGAAGGTGTCGTGCACGAAGGCGTTGCTGCGGACGACGATCGTCGCGCGACGCAGCCGGCCACCGGCGTCTTCGCACAGCGCGATGCGCTCGGACCCGTCGCCGAAATGCACCAGCAGTGGCCCGACGAAGTCGGCGTGAAGGACCGGCGAGCGGAAGCCCGCCTCGTTGAGTGCGTCCCAGCGCGCCGCGAGCGTGGGGAACGTCGTGCCCGGCACGACCTGCCAGCGGGTGTCGTTCATGCCGCGTCGGCCTCGATGAAGGCGGTCTGCACGCGCTCGACGATCCACGCGAGGTCGTCGTCGGTCAGCTCCTGGTGGCACGGCAGCTGGAAGATCTCGGTCGCGTAGCGCGCCGACAGCGGGTCGGTCCGCGCAGCCTCGTCGTTCCACAGCTGCTCCCAGCGGAACAGCGGCACGCCGTCGGTCTTGAGTCTGCGGAACACGCGTTCGGGCCGCTCCACCAGCAGCGGGAACACGTACGGCACGACCCCGTCGGGCAGGCGATCGAACAGCGGTCGCGCGCCGGACAGGCCGCGCAGCGCCGCGTCGAGTCGCAGGTAGTTGGTACGCCGGCGCGCGACGATGCGTCCGATCGGCAGTCGTTCGACGAGCTGCTGCGAGGCGAACGAGATGCAGCGGTCGAGCCAGGCCGGGTCGAGGCCGTTGACGCCTTCGGAGGCGGCCGGATCGCGATAGGCGTAGGGGGCCGCGTCGCGTCCCGCGCGGATCCGCTTGAAGCCGCGCCACATCGCGTCCTTGACCATCAGCGTGGTCCTGGCCGCGGTCTGCATGCCGGGAAAGCGCTGGTAGAAGAGCCCGCGTTCGATCGAGTTCAGCAGCGCCTTCGCCTCGAAGCGGCCGGAAGGTCGATGCAGCGCGAGGTCGTCGAGCGAGCGGCTCGCGGACGCGAGGCAGCCGCCGTCGTAGACCGGGAAGAACTTCATCAGGCTGACGGCGGCGTAGTCTCCCCACGATCCGATCGGACGGCCGTCGGCCGTACCGAAGACGGCGTGCGCGCAGTCCTCGATGACGGGGATGCCGCGTTGTCGTGCGAACGCGCAGATCGACTGCATGGCCTGGGGGAAGCCGAAGTAGTGGGTCACGATGAGGGCGCGCACGCCGGTGAGGTCGAAGCGCTCGAGCGCTTCGAGCGGGACTTCGAGCATCGGCGTGAGCGGGAAGAAGAGGGGTTCGGCGCCGCAGAAGACGATCGGCTCGACCATCGACAGGCAGTGATACGCCGGGACCAGGACGCGATCGCCGCGGCCCACGCCGAGGCGCTGCAGCGCGATCGCGATCGCGACGCGCGCACTCGTCACGTAGCGCTTGTGCGGCAGCGACAGCACGCTCGGCACCGTCGACAGGCGGATCGGATCGTCGCCCGATGCGTCGCGCGAGAACGACGACCAGCCGAGGACCGGGTTCTTCGGAACGTGGGGAACGGGAAAATTCAGCGACAACATTTCTTCCGGAGCCATGCCGTGTCGCGTCCTGCGTGGTGGGGTGCCTGCGTGCCGCCGGAGCGCGGTGCCGCCCTCCGGCGATCGTTCTGGTCGGCGCCCTGTGCGCGGGCCGGTCCGCGCGCTGCCGAGGGGCAGGACGCATGCGTCGGATCGGGCGCCGGGGCAGCAAATTATACTATCGGCCCTTCCCGACAAACCATGAGCGGGGTCCGCCAGCCTCGGCCCGCGCTACAGTCGAACGCCTCGCTGCCGATCTAGAGGGGCGATGCCGGCCATGGGCCCTCAACACCAGTATTGGATCCACCTTGAACGTCGACGTCGAACTGAAGAACATCCTGGGCGAGATCCTGAGCCTCGGGGACCGTGCCAACCGTTTCACCGACCAGACCCAGCTGCTCGGGAGTCTGCCCGAACTCGACTCGATGGCCGTCGTGTCGGTCATCACCACGATCGAGGAACGCTTCGGCGTCGTCGTCGGCGACGACGAGATCAGCGCGGAGACCTTCGCGACCTTCGGCGCGCTGCGCGAATTCGTCGAGCAGAAGGTCGACGCGTGAGCGACATCGGTCCCTGACTTTCGCCGACTTCTCCTTGAATGCCGCGCCGGCCACCGGGCCGTTCTTCCAGCGATACGCGGACGGTCATCGCTTCTGCTTCTTCCACGCGCCCGCGGGGGTCGACGGCCGGGCGCGCGGCTGCGTGCTCGCGGTCCATGCCTTCGCGGAGGAGATGAACAAGACCCGCGCAGCCGCAGCCGACGGTGCACGCGCGCTGGCGGCCGCGGGCTTCGCGGTCCTGCAGATCGACCTCCTCGGATGCGGGGACAGCACCGGTGACTTCGAGGACGCGACCTGGGAAGGCTGGCTCGCCGACCTCGCGGACGGCTGGGCGTGGCTGCAGGCGCATGCCCCCGGACCGCGCTGGGTCTGGGGCACGCGCTTCGGCGCGCTGCTGGCGGACCAGTTCGCGAGCCGCTGCGTACCGGGCGCGGACGGCCTGTTGCTGTGGCAGCCGGTGGTCAACGGCGCCCAGCATCTCGGCCAGTTCCTGCGTCTCAAGACCGTCAACAGCCTGCTGCGCGAGGCCACGATGCAACCCGCGGGCACCCCGGCCGACCGCGTCGCGCAACCGTCGCCGCGCGCCGATCTCGCGGCGGGCCGTGCCGTCGAGGTCGCCGGTTATCGCCTGACGCCGCAACTCGCCGACGCGATGGAAGGGGCGCGACTCGGCTCGCCGGCCGCGGGAGCCGCGTGGACGCCGCCGCGCGTGAGGTGGTTCGAAGTCGCGTCGCAGCCCGACGCCAGCCTGAATCCGGTCGCGGCCAAGCTGGTGGACCGCTGGCGCGCCATGGGCAGCGACGTCGCGATCGCGCACGTCGTCGGCAGCGCGTTCTGGCAGACGCTGGAGATCGAACGCTGCGACCCGCTGGTCGACGCGACCGTCGAGGCCCTGTCCGCATGAACCGGTTGCCGTTCGACGAGGAGTCCTTCTTCTTCGATGCCGGTCGCGAGCGCCTGGTCGGCATCGTCACCACGCCCGCGCCCCTCCCGGGCGGCGTCGCGACGGCGGCGTCGTCGCTCGGCGTGCTGGTGGTGGTCGGCGGTCCGCAGTACCGGGTCGGAAGCCACCGCCAGTTCGTCCTGCTCGCCCGTGCGCTCGCGCAGCGCGGCTACGCGGTGATGCGCTTCGACTGCACCGGCATGGGCGACAGCAGCGGGACCGAGCAGGCCTTCACCGACCGCGACGGCGATCTGCGCGCCGCGATCGACGCGTTCACGAAGCACGTGCCGACGCTGACCGGCGTCGCGATCTGGGGCCTGTGCGACGCGGCCTCCGCAGCGCTGCTCTACGCGCCGTCCGACGAGCGCGTGCGCCAGCTCGTGCTGCTCAATCCGTGGGTCCGCAGCGAGGTGGGTCTCGCCCGCACCCACCTGAAGCACTACTACGGCAGCCGCCTGACGGACCCCGCCTTCTGGGGCAATCTCGTGCGCGGCCGGGTCGGCGTGTTCCGCGCGCTGAAGGACTTCGTCGCCACGCTGGTCGCATCGCGCGGTCGCAGGGACGACGAGGCCGGCCTCGGCTTCCAGGCGCGGATGGCGCGCGGGTGGTCGCGCTTCGGCGGCGACATCCTGCTGATCTGCTCGGGGGACGACCTCACGGCGCGCGAGTTCGTCGATCACGCGGAGCGCGATGCCGAATGGTCCGGGCTGCTCGCGCAGTCGCGCGTCGAACGCTGCGACCTCGCCGACGCCGACCACACCTTCTCGCGGGCCGAGTGGCGCGATCGCGTGGCGCAGACGACCGCCGACTGGCTCGACCGGCGCGCAACGCACTCGCCCGGCTTGCGCCGTCGCAGCGGGACCGACCTGCGCTCCGGCGGACCGCGGGTCCCCGCATGAAGCAGCCTGCGCGCCGGCTCCTGATGGTCGCCTATCACTTCCCGCCGTTGCGCGGCAGCAGCGGCATCCAGCGCACGCTGCGCTTCGTGCAGCACTTGCCGCGCTGCGGCTGGGAGCCGCTGGTACTGACCGCGAGCCCGCGCGCCTACGAGGACACCAGCGACGACCAGATGCGCCAGGTCCCCGAGGGCACGGTCGTCGAGCGAGCCTTCGCGCTGAACACCGCGCGTCATCTGTCGCTGTTCGGTCGCTATCCCGGCGCGCTCGCGCTGCCCGACCGCTGGGCCACGTGGCGCTTCGACGCGGTGAGAAAAGGAATGGCGATGATCGCGCGCTACAAGCCCGACGCGATCTGGTCGACCTATCCGATCGCGACGGCGCACGTGATCGGCTCGACGCTGGCGCGCAAGAGCGGCCTGCCTTGGATTGCGGATTTCCGCGACCCGATGGCGCAGGACGGCTATCCGTCGGACCCGCGCGCCTGGAAGGCGTATCGCGCCATCGAGGAGGACGCGCTGCGTCACGCCGCGGCGAGCGTCTTCACCACGCCCGGCTGCGCGCAGCTCTATCGCGAGCGCTATCCGGACATCGACGCCACACGCAGTGTGGTGATCGAGAACGGCTACGACGAGGAGACCTTCGCCCGGGCCGAGGGCGAGCGTGGCGCTGCGCCGTCGAAGAGCGACGGGCGCTTCGTGCTGCTGCACAGCGGCGTCGTCTATCCCGACGAGCGCGACCCGCGGCCGCTGTTCGCCGCGCTCGGGCAACTCAAGCGGGCCGGTGCGCTGACGGCGGCGAGTTTCTGCCTGCGCCTGCGCGCCAGTGCCTACGACCCGATGCTCGCCGAGCTCGCGACGCAACACAACATCACCGATCTGGTTTCCCTCGAACCGGCAATCCCTTACCATGCCGCGCTGCAGGAGATGCTGGACGTCGACGGCCTGCTGATCCTGCAGGCGAGCAACTGCAACCAGCAGATCCCGGCGAAGCTCTATGAATACGTGCGGGCGAAGCGGCCGGTGCTGGCGTTGACCGACCCGATCGGCGACACGGCGATCACGTTGCGCGGTGCCGGGCTGACGTCGCTGGCCCGCCTCGACGACGCCGCCTCGATCGCCGCCGCGATTCCCGCGTTCATCGCGCGCGTCCGTGCCGGTGGCGAGACGGTCGCAACGCCCGAAGCGATCGCCGCGAGTTCGCGCGAAGGCCGGGCCCGCAGTTTCGCCGCGCTTCTCGACCGCTTGGTCGACCACCGCTCCACCGCGACCTCACCCAGCCAGGCGACATGACGTCCATCCGACCCCCGCATACCCCCTCGATTCGTGCTGCCCTGGCCTTCGGACTGGCCGTGCTGAGCGCGCTGTTCGTCTCCGCGCCGGCCCACGCGCAACAGGGAGGCATCAATCCGTTCGCCTGCGGGCCGATCGCCACGGGCTACGGCCCCTTCGACTACCGGACCATTTCCGACGAGGTGCGTCATCGGGTCGAGGATTACCACTTCACGCCCGACGTCGAGACCCTGCGCAAGGGCAGCTCGGCGACCACGCCGGGACCGGACCTCGACTACACGCTGCGGGCGTTCCCGAACAGCCCGCGCGCGCTGCTGTCGATGTCGCGCCTCGCGACACGGTCGAAGACGGAGCGCCCGATCGGGGCCCGTTGGCCGGTCGAGTGCTATTTCGAGCGGGCGATTCGCTTCCTGCCTGGCGATCCGATGCCGCGCGTGCTGTATGCCGGCTACCTGAAGGAACGCAAGCGCAATGCGGAAGCGCGCGCGCAGCTCGACGAAGCCGACAAGGTGCGCGGCGATCCGTCCAACTTCGACATCGACTACAACATGGGCCTGATGTATTTCGACCTCGGCGTGTACGACAAGTCGCTCGAGGCCGCCAAGCGCGCCTATGCGCTCGGTGCGCCGCTGCCGGCGTTGCAGAACAAGCTCAAGGCCGCGGGGAAGTGGAAAGACTGACGCGGGTCGCGTGACGCAGGCCGCGCGTCACTGGCCGCCGATGCGCACGGTCGCGCCGCGATCGGCCGCCTTTGCCTCGTTCGAGAAACGCCAGAGATAGCGCTGGTCCTCGTCGACGACTAGGTAGACCGGCAGCGACTTCATCGTCGCGAGCATCGGTACCGCCGTGCTCTCCTTCTCCCACGGGTGGGACAGGTAGAACGCTCTGGCGGGCACGTTCCCGCTCATCGGCTGCAAGACCGCGTAGAGCTCCGGCGAGACGAAAGGCTCGATCATCTTGTGGACGACCGGCGACAGGAAGATCGGTAGGTCGGGGCGCGCGGCATGCGCCGCACGCAACGCGATGGCGACATTGCGACCGACGCCCGAGGACGTCACGTCGCCCGCGTTGGCGGCTACCGAGGGCAGGGAACCCACGACCATTAGCGCGACGCCCGCCGTGGCGAGTCGGAACGCGCGAGGCCCTGCGCGACGCGCGTAGCGATGCGTCAGTGCCGCCGCACTCACGGCGAGGAAGGCCACGAGCGGTTCGAAGTAGCGGTCCTGGACCGGCAGCGGCATGAAGCGCGTGAAGCTCGAACTGCCGAAGATCAGATAGGCACCGATGAACAGGCCGGCAGCCGAGAAGTACGCGAGGCGCGCGCGCGTGGCGAGTGCGAGCACGAAGACCAGCGCGCTGGCGATCAGCACGCCGGTGCTCGCGACCTCGAGCGTCGTCACGAGTCGCAGGTTCCAGTAGGTCGCGTGCACGAACGCAATCAGGTTGGGCTGCTCCACGATGGTCGCGTTGTGGATCTTCGAGATCGCGTGCGTGCGATACAGGAAGTCGCCGCTGATGACATAGAAGGCGAGCGACTCGAGCGCCGCGACGCCGACCAGTCCCGCGACGTAGAGCGCAGCGAGCCGCACGCGTGCGGGCAGCCTGAAGCCGGGCCCCAGCAGGATGTAGAGCATCGACGGTGCCGTGATCAGGATGCCGGGATCCTTGGCCGAGTAGCTCATCGCGGCCAGCGCGCCGGCGAGCGCGATCCAGCGACCCCGCGCCACCGTCCGCTCCTGCAGGCCGAGGTAGACCGCCACCGCCGACCCGAAGACCAGCAGGCTCATCAGCGGGTCGGGGATCAGCAGTCCCGCGTAGGTGGTGCTGATCGCGTTGAGCGAGACGATGGCCGCAGCGATCGCGGCACACGGCATGTCGGTCTCGCGGCGGACGAACCAGACGACCAGCAGGTCGCGCAGCGACAGGACCAGCACGTTGATGATCGCGCCCGACGTGATCGAGCCGAAGAGCGCGGCCGGCACGCCGACGAGCAGCAGGAATGCGAGTCGGCCGGCGTGGTGGTGCAGCGTCGTGAAGTGCTCGAAGTGCGAGAGCTGCTGCGAGAAGTGGAAATAGTTGACGTCGTCGCTACCCGACGGACCGGTCAGCAGCGCGAGCCGGATCACCGGCGCGAGCAGCAGGAGGCAGATCGTCGAGAGTTCGGCGAAGGTGTACTTGCGCTGCATGGCGACTACCTGGTGGAGGAAGGGTCGAGCTTGACGCTGTCGAGCAGACGGCTCAGGTGGACCGTGGGGATCGCGTAGCTGATCCCGCTCGGCGCGGTCAGCGCAGTCTCCTTGCCGCTCTTGACGAACACCATGTTGACGATGGCGATCACTTCGCCCGTCTCGACGCTGAACATCGGGCTGCCGCTGTTGCCCGGATAGGCCGTTGCGTCGAGCTGGAAGATGTTGAAGCGGTCCGCGCGCAGGCGCCGGATCAGCGCGGCGTCGAGCGTCCGCGTGGTCGCCTGCGCGAGCGCGATCGGCGTGATGGCCGAGATCAGGGCGCGGTGCGTCGTCGGATAGAGCCCGATCGCCCCGCCGATCGGAAAGCCGGTGAACGCGAAGCTCTGGCCTTCGCGCGCCTTCGACGAATCGCCCAGCCGGACGGCGGGCAGCGGCGTTCCCGCGATGCGCAGCAATGCCAGATCGTGATCGGTATCGCGCGCGACGATCGTCGCTTCGCGGAACAGCGGATCGGCGCCGGCCTGCGGGATCGCGATCGCGACCACTTCCCGGTTGGCCGCGTCGAGCATGACCGGCAGCACGTGGTTGTTGGTCGCGACCAGCGTGCCGTCCCCGACCACGAAGCCGGTGCCGCGGAACTGGTAGGACGGGTTGCGCGTGGGTTCGTTGGTGCCGACGGCGACGATGGTCGGCCGGATGCGGTCGATCGCGGCGGGCAGCGCGCCGTCGTCGCCGGCGGCCAGCGCGGTGAGCGGGCGCGACAGCACGACCGCCGCGACGGCGAGCGACCCCACGAACGCTCGCCGGGACGATCGACCGTTCATCGCGACCTGGGGTCGACGGCCGACGCGGCCTGCAACCGTCGAACGACCGCCATCGGGGCCGGGTCGACCACCGCGGGATTGAACTTGTGACGGGTCTTGCCGTATACGCCGGTCACGCGCGCCACGTACTGGCGGGTCTCGGCGTACGGCGGCACGCCGCGATAGCGCACCACTGCGCCTTCGCCCGCGTTGTAGGCCGCGGTGACGAGCGCGACGTCGCCCTCGAAGTACGACAGCAGCCAGCGCAGGTAGGCGAGGCCGCCGCGGATGTTCTCGCGCGGATCCATGATCTTGCGCACGCCGAAGCGCTCGGCGGTCTCGGGGATGAGTTGCATCAGTCCCTGGGCGTTCTTGTTCGACTTGGCGCTCACCTGGAAGCCTGATTCGGCCTGGATGATCGCGAGCGCGAGGCGCGGCTCGACCCCGTACGACGGCGCGAACTCCTTGACGATGTCGACGATCTTGAGGCGCTCGGGCGTGGCGGTCCAGGCGAGCGGCAACGCGTGGCTCTCCTCGACGATCACCGACTGCGGGATCATGCAGTCCGGCAGCACGGCCTCGATGGTGCTGACGTGGACCAGCATGCGCTTCGCGTAGTCGTGTCCGCGCTCGGAGGCGTAGCGGAAGAGGCCGGTCGCGATGCGATCGTCCTTGAGCATGCCGCGCCCGTTCACGTACATCCAGCCGAGCCGGAAGGCCGCGTCGCTGTCGCCCTTGCGCGCGGCGCGGCAGTACAGGGCCGCCGCCAGCGAATAGTTCTGCGCGATGCCTTCGCCGTTCTCGAGCTTGACGGCCTCGGCGGTGAGGCCGGTGGGCGGCGGCGCGCGCAGGGGCGCAGCCTCGCCCGGCTCGGTCACCACCGGCATCTGCCAGGTCGTGTCGGCCGAGGCCACGCCGCAGCCCGCGGCGAGCACGAGCGCGACCGTGATCCGGGACAGACGGGGCGACAGGGACAGGGCGGTCCGGGGCATGGTTCGGTGACGAAGCAAAGCGGAAAGGTCAGGCAAGTTCCATGCCGTGGATCCGGCCTGTCGGGCAATCGGCGGCCATCGGGCCGCTGTCGTCCTGCGCTAGGACCGGCATCGACGTGGCGGCAGGACGCATTTTGTCCGCTAGCCAGACCAATTTGGTCAAAGTGGGACGCGATTGTGCCGCATCCGGGGTCGCACGGACACTGGGACCGCTTGGATCGGCGTGGCATGCTTCCTGCAGCCCGTCTGCCTCGATCGGCTAGAATGCCGCGCCCTGCGACACCGGGGCTTCGACGGATTGTCTTTCTGCGGGCGGCGTCGCTCCGTTCGCATCGATCAACACCACCGCAGCGTGCTCAGCGAAGAGCGCGCTGCGCATTCCAATGCAGGCAGGGAGAGCAGGATGAGCGTTGTCGCCGTAGTCGGGCTCGGGTATGTCGGTCTGCCGCTGGCCGTCGAGTTCGGCAAGCAGTTCCGCACGATCGGTTTCGATCTGTCCGAGAAGAAGATCGAGAGCTACCGTCGCTTCGTCGACCCCACCGGCGAATGTTCGACCGAGAACCTCAAGGCCGCGACGATGCTCGAGGTCACCACCGATCCGGCGAAGCTCGCCGAGGCCGACTACCTGATCGTCGCCGTGCCGACCCCGGTCGACCAGGCGCATCAGCCGGACTTCTCGCCACTGGTCGGCGCGAGCGAGTTCGTCGGCGCGCACATGAAGAAGGGCGCGATCGTCGTCTACGAGTCGACCGTGTACCCCGGCGCGACCGAGGAAGTCTGCATCCCCATCCTGGAGAAGAAGTCGGGCCTGAAGTGGATGACCGACTTCCACGTCGGCTACTCGCCCGAGCGCATCAACCCGGGCGACAAGGAACGCACGCTGACCAAGATCACCAAGGTGGTCTCGGGCGACGACGCGGACACCCTGAAGAAGGTCGCGGACCTGTACTCGGCGGTCATCACCGCCGGCGTCTATCCGGCCTCGAGCATCAAGGTCGCCGAGGCCGCCAAGGTCATCGAGAACACGCAGCGCGACCTCAACATCGCGCTGATGAACGAGCTCGCGATCATCTTCGACAAGATCGGCATCGACACGATCGAGGTGCTCAAGGCCGCGGGCACGAAGTGGAACTTCCTGCCGTTCCGGCCGGGCCTGGTCGGCGGTCACTGCATCGGCGTCGATCCCTACTACCTGACGCACAAGGCCGAGATGGTCGGCTACCAGCCGCAGGTGATCCTGGCCGGCCGCCGCATCAACGACGGCATGGGCAAGTTCATCGCGGAGCAGACCATCAAGCAGATGATCCGCAACGGCTCGACGGTCAAGGGTGCGCCGGTCACGGTGCTCGGCCTGACCTTCAAGGAAGACTGCCCGGATCTGCGCAACTCGCGTGTCATCGACGTGATCCGCGAACTCGAGTCCTACGGCGTCGACGTGCACGTGCACGACCCGATCGCCGACGCCGACGAGGCGGTCCACGAATACGGCGTCAAGCTGTGCAGCTGGGACGACCTGCCGGTCTCGCACGCGGTCGTCGCGGCGGTCGCGCATCGCGAGTTCAAGGCGCGGGGCACGGCCGAGTACGTCGCCAAGCTGATCGCGTCGGCGCCGTTCATCGACGTCAAGTGCGCGTTCGACGCGGACGAGATCCGCGCCGGCGGCGCGACGGTGTGGCGCCTGTGATCGTCCGGTCATGACGGTCGTCGATCCCACCCTGCAACCGACGTCCACCGACATCGGCGTGCATCCCGCGGGCCAGTACGACGCGGTCCGCGCGCAGCTCGCCGCCGCGCCGCGTCGCTGGCTGGTCACCGGCGCGGCGGGATTCATCGGCTCCAACCTCGTCGAGTCGCTGCTGGCGCTCGACCAGGAAGTGGTGGGCCTCGACAACTTCGCGACCGGCCACCGTCGCAACCTCGACGAGGTGCTGGCGACCGTCGGGCCGGAGCGGGCGGCGCGCTTCACGATGATCGAAGGCGACATCACGGTCGCCGCCGATTGCGCGCGCGCGTGCGAGGGCGTGGCCTTCGTGCTGCACCAGGCCGCGCTCGGCTCGGTGCCGCGCTCGCTCGAGAATCCGGTCGCGACCAACGCGGCCAACATCGACGGCTTCCTCAACATGCTGGTCGCCGCCCGCGACGCGCGGGTCGAACGCTTCGTCTACGCGGCGTCGAGCTCCACCTACGGCGATCATCCGGCGCTGCCGAAGGTCGAGGAGCACATCGGCCGGCCGCTGTCGCCGTACGCGGTCACCAAGTACGTCAACGAGCTCTACGCCGACGTGTTCGGCCGCAGCTACGGGCTGGCCACCATCGGCCTGCGCTACTTCAACGTCTTCGGCAAGCGGCAGGACCCCGACGGGGCCTATGCGGCGGTCATCCCCAAGTGGATCGCGGCGCTGCTGACCAATGCGCCGGTCGCGATCAACGGCGACGGCGAGACGACGCGCGACTTCTGCTTCGTCGACAACGCGGTGCAGGCCAACCTGCTGGCCGCGACGACCGTCGAGCCCGCGAGCATCAACCAGATCTACAACGTGGCCGTCAGCGGCCGCACGTCGCTCAACGCGCTGTACGACAAGCTCAAGGCCGGGCTGCTGTCGTACGCGCCGCAGGCGGCCGTGCACGCGGCCAGTTACCGCGACTTCCGCGCCGGCGACGTGCGCCACTCGCAGGCAGACATCGGCAAGGCCGCGCGCCTGCTCGGCTACGCGCCGACCCACGACATCGACGCCGGCCTCGCCGCCGCGATGCCGTGGTACGTGGAGCACCTCGCGCGCTGAGCGCCCGCCGACGCGCGTCAGCGTCCGCGTGACGCCGCGAGCGCCGCCACCGCGTCGGCCTCGGCCGGTGACTGCCCCGGCTCCAGCGGTGCCGGCACGTTCCTCGGCGGCTTCGGTTGCTCCTGCGGAGACTTGCCGGCCGAGCGGATCGAGATCACCCGGTTGAGCAGGTCGAACCAGAATGGCGCGCCCATCGTCGCCGCGATCGCGGTGATCAGCCAGCCCAGCAGGTGGAAGGTCACGGTGTCGTAGGCGCCCCGCGCTCCCGGCCACGCGAGCCGCTTCTGCCGGTCGGACGGGGAGGGGTCCGAGCGGACCCAGCCGATCGGCAGGCCGAGTTGCGACAGGCGGGTCTCGATCGTTCCGAACTGGTCCGGCAGTGCCACGCCGCGCGGCGTCGCCGTTCCCGTGGTGCTCGTCTCGCCGCTGCCGACGACGATCGGCGGCGCCACGGGGTTCGTCTCGGCGTAGTCCTTCGCCTGCGCGACCAGCGCGTCGCGCACACCGGGATGCGTCTCGAGGTGGTTGACGATCAGCAGCGTGTCGACATTGAGCGCGACGACGCACACCACGGACACCGCGGCGATGACGACCTGCGAGCGCCGCTTGTACCAGCCGCCGACGCGGTCCATCGCGTTGTTGAACCAGATCTCGACGTTCTGCTTGAAGCGTTCGACGTCGTCCTCGGCATCGTCGAGCAGCACCAGCAGCGTCTTGCGCATGCGCAGGTCGGGCAGGCGTTCGACGACCTCGCGCAGGTAGCGCGACGGCATGCCGTCGATGAAGCGCTGCACCGCGGTCGCGGCGTCGCCGACGGTGTAGCCCGGCCGGATGCGCAGCATCAGCGCGCCGAGGTCCTTCTTGATCTGGTCGGCGATCGCCACGTACGGCATCGCGTCGATCACGACTTGCAAGCGAGGGCCGACCGTGTCGATCGCGACCGAGCCCTTGCGGCCATCGGACACGAGCCCCGTCAGCGCGTCGCGCGTCGCGAGCAGCTGCGGGTCGACGAGACGGCCGGCTTTCGTCTCGAGTTCGTCCAGCCAGGGCGCGATGTCGGCGCGCGTCGCGGGGATCGCGGTCAGCAGCGTCGCCAGGTCGGTCGTCACCGCGCTCACCGTGCCGGCCGGGGGTCGCAGTCCGACGGCGGCGCCGGCGATGGCGCGCTTGAGGTCGTCGGTCGTGGCGCTCGAGGCCGATGCCGCGTCGAGCGCGTCCTGCAGCGCGCGGCGCGCATCGGCCAGCGTCTCGTCGCCTTCGCGGACCAGGTCGAGCAGCACGTTGGCGAACGCGCGCGACGCCAGGTACGACGGGCCGCTGCCGCGGATGCTGCCGGTCGCAGCCGGGATCGCGGACGCCGACGACCCTTCGATCAGCGGATGCGCGTAGAGGCGCTTCGTCCAGTCGGCGCCGAGCAGGCGCTCGACGCCGATCCTCAGCCACTTGGCCCGCGACAGCAGGATCCCCGCGATCATCTCGTTGATGATCGTCACCAGCAGGCTCACGAGCAGGAACACGAAGATCAGGCCGATGGCCGTGTCGAGCACTCCGGAACCGAACATGGTCGCTCCTGTCGCCGGTGTCGGATCACCGCGTCGGCGCGATTGTGGACGCATTCCCGGAGCCGGTCGATGCCGGCGCCAGACCGGTCACTCGTCCTGGTTGGCGCGTCCGATGATCCAGCAGGCGCACGCGATCAGGACGATCGCGCCACTCTCGTACAGCAGCACGATCGGGTTCGCTTCCTTGCCCTGCAGGATGATCAGGCGGCTGAGGGCCGTCATCGCGATGAACAGCGGCAGCGTGATGAGGATGCGCTGGCCGGCATACACCGCGCCGAGCATCGTCAGCACCTCGGCGTAGATGAACATCAGCAGCAGGTCCTTCAGCTCGACGCGTCGCGCGTCGAAGGCGGCGACGACTTCCTGTCCCATCGCCACCACCGTGAACCCGGCGATCAGGATGAGGAAGCACTTCTCGGTGAACGTGATGACCTGCTTGAACGACATGGATGCTCCTGGGAGGCGAGTTCGAATCTTGGCATCGGGGCGGTCCCGCTCGCACCGGAACGCCTCTCGCAGCGCGATTCGCTGAACCTTGGGCAGAGTAGGCACTCCATGGAAGTCCTGCAACTTTCGTCAAGTTCGCTCCCATGGTGCTGCCCCCGTTCGGCCCGGATGGTCCGCTCCATGTCGTCATCAAGGAAGGGTCCGGGCGCCGCGCCCGGGCGGCCCGCGAGACCATCCGCGTTGAAGGGCGTCTTCGAACGCGCGTCCCCGTCCCACGACGCTGCTGAAGCGACGGTCGGTGAATACAGCTTCCAGAGCGGGCACACGTCGGGAGCGGTGGTGGTCTACGGCATGCTGGCCTACGGAGCGATCCGCCTGACGCCGCGGCGATGGCATCTGCGGATCGTGCTGGCGGCGGCGACGCTGATCGTCGCGGTCGGCTGCGGCCGGGTGTGGCTGCGGGTGCACTGGGCGAGCGACGTCATCGCGCGTTTCGTGTCCGGTGCCGGCTGGCTGGCGTCGTGCGTGATGTTCCTGGAGCGCGTTCGCGAACGCGCGGATCGGGCGAGGTGACGACGCCGGCAGCGATCACTCCACGTTGATCCACTCGGCCCGCAGGATGTTGCTCGGCAGCAGCACCGGGGTGACGTTCTTCTTCGCGATCCAGCTGATCTTCTGCCGGTGCAGCACGATGTGCCGGTACTCGCGCGTCTGCAGCGCGATCGCATCGGTGATCAGCTGCTTGCGCTTCGCCGGGTCCATCTCGGTCGATGCGGCGTCGATCAGCTTGTCGAGCTCGGGGTCGGAGAAGCGGCCGTAGTTGTAGGAACCCTTCTGCGTCGCGGCGTCGCGCGTGTGCAGGATCGGGTCCATCACGATCTGCGCGTCGGTGATGCTGCCTCCCCAGCCGAGCATGTACATGCTGGTCTCGTACTTCTCGATCTTGGGGAAGTAGAGTGCCTTGGGGATCGCGTTGACCTTCAGCGTGACACCGATGCGCGCCAGCATGCCGACCGCGGCGATGCACAGGTCGCGGTCGTTGATGTAGCGGTCGTTCGGGCAGTCGAGCGTGACCTCGAAGCCGTTCGGATAGCCGGCGTCGGCCATCAGCTTCTTCGCGCCCGCGACGTCGACCGGCGGATGCTTCTCGAGCGACGGATCGGGACAGCCGGACGGCGCCGTCGTCATGCAGGCGGTGGCGATCGACTGGCCGCGCATGATCTTGGCCTGCAGCGCGTCGACGTCGATCGCCTTGTAGAAGGCTTCGCGCACGCGGCGATCCTTGAACGGGTTCCTGCCGGCGACGTTGCTGCCTTCGAGCGCGTCGCGGAACTGGTCGAAGCCGAAGAACACCACGCGGTTCTCGAGGCCGCTGATGACCTTGAACGCGGCGTTGCCGTTGAAGCGCGCGATGTCCTGGGGCGCCGGATCGGTCACGAGGTCGATCTCGCCCGACAGCAGCGCGGCCATGCGCGTCGCGTCCGAGCCGATCGGCGTGTAGACGATCTCGGTCACGTTGCCGTCCTTCGGGCCCCACCAGTCGGGGTTGCGCACCAGCACCGTCTTCACGCCGATCTCGCGCGACTTCAGCATGAAGGGGCCCGTGCCGTTCGCGTTGCGCGAGGCGAAGGTCTCTTCCTTGGCCTTGAAGTCGAGCGGCTTCTCGGCGCGATGCGCGACGCACCACGCCTTGCTCATGATGTAGATGGTGTTGAGGTGCTGCAGCAGCAGAGGGTTGGGCGTGTCCTGGTGGAGCTCGATCGTGTAGTCGTCGATCTTCTTCACGCTGCCGAGCGCGCGCGCGTACTGCGCGAGCTGCGACGGCGGCGTCTTCGCACGCTCGATCGAGAACACCACGTCGTCGGCGGTGAACGGCGAGCCGTCGTGGAACTTGACGCCCTTGCGCAGGTTGAAGCGCCAGGTGGTGGGGTCGACGATGGTCCAAGAGTTCGCCAGGCGCGGTCCGATCTCCGAGTTGCGCTCGCGTTCCACCAGCGTGTCGTGGATCAGGTTGGCGACGTTGTTGGTCAGCAGTTCGTTCTGCGAGTAGGGGTCCATCGTCTGCACGTCCCCGCGCGTGGCCCAGCGCAGCGTCCTGGCGTCTGCGGCAGCGGCCAGGGCCGGCAGGCACAGTGCGGCGATCATGGCCAGGCAGGCAACACGCGTCCTCTTCATCATCCGATCGGCTCCAGGGGTGGGGTTCGCAGGCGTCGCGATCCATGATGCCACGCGAGGTCACGACGAGCCGGCGCGAGTTTGAGATCGCGGCCGATGCGTCTAGACTCGCCCGCCGATGAACGCCCCGATTCCCACGCCCGCTTCGCGCGATGCACGCCATGCCGGCTGATCCCCGATCCGCCACGCCATCGCCCGGCGCGCAGCGACGCTTCGAACAAGCCTTCGCGCTGCACGCCGAAGGACGATCGGCCGAGGCCATGCGCCTCTACGAAGCGGTGCTCGCAGAGTTCCCGCGCCACGCGCCGGCGCTGCATTTCTCCGCGCTGCTGCTGCATCAGGCGACCCGGTCCGACGAGGCGATCGCGCGGCTCGAGCGGTCGCTCGCGATCGACGATCGCGTGCCGGACGTGTGGAGCAATGCGGGCCTGGTCTACACCGCGCTGGGGCGGGCGGCAGATGCCGCCCGCGCGCTCGAACGGGCGCTGCGGATCGAACCGACGCTGGTCGAGGCCTGGGTGAACCTCGCGTCGCTGCGGCTCGCGATGGACGACCCGGTGGCGGCGGAAGGCGCCGCGCGCGAGGCCCTGGCACTGGCCGAGTCCCCGACGGCCGCCTACAACCTCGTGCTCGCGCTCACCGAGCAGCGCCGCTCGGCCGAGGCGCTCGAGGCGTTGCGGCGGGTCGAGGCGACCGGCCGCATCGATCCTGCCGACGTTGCGATCCCGGCCCTGCGGGCACAGCTGCTCGCCGACGTCGGCCAGCACGACGCGGCCCGCCAGTTGCTGGACCGGACACTCGCGCGCACCGACGACGCGCGGCTGCGCATCGAGCGCGCGCGTCTCGCGGACGCACGCCGCGAGCACGACGCGGCGATCGCGGACTACGCGGCCGCCGTGAGGCTCGAGCCGGCCAACGAGACGGCGCTGTCGGACCTGATCTTCCTGAAGAAGCAGCGGGCGTCGTGGGAAGGGCTGGCCGGACTGCTCTCCGAATTCCGCAAGCGCGTGGGCCGGCACGCACGCCTGCAGGACGCGAGCGCGCTGACCCCGTTCTCGTTCCTCTCCGATCCGTCGTCCCGGGCCGAGCAGCGCGAGGCCGCCGCGGCCTGGTCGCGGCGCCACCTCGACCACGCGCCGTCGACGCGCGCGGTGTCTGGCAGCCGGCTGCGCATCGGCTACCTGTCGGCCGACCTGCACGAGCACGCGACCGGCGTGCTCGCGGTCGGACTCTTCGAACAGCACGACCGCGAGCGCTTCGAGGTCGTCGCCTATTCGACCGGTCCCGACGACGGCAGCGCGCTGCGGCGGCGGCTGGTGGCGGCCTTCGATCGCTTCGTCGATGCGCGGGGCTGGTCCGATGCCCGGCTGGCCACCGCGATCCGCGACGACGGCATCGACATCCTCGTCGACCTGAAGGGCCACACCGAGCGCGCGCCGACCGGCGTGATGGCGCGCCGCCCCGCGCCGATCGCGGTCTCGTACCTCGGCTATCCGGGGACGATGGGTGCGTCCTTCGTCGACTACCTGATCGGCGATGCCGTGGTCACGCCGCTCGCGCACGCGGCGGACTACAGCGAGGCGCTGGTCCAGTTGCCGCACACCTACCAGGTGAACGACGACCAGCGCCCGCTGGCGGAGGCCGCGACGCGTACCGCGCTAGGGCTGCCGGACGATGCCGTCGTGTTCTGCTGCTTCAACCAGGTCTACAAGATCACGCCCGACGTGTTCGATGCGTGGACCGACATCCTGCTCGCGTCGCCGCGATCGGTGCTGTGGCTGCTGTCCCGTCCGGACGACGACCTGCTGCGCAACATGCTGCGTCGCGAAGCCGCGTCGCGCGGACTCGATCCGCAACGGCTCGTGTTCAGCGACACGCGACCGCACGACGCGTATCTCGCGCTCTACCGGCGGGCGGACCTGTTCCTCGATACCTGGCCGTACAACGCGCACACCACGGCGTCGGACGCGTTGTGGGCCGGCTGCCCGGTGCTGACCTTTGCCGGCGAGACCTTCGCGGGCCGGGTCGCCACGAGCCTGCTGACTGCGGTCGGCATGCCCGAGGGCATCGCCCGGGATCGGGAGGACTACATCGCGCGTGCGGTCGCACTCGCTGCGGATCGTGCTGAGCTTCACGCGCTGCGCGGGCGCCTCGAACGCGATGTCCGGTCCTCGCCGCTGTTCGATACGCGCGGCACGACGCGTGCGATCGAGCGTGCCTACTGCGCGATGGCCGCGCAGCACGCAGCCGGGCGCCGCGACGCGATCGTCGTCGGCGACCGGTAGCGCGCGGTCAGCCTGCGGAAGCGTCGAGCAGCTTCGGCGGCTGCGTGGGATCGAAGTCGTCCCAGGTGCCGCCGGCCCACACGCCTTCTGCGGACTCGAGGTCGACCGCGCCGCTGCCGCGCAACGTGCGCGTGATGTCCGCGACCGGCGTGCTGCCCGCGTCGACGGCGACCATCATCCCGGCGTGGCGGATCTGGTTCGCTCCGGGGTCCATCGCGCCTGCCATCGCGCCGGCTAGCGAGCCGCCGTACGCGCCCGCCGCCGCGGCACCCAGGGCGGCCACCGCGACGAGCGGGGCGGCCAGTCCCGCCGTCGCTCCGATCAGGGCGCCCGCCACGCCGAGACCCGCACCCATCGCCGCGCCGGCGCCTGCGCCGTGCTCTGCCCGTTCGAGTCCCGGGGATTCCTGTTCGTCGCCGCCGACCGGCGTCTGGTCGTGCTGGCCCGGCGAGTTGACGTAGAAGACGCTCATGCGGTCGCGCGGGATGGACAGGGCGGCGAGCGCCTCGACCGCGTGGTCGGTTTGCTCGGAAGTCTGGAAGCGCCCTGCGATGATCGTCGTCATGTGGTCTCCTGCGAAATGGGGAATCGGTCGTGGTGGTCGGATGGTGCCGGGGGCGGATTATCGCTGGCGGGCCACAGGCCGTCGCTATAATCCGCCGCTCTCCGCGTAGTTCAATGGATAGAACAGCCGCCTCCTAAGCGGCAAATCCAGGTTCGATTCCCGGCGCGGGGACCAACGTCGCACCGCAAGGATCGAACGGTGCGGCACACGGTAAGTGGCGACGCGGTTCGCCACCGTGAGACTGCATGCCAATGCGCTGTCGGAGACTGCGCCATGCCGCGCCGCCGTGAAGCGCCCGCGGAACCATCACCCAGGAGCACACCATGAAAGACCTGTCGACGTTCGTGAATCACCAGGTCCGGCTCGCGGGCCGCCCGAACGGCATGCCCACCCGCGACAACTGGTCGTTCACGACCGCACCGGTGGACGAGCCCGACGACGGCGGCGTCCTCGTCAAGACGCTGTCGCTGTCGCTCGACCCCGCGATGCGCGGCTGGATGAACGAAGGCAAGAGCTACATCGCGCCGGTCGAGATCGGCGAGGTGATGCGGGCGGGCGGGGTCGGCGTCGTGGTCGCGTCCCGCAACCCGCTGTTCGCGGTCGGCGATCACGTCACCGGTGCACCGGGCGTCCAGGAGTACTGGTCGGTCGGCGAGAAGCAGGTCGCACGCGGCGACGTGTCGAAGATCGACCTGCGCGCCGGGAACATCGGCCAGTGGCTCAACGTGCTCGGCATGCCGGGCATGACCGGGTACTTCGGCCTGATGGACGTGGGCCAGCCGAAGGCCGGAGAGACAGTCGTCGTGTCGGGTGCGGCAGGCGCGGTCGGGCAGACCGTCGGCCAGCTCGCGAAGATCAAGGGCTGCCGCGCGGTCGGCATCGCCGGCGGTCCCGAGAAGTGCCGCTGGGTCGTCGAGGAGCTCGGCTTCGATGCGTGCATCGACTACAAGGCCGGCGACGTCAAGGCGGCGCTGAAGGAACATTGCCCGAAGGGCGTCGACATCTACTTCGACAACGTCGGCGGCGACATCCTCGACGCGGTGCTCACGCGCATCACGCGAGGCGCCCGCATCATCATCTGCGGTGCGATCAGCCAGTACAACAACACCGGGGCGGTCAAGGGACCGGCGAACTACCTGTCGCTGCTGGTCAACCGGGCGCGGATGGAAGGCATCGTGGTCTTCGACTACGCGCCGCGCTTCCCCATCGCGATCGCCGAGATGGGCGGCTACCTCAAGGACGGCAGGATGAAGAGCCGCGAGGACGTCGCGGTCGGCCTCGACACCTTTCCCGAGACGCTGCTGCGCCTGTTTCGCGGCGAGAACTTCGGCAAGCTGATCCTGCAGGTCGCCGAGGCCTGACGAGAGCCTGTTTCACCGGGTGCCGGCCGATGCGCCGGCGCCCGACCGCGGGACTCGGCTAAACTGCGGCCCTTCGATCGCGCGGCGCCACGACGCCGGATCCGGACGCCTGCCGTCCCCGCCGAATCGACCCACGAACCATCCCGCTGCCGCATCGATCGCCCCGCCGATCGGTCTGCCGGCCTCAAGCCCGGTCCCATCATGTCGTTGCTGTCCCTCCAGAACATCGAACTCGCGTTCGGTCACGTCGCGCTCCTCGACAAGATCTCGCTGCACGTCGAGCGCGGCGAACGCATCGGCCTGATCGGCCGCAACGGCGCCGGCAAGTCGTCGCTGATGTCGCTGATCGCCGGCACGCAGAAGCCCGACGACGGCGGCATCACCCGGGCATCGGGGGTGACCACCGCGCTGGTCGAGCAGGAGCCGCACCTGCCGCCCGAGATGACGGTGCTGGAGGTCGTCACCAGCGGGCTGCCCGCGGCCGCGCACATCGTCGCGTACGAGCGTGCCGCGACGCGCGTGGCCACCGATCATTCTGAAGAGGCGATGAACGAGCTCGCCGACCTGCAGGCCGCGCTCGACGCCGACAACGGCTGGGGCGCCGCGCACCGGCTCGAGCGTGTGTTGGAGCACTTCGACCTCGATCGCGAGGCGCTGGTCAGCAGCCTGTCCGGCGGCCAGGCCAAGCGCGTCGCGCTGGCGCGGGCGATGGTCACCGACCCCGACCTGCTGCTGCTCGACGAGCCGACCAACCACCTGGACATCGAGACCATCGGCTGGCTCGAGGAACTGCTGCGCGAATTCGCCGGCAGCGTCATCTTCATCACCCACGATCGCTCGTTCCTCGACGCGGTCACGACGCGCATCGTCGAACTCGACCGCGGCAACCTGACGAGCTTCCCGGGCAGCTACGCGGCCTACCGCACGCGCAAGGCCGAGGACCTGGAGGTCGAGCGGGTCGAGAACGCCAAGTTCGACAAGCGGCTCGCGCAGGAGGAGGCGTGGATCCGCGAAGGCGTGAAGGCGCGGCGCACGCGCAACGAGGGCCGCGTGCGGCGACTCGAACAGTTGCGCGTCGATCGCGCGGCGCGGCGCGAGCGGTCGAAAGACGTGCAGCTGATGGTCGACACCGGCAACCGCTCCGGCAAGCTGGTCGCCGAACTGGTCGCCGTGACGAAGAGCTTCCAAGATCCGCTACAACCCGGCGCCCAGCGTCGCGTGGTCATCAAGGATTTCACCGCGACGATCATGCGCGGCGACCGCGTCGGCCTGATCGGACGCAACGGCGCGGGCAAGACGACGATGCTGAAACTCATCCTCGGCCAGCTCGAGCCCGACGAGGGGACCGTCAAGCGCGGCACGCAGATGTCGGTCGCGTATTTCGACCAGACCCGCGCCGTGCTCGACCCCGAGAAGACGCTGCTCGAGACCATCAGCCCGGGGTCGGAGTGGATCGAGATCGGCGAGGGCGCGAACATGCAGCGCAAGCACGTGATGAGCTACCTCGGCGACTTCCTGTTCGCGCCCGAGCGCGCGCGCTCGCCGGTCAAGAGTCTCTCGGGCGGCGAGCGCAACCGCCTGCTGCTCGCCCGCCTGTTCGCGCGTCCGGCCAACGTCCTGGTGCTCGACGAGCCGACCAACGATCTCGACGTCGACACGCTGGAGCTGCTCGAGACGCTGCTGGTGGACTACCCCGGCACCATCTTCCTGGTCAGCCACGATCGCGCGTTCCTCGACAACGTCGTCACGCAGACCATCGCGTACGAAGGGGAAGGGCGCTGGCGCGAATACGTCGGCGGCTACGCGGACACCGAGGCGGCACGGGCGCGAGCGCAGCCGGCGGCGGTCGCCCCCGCACCCGCCGCGGTCAAGGCGCCTGCTGCGGCGCCCGCCAGGCCGAAGGCCGCGCTCGGGCACAAGGAGCAGCGCGAACTGGCGGCTCTCCCGGCGACGATCAGCGCGCTGGAGACCGAGCAGGCCGGCATCGCGGCGCAGCTCGCGGATCCGACGCTCTACCGCAACGATCGCGATGCCGCGGCGGCGCTCCAGAGGCGTGCGGCGCAGATCGAGCGCGACCTGAGCGTGGCGATGGCGCGCTGGGAAGCGCTGGAGCAGCTCGCGGCCGATGCCTGACGCGACCGCGCCGCCGACGACCGCCGCCGCCGCCGTGATCGCATGCTGCCTCATTTTTGACCACGGTCGACGGAGCCGCGCCACACAAGGCTCTGCGCGCTTTTCAGCCCCTTTTTTCCACAGAAAATGGGGATAAGTCCTACAGCTTCCGCGCGCATGCTGCGATGCGGTCCCGATCGGAAACCGTCTTGAGCAAGTCCGTCACCGCGCCCCGTTCGGGGCAGTATTCCGAAGCGTCGATCCGCGTCCTCAAGGGGCTCGAGCCGGTCAAGCAGCGGCCCGGCATGTACACGCGCACCGAGCATCCGCTGCACATCGTGCAGGAGGTGATCGACAACGCCGCCGACGAGGCGCTCGGCGGGTTCGCGACGCGCATCGGCGTCACGCTCACGGCGGACGCGAACGGGAAGACGACGATCGAGGTCGAGGACGACGGCCGCGGCATCCCGGTGGGCCTGCATCCGGACGAAGGCGTGCCGGTCGTCGAGATCGTCTTCACGCGCCTGCACGCCGGCGGCAAGTTCGACAAGGGCAGCGGGGGCGCCTACAGCTTCTCGGGCGGCCTACACGGCGTCGGCGTGTCGGTCACCAATGCGCTGTCTAAGTCGCTCGACGTGATCGTGTATCGCGACGGCGGCGTCCACACGATCGGCTTCGCCAACGGCGACGTCGTCGCGCCGCTGGTGTCCCGTCCGCTGGTGCGCACCGACGATCGCGGCGTGCGCAGCACCGGCACGCGCGTGACGATGAAGCCGGACGCGAAGTACTTCGACAGCGAGACGATCCCGTTCGCCGACCTGCAGCGCCTGTTGCGCAGCAAGGCCGTCCTGCTGCCGGGGGTGACCGTCACCCTGACCGACGCGCGCAAGTCGAAGGAGCCGCTCGGCGAGACCTGGCACTACGCGCAAGGGTTGCGCGGCTACCTGCTCGACGCCTTCGCGCAGACCAGCGGCAGCGAGCCGCTGATCCCGTTCTATGAAGGCGCGCGGCATTCGACCGGCAGCGACAATTTCGCGGAAGGCGAGGGCGCCGACTGGGTGGTCGCGTGGACCGAGGAAGGGCCGCTGATCCGCGAGTCGTACGTCAACCTGATCCCGACGCCGGCCGGCGGCACGCACGAGGCAGGCCTGCGCGAGGGCCTGTTCGACGCGGTCAAGGGCTTCATCGACCTGCACGGCCTGCTGCCGAAGGGCGTGCGGCTGCTGCCCGAGGACGTCTTCGCGCGCGTGTCGTTCGTGCTGTCGGCCAAGGTGCTCGATCCGCAGTTCCAGGGCCAGATCAAGGAGCGACTCAACAGCCGCGACGCGGTGCGGCTGGTCGCCAACTACGCGCGGCCGGGCCTCGAGCTGTGGCTCAACCAGCACGTCGACCAGGGCCGCAAGCTCGCCGAGTTGGTGATCCGCCAGGCGCAGACGCGCCAGCGCTCGGCGCAGAAGGTCGAGAAGAAGAAGGGCTCGGGCGTGGCCGTGCTGCCCGGCAAGCTGACGGACTGCGAGTCGACCGACATCGCACGCAACGAGGTCTTCCTCGTGGAGGGCGATTCGGCCGGCGGCTCCGCGAAGATGGGACGCGATAAAGTCTTCCAAGCAATACTGCCTTTACGGGGCAAGGTGCTCAACGCGTGGGAGACCGAGCGCGACCGCCTGTTCGCGAACAACGAGATCCACGACATCGCGGTGGCGATCGGCGTCGACCCGCACGGTCGCGACCAGGTCGTCGACCTGTCGACGCTGCGTTACGGCAAGGTCTGCATCCTGTCCGACGCGGACGTCGACGGCTCGCACATCCAGGTGCTGCTGTTGACGCTGTTCTTCCGTCACTTCCCGCAGATCATCGAACAGGGCCACCTGTACGTCGCGCGGCCGCCGCTGTACCGCGTCGACGTCGCCGCGCGCGGCAAGAAGCCGGCGCAGAAGCTCTATGCGCTCGACGAGGGCGAATTGCTCGCGATCGAGGACAAACTGACCAAGGACGGCGCCAGCGAAAAGTCGTGGAGCATCTCGCGCTTCAAGGGCCTCGGCGAGATGAGCGCCGAGCAGTTGTGGGAGACCACGATGAATCCCGATACGCGGCGCCTGTCCCAGGTCACGCTCGGGTCGCTCGACCTCACGGCCACCACCGCGCGCATGAACATGCTGATGGGCAAGGGCGAGGCCGCCGCGCGCAAGAGCTGGCTGGAAGAGCACGGCAACGAAGTCGAAGCCGACGTCTGACGGTCCGCACAGGGAGAGCCGATGTTCCTGAACGTCAACGACACCCGCCTGTTCTTCGATGTCTCGGGACCGGGATGGCGTCCGCGCGACGGCGTCCTCGCCGAGGTGCCGACGCTGCTGATCCTCCACGGCGGCCCCGGGTCCGACCACAGCGCCGTGAAGGCGCCGCTGCTGCCGCTCGCCGAGCACTACCAGCTCGTGTGGATCGATCATCGCGGCAACGGCCGCTCGGCGCAGAGCGATCCGTCGCGGTGGACGCTCGACCAGTGGGCCGACGACGTCAAGGCGTTCTGCGACACGCTCGGCATCGTCAGGCCGGTCGTGCTCGGGCAATCGTTCGGCGGAACCGTCACGCAGTTCTACGGCGCGAAGTACCCGGACCACGCGGGCAAGCTGATCATCTCGTCGATCGGCGCGCGCTGGGACCTGGAGCTGTCGATGAGGCGCTTCGCCGAGCGGGGCGGCGCCGAGGCCGAGCGGGTGGCGCGGGCGTTCTGGAGCCGCATGGACCCCGACGACATCGTGCGATACCGCGAGGTCTGCCTGCCGCTGTATGCCGCGCAGGCCAGCCTCGAGGACGCGCGCAGGATGGTGCTCAACAAGACGGACGTGATGCATCACTTCCTGTCGCCAGCCGGCTTCTTCCAGCACATGGACCTGCGCGCGTCGCTGGCGCGGATCACGTGCCCGACGCTGGTGCTCGCCGGCCGCGAGGACCCGGTCATTCCGTGGGAACTGTCGAAGGAGCTGGCGGATTCGCTGACGTCGTCGGTCACGCCGGCGGACGCGCGCTTCGTCTGCATGGACGGCTGCGGCCACGGCATCTGGCGCGACCGCCCCGAACCGTCGCTCGCAATGCTGCGCGCGTTCATCGACGCGTGAGACAACCCGAATGACGCGGCTCCTTCCAGCGAGTTTCGCCATCGCGCTGTGCGTGGGCGCGGTCGCGCCGGCCCGCGCCGACATCTACGGCTACATCGACGCCAGCGGCGTGACGCACCTCGCCACCGAAGCGCTCGATGCGCATTACACGCTGTTCCTGAAGACCGGCGACGAGCCGGCGAGGTCGGGGGCACTCCCGCCCGATGCGTCGCTGATGAAGACGCGCCTGTTCCAGCGCCTCGTCGCGCATCCCAACATCGCGCATTTCGAGCCGATGATCCGCGCCGCTTCGTCGCGCCACGGCCTCGATCCGCAACTGGTCAAGGCGGTGATCGCGGTGGAGTCGGGCTTCGAGCCGGGTGCGGTCTCGGACAAGGGCGCCGTCGGACTGATGCAGATCCTGCCGGCCACTGGCGAGCGCTACGGCGTGCGCGCCGATCGCAGGAAGTCGGTCGACGCGAAGCTGGCGGACCCGATGCTCAATCTCGAGATCGGCACGCGTTACCTGGCCGACCTGCGCCGGCAGTTCGCCAACCGGCCCGACCTCGTGCTCGCGGCCTACAACGCCGGCGAGAACGCGGTGGTCCGCTTCCGCAACACCGTCCCTCCGTTCCCCGAGACCCAGGCCTACGTGAAGCTGGTCGACCAGTTCCACGCGTACTTTCAGCCGGCGCGCGGCAAGGTCGATCCGATCGATCGCATCCGCGTGACGGTTCCCGCGGCCCGCCGCAACCTGCCCGACCCCAACGTGCCGCTGCGCCTGCCTGCGCCCTCGGCGGACGGGCCGGCCGGCGGCTCGATCGCGGTCCCCGCGGCCGTATCGGGTCCGACCCCCTGAACCCAGACCCTCGATGAGCACCCAGACTCCGCTGTTCCCGCCGCCCGAGACCGAAGGGCCCGACGACGCCCTGACGCTGGGCAACTACGCCGAGCGCGCCTACCTCGACTACGCGATCTCGGTCGTCAAGGGCCGTGCGCTGCCCGAGGTGGCCGACGGCCAGAAGCCGGTGCAGCGCCGCATCCTGCATTCGATGAACCAGCTCGGCCTGTCGTCCGACGCCAAGCCGCGCAAGAGCGCCACCGTGGTCGGCGACGTACTCGGCAAGCTGCATCCCCACGGCGACCAGTCGGTCTACGACGCGCTGGTGCGCATGGCCCAGAGCTTCAGCCTGCGCTATCCGCTGATCGACGGGCAAGGCAACTTCGGTTCGCGCGACGGCGACGGCGCGGCCGCGATGCGCTACACCGAGGCGCGCCTGACGCCGATCGCGCGGCTGCTGCTCGACGAGATCGACGAGGGCACGGTCGACTTCGGACCGAACTACGACGGGTCGAGCACCGAACCCGACCTGCTGCCGGCGCGCCTGCCGTTCGTGCTGCTCAACGGCGCGTCGGGCATCGCGGTCGGCATGGCCACCGAGATCCCGTCGCACCATCTCGCGGAAGTCGCGGCCGCGGCGGTGGCGATGGTCCGCTCGAACGGCAAGGCGACCACCGCCGAGATGCTCGAGCACATCAAGGGTCCCGACTTCCCCGGCGGCGGCCAGATCATCTCGTCGGCGCAGGAGATCGCCGCGATCTACGAGAGCGGTCGCGGCAGCCTCAAGGTGCGGGCGCGCTGGACGATCGAGGACCTCGCGCGCGGACAGTGGCAGGTGGTCGTCAACGAGCTGCCGCCGAACACGTCGACGCAGAAGGTGCTCGAAGAGATCGAGGAGCTGACCAACCCCAAGATCCGCCTCGGCAAGAAGGCCCTGAGCGCGGAGCAGGCGGCGACGCGCCAGACGATCCTCGCGGCGCTCGACACGGTGCGCGACGAGTCGGGCCGCGACACGCCGGTACGCCTGGTGTTCGAGCCGAAGTCGCGCAACGTCGAGCAGGCCGCGTTCATCCACCTGCTGCTCGCGCACACCGGCCTCGAGTCCAGCGTGTCGATGAACCTGGTGATGATCGGCATCGACGGACGGCCGCGCCAGAAGCCGCTCGGCGACATCCTGCGCGAGTGGGTCGAGTTCCGGCAGACCTGCGTCCAGCGCCGCACGCAGCACCGGCTCGACAAGGTCGACGAGCGCATCCACATCCTCGAAGGCCGCAGCATCGTGCTGCTGAACATCGACGAGGTGATCCGCATCATCCGCGAGGCCGATGCGCCGAAGCCGGCACTGATCGCGGCGTTCGCGCTGTCCGATCGCCAGGCCGAGGACATCCTCGAGATCCGGCTGCGGCAACTGGCGCGGCTCGAAGCCATCCGCATCGAGCAGGAGCTGGCCGACAAGCGCGCCGACCAGGCGAAGCTCGAGGAGCTGCTCGCCAATCCGCCGTCGCTCAAGCGCCAGATGATCCGCGAGATCGAGGCCGACGCGAAGGCCTTCGGTGCGAAGGACCCGCGGCGCACGCTGATCCAGGAAGAGCGTCGCGTGTCGCTCGAGGTGAAGGTGGTCGACGAGGCGGTGACCGTGATCGTGTCGCAGAAGGCGTGGGTGATCGCGCGTCTCGGGCACGGCCTCGATCCGGCGGGCTTCGTGTTCAAGTCGGGCGACGCGCTGCTCGCGGCCTACGAGTGCCGCAGCGTCGACCAGCTCGTCGTGCTCGGCAGCAACGGACGCGCGTACTCGTCGTCGGTCGGCGGCCTGCCGACTGCCCGCGGCACGCGCGGTGACAAGGCCGAGGCCGTGCCGGTGACGTCGCTGGTCGACATCGAACCCGGCTCGCAGATCGCGTCGATGGTCGCGGGTCCGGCGGACCTGCCGCTGCTGATCGCGACCACCGCGGGACACGGCTTCGTCTGCAAGCTCGGCGACCTGGTCGGGCGCAACCGGGGCGGCAAGGCCTTCGTCACGATCGGCGGCGACGACGCGGCCGGCAAGGCGGACAGCAGCGCACGACCGTTGGCCATGACGCGCGTCGACGTCGCCGCCGACCACGAGATCGCGTGCCTGTCGAGCGACGGCTGCCTGCTGGTCTTCCCGTCGGGCGAGATCAAGAAGCTGTCCGGCGGCGGACGCGGCATCACGCTGCAGGACCTGGCGCAGGGCGCGCGGCTCGTGTCGGCGCTGTCGATCGGTCCGAAGGGCGTCGTCGTCGTCGGCCACGGCCGGGGGGGCAAGGAGGTGCGCGTACGCCTGACCGGCGCGGCGCTCGAGCCGCATCGGGGCAAGCGGGCGCGCAAGGGGCGCAAGCTGGAAAACCGCATCCAGGCGCCCGTGCTCGTGAAACCGGACGCGCCGTCGACGCAAGGCGACGCTTGAAGCAGACGCTGGTCCGTGTGGCCGCGGGCGCGCTCGCGCTCGTGGCGCTCGTCGCGGGCGCGGGGTCGCAGACGCCGGCGTTCACGGGCGCGCCCTCGGCCGACGGACGCTACGCGAACCTGTACCCCTTCCAGTTGCCGACGCTCGGCGACCTCGCGGACTGGTACTGGCGCTGGACTCGCGACGGCGGCACGAAGCCCCCACCCGGCGGCTTCGAGAGCATCCCGGTACGCCAGACCGACCTTGTCTATCTGCGCGAGAACCGCAGCGACACGACGGCCACGTGGGTCGGCCATGCCACGGTGCTGCTGCAGCTCGCGGGCCTGAACGTCCTCACCGATCCGCAGTTCTCGCTGCGCGCATCGCCGTTCGCGTTCCTCGGGCCCGAGCGCAAGGTGCGGGTGCCGTTCACGATCGCCGAAGGGCCGCACGTCGATGTCGTGCTGATCTCGCACAATCACTACGACCATCTCGACGCGGCCAGCGTCGACGCGCTGGCGCGACAGCCGGGCGGCTCGCCGCTGTTCGTCGTGCCGCTCGGCGTCGATCGCTGGATGCGCGACCGCGGCATCGAGCGCGTGCTGGCGATGGACTGGTGGAACGCGCGCGAGGTGCCGTCGACGACGGGCGATCGCCTGCGCATCACGTTCGTGCCGACGCAGCACTGGAGTTCGCGGTCGCCGGGCGATCGCTTCGAGACGCTGTGGGGCGGCTACGTGGTCGAGCGGGTGAGGCCGACGCAAGCCGTCGAC